>Ga0101944_10004206_pt1 | contig 18243 bp, 17 predicted proteins | sample DewCreD2012metaG_FD_75245 | JGI IMG/M metagenome (GOLD analysis project Ga0101944, IMG submission 75245) | Hot spring sediment bacterial and archeal communities from British Columbia, Canada, to study Microbial Dark Matter (Phase II) - Dewar... ... | reverse complement strand
GGTTTTAGGCGCGGTGCTGCTGCTGGCGCGGCGCATCCAAAACACCCTCACCCTGTTGGTGACCGGCCTGATGTTTGGCTATCTCTCCAGCGCTCTTGTCAGCCTGCTCATCTACTTCAGCCAGCCGGAGCGCGTACAGGTCTTCAGCCTGTGGACGGCGGGCAGCTTTGGCGGCGTCACCTGGAGTCAAATGCGCGTCTTCCTTCCCGCAATATTACTAGGCTTACTCATCGCGCTCGTGATGATTAAACCGCTCAACGCCCTCCTGCTCGGCGATGATTACGCCCGCTCGCTCGGTCTCAATGTGCGCCGCGCCCGCGTCTGGATTATCGTCAGCGCCTCCTTGCTGGCCGGGGTCGCCACTGCTTTTTGCGGTCCCATCTGGTTCGTGGGCGTGGCCGTGCCGCATGTCGCCCGCAGCCTGCTCAAAACCGCCGACCACCGCGCTCTGCTGCCCGCTTCCTTGCTGATAGGCGCGGCCTTTGCCCTGCTGGCCGACCTGATTGCTCAACTGCCCGGCAGCCAGCGCATCCTGCCGCTCAACGTTGTCATGTCGCTCTTTGGCGTCCCCGTCATCCTCTCCATCATCCTACGCCAAAAACAACTGCGGCAGATGTAAGCGATATTCGATACTCGATATTCGCGCTGAACACTGAATACTGGAAATGCTCACGACCTCATCCCTCTCCATCGGCTACCATACTCCGCTGGCTTCAGACCTGAACCTGGAACTGCGCCCGGCGGAACTGGCCTGTCTGATTGGCCCCAACGGCGCGGGAAAATCTACCCTGCTGCGCACCCTGGCCGGGATGGAAAAGCCACTGGGGGGCGAAATTTGGTTGGGCGGTGAATCTCTGGGCAGCCTGACCCCGCTCGAAGTGGCAAAACGTCTCGCCATCGTCCTCACTGCGCGGGTGGAAAGCCCCCTGCTGACTGGCCGTGAACTGGTCGCCCTGGGACGACATCCCTACACCGACTGGCTGGGCAGGCTCTCGCCGCGTGATGAAGAAGCCGTGCAGCGCGCCATGCAGTTGACCGACACCTTGCGCTTTTCGGCCCGCCCGCTGGCCCAACTGAGTGACGGCGAACGCCAGAAGGTGATGATTGCCCGCGCTCTGGCGCAAGAGCCAAAAATCCTCCTGCTCGACGAACCCACCGCCTTCCTCGACCTGCCCCGCCGCGTAGACTTGCTGCAACTCCTGCGCCGCCTGGCGCGTGAAACCGGCGCGGCCATCCTGCTTTCCACCCATGACCTCGACCTGGCCTTGCGCCTGGCCGACCGTCTATGGCTGCTCTCCGCGGCAGGCAAAATGGAAGTTGGCCTGCCCGAGGAACTGGCCCTCAACGGCGCCGTGGCGCGAGTTTTCTACAGCGAGGGCGCGCACTTCGACCACGCCATTGGCGCCTTTCGCGTGCATCAGGCTGTTCGCGGCCCGCTCAGCCTGGACGGAAACGGGTACGGCGTCACAGACGCCTGGACCTGGCGCGCCCTGGAGCGCATTGGCTACGAAGTCCACAACGGAAACAGCCGCCATCCCATTCACATTGAAATTCTGGGCCAATCCCGCTGGCGGCTCATCACCCCTGCCGGCCAAAGCGAACACGCCTCGCTTGAAACTCTGCTGGGACAATTGCAAATTACCAATCACCAAATACCATGAAAATCTACTGCGACCCCCTTGGCGATTTCGTAGAACTGCCCGAGCAGCCGCGCCGCATCGTCTCCCTGGCTTCGGGTCTCACAGAAGCCCTGGTAGAGATGGGCTATGGCAATGCCATTGTCGGCATCTCCGAATTTTGTCCGCGCTACACGCCACAGCTGCAAGCCCCAATCGTCGGCGATTACTTGAAAATCAACGCCCAAAAAATGCGTGCCATTCAACCCGACCTGATTCTCATCACCACTGGCGTTCAACGCGCGCTGGCGCGGAAACTGCACCGGGATGGTTGGCCTGTGTACGTGCTGCCCCTACCCAACAGCCTGCATGGCGTTTTGGAAAACGTGCTGGCGCTCGGCGCGCTGGTAGATGACCTGTCCGCTGCCCGCGCGCTGACCCAAACCTGGAACCGCCTCTTTCTGGAACTTGAAGCCAATGGCCCCACCCCCAGGCCGCGCGTCTACACCGAACTGTGGTTTGGCAAACATGTTCGCATGACAGGCGGACTGACCTTTGTCCATGACCTGATTCAATCTGCGGGTGGAAAAAACATCTTTGGCGATGTCCGCGCAGGCTACATCGAACTGAATGTGAAAGAAGTGGAAAGCCGCCAGCCCGACATCTTCTTGTGCTTCTCCGAACCCGAACATCCCGTCCAGGCTGCTGACCTGCTCCGCGAGCGTGGCTGGAACATGCCCATCATCCAGGCGGATGTTTCCCCTGAACACAACCTCATCCACGATGGCCCTTCCATGATGAAAGCCGCGCGCTGGCTGCACGGGGAAATCAACCGCGTAAGGCAGGAATCCCTATGAAACGTGTTCTGCTCTCTTGGTCATCTGGCAAAGATAGCGCCTGGGCGCTTTACACTTTGCGGCAGCAGACAGATGTCGAGATTGTTGGCCTGCTCACCACTTTCAATGAGAGTAACAATCGATCTGCCATGCACGCCATCCGGCAAGAACTGGTGCTGGCGCAAGCCGATTCTGCCGGATTGCCGCTTTGGCCTGTTCCCCTGCCATTCCCTTGCCCCAATGATGAATACGAAGCCCGCATGAGCGCCGCGCTGGAGCGCGCCCGCCGCGAAAAGGTTACGCACGTTGCCTTTGGCGACTTATTTCTCGAGGATATCCGCGCTTATCGAGAAAAGAGCATGGCCGGTAGCGGCATTCAGCCGCTCTTTCCGCTCTGGTGCGCCTCCGCCGATACCCCTGCCCTGGCCCAGACCATGCTCCAGAGCGGATTGCGCGCCGTTCTCGTCACCATTGACCCGAAACATCTCAACCCTGCCTTTGCTGGGCGCGAATATGACGCGCGCTTGCTGGCCGAACTGCCCTCCACTGTTGACCCGTGTGGCGAACGCGGCGAATTCCACACCTTTTGCTTCGATGGCCCAATGTTCTCCCGTTCCATTCGCTTCGAACGCGGCGAGGTAATTGAGCGTGATGGATTTTATTTCACCGACCTGTTGCCTGAGGAGTTCCGATGATGTCTCCCCCCGTCAAACATGGCCTGACCATCGTCCATACCGGCAACGGCAAAGGCAAATCCACCGCCGCCTTTGGCATGGTGTTGCGCGCCTGGGGACGCGGCTTTCGCATCTGCGTCATTCAATTCCTGAAATCTGAAACCGGCAAATGGGGCGAAGTGCTGGCCGCCCAAAAATTGGGCATTGAATGGCACATCAGCGGCGACGGATTTACCTGGACCTCCAAAGATATGGACGCCACCATTGCCCGCGCCCAACTGGGCTGGGACCTGGCCCAGGAAAAAATTGTCAGCGGCCAATATGACCTGATTGTGCTGGACGAATTTACCTATCCCCTGGCTTTTGGCTGGCTCGACACTGCCGAAGTACTGGCCTGGCTGCGCCAAAACAAGCCCGCCGCCCTGCACCTGGTCATCACCGGGCGCAACGCCCCGCCCGCGCTGCTGGACTATGCCGACCTGGTGAGCGAAAGCCGCGAAATCAAGCACCCCTTCCAGCAGGGCCTAAAAGCCCAACCCGGTATCGAGTTCTAGTGCTCGATACTTGATACTCGATACTCGAATATCGAAACTCTAATCTCTAATCTCTAATCTCGATAATCCTATGAACCTCCCTATCATCCCATCCCTTGACCAAGCCTGCATGGCTTCAGCCCGCGCCCGGCAGGACACCCTCACCAAACCCCAGGGCAGCCTGGGGCGGCTGGAGGAACTCTCCATCCAACTGGCAGGAATCTACGGCCAGCCGATTCCGTCCATCCAAGAGAAAGTCATCATCGTCATGGCGGGCGACCATGGGGTCGTCGCTGAGGGCGTCAGCGCCTTCCCGCAAGAAGTGACCCCGCAGATGGTCTTGAACTTCCTGAACGGCGGCGCGGCTATTAACGTGCTGGCCCGCCAGGCCGGGGCGCGCATCACCATCGTAGATATGGGCGTGGCCGTCGAAATGCCGCTCCATCCGGGTTTGCTTGTCCGAAAGGTTGCCCCCGGAACCAGAAACATGGCAATTGGCCCGGCCATGACCCGCGCCCAGGCCGAACAGGTTATTCAGGCGGGTATCGAAGTCGTCGAAGCGGAAATCGCGCGCGGCCTGGATGTGGTTGCCACCGGCGATATGGGCATCGGCAACACCACCCCCTCCGCCGCCATCGCCGCCGCGTTCACCGGGCAGCCCCCCGCCCAAATCGCGGGACGCGGCACCGGTCTGGATTCCGCCGGGCTGGAGCGTAAAATCGCGGTCATCGAACGCGCCCTGGCGGTCAATCAGCCCAATCCCCAAGATGGGCTGGATGTCCTGGCTAAAGTGGGCGGGTTCGAGATTGGCGGGCTGGCCGGGGTGATGATTGGCGCGGCGGCCCACCGCAAAGCCGTCGTGGTGGATGGCTTCATCTCCACCGCCGCCGCCATGATTGCCGTCTCGCTTTGCCCGCAGGTCAAACCCTATCTCATCGCCGCCCACCGCTCAAAGGAAAACGGGCACGGTATTATGCTCGACTGGCTGGGCGTCAAACCCCTGCTCGATTTCGACTTGCGCCTGGGCGAAGGCACCGGCGCGACCCTGGCCCTGCCGATTCTTGAAGCCTCGCTCGCCATCCTGCGCGAAATGGCGACCTTTGGCGAGGCAGGGGTGAGTGAGAAAGGGTAATTGGCGATTGGTAATTCGTAATTTTTACCAGCATCCACTCGCCAATTACCAATTACTACTATGCTCCGCCTCGCCTTCTCCCTCCTCACTACCCTGCCCGTCCCTGCCCCCGGCGATGGTCGAGCCGCGTCGAGACCCTGGTCGCCCGGCGACAGCGGACGGGCGGCGGGCTGGTACTCGCTGGTGGGGCTGGTGATTGGCCTGCTCGTGGCGGGCGTTCACTGGCTGGCTGGGCTGTTCCTGCCGCCGCTCGTGACCGGCGCGCTGGCGCTGCTGGCCTGGGTTGCCCTCACCGGCGGCCTGCACCTCGACGGCCTGGCCGACTGCGCCGATGGTTTGCTCTATCCCGGCGCGCCCGAAAAACGCCTCGAAATTATGCGCGACCCGCGCCTGGGCGCCTTTGGCGGCCTGGGACTGGGATTGGCGCTGATTCTGAAATTCTCGGCCCTGGCTTCGCTTACGCCTGCCACGCTTCCCGGCCTGCTGCTGGCGGCCTCGCTGGCGCGCTGGTGCCTGCTCCCGGCAGGGTTCATGCCGTTGGCAAAGCCAAATGGGATGGGCGCGGATTTCGCCGCCGGGCTGCGCAAAGCCTCCCTGTTCTGGGGCGGGCTGATTCCGTGCGGCCTGATTTTCCTGCTCGGCTGGAAGGGCCTGCTGGCCGCCGCTCTCGGCCTGCTGACCGCCTTCGGCGTGCTGACCCTGGCAAAAAACCGACTTGGCGGAGTGACCGGTGATGTGTTTGGGCTGCTGGTGGAGAGCGTGGAAATCGTCGTCTTGCTGGCATGCCTGTAACAGGAATTTCAATCAGAATTCGGATAAAATCGCCATGCCATGAATGTTATTTCTTCTGATGAACTGTTTTTGCAAATTCGCAAGAGTCAGCCGCTTACGCGCCTGGTGATTTTGGGTGTTTTGGCCTATTTCTTGTCCTTTCCGCTGCTTCAGCATGGCATTGCTCAAAAGGATGCCCGAATTGTTTGGGGATGGTTTGGCTTTGCGGTTCTGCTAGAGATAGGATTATCTGTTTCAGCCTGGTTGCTTGCCAGGCAGGGGGAGCAAACCGCCCTCAGGCAGTTGGCCTGGGCTGGCGTGCTCGTAATTGCCTCCGGCATTTGGAGCGATGTCCTCGCTACGGTTTTCAAGACGCCCGATATGGCCCGGGAGGGCAACCCTATCATCGTTTTCCTTCGAGAAAATGGGGGCTCTCTATGGATTCAGTACCTTGTTGGTTTTACAGCGCAATCGTTGTTAACTGTAATTGCTTGCGCTCTGTGGGTCGCCTTCGTGCGGCATCTGCCTCGTTACAAAGCCATTCTGCTTGCCATGCGCCCGCAATCGCTTACAGAGTTCCTGTGGGCCTCGTTGGGAGGCAGAACATACTTCTCAAAAACGGAGAATCTCACAGTTTCCCGCTCCTATCGCCTGATTTGGTGGCTGGTCTTGCCTCTCATTCTGCCCTTTGACCGTTTTCTGCTGGCGCTAGAGTGGATAGGTGTTCTTCCGCCCACACCCTGGCTGCGCGGGCTGATAACGACATTGCAAACTCTCTTTTTCATCGTTTCACTGTTGAGTTGGCTGCTCTTTGTCTATTTCGAAAATCGCGCGTCTCTCCGCGCCGACCCGGTCTTTGCGCGCCGCGCGCAGCAGGCCCATCTCAAAGGATGGCTGTTGGGTTGTTCTGCGTTCACGCTGGCTGTCTGTGTGCTGGCTTGTTTCTCTGGGGCAACTTATCTTTGGGCCACGCGCGAACCAGAATATCTTCAGGTACGCATTGAATATGCAAATGAGCCGGTGAAGGCCAACGTTCCTTTTCCTGTGATATATTTGATTGAAAATATTGGCTCCAAAGAAGTGCCTGTTTCCGAAATTCAGGCAACGGTTTGGGAAACAAACGGCAGCGTGGTTTCTGAAAAACTTCTTTTTGTTCTCGCCACGCCGGCAGACGAAGTGAACACCTATGGCCCGCAAACAACGCTGAAGTTGAACAATGTCACGCTTTCCCCCGGAAACACCCTGCGAGCAGAACTTTGGTTTGCGGGCCTCGAACCAGGCGAGGTATTGCTCAAAACCAGCATTTATTCTGGCTGGCGGGAAAAAATGGCCCCGCCCGTCAACATTCAGATTGCGCCCTGATGATAAACTTCCCCTTCCGCCTCGGCGCCACCTCCTACATCATCCCCGCCGACATCTTGCCCAACCTGCATTATCTGGCTGGCAAAGTACAGGATGTCGAACTCGTCCTGTTCGAGGTGGATGACGGCCCCAACAATCTGCCCACGCCCGCCCAGGTGGACGAGATGAACGCCCTCGCCAGCGAATACGGCCTGACCTACACTATTCACCTGCCGCTCGACTTGCGCCTGGCCGATGACGGCTCGCTGCGCCACGTCTCGCTCGAAAAAGCCCGGCGCGTCATCGAATGCACCCGCGCGCTCGACCCCTGGGCCTATGTCTTGCATCTGGACGGTAAAGCCGTGCGTGCAAATCCATCTCCCGCTGACTATACCCGCTGGCTGGAGCAGGCCGAAACCTCGCTGCGGCAGGTTGGTGAATGGGCCGGCGGCCTCGAAAATCTGGCCGTCGAAAACCTGGAAGGCTACCTGCTCGATTTTTACGAGCCGGTCTTCGAGCGCGTCCCGGTCAGCCGCTGCGTGGATGTCGGCCACCTGTGGCTGGATGGCCACGACCCGCTGCCCTACCTGCGCCGCGCCCTTCCGCGTACCCGAGTTATCCACATTCATGGACTGGCCGAACGAGACCACCGCTCGCTGGCCTTTGCCGCGCCCGGTCAGTTGCGCGCCGTTTTGGATGAACTCATCCACGCTGGATACGATGGCGTGTTTACGGTAGAAGTTTTCTCACAAGAAGATTTTCTCTCCTCGCTTCAAGCCCTGGAGGCGGCTGCAAATGACTCCTGACATCCCGGCCACCGGCATCACCCTGATTTTAGGCGGCGCGCGCAGCGGAAAAAGTTCCTACGCCGAAAAAATTGCCCGCAAAACCGGCCGCCCGGCCCTCTACATTGCCACCGCCACCGCCTTCGATGATGAAATGCGAGCGCGCATCGCCAACCACCGCGCAGCGCGCCCCGCCGATTGGCAAACCCTCGAAGTCCCGCTGCGGGTGGGCGAGGCCGTCCTGAATTTCTATCGCTCCCCTCTCCCCCCGCGAGAGGGGCCGGGGGTGAGGGAGACTTTCTTGCTCGATTGCGTCACCCTGCTTGTCAGCAACGTGCTACTCTCCTTGCCCGAAGAGACTCCGTTCGAGACAGTCATGGAACAGGTTCAGGCAGAAATCGAAGCGCTCCTTGCTGCGCAAACCCAAATCGGCGGGCAATGGTTGGTCGTCTCCAACGAAGTCGGGTTGGGAATCGTCCCGGCCTACCCCTTGGGGCGCCTGTACCGTGACGCGCTTGGCTGGGCCAACCAGCGCCTGGCGCAGGAAGCGGCTCGGGTGCTGTTCATGGTGGCAGGGATACCGATGGTGGTGAAGTAGAAAAACTGGCGTTACAATACTTGCATGAAAAACCTGCCATCTATCCAAGACCCCAGGCTGCGCCTGTTTGCGCCGTTTTTGCTGGTCATTGCCAATATTTTGTGCTTTGCTTGGCTGGTATTGGTTTTCCTGCGCCTGCTCTGATGATGTCTCCTGCCGATATGTCAACCAACCGCCTCGCAACAATTAGTCTAACCGCCGCATTATTGACCATCCTGGCTTTTTGCATTGGCCTTGCTCCTTTCCTGCCGCTGACTGCCGGTGTCTGCTACCCCGCAGCGATTATTTTTGGCATGATTTCCACTGTCACGGGGTTTCGTGCCTTGCGCCAGGCCCGCTCCAGTGGCGAAAACGGACGCTGGATGGCCCTGACCGGCATTTGGGTTGGCAGCCTGACTATCTTGGCTGTTTTGTGCGCCACCACTCTGACCTTTGCCGTTCTCTTCCTGGGAATCGACTACATCCAGACCCTCTGGCCGACGCCCATCCCCTGACCTGCTCCAATCTAAACCCAAATCGAAAATTATTTGCCCATCTCCTACATCCTTGCTGTTAGGAGTGCATATTGGAACATTCCCGGAATCCGGGTTTTTGTTTGATAACTTTTGAATCTACTTCCTAGAATTCCGTGAACAACCTGTGCGGCGCGCTCATTGGGGCGCGCTATTGATTTAGGTGGCCGAAAGTATTACGAAATACATTCAGTTATTCGTATAAGAATCCGATACAATCATATCGAACTAAAATACAATAGAGCCGATGAAACCACAAACACCTTTTCCAATCAGCAAAACGAAAATCACTCCCCCGCGCCGCCGGGCCGAGCTGATTTCGCGTCCTCGATTGATTGAGATGCTGCACACCCTGCTGAACAAGAAACTGGTGTTGGTCTCTGCCCCAGCCGGATATGGGAAAACCTCCCTGTTGATAGATTTCGTCGCCTCGAGCGAAATCCCTGTCTGTTGGCTCTCCCTCGACATCTTGGACCAGGAACCGCAGCGTTTCCTCGCCTACCTGATTACTTGTATCCGGGAAAGATTTCCCGGATTCGGCGCTGAATCCATGGCGTTGCTCAACAGCATGGCATCCATCGAAAAGGAAAACGAGAGGCTGGCGGTCATCCTGACCAACGAAATCTTCCAGGACATCCGCGAACATTTTGCCATCGTTTTGGACGATTACCAGTTCATCGACCCGATTCACTCGCTGCGCCTTTTCATCAACCGCTTCATTCAACTCGCAGGCGAACACTGTCACCTGATTTTGGTCTCCCGCATCCTGCCAGCCTTGCCTGACCTGCATCTGCTGGTGGCGCGCGACCAGGTAGCCGGCCTGGGGCTGGAAGAATTGGCTTTCCTGCCGGAGGAAATCCAGGGACTGTTTGCCCAAAACATTAAACAAACCATCTCTCGAAAAGAAGCCGAACTGCTCGCCGAGGAGACGGATGGCTGGATTACCTCTATTTCCCTGACCAGTCTCTCGCTTAGCAAGGGCTCCAAGACCCCGGCGGCTCGTACTGGCATCGAACTGTATGATTACTTTGCCCGCGAGGTACTCGACAAGCAAACCCTGGCAATGCGGGAATTTCTTCTGGTTACATCACTTTTCGAGGAAGTGGATGTCGAGATTTGCGAGGCAGTTCTGGAATCGCTCCTGCCAGGGCTGCGTGACGATTGGCAGACTTTGTTCGGCGCGGTTCAGAAAAACAACCTGTTTGCCATCCCAATGGGCCGCGAATCAGGCTCGTTTCGTTATCACCACCTGTTTCAAGATTACCTGCAAGCGATTTTGCAGGAGGAAAACCCCGAAATTATCCGGGAGGCGATGCGCCTGCTTGCGGTCTATTACGAAAAAAAACAGGATTGGGAAAAGGCGCACCATATTTACGAGCAAAATGGCGACCTGGACTCCCTGGTCAAACTGCTGGAAACCTGCGGCACATACCTGATTCGGAATGGACGGATTGCCATGCTTGGGGATTGGCTCGACCGGCTGCCGGTTTTCCTGCTCCGGCAGAATCCCCGATTACTTTCACTGCAAGGCGTCGTCGCTTATACGCGCGGCGAGACTCAATCCGGGATTTCCTTGCTCACCCAGGCCGCGAAAACTCTGCGCGCGGCAAATGCCCTCGAAGACCTGGCCGTCACCCTGGTGCGCCGGGCAGCCGCCTTCCGTGATTCTGGGAATTATGACCGCGCCCTGTCCGATGCGGAAGAAGCGATTGCCATCACCAGCGGTCATCAGGATTCGTATGCTCAATATAATCTTGCGGCCGCCTTACGTGTTAAAGGGATGTCCTTGTTTCGATTAGGACGGGCCGCGGAATCGGTCGAATGGCTCGAGAATTCCCTGAGTCTGTTCAGCGCTCTCCATGACCAGAACTATATTCCTGTTTTGGAAATGGAACTGGGAGCGGTTTATAACGTCCTCGGCGAGAATGAAGCCGCCATCAAATTCTACATGAGCGCCCTGAAAGCCTGGGAGGCAAGCGGTAATCTGGGCTGGCAGGCAACCTTGCTGAATAACCTGGGTGTGTTGTATCACCAGGTTGGCGAATACGAAAAGGCGTTTCGCGCCTTTGAAAACGCCCTGGATGCAGCCCGCCGCAGTGATTACATTCGAGCGCAGGCGATGACTCTATGCAGCCTGGGAGATTTGCTGCTCGATTTACAGGAATTCGAACACGCCAGGGACTGCTATGAACAATCGCTTGGAATTGCTTCCCAGCACCAGTACTCTTTTTGGATTTTTTATAATATGGTTGCCCTGGCGCGCGCTGCCAGGCTTGAAAAACGATACAACGTTGCCGAAAACCTGTTGCAGGATTTGTTTGGACGCATCAGCCTGGAGATTTCAGCAGGCGAAGAAGCCTTGTTTCGCCTGGAATATGGCAGCCTGTTACTGGAAACAAACAAGCCCAGACAGGCCGCCGAGGAACTGACGCTGGCCGCTCGCCTGTACGAACAGGATGGGCGCATCCTGGAACTCAATATTTGCCGCCTGTGGCTGGCCGCTTCCTTATCCCAATCTGGTCAGGTTGAGACTGTTTTGCTGTACGTCCAGGATTTTGTGAGAGCATATCAGGCGATGAAAGAAACCGCCCCTTTGCAAGTCGCCGCCGGGCAAGTCAGGGCATGGTTAGACCAAATTTCGTTCCCGCCAGAGTTATTACCCGCAATGCAGCAACTTTTCACGCAGTCGGCCCTGTTGAATGCGAAAATCCCGGCCTTGCGAAGAAAACTGCGCCAGGTGTCCAAATCGGCTTTCATTTCACAACCGCGCCTTAAGATTCACGGCTTTGGGCCAGCCCAGGTGTTCCTAAACGGGAAAAAAGTATCCCTGTCCGACTGGCAGACCCGCGAAACCCGCGACCTGTTCTTTTTCTTCCTGCAATCCTCGCCGCGCACAAAAGAAGACGTTGCCATTGCGTTCTGGCCCGATATTAGCCCGGCGCGCATGAAAATGCGCTTCAAAACGAATATGTATCGCCTTCGTCACGCCATTGGGCAGGAAACCATTCTTTTTGAGGAAGAACGCTACCGATTCAATACGGATATTGATTACGACTATGATGTCGAAAACTTCGACAAACTCCTGGAGCGCAGCAAAGCCGCGAGGATAGTCGGAGAGAAAATATCTATCCTGGAGACAGCAGTTGGGCTAGTGAAAGGCCCTTATCTGTCTGATATTGACCTGGAATGGGTCGATGCAGAACGCACGCGCCTGGAATTGGACTATCACGCGGCTTTATTGCGGCTGGCAGACTTGTACCTGGAGGCTGGCCAGGCGCATCGCGCTCTTGAAACCTGCCAAACCGCGCTCAAAGTCGACCCGCTACTAGAAGAGGCTTATCGGTTGAGTATGCGCGCATACGCAGCATTGGGGGATGGCGCGGCCATCGCGCGCATTTACCAATCCTGCCGCGCCGTGCTTCGAGATGAATTGGGAGTCAATCCATCGGAAGAAACCGAAAAACTGTATAAAAAACTGCTCAAGCGCTGAGTTTGTAGTCACCTTTGTAGCCTGGAATGGGATAACCTATAGACAATATTTCCTGTCCATTCCCAAAAGGTGACCTATGAAAAACACAACCGCTTATTTCGCATCCGTTGTTTCCAAAATCCAGAAGCAGCACATTCAATTTGTCTTGCTGGTATTGGTCGTTCTGATGCTTGTTCTGGGCGCCGGCGCGCCGGTTGATGGCGGCGGCATCGGCCATTAATGATTCTCAGCGTTGCTGTCATTGCCGGAATTTTGTCTGGCTTTTTGGTTGCCAGGTGGAAAAAGGAACCCTGGCAGCCCCCGGCTCTCAGGCACGCCTGGCTGGTGGTTGTTTTCTTTCTGCCGCAACTGCTGGCTTTTTATCTGCCCGCCACGCGCAATCTTTTTTCAGCCCCGCTCGCCGCCGCCAGTTTGGTCATTTCACAACTCGGCTTGCTTGCATTCTGCATCCTTAACTGGCGGCTGGCAGGGATGCCCATCCTGGCAATTGGCCTGCTTCTGAACTTGGCTGTTATTCTTGCCAATGGTGGCTTAATGCCAGTCAGTCCAGACGCCGTCGCGCGCTTGGTATCACCCGAAGTGCTTGCCCGCTTACAGGTTGGTGAGCGGTTAGGCACCTCCAAAGATATCCTGCTCGCCCCCGATGCAATCATTTTTCCCTGGCTGGCAGACCGTTTCGCGCCTCCCGATTGGATTCCCTATCGATTTGCCTTTAGCGTTGGGGATATCCTTATCGGGCTGGGCGCGTTTATTCTTCTGGCCTTTCCGGCAGGGAAAGCGGCATCTATCAAGAAAGGTAATCTTAGCTATGTTAATCAGCCCAATTTTTAAGCAGCGTGTCGCGCTTCGTGGGAACGATTCAGATTTTTGCGAAATCAACCGTGTGCTTGCCGCCGCAGTGGTCAGTCAAAAATTTTGCGCCCTGCTCTTGAATGACCCGGCCCGCGCAGTGGCGCAGGGATATGCCGGAGAACAATTTTTCCTTTCTGAGGCCGAATACGACCTGGTACTTTCTGCGAAAGGCTGCTCGTTGCAGGAGTTTGCTCAACGGATTGGCGAAACGATTTCATCCCGCCCGGTTTTTACGATGCAGCCTGCGCATTTAGGCAGTATCGATACCCCAATGCCCGCCCTCTAAAATATGCGACAAACCTCGCTGGCGGCCTGTTGGGGGGAGTACCGCTTTAGCGGGCTGCCTTCAACCCTAGAAGGATTATTACAGGTACTTGCGCTTCGTGACCAGGAAACCCAGGGACATACACAGCGGGTTACAGGCATCACCATTCTATTGGCGCGTAAATTAGGCGTTCCCGAATCTGAAATCGACCTGATTCGCCAGGGTTCGATGTTGCACGACATCGGCAAAATCGGCATTCCGGATTCGATTTTGCTGAAACCGGGACCACTTACGCTACAAGAGTGGGTTATCATGAAAAAACACCCGCTCTATGCGTATCGAATCCTTTCCCGCATCGAACACCTGAAGCCGGCTTTTGAAATTCCCCTCTATCATCATGAAAAATGGGATGGCAGTGGTTATCCCGGTGGGCTTAAGGGGGAAGAGATTCCCTTTGCGGCCAGGCTGTTTACATTTGCAGATGTTTTTGACGCGCTTACGTCTGACCGTCCCTACCGGAAAGCCTGGTCGAGGCAAAGGGCAATCGCGTATATCAAAGCCCAGATGGGAATTTCATTTGACCCGCGCATTACGCCAATTTTTGAGCGCATGATGGAAGAAATTGAATACCTTTTTTGAGATGCCGTTTTCGGCTTTTTGGGGATAGAAAATTGGCCGGACAAAACCTGCATAAACTGCCTCATAATCTGTAGGTAGGATAGCCTGACCGCCGAAGCCTGTTCCCTGGCGGCGGCTTTTTGCGTGAGTTCCACTTGAAAACCCAAAATCGAAAATCACTTGCCAATCGCGCCCGCCTCGTGTATCCTTACCGCTGGGAGTGCATAAGTCCCGGTGGGCTTCGCGGTCTTCAAAACCGTTGTTGGGGCGCGTTGCGTTCCAGGGTGGGTTCGACTCCCATGCACTCCCGCTGGTTGGTGATTGGTAATTCGTAATTGGTGATTGGTTATTCGGAATTTCGGTATTCGTTGCTCGTTACCGACTCACCATTCTCCGTTCACTGATTACTCAACACTATTCACTATTCACTATTCACTATTCACTATTCACTATTCACTGCTCACTGTTCACTGATTACTGGTTACTAAAATGTCTCTCCCCGAGCCTGAAATTCTCACCTCCATTGTCTCGCGCGTCTTTCGCATCGAAGATGTGACGATGGGCGAACAGGAATATTTATACCGTTTTCGCGGCCAACTGTCCGTCGATTCCATCCAGGCCTTCGACCAACTCTCCGAGCGCGTACAGCCCTACGGTTTGACTCCGCTCTTCCGCAAAGAAAACGACGGGCGGCAGGTCATTTACCTTGTCCGCAGTCTGCCGGCGCCCAAAAAATCCAACATCAACGTCAATATCCTCCTGTTCGCGCTGACCGTCTTCAGCGTGATGCTGATGGGCGTGAATGTGCAGGAGACCCCGCCCGATGACCCCCTCGGCCTGCTCTGGTTCCTGCTGCGCAACATTCTCACCGGCTGGCCGTTTGCGCTCAGCCTGCTTTCCATTTTGCTGGCGCACGAATTTGGGCATTATCTGGCCGCCCGCCGCCACAAGACAGCCGCCACCCTGCCCTACTTCATCCCCATGCCGTTTTCCATCCTCGGCACGCTCGGCGCGGTCATCGTGTGGAAGGAACTGCCGCGCAACAAGCGCATCTTGTTTGATGTGGGCGTAGCCGGGCCGCTCTCGGGGCTGGTGGTTGCCATTCCAATATTGCTCTATGGCCTGTCCATTTCGACCATTGGGCCGGTGCAGGCGGGCGAAGGCAGTTTTCTCGAGGGCAATTCTATCCTCTACCTGTTGGCAAAATTCATCGTCTTTGGGCGTTTCCTGCCCGAACCGGCCACCTACGGAGACCTGCACCCCGTCCTGTATTGGGTTCGCTACTTCTTTACTGGCACGCCCGCCCCTTACGGCGGGGTGGACGTGTTCATCTCGCCGGTGGCGCTGGCGGGGTGGGCGGGCATTTTGGTCACGGCCCTCAACCTGCTGCCGGTCGGCCAACTCGATGGCGGCCACATCCTTTACACCCTGTTTGGGAACAAATTGCGCTACGCTTTTCCGGTCATCATCCTCAGCATGGGCATTTTAGGCCTGTTTTGGAGCGGCTGGTGGCTGTGGGTCTTTCTGCTCTTCGTATTTGGCCGCCACTCTGCCGAGCCGCTCGACCAGATTACCGAGCTAGACGCCCCGCGCCGCGTCCTGGCCTGGTTGATGATATTCATCTTTTTCCTCGTCTTTACCCCTGTTCCGATGATTTTATTGGGATAAACTGACCAATGCAACGACTCCTGCCCCTTGTCATCGTCGCTGCCATGTTGCTTGGCGCCTGTTCCCCAGAAATCACGCTGCTCACCCGTCAGCCTGCCTCCACGCCAACGGCGGAATCTCCCTCCGGGCAGCCCACCGCCACGCCCGCGCCGACCCGTACCCCATCCCCCAGCGCATACCCTGACGGGCACGAGACGCCAGGGCCGCGGCTCAACCCCGATGTGGTGAAAGGCCTCGAAGTGGAAGCCTGGGTCAGCGGGGATGTGCCCGGCTTGGGGCAGTTGGCCGCTGATTTCAACGGGAGCAACCCCTGGGGCGTGAAAATCTCCCTCGTTTCTCATCCCAATTTGAACCTGTTGGCCGGGGCGGTTTCGGCCTCGCTGGAGAGTGATGCGCGTCCCGACCTTGTGCTGGCCCTGCCCGAACAATTGCTCGGCTGGCGCGATTCCCTGCTCGACCTGGCCCCCTACGCCGCCAGCGCCGAATTTGGCGTGGCGCGCGAGGCGATTTTGCCTGCTTTTTGGAAGCAATCCGCGCTGGATGGCGCGCAATATGGCCTGCCGGTCATCCGCTCTGGGCGTTATCTGTTCTATAATGTGACCTGGGCGCGTGATTTGGGCTTCGATGCCGCGCCGCAGACCTGGGAGGAGTTCCGCGCGCAGGCCTGCGCTGCCAACGCCGCCTGGAAAACCGATTCTGACCCATCCAACGACGGTTTCGGCGGCCTGGCGTTGGAGGTGACCTCGAATTGGCAGACGCCTTACGGCTGGCTGCGCGCCCTGGGCGGCGAGGTGTTCGCGGAGGGCGCGTATACCTTTGAGAGTGACGCCAATGCCGCCGCGCTGCAAAAACTTGTGGATTTGCGCGCCGAGGGCTGCGCCTGGCTGCCTTCTACCCTGACCAATTTCGAGCATTTGGCCGCGCGCAAGGCGTTATTTGCGAGCGGCGGGCTGGGCGACCTGACCGACCAGCGGGCGGCTTTTTCGGCGGCTGAATCTGCCGATGAATGGACGGTGATTGCCTTCCCTGGCGAGAGGCCGGTTGTGCCGGTCTATGGGCTGGATGTGGCGGTGTTTCGGTCGGATTCAGGCCGAGAGTTGGCGGCGTGGCTGTTCGTCCAGTGGCTGCTAAAGCCGGAGAACCAGGCTCGGCTGGCGCGGGCCAGCGGGCTGCTGCCGGTCAGCGATGCCGCGTTCGAGTTGCTCAAGAGCGATTACGCCGCCAACCCGCAAAAAGGCGCGGCGGTGGGATTGCTCTCGCAGGCGGTTGGGTATCCTCGCTCGGAGCAGTGGGGGCTGGCAAACAAGGTGTTGGCCGACGGCTTCTTGTACTTGTTCCGGGCCTTTCCGAATGCTTCAGCGCAATCGGTGCTGGGGCAAATGGATGCGACCGTGGATGATTTGGTGAAGTGAATTTTACAATTGCGCGGTCAGTTCTTCGGGGCGGTTGACCGGCTGCTGGCAGACGAAATTGCGGCAGACGTAGGCGGTTGGCTGGCCGTTCAAGAGCGGACGGTCATGCAGCAGGGCGGGCGCGCCGGCGGGCGGGGGAAAATCGGAGATGGCCGCTACCTGATGAGGACGGTATTCTTTCCACAGCGCTTCGGTCAGCGGGTTAGGGAAAGCCCCCAGGATGGCAATTTCGTCCACCGGGCCGAGGGCGAAATCGGCGGCGGTCAGCCATTTGGCGAAGGCGGTTGGGTAACGGACGGCAGTTTCCAGCACGGGAGCGAGCATCTCTTCGGCGGTTTTGCGAAATTCGGGCCGGTCGCCATACGCCGAGAGGGTGAGCAGGGCATGAGCGGCCAGCGAGTTTCCGCAAGGGGTGGCGTTGTCTTGCATGTCTTTGGGGCGGATGAGCAGCGCTTCGTGGTCGTCGCGGGTGTCGAAGAAGCCGCCGGAGGGGTCGGCGTAGTGCCTGACCATTTCATCGGCCAATGTCAGGGCGGCGGCGTACCATTTGGGCTGCGGGTCGCTTTGATATAACGAGAGCAAGGCCAGTGTGAGGGCGGCGTAGTCTTCGAGATAAGCATTGTGCCGGGCCGCGCTCTCTCGCCAGGAACGCAACAATTTCCGATCCATAATCAGGTTTTCGAGCAGAAAGTCGGCATTGCGCCGCGCGGCTTCGAGATAGTCATCGCGCCGAAGATAACGGGCGGCTTCGGCAAATGCCTGGAGCATGAGGGCGTTCCAGGCGGTGAGAATTTTGTCGTCGGTGGCCGGGCGAACGCGGCGGGAGCGGGCGGCGAGTAGCCGGGCATGGCAATCGGCCAGTTTTTCGGTGAGCGCGGATTCGGTCAGATTGAAGCGGGCAGCCAGGGTAGCGTCATCGAGGGCGCGCTGCAAGACGGTTTTGCCCTCCCAGTTTCCGGCGGGGGTGATTCCATAAGCGGTTTTGAAGAAGTCGAAATCGTCTCCCAGGGCGGTTTGCAGTTCGGCATAGTCCCAAACGTAGAATTTGCCCTCCTCGCCCTCCGAATCGGCATCGAGGCTGCTGTAGAAGCCGCCCAGCGGGTGGGTGAGCTCGCGCAAGACGAAATCGAGGGTTTCGAC
>Ga0101944_10004205_pt1 | contig 18244 bp, 13 predicted proteins | sample DewCreD2012metaG_FD_75245 | JGI IMG/M metagenome (GOLD analysis project Ga0101944, IMG submission 75245) | Hot spring sediment bacterial and archeal communities from British Columbia, Canada, to study Microbial Dark Matter (Phase II) - Dewar... ... | reverse complement strand
GAAGAGGTTTATTATGAGAGGGATAGGGGATGTGAACGGGGGGGGGCAGTGGGACAGATCTTCAAGGGGGCCGTCGCGGCGTTCCGTGCCGCCGACATCCAGTTCCACACCATCGGAAGTTGAACGCTTTCTGGAGACCGCTGCGCGGCAGCAGGGACGGTTCGACGCCCCGGGTTGGTCCTGGCACCCGGCAGCCTCGCAGGCAGTCCGCGAGGGGCGGGGCGCGTGCGGACGGTACAGGCGCATAGGGTGACTGAGGTCACTGCGGCCGCCGGCGAGTGCGTATACCGTTGGGTTAGGAGGGAAGGATGCAATTGGAATCGAATCAAACCGTAGCTGAAATGGCGGCCCAATCGCTGGCCGCCGTTGGCGTGTTCGAACGCTTGGGGATCGACTATTGTTGTGGCGGGCATCGCCCGCTCGCAGAAGCTTGCCGGGAAAAGGGACTCGATCCGGAGGAAGTGCAGCGCGAGCTGGGCGCCGCCGTTGCATCCGGCAAGGCCGTGGACCGCGACTGGGCCGCGGCGCCGCTCCGGGAACTGGCGCAGCATATCGTCACCAAGCATCACAAATATCTGAAAAGAGAGCTTCCCATGCTGAGCGAGAGGCTGGCCAAGGTATACCGAATTTACAACGAGCGCTACGGGCCAACGCTGGCCGGGCTGCCGGAAGTATTTGAGGGTCTGCGGTCGGAGCTCGAATCGCACATGATGAAGGAAGAGCGGATTCTGTTCCCTGCTATCGCCTCTGCCGAGCAGGCTGTGGCCACCGACGGGGCATTGCCGCCGCTGCCGTTCGATACTTTCGCCAGTCCAATTTCGATGATGGAGGCAGAACATGACGGCGCAGGCCAAGCGCTGGCGCAGATCCGCGAAACCACGGGCGGTTTCGCTCCGCCCGAGTACGCATGCACCACATACCGGGCGCTGATGGGCGGCCTACAGGAGCTCGAACGGGATCTTCACCTCCACATCCATCTGGAGAACAACATCCTGTTCCCGCGCACAATTGAACTCGAACGCTCACGGAAATGAGAGATCGCGTCCGCTGTGGAACTCCCCAGCTCTTGCAGGCGGGCGTGTGAGAAGGAGAACTTCGACCTGCTTCAGGACTCCAAGATCGACGAATCTCATGGAGTCTTTTCGTCCCACCGCCGCGCTGAGGAGCCCACGGCGCTGAACTTCCGCCCGTGCCGTGCGGCGCCGGTTGAGGGGAGGAGAATGAGCAGCTGGGGTTGTCCGCACGAGGCGGACGGTGTCTGCCAGAAGGTGAACCATCGTCCTTGCGACCCGGGGATGAAGGGATGCGTCCTCCGTGGACGCTTCGTCTTCAGCAATCCGGCGAAAAACCGGCCGGCCAAACCGGACGCCGGAAACAAAGAGGGAGGGAAGGGCGGCGGGTCTCGCTCGTCCCGATGAGACTTTCAGCCGTGAGAGGCGAGATGGCGCCTGCCCGAGATCCGGGCCGTCTGGAGCGATGGCCGGTCTCGGCGACGGGAGGCGGAGATGGGGCGGCAGCGCGAAGCGCTTGACAAGTGCGGGGCAGCGATTCGCGACGCATCGCCGGCGCTTCACGAACCGGACTGGGATGGACTTCCAGAGTCGCTCTGTCAAGATTTTGCTGAAATTCAGCCCACTGAAATTCAGCCCACTCCGCGCGGCGCCGTCTTCCGGGCCTGACCGGCCATTTCCATCGACAGCCGGTTCATCCGCTTCAGGAACACCGCTAGCTCTATCATGCGGGCCGCTAGACAGAGCATTCGAACCAGCTTCGTGGTCTTGATCCGCGCACGCACCGCATCGCGCAGACGCACCCGGCCGGTCGACTATGGATGTTCCACTCCGCGCATTCGGAGTCCAAAGACTCAGGCTCAGATTCAGCACCTCTGACTACAGCGGCGAATCCTTGAAGCAGGGACTTGTTCCCGTCCAGATTCAACAGGCGCCGCGGCTGGCCGAGCGGCGGCGCTCCATTTCTTTCATCGGACAGGCTCTACGGCAGGGGCGCTGCGCCAGTCCCGTTCCAGGCAATGGTCTTGCCGGCGCTCCTGATGGAGAGGCCGGCCATCAGCGTGGGAATGGTGGAGAAAGCGCCGATCTCGATGTCGCAGACGGGCCGCTGCCGGCTCCTGAGGCAAGCCAGAAAGTTCAAGATGTGCCTGCCGGTGTCGGACTCGAAGGATGCCTGGTAGTTCGGCGGTTCATCGTGCAGCGCGACCCGTTTCTCTTCGAAGGGAGGCTTTCCGCCGGCGCTACGCCAATTCTCGCTCACAGGTCGCAGACTGTAGCCGTTCCGGTTGACGAACAGCACGCCCTCGTCGCCCCAGAGATAGGTGCCGAGAACCTCCGACCGCGAGCTGTAGTTCACGACGAAATTGGGGTATTGCCAACAGACATCGGTCGTGTCCGGGACCCGCTCGTCCTGCGGCCGGCTGAACCAACCGAATGCTGCGGCCGCGGTGCGCGCCGGCCCGGTAACGCCCAGGTACCAATGCGCGATGTCGAGGAGATGCACGCCCCAGTCGGCGAGCGGTCCGCCGCCATACTCCCAGTAGCTGCGCCAATTCCGCTGTCGTTGCAAGCTGTAGGGCCGGCGCGGCGCCGGTCCCTGGAACATCTCCCAATCGAGGCCGGGTGGAGGCGCGGAAGATTCGGACGCTGTTTGGCCACCGCGGCCTTCCTCGCTCTGACCGCTCCGGCGCGCCCGGCCGCCTGGATTGATCAGGACGACATGACGGACCTTGCCGAGGATGCCGCTCTGGACCTCTTTGTAGGCCTCGAGGAAGGGAGCGCTGCTGCGCTGCATCAGCCCGACTTGCACGACGCGCTTGTACTTCCGGGCGGCTGCAATCGCCTTGAGGCACATGCCGATGTCGTTCGAGACCGGCTTCTCCAAATACACGTCCTTCCCCGCCTCGCAGGCCTCGATGAGCATGGGACAGTGCCAGTGGTCAGGCGTTGCGATCACCACGACATCAATATCTTTGCGGTCAAGCACCCGACGGTAATCGGCATAGGTGCCGACTTCGCCGCCCACGCGCCCGGCGGCCTCTTCCAGATTGGGTTTGTACACGTCGCAGAGGGCCGCGATGCGGAATGCGGGGTTGAACTTGAATTGCGGAATCAGAGCCGCATTGGCGCGGACGCCAACGCCGATAAACCCAACCACGAACTGGTCGGAGGGGGCCGGGGCCGCAGACACGTCGGCCGCAACCAAGCCCAAGGTTGCCTTGGTCAAGAATTCCCGCCGATTCTCCATTTGTGAGACCTCCTCTCATTAAGCCCTCAGCGCGTCACTGGCTGAGGCGGCGCATCCAGATGTTTCGGAATTTGACGGTGGTATCGGGGGCGCCTTCGGTAATCCCCGAGGCCGTTGCGATCTTCCGGCCCACATACTGGCCGTGATCTTGAAGCACCAAGGGTCCTTCGTCGGCAACGCACTTCCGGCCCCTCACCGGGACATGATCCTGGATCAGCACGCCGTTGTGCAGCAGAGTGAGGCTGCCTGGCGTCTCCACGGTCCCATCGGGGCCGCACCGGGGAGCGTGGAAGATGATGTCGTAGCTCTGCCACTCACCGGGCGGCCGACATGCATTCACCAGCGGCGCCGATTGACCGTACAGCGCACCGCAGGAGCCATTAGCATAGGTTTGGTTTTGGTAGGAATCCAGAATCTGGATCTCGTACCGGTTTTGGAGCAAGATGCCGCTGTTCGCCCGCCCCTGCCCCCGCATCTCGGGCTCATAGGGCAGATTGAACTCCACGTGGATCTGAGCGTCGCGGAACATCTCTGTGCTCCGGGTATCGCCGGCGCCGGTCCGGCAGCTCATGACGCCCTCCGCAACCGTACACTTCGAGGGCTTGCCATCGAGAGTCATCCAGCCAGCGTTGTCTCGCCCGTTAAACAACACCACGGCATCCGAGGGAGCCTTGCCTGGACCACCGGGGTCCACCACCGGCGGCTGCGGCCCCTCGGAGTTCTGGGCGCACACGATCCTCGCTGCCAGCACCAACGCCAGCACCATACAATGTTTTCTCATGCCCGGACTTCCTCCGCCTATCTTCCTTCCTGCCGTCCACGGCAGTCCCCTGGAGCGGAAGGCGAAAAACACTCAATCTATAAACTGCTATGCCAGTAGAACTATAGCAGGACACCCGCCCGCTGTCAACGGCCAGACCGTGCTACATTTTCGGCACACGGCAGGCGGCAAGGGCTCCGATGCAAACAGGGCCTCCCGGACTGGCCGGGAGGTTGCAACGGAATTTGGCCGTTCTCCCGGCAGGAAACCACGCGCCGCACCTCGAAGGGAGCGGGAACCGCTGGAGATCCGATGACGGCCCCGAGACGGCCGAATGCTTGCGGCGGTCCTATGACATTCGATCCTGCACAGCCGGATGCGCGCCCGAGCCGGCGGTCCTCCCGGGTGGCCTGGACGGGCGACAGGGCGGTTGTAGAGTAGTAGCCTTGAACCGCACGCGACGCGCGAGTGCCTTCGAAGATAACAAAATCAGGGTGCTGAGTGATGACGTCACGAATTAATAATCCAGATTTCAATCCATGGGCGCCATCCTACACCAGCAATCCCGGCAACCTGAAAACCACCGGGCGGCCGTTGTGGCCGTCCGCCGAGGGAGGGCTGGCGCAGGATCCTCCATCCGCCTCGCCGGCCGAACCGCTGCCTGTCAACCACGGGAGCGACCCTTCCTCCGCCGGCGCCAGAGTGCGGCGTCGCAGGGGCATGTGATGGCAGCAGACTCCGGGCGGGTGTTCCGCCGTTCAGCCGTTTCAGCTTCGACGGGAGACTCCGAAGCCAAGGGCCGAAATCCGATCCCGCTTGACAACTCCTGGCAGCAAGCTTAGAATCTGTACTGATATGCCAGAAGAGAGTGAGCGGCGGGCCAGCCCAAGAAGCGTGACGCACCCACTCATGGCGGAGCTTCCAGCCGTCACTAAGCTCACACACCCCTCCCGCGAGGCCCATTCGCGAGGCAGCCAGCGCGGTATCGCGCACAGCTGCCGAGGGATCTTCGGGCGATCTTTTGTGAAAGGAGAGAAGCTCATGTTTCGTTGCATAATCCGGCTTGCGCTGCTGACCTGGATGTGCGCCTTCCTGTTGTGGGCGCAGACAGGCAGCGGCACAGTGCAAGGCGTCGTGAGGGATGCCAGCTCCGCGGTTGTACCGGGTGCGAGCATCACGATCATTCATACGGCGACGAAGGGGAGGTACACCACATCCTCGAACGAGGTTGGTTTCTTCGGCTTCCCGCCAACTCAGCCGGGCACCTACGAGATCACCGTAGAATCGCAAGGCATGCAAACCTGGCAAGGCAAATTTCTCCTGGTTGTCGGCCAGACTGTGCAAATCAGCCCCGTGCTTCAGGTGGGGGCCGTAACAACCGTGGTCACCGTGGCGGGCGAGGTCGCGCCGCTGGTTACGACGTCGGACGCCACCCTCTCCAGGAATCTGGAACGGACCCGCATCGAGCAACTGCCACTCAATGGACGCAATATCGCCAGTCTCGTGCTGATCAGCACACCAGGGCTGTTTGGGGGGCAGGACGGCGCGATGAACCCGATTGTCAACGGGATGCGGGACGGGGTGGAAATGTACCACGACGGGGCCGTGATCAAGAACCGAGACACCGGCGATTTCGGCGGACGGCTCCCCGGTTTGGACAGCATCGAGGAACTGAGGGTGGAGACGAGTCTCTCTTCGGCCAAGTTTGACCGCCCCGGCTCGGTAATTCTATCCACCAAGAGTGGCGGCAACACGGTTCGCGGAAGTCTGTTCGAAACGGTCCGCAACAGCGGCGTCGGCGTGGCACGCCGGAGGCAGGATTATTATGACAAGCCTCCGCACTACGTGCGCAACGAATTTGGCGGGTCTGTTGGCGGCCCGGTTTTTCTCCCCAAGATCTATGACGGCCGGAATCGGACCTTTTTCTTTACGTCGCTGGAGTTCCAGAGAATCCGCAGCTCATCCACGACGAGCACAACGATGCCGACCATGGCGATGAGGCAGGGAGATTTCAGCGGCCTGGTCGACAGCGTCGGACGGCAATCCATCGTTTACGATCCGTGGAGCACGGGTGCGGCGCCTACGTGGCAGCGAACGCCGTTTCCCACGAACCGCATTCCGTCCACCATGCTCAATCCGGTGGCCAAGTACCTCTACGGCATCATGCCGGAACCCACGAATGAGGCCAATCCTGTCGTAGCCAACAACTACTTCGGACTGGGTTTTTCAAACACCAATGACTACATGTGGACGACGCGCATCGATCAGCGCATGGGAGACCGTGACCAGTTTTTCGCGCGCGTTTCCTACAACAAGAATGCCATCACCTATTCCAACGGCGTCGCAGCCACCAATAAACTCATGAATACGGTCTATGGGACGCATGACGCCCCGAGCGGCGTAGCGACCTGGATCCACTCTTTCTCTCCGGTATTTCTCAGCGAGAGCGTCGTTTCCTTTTCCAGGGAGGACAAGTACGTCGGCAGTCCCCCCATGGAGGGCGCCCAGAATCTGGCGGACTTCTTAAAGATGCCCAATCCAGTAAAGAACCCATACGCCGTGTTCCACACTTACAGCACGGGCTTCGGGCTTAACTTCGCTCAGCAGCAGGCGCGCCAAAACTTCACCAACATTCTTGTGATCGACCAGCACTTCACGCGATATCATGGCGCGCATGAATTCCGATTCGGCGGAAAGCTGCGCCATGAGTATCTGAACGTGCAGATAGACGGGCCGACCTCAGGCATTTGGTATAGCAACCAATTCACGGCGCTATTTGATCCGGCGAGCGGCTCGTCCTATGCATCGGTTCCGCAAACAGGACACAACGCGGCTTCCTTCTACCTGGGCGGTGTATCTCAATATCAATATACCGTCAAACGGCCCCCGTACAACCTGCGCGACCGGGCTTATGCCGGCTACATCCAGGACAATTGGAAGGTGTCTCCCAATCTGACGTTGAACCTGGGACTGCGCTATGAGAACTACCCGGCTATGAACGAGAAGGACTACTTCATGGCCTCCTTCGACATACCCAGCGGCAAGCTGGTATTGGGGCGGCCCCTGGAGGACATGTACAAGCACAACCAGACGACACCGGCGGCGATCGCCGCATTCAAGGCGATTGACGTAGCGTTTATGAGCCGGGAAGACGCCGGCCTTCCCAAGGCCCTCGTCCACGGGAATCCCTGGATCTTCAGCCCGCGCCTAGGCTTCGCCTACCGCATAGGGTCTGCGCAGAAGCCGCTGGTCCTGCGGGGCGGCTACGGGATCTACGACTCACAGGTGGCTCTGCGTGTCTGGGACAATACCCAGGGGAGTCTGGTTCCCTTCGGCTATCCCTTGCAGTACCAGGTCAACGACCAAAGCAGAGTGGGGGACGGCCTTCCCAACTATGCGCTGCGCTCCGCGCCGCAATACGTACCGGGCGTCAATTCGCGCGACGTTCTCGAGAATCCCAACTTTGTTCTCATCAACCGCGGCATCGGGATCGAATTCACCGATCCGGATCAGCCCCCCAGCACAGCCCACGAGTGGAACGTTTCGCTCGCCAGGGAGTTTCTTCCGGGCATCGTGGCGACAGCCAGCTATGTAGGCACGCACGGCGTCAATCTTCCACAGAAGTACAATTTCAACGCAGCTCCGAACGATTATGTGTGGTATATGCGAACCGGGGTTGCGAAGCCTACGGGAACCTACGCCTCCGTGGGAACCAATCCGTACAACGCCATCACATATGGCACCATCAACCGTTTTCAGCGAAGCGGTTACTCAAACTCCAATGCGTTCCAACTGGAAGTGCAGCGCAGGTACGGCAACGGATACGGGTTCCAATTCATGTACGAGATGACGAATGCTCTTACGAACTCCACATTTGTTGGAAACGGCGGCGGGCCCACCATTACCCCAGCGTCTACTTACCTGCCCGGCGCAGTGCCGGACAGTTTTGACGATTTGAACCGCCTGCTTTACTACACCCGAGACACCGCCATCCCCCACCACCAGCTTCGCTGGAACTGGGTTGTGGATCTCCCCTTTGGGCGCGGAAAACCGCTTTGGCGCGGCGCCGGCGGGGTGCTCAACGCCGTGATCGGCGGCTGGCAGCTCGCCGGATTGGGATCGTACCGCAGCCGATATTGGTCGCTGCCGTCCAGCAACTGGGGGGCCCGCGGAAACGTGGAACTGTACGGAACGAAATATCCGATTCAGAACTGCTCCGGGAACACCTGTATTCCCGGATATCTGGCCTGGAACGGGTACATCTCGCCGCCCCTGATTAACCGGACGGACGCGGCGGGCAACTGCACGGGGATTTGCGGCATACCGGACGGCTACACACCCTCGGATAATCCCTTAATCCCCTGGGGTTCCACCGTCTTACCGCCCAACGCTCCCTCGAACACGAATCTGTCTACCTACTGGGATACGAACAACGTTTGGGTAAAACTGGCCAACGGCAGCGTGGTGCGCACCAGTTATAACACGAATTATCATCCGTGGCGGAACCAGTACTTGCCGGGCCCATGGAGTTTTGGACTCGACGCTTCTCTGTTCAAGGTTTTCGCCGTCACCGAAGCCGCAAAACTGCGGCTGAACGCCGATTTCTTCAGTGTGCTTAACAACCCAGGCTTAGGAACACCAGGTAGCAACGGGATCCTGAGCACGCAGAACTCCTCGAACTCACCGCGCGTTCTTCAACTCACGTTGAGGTTAACATGGTAGCTCGGCAAGCGGGGCGCCGGAGCGCCCCGCCGGGCCTTTGTGCCGCCGGATGGGCGGCGGCGAAGGAAACGCGAGTGTTTGTGCGCATCGGAAGGGAGATGAAGGGAAGATGGACAGAAGAGAGTTCATTCGGAGTTCCGGCGCAGGGCTGAGTCCCCTTGTTCTGGCCACGGGCGCCCAGGCAGGAGCAGCGAGTAACCAGGGAGCGGCCGCCATCGGGCGGCCGGTGCGAGCGGTGAGCATCGGGTTCAAGGCAGGCCTTCCGCTGGAGCGGGTGAGCGATCTGGTCGACAAGGAGGGGGCTCGGGGCGCCGATCTGATCGCCTTGCCGGAGACGCTGCGCGGTCAGAATGACCGAACCCAGGAGACTTTGGATGGTCCAACCGTCTCCGCGCTTGCCCGACTGGCGGCAAAACACCGGACCTACATAGTTTGTCCCATCGACCGCAAGGACGGCGCCCGGCGCTTCAATTCGGCCGTGCTTATAGATCGGAGCGGACGGGTCAACGGGGTTTACGACAAGTTGTATCCGTTTTGGGTCGAGGAGTTCACCAGACGCCCGCCCGTCCAGCCCGGCCAAGCGGTCACCGTGTTTCCCACCGACTTCGGGCGTCTCGGGCTGGCCATTTGCTTTGACGTCAACTGGACTTCACTGTGGCAGCGGCTGTCAGACTTCGGGGCTGAGCTGGTGATCTGGCCGAGCGCCTATTCGGCGGGGAGATCCCTCCAAGCGAGGGCGACCGATTTCAACTATTACATTATGAGCGCGACCTGGGTCCCGGACTGCCTGGTGTTTGACATTGACGGGGAACAGCTTGTGCATGAACAGAGCAATGGGGGGGACGTTAACATTACGCGCCACACCTTCGATTTGGACCGGTGTCTATTTCATCAGGACCTCAATCTGCCGGGCCGGCTGGCCAAGCTGCTCAAAGAGCGCGGCGACGACGTGGAGAGGGAGAAGTGGTTGCCGATGGAGGGATGGTTCATTTTGAGGGCAAAGCGTCCCGGCGTGAGCGCGCGCGATCTGGCGCGACAGTACGGCCTGGAGGAACGCCGGCCTTATATGAACCGCAGCCGTTGTGAGGTTGACAAGGCGAGAGGCTGGCAGTTTCCATAACCTTTGACCGCCATTCGAGGCGGGGGGAAACAGGGGAGCAGTCAACCAGAGGAGGGAGTCACCGTGACCCGGTCACGCGGACATATCAGCACGGCAGTCTTCGTCATGACCGCAGTCCTGGCTGCAACGATTTGCCTCGGAAGTTTTGCGGGCAATTCACAGGAACGCATTGTATTGACGGAGTCGGAGTACTTTGAAGGTCCTGGTTTTGTGTTTCTCGTCCACCATAACAGCTATTCCGGGATGCAGGGCGGTTTGCAGATGATTCAGAAAGGCGAACGGCTGCTGGATTCGGGCGGATTGGTGGTGACCGGCCGGGATCCCTCCGTTCGGCCGTCCGTGCGGGTTTTGCGGCGCACGGCCGATGCAGAGCGATCGACGGCCACGATCTTCGGCGAGATCGCCGGCTTGAATGTGGGATATCAGTTGATCTGCCGGACGGATGGCAGGAAGATGTTCCTCAGGCTTCAATTGGACCAGCCGTTGGACTGGAGCAAGGTACGACAAGCGGCATTTCGCATATACCTATACCCTCCGGCGTACTTCCAGAAATCGTTTCAGGGCGACTCGGCGACGGGTGTATTCCCTCGCCAATACAGCGGAGAGCCGGGGCTCATGAGTTCGCGGGGCGTGTTGCGAGTGGCCCAGGAAGATCCGGACCGGAGTATCACACTGAGGCGACCCGGCGGCGTGCTTCAGCTCGCAGACGAACGGGGCAGCCATCCGACGGCGTGGTTTTCGGTGACGGCTCCACTGGAGTCGGGCACAAAAGACACCCGGGTGGACGTGGAAATCGAGCCCTCGTTCGATCCCCAGTGGCGCCGGGCGCCGGTGATCGGCGTTTCGCAGGTTGGATACCATCCGAAGCAACCGAAGCGCGCGGTGCTGGAGATCGACCCGCGCGAAGAGAGCGGAGGCAGAGTCAGCCTCTACAAGCTGACAACAGGGGGCGAAAGGCAGCTAGTCAAAGCGGCTGCTCCGGAACCTTGGGGAAAGTTTTTGTATTACCGGTACGCGATCTTCGACTTCAGTGACGTTGTGAGCCCCGGCGCATATCTTTTGCAATACCGGGGGCAGACAGCCGGACCTTTCCGGATCGACGCGCAAGTCTATGACCAGGCGTGGCAGCCGACGCTGGAGGTTTTTCTGCCTGTGCAGATGTGCCACGTAGCGGTCCGCGAGCGCAACCGATACTGGCATGGGGCCTGCCATCTGGACGATGCACTTCAGGCGCCGGCCGGCACCCGGCACTTCGATGGGTACCAGCAGGGCGAGCGGGAGACACAGTTCGCAGATCTCGAACACATTCCGGGCCTGGACTGGGGCGGGTGGCATGACGCGGGGGACTTCGATCTGCCGGCGGGCAGTATTGCGAACACCACACTGGCCCTGGCCCTGGCGCAGGAGGAATTTAAGCCGGGGCTGGACCGAACCACCGTCCGCCGCGCGAACCGCGAGGTGCTGCTCCACGTCCCGGACGGAGAAGAAGACCTTCTTCAGCAGATCGAGCACGGCGTGGAGGGACTGCTGGCTTCGTTTCGCGCCGCGGGGCACATCTTTCCGGGAATCATCGAGAATTCGCGGGCGCAGTACGACATCACCGGCGATCCTGTCAATATTACGGATAACCTCGTTTACGATAGGAACCTTGGCCGCGGCCAAGCCACCGCAGGACGATCCAGCAAACCCGACGACCGCTGGGCGTTCACCAACCGAAATACGGGGCTCCAGTATCGGACAGCCCAGACGCTCGCGGCAGCCAGCCGGGTGTTGCGTGGGAAGAAGGACGCCCTTGCGGAAGAGTGCCTGACGGCGGCACGCAGGCTGTGGCAATTCGAGCAGACGAATCCGCCACAGTACGCACCCAATGCTTACGTGGGCCGCGGAGGCGGCTTCCCCGGGGACGAGATCGCCGCCACGGCAGAACTGTGGCTGACGACCGAAGATTCGGTGTATCAAAAGCGCCTGAACGCCCTCCTCATGCAGATACGCTCGGCGCCCGCGGAGCAGGCCGGCCGGGGGCCGGGCTGGACGCTCGTGCGTCTGTTGCCGAAAGTGAGCGATCCGGAGTTTCGGGAGTTCGTCCTGGAGATGGCGAGGAAATGGAGGGCAGCCGCGAACGCTCTCGAGGCCTCCAATCCCTACGGTGTGCGCCTTCCCACCTGGGCCTCGAAGCCAGAGCGGGGGATCGACACCAGGGGCGGCGCGACGATGGGATTCGGATGGGATCTGCAAAGCGACGCCATGCGCGACTATTTCTATCACAAGCACCTGCCGGAGATTTTCGGCACCGATACATTATTGAACGTCGTGAATTTCGTGCTAGGCTGTCATCCGGCGACAAATACGAGTTATATTTCAGGAGTGGGAGCAAATTCCGCCCTGATGGCTTATGGGTTCAACCGGGACGATTACTCGTACATTCCCGGAGGTGTCATTTCAGGTGTTTCTTTCATGCGACCACATTTCATGGAACTCAAGAATTTTCCATATCATTTCAACCAAACGGAATATGTTATCCATGGGGCAGGGTCTTACCTCTTTGACGTGCTCGCGGCCCGATGGATACTTGAGCGGGAGCCCAGCCGGACAATCGGCGAGAAGACGGGGACGAAGAAGAAATGAATCTGGAGGGAACAGTTTGCCTGATCACGGGCGGCAGCTCCGGCATCGGCGCCGCCACGGCGCGTGAGTTCGCCAGACGGGGGGCGGATATCGCGATCTGCGGCCTCCCCGCGGATGAATCACTCGCCTGCGAGGTGAAACGAGACGTCGAAGCCCTGAACCGGCGGGCTGTGACGATCATGGCCGACATCGCGGACACCGCGCAGGCAGCCGAATGCGTGCAGCGGACGGTCGAATCGCTTGGAAGGCTGGACGTGCTGGTTCACTGTGCGGGGGGTCCGGCGCCCGGAGGCTTGCTCGAGGTCTCCGAGGAAACCTGGTACAAGGCGTTCGATATCCACGTTCACGCCGTCTTCCATCTTGTCCGAGGCGCCGTTCCGTGCATGGCAAGACAGGGCAGCGGCGTGATACTGCTGATTTCTTCCGCAGCGGGCAGCCGAGGATGCGCGGGCGCAATCGCGTACGGGGTCGCCAAGGGGGCAATTCCACAATTCACGCGGGCCTTGGCGCGCGAGCTGGCGGATTACAATATTCGCGTCAATTGCGTTTCGCCCGGCATCATTCGGACGAGATTCCAGGATTACCTCACCGAGGAGCAGGTTCAGAACAACATCAAGAACCGTATTCCCCTCCACCGGGAGGGACGACCCGAGGATGTATCGGCCGCGCTGGCCGCCCTGGCCGAGAATGATTTCATCACCGGCGCCGAAGTCCCAGTGGATGGGGGAATGGCCATGCGCATGGTTTGATTTTGGGAGAGACTCCAGATCTGAGCGCAACTCGGAGTCCTGGAGCGGCAAGGAGGCATCGATGAACCGCAGAACGCTTCTGACCAGCGGTCTCATTTCAGCGGCGGCGTTCAGCCGTCTTGCAGGGCAACGCAGGAACCACTTTCTACCGAAGACCGATACTCACTACCGGCAGGTTGAGTCTTACATTGAGGAAGTGCCGGTGGCCGAATACCGGTGGGCCTCCGATGCGGCCTATGAAGCCTTCCGGGACATCAAGTATGGCGTGCGCCTGCACTGGGGCCTCTATTCGATCAAGGGCGAGCCGAACGAGTCCTGGCCGTTTCTGAGGATGCCGTTCGCGGAGCGGCAGCGTTATCAGGAACTGTACAGGACGTGGAATCCCCGCGGCTTCAATGCCGAGGAGTGGATGGAGCTTTTCGCGGACAGCGGAATGAAGATGTTCGCGTTCACCTCGAAACACCACGACGGGTTTTCCATGTTCCACACAAGCACGCGCGTGCGTCAGCGGACAAACTGGACGGCTCCGGGCGGGCCCCGCATGGAGCCCTGCAATCTTGCGTACAGCATCGCCGAGACGCCGTTCCGGCGGGATGTTGTCAAGGAACTTTGCGAGGCGGCGCGGAAGCGAGGCATCAAGATCGACCTGTATTTCTCGCATCCGGACTGGTACGACGCGGATTTCCGTCCTTATATTTACCATCCGCTGCAAGTACCCTCCTCGAACATCCTGACGAGGGATTTCGAGACCGCCAAGAAGCGACTCGGCGACCTGATGATCACGGTTCCCGATCCGACGCCGGCAGAGGTGGACCGCATGGTGGCGCGGCATCGCGCGCAACTTACCGAACTGCTGACGCGGTACGGGAAGATCGATATGATCTGTCTAGATATGTGGCTCGGCCCGCAAATCTGGCCCCGGATCCGAGAAACTGTGCTGTTGTTGAGGAAATTACAGCCTGACGTGATGCTTCGCGCCCGCGGCATTGGAAACTACGGCGATTACTACACTCCGGAAGGATTCGTTCCGGGCCGAAAGGATAATACCGATGCTCCATGGTTTGTTATCTACCCATTAGGGTCCTCTTTCTCCTATGAGCCCATTTCAGAGAACTACAAAGGATCTGCCTGGATCGTGCGCAATCTGGTGGATTCGGTTGCGAAGGGAGGGAATTTCATGGTGGGAATCGGTCCGGACGGTGAAGGGCGGTTTCATCCCACCGCTATACGTCAGTTGAAGGAGGTCGGCGAGTGGCTAAAGGTGAACGGCACGGGGATCTACTCCACACGCCCGCGTGAAGGGGAGCTTTGGTCGGAAGGCGCGGACGTCCGCTTCACCCGGACAAAGGATCGTAGAACTGTCTACGCCTTCGCCCTACGATGGCCTGGCGAGAGGCTGCACCTGCGTACCGTTCGTCCCGCCGAAGGGTCGGCGATTCGGATGCTGGGAACTGCTATATCATTGAATTGGAGCTATGCGGGGGACGGCGTGGAGATCCAGATTCCGACGGGCATGCAGGATGAATCCAGGCGTCCCTGCCACCATGCATGGAGCTTCCAGATTCAAACTGAGGCCGCATGAAAGCGGAATTACAGTTGATGCCTGAACCTGGCGCCAGCGCCGGCCGGTTACAGCCGATGGAGAGTCTTTCGGAGCAAGCGTACCACTTCATCCGCAACCAGATCCTGCGCGGCCGATACCCGCTCGGAGCCGCTCTCTCGAGGCGGGCACTCGCCAAGGAGATGCGGATGAGCTTCGTGCCGATCTCCGAGGCCTTGCAGCGCCTTGAGATGGACGGCCTGGTGGAGAGCAAGCCTCGCGTGGGCACGCGCGTCCGGGTGCCGACGCCGCAGGGCATTTTGGAACGGTACGGACTTCGCGAGGCCCTGGAGACACAAGCGGCCCGGCTGTGCGTGGAGAATGCCGACGACGCCGGCAGGGAGGAGATCCGCAAGATGGGCCGCCAGTTGGATCAATTGTACGCTTCGACGGGTGGAGCAGACGAAGAGTTTCTGTTCACCGTGCATAGCTACCACATGAAGTTTCATCTTCGGATCGCCGAAATCGGCGGGAATACGCTCTTACGGAACGCTATCGAGCGTGAGCAGGTTCTGGTCTTCAACTGGCTGTTTGACACGGCCTCCCAGCGGCGAAGTCTCCCGCCAGGTTTCCACTCCCGGCTCGCGGAAGCGATTACAGGCCAATCCATTGAATTGGCTGAGGAGGCCATGCGCGCCCACATTCGCTACGGCAGGGAGAACGTTCTGGAGGCCCTGCGTCCGTTTTCGGACGGGAATGCGTGGCGAGTGCGCCGGGGTCGTCGCAGGCGCGTCCTGTCCGCCACCAGATAAGCGTCGCTCAAGAGTTCACAGAGGGGTACTCCGCCGTGCCAAAGCCATCCGGCTCCACCATGGAAACAGACAAGTCCACTGCGGCGAAAGCGTCCAAGCATCGTTGGGGAATCATTGGTCTTGTGTTCCTTGCAACCGTCATCAACTATCTGGACCGCCAGACTCTCTCTGTCGCAGCACCGGTAATTACCGAAGAGTTCCAGATGAGCAACGTCTCGTATTCACGTGTCGTGTTCGCCTTCATGCTGGCCTACACGATCATGAATGGCATCTCGGGGCCGATGCTGGATCGCATTGGGACGAAGCTTGGCTACGCGGTCTGCATCGCATGGTGGAGCGCAGCCGCAATGCTCCATTCGCTGTCTCGAGGGCCGCTCAGTCTTGGCGTCTTTCGCTTCCTGCTGGGCATGGGCGAGGCAGGCAATTGGCCCGCTGCGGTCAAGGTTGTCGCCGAGTGGTTTCCCGTAAGAGAGCGGGCGCTCGCGTCCGGGATTTTCAACAGCGGCTCCTCCATCGGAGCGCTCATCGCGCCACCCTTGGTAGCCTGGTTCATCCTTCGGTCCGGGTGGCGGAGCGCCTTTCTAATTGTCGGCGGCTCCGGTTTGATCTGGTTAGCGATTTGGCTCTTCATATATTATACACCGAAAGGTTCATACCATAAGTCTAGCGAGCGTCCTGTTTCAGCCTGGAAACTCTTGCGAACGCGGTGGGTCCTGATGTTCACCGTGTCCAAAGTCTTTAGCGACCCGGCGTGGTACTTTTATATTTTCTGGTTTCCTCAATATCTGAAGAGCGCGAGAGGCTTCGATATCGCCTCGATTGGGAAGTTCGCCTGGATTCCCTTTCTTACGGCCGACGCCGGTAACTTGATAGGAGGAGCTTGCGCCGCCGCATTACTGAGCCGGGGAATCGGGGTGATATGGGCCCGAAAGGTTGCCGTGATGGCGTTCGCGCTCCTTATGACGTGCGCCATACCGGCGGTATTTGTGTCAAATGTATTTCTTTCGATTGCGCTAATATCAACTGCCACCTTAGGTTATACAGGCGCGCTTGCGAACTTGCTGGCAATGCCAGCGGACAGGTTTCCGAAGAATACCGTGGGTTCGGTTTGGGGCATCGCCAGCATGGGGGCGGGTTTTGGCGGAATGCTGTTCAGTCTGTTGACGGGGTGGATTGTTGACCATTACTCATACGTGCCGGTGTTTGTGGGCTTTGGCATTTTGCCGGCAGTCGCCGCCGCTATTGTCTGGTCGCTGCCCGATGCCCCGCAGACAGAAGCCTCGAAATAGAACAGCTTAGGTTCTGACGCGCGCCGTTCGGAGGGTGGCGGTATTGAAGTGCGGAGGCCGGCGCGGAGATCGCAAGCCACCGTCATTCCAGCTTCGGCGCCCAGCATCGTAGTGAGGCAGACCACAAGCGACTGTGCCCTGCCGCGCCGGGCTGTTCCGCCGGGTTGGCCCAGCGGATGGCGGAACCCGGCGCGGCTTCTTTCTGTATTCTGGAAGGGAGCGATGAGCCGCGCGGAACTGGTCCAGAGAGGCTTCGAGAAATGGAAGGCCGATTTCGGATACGTCCGTGAGCTTTTCGCGGCGATGCTGGAGGAAGAAGGGGACGCAGAACTAGCCACGTTTCTGCGGGACTGTTTCGATGGCGGGGCGCGTTCGCCCCAGCCGCTGTCCGCCCGGCACTGCCAGGCGCTCTCCATCGTATTCCAGCTTCTCAACATCGTCGAGGAGAACACCGCCAACCAGGTCCGCCGCCTCCTGGAAGACGCCGGGGCGCCGGAACCGGGGCTGTGGCGCCAGAGCCTGGAGGATTTGTCCCGCCGAGGCTTCACCGAACGGGAGGTCCGCCAAAGCCTGGCCGCCGTTTCCGTGGAACCGGTGCTCACGGCGCATCCCACCGAAGCGAAGCGGCCCACCGTCCTGGACCATCACCGGGAAATCTACCGGCTGCTCCTCGAGCGGGAGAGCAGCACTCTGACCGGAGTGGAACTGGACATTTTCGAGCGCCGCCTTAAGGCGGCCTTCGAGCGCCTGTGGCGCACGGGGGAGATCTTTCTAGAACGGCCCGACGTAGCCAGCGAAGTCCAACAATCGCTGTACTACCTTCAATCGGTTTTCCCGGACGTGGTCGAGCTTCTCGACCTCCGCTTTCAGCAATCCTGGCGCGCGGTCTACGGAGACGGGTGTCCGCCGCTCCCGGCGCTGCGCTTCGGAAGCTGGGTGGGCGGAGATCGCGACGGCCATCCCCACGTCACCCCGGAGATCACTTCCTACACACTCCATCTCCTGCGCGAGGGGGCCCTGGAGCTGATGCTGGACCGGCTCCGCCAAGCGGGGGCGCGCCTGAGCCTGGCCGAGCCCGAAGGAGGGATGCCAGAATCTCTGCGCGCCCGGCTGGCCGCTCTCACGGCGCTGCTGGGAGAGGAGGCGCGGCCTGTCTTACACCGGTGCTCCGGCGAGCCCTGGCGGCAGATGGCCGAACTGATGCGCCTGCGCCTGGAGAGCACGCGCGCGGGAGGAGGCGGCGCCTGCGCCTACCAGAGGGCGCACGAGCTGCTGGAAGACTTGGGGCTGCTGGAACAATCGCTGATCGACGCGGGCGCCCGCCGCATCGCGGAGCTGGACGTTCGCCCCCTGGCGGCGCAAGCGCGGG
>Ga0101944_10004204_pt1 | contig 18250 bp, 16 predicted proteins | sample DewCreD2012metaG_FD_75245 | JGI IMG/M metagenome (GOLD analysis project Ga0101944, IMG submission 75245) | Hot spring sediment bacterial and archeal communities from British Columbia, Canada, to study Microbial Dark Matter (Phase II) - Dewar... ... | reverse complement strand
GGTGATGAAGAGGGTCCAATCTTCAAAGAAGGTCAAAGCGGCGTCGATCGCATCGAGGGCTTTCTTGAGCATTGGAGAACCTTTGTCGATAAAATGTGGATAGGTCTACGAAAGAGGGAAAAGGAAGCCTTTCGGTCCTCTTTCGGCCGAAGGGCTTCCTTTTTATGGAGCGAATTTAGGGCTTGTATCCAAGAAGGTCCTGGACTTCCTTCAGGTAATTCTCCGGTTTGTAGGTGTCACCCGGATAGAGTTTGTTGATTTCGGCAGCATACTGCTGATGAGCGATATCCCCCTGCTTTCGCAAGGTGTTGATATCGGCTTCGGAAAGTTGGAAGAACTGGACGCCTGCAGCCTTGGCCTTCTCGATTTCTTCGGTTTCCTGCTTCTTGGTTTCTTCGCGGATCGTCTTGCAAACGTCCTTCACGGTCTCCTTGAAGGTTTTCTGGAGATCAGCAGGCAGGCTGTTGAACCATGCCTTGTTGAAAATCCAGATGAAGAGCCCCTGTGCGTAGTTGATCTGGGTGAAATACTTGGCATCTTCGAATTTCTTGGTGATGTTGCACACCATAGGGGTATGATCGAGTCCAGTAATGACTCCCTGCTTCAGGGCGATCGGGACATCCGGCCAGGGCATGGCCACAGGGTTGAATCCCCAAGCCTTGTACAGAAGCTGATTGACGGCAGCCTCAGCCGTTCGGAACTTGATTTTCTTGGCATCTTCGATGGTCTTGACAGGTGTTACGGTAGCCCAGCCGTAATTGCCATAGCCGGTGATGTCGAGTGCAATGATGCCTTGATGGTCCATGGCCATCAGGAAATGCTCCCAAAGCTTTCCGCTGGCGATGAATTTATCGAGTTTGTCGAAGCTGTCTACGAGGAAAGGAAGATTCACGACACCGAAGCGGGGGCCGAGATTGGTGGAAGCAACGGAGCTCACCCCCATACCCTGAATGGCGCCCATCTGCAGCTGGTTCAACACTTCCACTTCACCGCCCAGCATGGAAAAGGGTTTGAAATCGATGTAAATCTGCCCGTTCGTCCGTTTCCACAATTCGTCCCGGATGGCGAAACCGGCATACACCCCACGGATGACCGGATGAGAAACGTTCGAAACGACAGCCTTGTACTTGGCTGTCGATGGATCGAACGCCGGTTTCCAGGCATCCAGTGACGGGCCTGCGGCCCCCACCCATCCAGAAGTCAGCAATACCACCACACCCACGACCACCGCCATCCAACCGAAGCTTTTTCCTGACATACCGTCCTCCTTTCATTGGGTTTGGGGTTGACCACACACTAAACGCCATTCAGAATCCGACAACGATTTACAAGCTATATTTCAGCTATCGGAGTGTTTGTCAAGTGGAAATATACCCTATCGAAACACCTTCGGTTTGAAGTTCTTTCGGTTCAAAATCGTCGCCCCTCCTGTCTCCGTCTGGGTCAAAACGTAGAGTCCGGCATCCTCTGCATAGCGCCCGACGTCGTCCTTGACCACCAGAGCACCGATACCGCCCATCACTTCTTTGTCGAGATATTGTGGAAACAGGTCCTTGAACCGGGGCAGTTTCCGCTGAATGAAGTCGTCGACATATTTCTTGCTCAATTTGTTCTTCACCTCGATCACCAACACCCGACGGCCTGAATCGGCAACGATGTCGTACTCGCCGAGATCCCTGCGGCCCTTCGGGCGAAGGTTCCGATGGATGGATTCAAGCGGGCTCTTGAACAGCGGTTTGAAGAGATAGGGCACGTTGCGGTAGAACAAGTCTTCTGCCACCTCACCTTGTACCAACCCCAATTCCCCGAGTTGTTTTGCAACACGTTCTACCGTGGCATCGGTTCTCCTCATTTGAGCCTCTGTGAGGAGATGGGATTTTCGGAGTTCGGAGATTTGCTCGTCCGTTTTGAGTTGAGCTTCACGAAGCTCTGCGATCTGAGCATCCGTTTTGAGTTGAGCTTCACGGAGCTCTGCGATCTGAGCATCCGTTTTCAGTTGAGCTTCACGGAGCTCTGCGATCTGAGCACTGGTGATCAATTGTGATTCACGAAGTTCTGCGATCTGAGCGTCGTTGATCTTTTGGGCTTCACGTAGTTCTGCGATCTGGGCACTGGTGATCAATTGTGATTCACGAAGTTCTGCGATTTGAGCATCGGTTTTCAGTTGGGCCTTGTGAAAAGCCCGCATCGATTCAAGAAAGGCCTCGAGGCCTCGTTCGATTCGGTCTAAACGGGTTTCGGAAGATTGCTCGTTCATGTGCTGATTCCCATATTGCGATCACGGGCTTCCCATGCCGCGCCCTCACGGGCCAAGCTTCACGGGAAGGACGGGTTAGGGATTGATGGAACGATTGACGACATCATCATGGATGGCAATCAGATGGTCATGACGATGAGGTTTCCATGGAAGCTGTTTCACGGATCCGGGTGCTGGCCAGGAATGCAATGACGGCGCTTGCCAACATGAGCATAAACATTCGGTTGTAGGCAGCCGCATCCGAGCCCGTGGACATTTCGATGACATATCCCGCCACAGGCTGGAGCACCGCACCGCCTGCAAAGGGAAAGAGGTTGACGACCCCGGTCGCCGTTCCTGCCATATGCACTGGAAAGCTTTCCTTTGCCGCCGTAAATCCAATGACGACGATAGCGCTCGAAAAAATCCCAAGCCCAAGAAACTGCAGGTAGAGCATCCAGACGGGCAGGGTTTCGGTGAACACGACAAACAACAAGGTGATAGCGACGACAATCAGCGAAGAGAGCATCAGAACAGGTTTCCGTGCCCGAAAGACTTTCGTGGACAACCAGCTCTGGAAAGGGCTTCCAAAGATCATGCCGACAGCGATCATCGACAGGATGTGACCTGCCTGGGAAGGATCAAGGCGATAGACCTTGCGCAGATAGGGGCCTCCCCAGAGGCCGCCGACAGCGAAAAACACCCCGCAGATAAAGAAAAACCAGATGCACAGCGGCCAAAAGGATCGGGTGGAAAGGACCATCCGGAGGCCGGTCAGCAGTGGAACCGTTTCGACTTTCTTTGGACCGGAAACCGCTACAATGTCGGGCCAGCCCTTGTCGGAAGGTTTGTCCCGAACAATGATCCAGACAAGCATCCCCAGGACGAGTGTGGCAAGACCGACGCCTACAAAGGACATCCGCCATCCGACTGCAGAGCTCAGCCAAACGAGCGGAGTGGCCGAGGTAAGCGATCCGACCCCTCCCATGGCCATCAGAATGCCGGTCAAACCAGAAAAGGATTTGGCATCGAACCATTGCGAAAAAATTTTCAACGTCGGCACAAACAGCATGGCGACACCGAGTCCGACAAGGGCTCGACCGAAAACGGCCACCGTCGTGCTGTGGGCAAGCCCAAGAACGATCGATCCGATACAGGCCACTGCGAAGAAGACGGTGATCGTATTGCGAGGTCCCCAGGAGTCGGCCAGAAGACCTGCCGGAAGCTGCATGATGGCATAGGGATAGAAATAGGCGGAGGCCAGAAACCCCGTGAGCGTCGGGCCGGTGTTCAGGTCTCGCATCATGTCGATGGCGACCACTGCAGGACAGAGCCTGTGAAAATAGACCAAGATGTATCCGAAAGACAGTACCCAAAAAATCGCCCATCGGTATCGCTGAATCGCTCGTTCGGTGGTGTCGGTCATGGGATCTCCTCTATTTAGGACGACGTCATCGTTACTTCCCCGTCCAGTATCCCTTGGGATCAAAGCGCCGGAGCAGGTCGATTTCTTCAGCCGTCGGGGCAGGGGTTTCGGTCAGATCGGAAGAAACCTTCAGGTTCCATCCGGTCTGGGCCGCCACATCCTCGACCCGGACGCCGGGGTGGACCGAGGCCAATACCATTTCCCGGGTTTCTGCATCGAATCGAAGCACCCCCAGGGTGGTGATGACGGTGCTGGGACCGCCTCGAGGCAAACCGACATCGTTTCGCCAGGATCCGCCTTCCCCCCAGCCAGGTGAGGTGATGTAGTCCACTCGTTCCACGAAGCGCCTTCTCTCGTGACTCATCACGATAATGTGCCGCCGGGCGAGACATGCCAGGTCGCAGGCGCCGCCGCTTCCGGGAAGAGCGGCCATCCTGCCGGCTGTATCGAAGGTTCGGGTCGTGTTGAGGTTCCCGTAACGATCGACCTGTGCTCCGCCGATAAAGCTTGCAGAAACAAACCCCTGCTGCAGCAGACACATGGCATCGAAGGTATCGGCAAGCCAGGCGGATCGATACAGGTTGGGTAGATCGCCCATTGTCAGAATGGGCTCGGGAGAGACGGTCTCCCGGACGATGCCCAGCTCGTAGATGCCGATGGCGTTGGGGGCGTGAAGGCTTTTAGCCAACAGAAACCCCAGCAACGGAAGCCGCATGCCGACGAAAATCACCTCGTGATCCGCAATCTCCCGCGCCGCTGCAGCCACCATCAACTGAGCTCTGGTGTAGGAGCCGTCAATAGCCATAGTCCACCCCCTCTGCAATGCTGTGGTGGTGAATCGCCAATGCCTGCATCCGTTTTTCTCCGATGCATTTGCGCATGTAGCTATCCCGATCCGGTACATCATGAACATCCGATCGCAACCAGACTTCGAAATCCTCCGGTCGTTTGCTGCAGTTCTTGTACCGGAGAAATTCTTCGTGATCTCGGTTGTAATATCCAGGCATGGGCGAGGGGTAGGCCCCCCAAGGTACGTGGGCGACAGCGGAAACACGGAAACCCGGGATGAGCACCCGGTTCGGATCCCGGAAGATGGTATCGGAAGAAACGATTTCCTCAGCCAGCAGCAGCACCCTTTCTGCAGCCATGCAAGCTTCTCGGGTGATCCCGAGGCAGCCCCACACATGGGCGTTTCCGGAGATATCGCTTCGCTGAACCTGAACGACGGCCACATCGGGGCGGATGGCCGCTACAGCGGACAGGCGTTTTCTCGTGAACGGGCAGCTCATGGTGGTAATCGAGGGATTTTCGCTTGCAATATCGCTTCCCAGAGCTGTTAGGGAGGGCAGAAAGGTGATTCCCATTGAGGCGGCCTTCAGCGCGAGGGAGATGGTGAAGTTGGAGTGGTGTTCGACGACGATGGAACTGCTTTCAACGGCCCGCTGGTAGTTGTAGCCGATTCCGGTGATGACGTTTCCGACCCAGGCAGCCCGCACCCGATCAACGCAGCCGGCTCCGATCAACTGATCAAAGAGGATATCGGAAATGGGGCCGATGAGGGTAAGATGGCGCTTGTTCTGCCGGATGGCTTCATGACCGAAGGCGAAGGGGATCGCGGTTTCCAACGAAAGGCCCAGGGCAACGGCTGCACCGTCTGGGACAAATCGCTGTACCGCTTCGGAAAGGGGGAGCACTTTCGATGGGAGCATCCGGAACTCCTTTTTGGGGTGGATAGATCATGGGTTGAACCAAGGCGAGTCTTTCCATACCATCTTATCGGATTTTTTCCAATACCTTGAAAACAGTTTCTGCCCTTGTCGTCTTTCTGGGAGGTGAAATTCAGGATAAAAGGAGCCGGAAGGCAGATGTCAGAAGCCGGGTGTCAAAAATTGGGAGTTCCAAGGAAATCGGCTGTTGTTTTCGGATCCTGAAGGGCGTGAAACATATTGACAAACCGACCGATGATAAAGAATTATACAGGTGCAAGGGCGGGGGTGGGCGCGGGCGCATTTTCACGATAAATGATCATGGCACATGTGCCGCCCCCGGAGATGAAAATGACGGCCCGTTACCCGTCACTCGTCACCAGTCACGCATTTTCACGATAAATCGCCATGGAGGAGGGCCGCCGCCCCCGGGAATGAAAATCGGACGGAAAACACTGCCGACTACCCACTGTTTTCACGACAAAACCGAAGGATAAATCCCATGCCGCAATGGCAGAAAACCGGATGTGTGCTATGCGCCCAGAACTGCGGGCTTGAAGTCCTGGTGGAAAACAACCGGATGGTCAAGGTTCGTCCGGACAGGGAGAACCCGAGGAGCCGGGGCTATGTCTGTCGCAAGGGTTTGAACGTGATTTACCACCAGTACCCGTCGGATCGGCTGACCAGGCCCCTCAAGCGGATCGGAACCGAATTCATCCCGATTTCATGGGATGATGCGTTGAATGAAATCGCCGATACACTGAGAACCATTCTCGATCGGAACGGCCCTCGTTCCTTTGCATACCTTGGTGCAAGTGCCCAAGGCGGTCATTTCGAGGCCACTTTCGGTATGACCCTGCTCCGGCTGCTCGGATCTCAGAATTTGTATACATCTGCCGGTCAGGAATTTTCCGGAAGCTGGTGGGTTCAGGGACGGATGTTCGGCAAGCAGTACCTCATCACCGGACCGGACGAGGCGGAAACCGAGATGCTCATTGCCTGGGGCTGGAACGGCATGCAAAGCCATCAGATGCCACGAGCCCGGGTCGTTTTGACGGAAATTGCAAAGGATCCGAACCGTCTTCTTGTATCGATCGACCCGAGAAAGAGCGAAACAGCTGCCATCGCCAACATCCACCTGCCCATCCGTCCCGGATGTGATGCCCTGCTGGCGAAGGCCATGATCGCCGTCATCGTTCAGGAAGGTTGGGAGAATACCGATTATCTGAAGTCCCATGTGACGGGATGGGAGGAAATCCGTCCCTGGTTCGTCGATTTCGATGCCAGGGCTGCCACCGATGTGTGCGAGCTTTCCTATGAAGACGTGCATGCCCTGTGCCGGCTGATGACGACCCGTCGATGGTCGTTTCATCCGGATCTCGGCATCTACATGGGCCGACACAGCACGGCGAATTCCTATCTTCTGAACCTTCTTGGAACGGTCTGCGGGATTTTCGGGAGGCGAGGTGGAAACGTCTTTCCTGGAATGGTCATGCCTCTTGGATTTCATGCCGACGAACGCGATCCGAAGACATGGAAAACCGTTGTCACCGGAATGCCGCCTGCGGCCGGCGGCTCCTTTCCCTGCAGCGTTCTTCCGGATGAAATTCTGAGCGATCACCCAGAGAGGCTTCGTGCCGTCATCGTGAGCGCCTGCAATCCGCTTCGCTCTTGGCCGGACACCCAGGCACTGGAAGAGGCCTTCTCCCATCTCGAGCTTCTGGTCGTGCACGACATCGTGCTGAGCGAAACCGCAAGACTCGCCCATTTCGTGCTGCCATGCCGCACCTTCTACGAGTCCTGGGATGGAACCTTCTTTCCCTGGACTTTTCCGGAAGTCTATTTTCAGATGCGTCGCCCCATCGTCCATCCCGAAGGGGAGTGTCTCGAATCGGCGCAGATCTTTACCCGGCTTGCCGACAAGCTGGGGCTTGTCCCCGAAATCCCCGATTTCCTTCGGGAAGCGGCCGCTGGTGATCGAATGGCCTTCGGTGCGAAACTTATGGAGTGGATCGGAGCCCATCCTGAACACATGACCAAAATGCCTTTCATTCTGGCCGAAACCCTGGGGAAGGTCTGGGACAGCGCAGCCCTGGCAGCCCTCTGGGGGCTCTTGATGACAGCCCCCAAGACGTTCCGGAAAAATGCGGCGCGTTTGGGCTTTGCTATGGGTGTGGACATGGGGGATCGGATATTTCAGGCCATTCTTGATAACCCGCAGGGTCTTTGGGTGGGACAGGTCGATCCAGAGAATAATCTGGCGGAAATCAAGACCGCGACCGGAAAAATTGAAGCGGTCATCCCGGAGCTTGCCGCTACAGTCAGAAACCTTGATGCTGCAAGCGAGGCTGAAGCCCTGCGCCTTCCGGAGGAATTTCCCTTCATTTTGAATGCCGGAAGGCATATGGACTGCAATGCCAACACCTTGATGCGCAATCCGGAATGGAACAAGGGGAAACGGGCCTGCGTCATCTCCGTTCATCCGGAGGATGCCGAACGCCTGGGGCTGAAGGACGGGGGCCGGGCACGGGTAACGACGGAAGCAGGGTCGGATACGGGCGAGGTTCAGGTGAGTGAAATGGTGCGAAGGGGGACGATTCTCATCCCCCACGGGTTCGGGTTGATGTACGATGGGATACCACAAGGCATCAACGTCAACCGGCTCACCCGACATACCCATCGCGATCCGTTGGGGACCCCCATCCACCGGTTCGTGCCGTGCAGGATCGAGCCTTGTTAACCCACCCGATTACGGTTATTGGATGAACTTGCAACAAGTCGATGCATCTCAAGGGAGTCGCGTGAAGAGGGGGATGCTTTTCTGTTTCCTTTGCAGGAATGGGTTGCTTTGAGATCAATTTCATCTCTTGATTTCGCCTTGTTTCTGATATCTTGAACGTCTGAAAGTCTAACATTATCCCGAAAAGACCGCTTGACAAATAGAACACGCTTCGGTAGAGAATCAGAAGATGGATATGTAATTCGTTCAAGAGGGGAAATTCGAGTGAAATTATCGATGTTCTGGTGCTGGTGGTGGCAGCGTCGATCGAAGCCTGCTCATCTCCAGTGATAAAAATCGGTTTGAAACAGTGAGCGGAGCTTCCCGGATCGAGGGTTGAAGCAGCTCGCTGTCGCGTTTGCAATGGAAGCCGGGCTGATCGTCAGCCCGGCTTTTTTGTTTTCGGAATCTTCGAATCGGATCGGGTCGGCATCCGTGAGGGAACCATCGGGGTACCGGCAGTGATGCCCACCCAGTCATAACGGAAGGAGAACAACCATCGATATGGAAATGGTATTGGGAAATCAGGCCATCGCATACGGCCTTGCCGAAAACGGCTGCCAGGTAGCAGCTTCCTATCCGGGGACGCCTGCTTCGGAAATTCTGCCGGGATTGGCTACCTGCAAGGCGCGCTTTGGCATGCCGCAGCACGTTCAATGGGCGGTCAACGAGAAGGTGGCCTTCGAAATCGCGTATGCAGCCGCCATGAGCGGGCTTCGGGCTGCGGTCAGCATGAAGCAGGTCGGGCTCAACGTGGCATCCGACCCCTTCATGAGCGCAGCCTACATGGGAACGGTCGGCGGTTTTGTCGTCATCAGTGCGGACGATCCGGGGCCGCACTCTTCACAGACGGAGCAGGACAGCCGCCTGATGGCCATGCTGGCCCAGGTGCCGGTGCTCGATCCAGCCACACCCCTTCAGGCGAAGGAAATGACGGCTCTTGCATTCACGCTCTCGGAAGCCTTCCAGATTCCGGTGATGCTTCGGCCCACCACCCGCGTCTGCCATTCCAGGCAGAACATGGCGTTGGCGCCCATTCAGGCAACGCCCAAAACGCCTGCCTTCGAAAAGAATCCCCTCCGATGGGCGGCCACTCCCAAATTTCGTCTGATGTTGCACCGCCAGTTGATCGAAAAACTCTCCGCCATCGCAGCCCATCCCGCCACGGCGCCTGTCCGGCTGAATCCGAATGCCAAACCCTCAGGGGATGTCATCGTAACCTCAGGGGTGGTTTCGGCCTACACCGAAGACCTGCTGAAGGATCTCGGCCTGTGGGACCAGGTGGCCTGCTATCAGGTGCTCCAGCCCTATCCCCTGCATCGGGAATTCCTTTCCTACCTTCGTTCCACCTATCGGCGCATCCTCGTTCTTGAAGAGACCATGCCCGTCATCGAAATGCAGATTGCAGACCGGGATCGGGTCCGGGGAAGGCTCGATGAAACGGTTCCCTCTTTCGGCGAGCTGGTGCCGGATGTCGTCGAGTCGATCGTTCGGGGCCTTTTCGAAATGCCTCGCCCCAGGGCCGATCGGCCGCAGGCGCCGGGAAAACGGCCGACACTCTGCCCCGGATGTCCCCATCGGGCCAGTTTCTTTGCCATCCGCAAGGCTGCACCAAAAGCGATTTTCACAAGCGACATCGGCTGCTATACCCTGGGTCTCAATCTCGGAGCCGTGGATACGGTGCTGTGCATGGGGGCTGCGATCAGCCAGGCTTCAGGCTTTTACCAGGCTCACCGAAACCTTGCCAAACCACCCGACATCATCGCGACGATCGGGGACTCCACGTTTTTCCATGCCGGCCTTCCGGCTCTGGTCGATGCCGTCGTTCAACAAGCCCGCTTCGTGCTGGTGATTCTGGACAACCGCACGACCGCCATGACCGGAAACCAGCCGACACCTGCTTCGGGCTTCGGTGCCGGAAAAGAGCCGCTCGCAACCGTGGACATCGAGGCCCTGGTTCGTGGATGCGGGGTCAGCTATTGCCGGACGGCCGATCCGGCGCTGATCGATCCTTTCGTTGCAGAAATCCGCCATGCACTCGCTCATGCCCGAGAACACGGTCCGGCCGTGGTCATTGCCCGGCATCCGTGTGTCCTGTACTTCAAGCCGGATCCATCGGAACGGCGTCCCGTGCGGGTTTCGGAAGACTGTGATGCCTGCGGCTTTTGCGTACAACGTTTCGAGTGTCCGGCGCTCGTTCTCGAGGATGGAGCCGAACGGGTCCGGATCGATCGAACGGTGTGCAGCGACTGCGGGGTTTGCGTGCAGGTCTGCCCCAACCAGGCCCTGGTCGTTCAAGCATCTGCTGATTTGGAAGGGAGGAATCATGCGGAATAAACCCGTTGAACTGGTGATCGCCGGTGTCGGCGGTCAGGGGGTGCTTTTCGTGACGGGCTTGCTGGCCGAGGCGGCCATGAAGGCCGGATTCGATGTGTTGGCATCCGAAACCCACGGAATGGCCCAGCGGGGGGGAACGGTCCTGTCCCACCTGCGGGTTGGCGACGTGAAAAGCCCTCTGGTACGGACGGGATCGGCGGATGCGATCTTGGTCCTGCGGCAGGATGTGCTGCCTGTTGCATCGGTCTTTTTGCGGCCTGAAGGGATGGCTGTCGTGAATGCCGGACGTCCCGTTCCGCCGGAAGAAGGGAGGCTGATGGCCTGTATCGATGCGGAACCCATCGCCGCAGCCATCGGTGATTTCAAAACCGTCAATGTGATCGTCCTCGGATTTTTTCTCCAACAGATCGAACGGCATCCGGAGCGGCTCCCGATGCCCGTATGGCGTTGTGCAGACGTTCGAGAAATGCTTTCCACAAAACGATTGAAGGCTTCCGGTATCGAGGCCTTCGATCGCGGCTACCACGAATTGACATCCTGAAAGGAGGCACCATGAGAGGCACCACCCGTTCGTTCCTGTTTGCGGCATTGGTCGGCATGCTTCTAACCGGCTTCGTCTGCTCAGCTCCTGCCTTCGCTGGGCCGATCGAGCTGACCTACGCCAATTTCCCGCCTGCACCCACATTCCCCTGTGTTCAGATGGAGCGATGGAAAACCGAGGTCGAAAAACGCACCCAGGGCAAGGTGCTCGTAAAGACATTTCCCGGCGGAACCCTCCTGGGAGACAAGGAAATGATGGATGGGGTCATCGCCGGCCAGGCCAATATCGGCAATCTCTGTATGGCGTATCAACCCGGCCGATTCGTGGTGACCAACGCCTTGGGACTTCATCTGGGCATCACGAGCTCCCGGGTGGGAAGCCTGGTGCTCTGGGATTTGTACACGAAATACAAACCGGAGGAATTCGCCAAGGTCAAAGTGCTCACCATGTTCACCACAGCACCGGCCAACATCATGAGCACCAAGCCCGTGCGAACGCTTGCGGATATTCAGGGTATGGACCTTCGGGCATCGGGAGGCGCTGCGGAAGTGTTGAAGGCCTGGGGGGCCAATCCTGTCGGCATGCCCATGCCGGCAACGCCGGAGGCGTTGCAGAAGGGTGTCGTGAAGGGGCTGATTTCATCCCTTGAGGTCATGAAGGATTTCAAGTTCGCCGAAACCTGCAAATACGTGACGATGGTCAATACGGCCTTGTATCCGTTTGCCGTCGTGATGAACCTGGATACGTGGAAATCCCTTCCACCCGATGTTCAGAAGGTCATGGACGATTTGGCGGTCGAGCAGGCTCTGTGGACCGGCGACTATATGGATAACCATGTCAAAGAAGCCATGGCATGGGCCAAAGAAACCCAGAAGGTGGAAGTGATCGAGCTTTCAGGCGCCGAAAAAGCGAATTGGGACAAGAAGCTCGAGCCCCTGACGGAAAAATGGATCGCCGAAGCCAAGGCCAAAGGCCTTCCTGCGGACGCCATTCTGGCGGATATTCGGGAGATGATCGCCAAACATTCCCGATAAATGCTTCGGGCGGGAGTTGCCGCCCCCGTCGATGAACATGCCGTGGCGGTATCGGGCGGATGGGGCATGGTTGTCGCCGCCCCCGGAGATGAAAATGACGGCCCGTTACCCGTCACTCGTCACTTGTCACCCGTCACGCATTTTCACGATAAATGCTCATGACACCTAAAAGCCCAATCGAAAATCTGCACCGTGCCCTATGCTCGATTGCCGGGATTGCCCTGACGGGGATGATTCTGCTGACTTTCGGCAATATTTTGACGCGTCTGGTCTGGAAACCTATTCCGGGATCGGTGGAATTGACCGGTTACCTGAGTGCCGTAGTGGCCGCTTTTTCCCTAGGCTTTACGCAGAGCCGCAAAGGGCACATCGCCGTCGACATCCTGGTCAGCACCCTTTCCGGAAAGGCTAGGGCAATTATCCAGGTGTTGAACGACGTTCTGTGTCTGGGTTTTGCGCTGCTCATCGCCTGGCAGGTTTGGCTTCGGGCGCTTGTGTTGATGCGGGCCGGCGAATTGTCCGAAACCCTGCAGATCGTTTACTATCCGTTCTTGGTGCTGACATCCCTGGGATTTTTATCGCTGGCCCTGACACTGGTTTGCGATGTCGCGGCAGCGTTGCGGGCGGAGCATATCGGGAGGCGAACGACATGAGCCTTACCCTGATCGGGCTGACCGGAATCGTTCTGCTTCTTCTGTTGATGTTTTTTCTGGCGATGCCTGTGGCCTTTGCCATGGGAATCGTCGGGCTGATCGGATTTTCCGTCGTCGTCTCGTTTTCCGCTGGACTCAACATGATCGGCTCGATTGCCTGGACGACGTTTTCCCAATACGGCCTGACCGTTATTCCAATGTTTATTTTCATGGGGCAGATTGCGTTCCACTCCGGTGTAAACGAGAAACTCTACGCAGCAGCTTACCGCTGGACCGGGCAGATTCGCGGCGGGCTTGCCATGGCGACGATTCTGGCCTGCTCCGCTTTTTCCGCCATCTGCGGCTCGAATGCGGCAACAGCTGCCACCATGTCCACGGTGGCCCTTCCCGAAATGAACCGCTTCCGATACCATCCGAAGCTGAGCTGTGGAACCGTTGCTGCAGGCTCTACGCTGGGTGTGGTCATTCCACCGAGCGTTGTGCTGATCGTGATCGGGCTTTCCACCGAGCAGTCCATCACGAAACTCTTTTATGGCGGGGTGGGGGCCGGGGTCCTGTTGACGGTTCTCATGATGCTCACCGTCGTCTGGGTCTGTCGGATGCATCCGGATTGGGGTCCGAAAGGGCCGGGATTTTCTTTGAGGGAAAAAATCCGATCCCTATCTGGGGCTGTGGAAATGGCCGTGCTATTCCTGCTGGTGATGCTCGGGCTCTCCTTCGGGTTGTTTACACCATCAGAGGCAGGGGCTGTCGGATCGGTTCTGGCTGTGGGAATCGGTGTGTTTCAGGGGAAACTGGGATGGAAAGGCATCGTTGCAGCAAGCTTCGACACCTTGAAGGTTACCTGCATGGTGGTGATGATCATCACCGGTGCCGTCATCTTCGGCCGGTTTCTCGCAGTGACCCGCATTCCCTTCGATGTGGCCGGGTGGGTCGTGACCCTGCCGCTGCCGAAAGCCGCGATTCTTGGAGTCATTTTTCTGATCTATATCATCGGCGGCATGGTGATGGATGCGTTGGCCCTTCTCATGGTGACCATCTCCATTTTCTTTCCGGTAGCCATACAGCTCGGCTATGATCCCATCTGGTTCGGTGTGGTGGTGACGGTCATTACGACATTGGGCGCCATCACTCCCCCTGTCGGGGCTACGGCCTTCGTTGTCGCAGGCATGACCCCCGGGGTGAGCCTCGAAGAGGTGTTTCACGGAGTGACGTATTTCATTCCGGCCTACCTGCTGTGTGTTGTCCTGTTGATGCTTTGGCCGGATATCATCCTGTTGCTTCCGAATGTGATGGGTAGATAGAGAAAATCATCGTGCGTTGTCTGACGATATGTCAAATCGGATTTCCTGTGTCAGAGGGAGCTCGGTTCCGAAATTGATGGTGTTTGTCTGACGGCCCGTATAGGCCTTCCAGACATCTGATCCCGCTTCCCTTCCTCCACCGGTATCGATTTCAGCGCCGGATGTGCCGATGTCCGGATCCGCCCATCACCTGACCACCGCCAGCGAAATGATTCTTCTGAAAATCCAAAGTCGATCGACAGGAAAGCCGGGGCAAACCGGGATGGGCTTGGGGTGTCCTGAAAATAGGTCTCATTTTAAGGATACCACCGGGCAGTGGGCTTTGAGAATGACATATTGGGCGGTTGAGCCGAAAACCATTTTGTCCATCCTGGATGTTTTCCGGATGCCGATGACAATTTCATCCACCTGATTTTCTTTGGCAAACAAAACGATATCCTCTCCGGGCCTCAGATCCCGGACAAGCAGATGGGCTTCACAAGGCACACCTGCTTCTTCGATCTTCCGTTTGGCCTCCTCCAGCATCCGGCTGCTTTCTTCCACCTGCTCCACCGTTGTCTTTTCTCCTCCTTCACGGGAACACACCAGGACGATCTCTGCCCCAAAAACCCTGGCATGTTGCAGGGCAAGCGCGATGAGCTTTTGGGAAAGCTTCGATTCATCGAATGCAACGAGGATTTTCATCGATCTTCCTTTCCTCCCGTTCAAAAAAAGTTCCTATGGAAGGATACGTTTTTGCAGACCATGGTAAAGTCGAGCACCGGCTTCGTAGAAAAACTCCCAGCCTTTCCGCAACCAGACGGGTTTGGGTTCCGTTAGCGGCAAGGGAAAGTCCTCGATGGAATCTTTGCAAACGACATCGGCCAGCAACTTCCCGAAAACCGTTCCCGGTCCGATTCCGCGGCCGTTGTAGCTCATAACCGTGTAAAAATCAGGACCCAGGCGATAAAATCGCGGCATGTGGTTTCGGGTCATCGCAATCACCCCATGCCATGCATAATCGAAATGGACGGAACCGATTTGGGGAAATACAGCGCACAGCATCCGCCTTGCCCAGGCTTCATGAAGTCTGTGAGCAAACCCGTCTACCGTGCCAACACTTCCAACGACAAGACGTCCGCTGCGATCGAGTCGCATGGAGGAGAGTACCGTGTTGGTGTCCCAAATACCGTTTCGTTCAGGAAGGACGGTTTTCAGCACATGGTCCGGAAGCGGCCGGGTGGCAAATTGAAAATAATTGAACCGTATGAAGACCTGTTTCAGTTCGGGCAACACCTGATCCACATATCCATTGGTGGCGAGGATCACGGCTTTGGAACGAACTCTACCCGATGGTGTCTGAACCACCCATTTCCCTTCGGCTCGTGAGATTTCCGTAACAGGAGACTGTACGTGCAGCCGCGCCCCTCGCTTCACAGCGGCATGGGCCAATCCGTAAACATAGGCCAACGGCTGAACCGTTCCGGCGCGCAGATCCAGAAGGGCGCCATAATAGGCGCTTGATCCGATCCGCGAAGTTGCGATTTCCCGTTCCAGAAGCACAACAGGAGCTCCACGCCTTGCCCATTGCGCCTGTCGTTCGCGAAGATAGCGGTATCCTGCTGGTGAATGGGCACAATGCAGGGTGCCGTTTCGTAAGGCCTCACAGGAAATGCCGTAATTTTCAATCAGGTTGAACACCAAATCCGGTGAAGCGCCCAATACGGTATTGAGCCGTTCACCGTAATCGGATCCCAAGGCCTTGAGCACGTCATCGGGCAACACCCAAAGCCCCGCGTTGACAAGTCCAACATTTCTTCCGGAACCACCATAACCGATCTGCCTTGCCTCCAACAATGTGACATCGACGCCTGCCTCGGCAAGATGCAACGCTGCGGAAATGCCTGTAAATCCTCCGCCGATCACGGTCACGTCGCATGAGGATTCTCCCTGCAGCGCATTGGATATCGGCGGAGGCGGAGCCGTTGCGGCCCACAGCCCCAGTTCTCGGGTTTGATCTTCCATGTATTTTCTCCTGCATTCAGCCGCCGGAAGGATCTGCAGATGCGATCGAAATGGTAAATCGTGTTTTACTCCCAGGCGGCTTCTTGTCCTTCAAATCAGTGTCTTCCGGATCCTTGGTTCATTTTTTCACGTTCTTCGCATACTCTGCTGCAGGTGTCGTCACAAAGGGAGGGGCCTTGCTTTCCCCAATCGCATCGAAGGCATACAACGGGTTACCTACGCCTTCCACCTGCACGGTTTTCATAAGTTTGATAAAACTCTTTCGATCGGTTGCCCCTTTTTCAATGACGGCGACGGCCACTTTCACTGCATCATAACCATAGATGGCTGCAAGGGGCGGAAACCCGGAATATTTCTTGTTCCATTCTTCTTTCAGGGCTTTTGCGGCGGGTTTTTCAATATCGATGGTCGGGGAGAGTTGCATGTAAACATCCTTGAGATCCCCTGCCAACTCGAAAAATTTGGGTTCCGTCATGGCATCTGGCACATAAATCGGAATGTCCCAACCCATCTGCCGCGTTTGCTTGACGAGCATTCCCCCCTCGTTGTAGGTGACGAACAACACGAGCATTTCCGGATTGGCTGCCTTGGCTTTCATCAACACCGCATTGAAATCGAGGTCCTGGCCTGGCGTGATAACGCTTTCTTCAACGATGCCGATATCCAGCTTTTTGGCCGCATTCCGGAAATATTTGAGCAACTGCTGACCGTAATCCTGATTTTCACTGATGACGGCGACCCGGGTCTTGTGGAAGCTGTTTTTGATTTGATCGGCCATATAATTGGAGATGGCAGCCGTGGTATAGGTGAGCCGGACGATGTTCTCGAATCCTTGTTCCGTAATCGTGTTCGCATTGGAATAGGTAACGATGTTCGCTACCCCGCCTCTGGCATACACCGGGGTTGCCGCCAATGCACAGGAACTCATCGTCGGCCCCAGGGCAGCCAGAAAATCCCCTGCCACCACTTTTTTGGCGATGTTGGCCGATTCCTTGGGATCCCCTCGATCATCGAAGAATTGCAGTTCCAATCGGTAGCCTTTTAACGGACCGGCCTGAATTCCGCCTTTTCGGTTGATCTCTTCGATTGCAATTTCCTGGCCCCGTTTATCCCCCATGCCGTAATCGCCGTACTTGCCGGTGCAGGCATCGTAGCCTGCAAGACGGATGACTTTCTTAGCGCTGTCCACCCCATCTTTGGCGAACCCGGAAAACGTCATACCAAGAATCAACCCGACGGCCAAAACAAGACTTCCCCATTTCGTTCTCATGCCTGTCTCCTTTCATTCTCTTCGTGTTCACCCAGATAGCATTTCCGAATCTGATCGGAATGCAGCAATTCACAAGATCGTCCTTCCAAAACGATCTTGCCCAACTCCATCACACAAGCGCGTTGGGTAATGGTGAGCGCTTTCTTGACATTCTGCTCGACCAGCAAAATGGCAATACCTTCCTGATGCAACTGCAAAATCACCCGCATGATCTCATTGACTAAAACAGGAGCCAAACCCATGGATGGTTCGTCCAGGAGCAGCAGACGCGGCCTTGCCATCAACCCTCGTGCAATGGCAAGCATTTGCTGTTCTCCTCCGCTCAGGGTTCCGGCAAGTTGATTTTGCCGATCACCCAAAATTGGAAAGATCTGATAAAATTTTTCCATGTCCTGCTTGATCCCGATTTTGTCTTTGCGCAAAAAGGCCCCCATCTCCAGGTTGGTTGCCACTGTTGCCTTGGCGAAAACACGACGACCTTCAGGTACATGGGCAATGCCCGCCGCAACGATCTTCTCTGGTACCATCCGAGTGATATCCCGGTTTTCGAACCGGATTTCTCCACCGGTGGCTTTGATCACCCCGGAGATGGTTTTTAAGAGCGTCGTCTTTCCGGCACCGTTAGCGCCGATGACGGCAAGCATTTCACCGGCATCGACTCGCAGCGTAACATCTTGAAGGACGTTGATTTTTCCGTATCCGGAGCGCAGGTCTTTCACTTCAAGCATGCCAGGTCATCCCCTTCGCCAAGATAGATTTTCTGCACCTCGGCATCCTCCTGAATCTCAGCCGGTGTTCCTTCCCGGAACTGGGTTCCGGCGTTGAGAACGATAATCCGTTGGGCCAGCGACATGATAAAGTGCATGTTCAAGTAAGCCGCTTTGCGGCAGTTTTTCTTAATCCTATGCCTGAGCATTGATCACAAAGTCGTATTTGTTACAAGCCCGCCATTTTATGATC
>Ga0101944_10004202_pt1 | contig 18259 bp, 19 predicted proteins | sample DewCreD2012metaG_FD_75245 | JGI IMG/M metagenome (GOLD analysis project Ga0101944, IMG submission 75245) | Hot spring sediment bacterial and archeal communities from British Columbia, Canada, to study Microbial Dark Matter (Phase II) - Dewar... ... | reverse complement strand
GGGTTTTTGGCCAAATTATTCTTAACAAAACACGGCAATAGATGCTATTATCATTTCTAACCGAACCTTATTTACCCACAGTTTCCGTTATAGAATCAAAAAAAGAAACGGGGCAGAAAACCTTACGTCCTCTGCCCCGCTGAACGCTTTATTGGGATTTGTCGCTACTTAAATAAGGTCGGTAGGCACCATACCCGAACAGCCGGTTCATGTATTGTTTCAAAACCATTCAAATCAACATCCGCAAGCTTATAGTAATAGGTCTTAAATCTATTTTGGACTGTGCTGTCAATGAACTGATAAGAAGCTCCCGCAACAGCACCTGCTTCAGCCGGTATGAGTTCACTATTTATTTTTACAAATTCTCCGTCCTTTGAATTAGCCCGATAAATGTTAAAACCGGCATTATCTATTTCAGTTTCAGTTGTCCATTTAAGAATAACGGTCTTTCTGAACGGCTTTGCAGTAAATGAGGAAAGCGTGATGGCAGTTGAAAGATCGCATTTGCCGGTGCAATAATCACAAATACCTCCGGGAGCATATTGCGTAAAAATTGTGGTGCAGGGATCCGGATTGAAGGTTCCGACAGAACACTGGGAAGCGGGGACGGTTGTGCAGAAAGTAAAAACTCTGACCGGGTCACAGCAGGTTACGGTGATGGTTGTCTCGCAGCAGCCCGGCAACGTATTGGTGTTGGTGCAACCGGTAGTGTTTGCGGCAACAAAGGACGCAACTGCTGAAGATTGTGATGATGCACTCTTTAAAGATGATATTACTTCACCACCGGTGCATTGAATGTCGTCAAAGGGACAGATGTGAATATATTGGTTATCGTTTCTCAGTATATGTATCAGCGGCACAACTATCTGAGCTATTCCACTACTATTTGTTCGGGTTGAATAGACCGTGAGCGTCCACAACTTGGTTCCCCAATCAGTTCCACCCATGAGAGAAATATCAAATTGCGCCTGGTATCCTTCAACAGGTGAACCGCTGTCAGAACATTCAATAGTCAATGGATACACACCCGATGCCCATGTTCCTTGATCCCCTTCATCCCACGGAATACTTGCGGGGACAATACTGCATTCTGTTGCCGCAAAGGCAAAAGAAACCGCACAAAACAAAAATAGCACACCCACTGATAGCGATTTCAAAATAGATGTCTTCATGTTAGGTCATCCTCTTTTAAAAATACTTTATTTCTGTCTTGTTCAACATGGCAGATTGACTCGTTATGTATGCTTAATTTGTGGAGGCGAGATTGCCACGTCCCGCGCTGCGGGACTCGCAATGACCGTTACAATGGGTGTTTGAAAGGAACTGGTCATTGCGAGCGTGTTAGCCAAAGTCTTGAGGAAACGAAAGGGAGAAGCAATCCGCTATGTTGGACCCTATTGACTTTCTTTATTTAGCCAAATATATATGGGCTTGGGGAGCAAGTCTGGGCCGGACCAAGCAATTCTATAATTTCCTCTTCTGAATAGGTAATGACTTTTGGCGCCTCGTATTCTTTTTTCATTGTCCTCTCCTCCTCTGTGTTGATGTTTTGTTATGTTTGGTTTATCATTTATCAATGATTAATGATAAATCAATAAAAATTAACTAAAAACCCATTTAAAATATTTTTCTTTGTTTTAAATTTATGACTGACTTACTGACTTAAATCGCAATAGCTGTTTAAAAAGTATCCCGAATTTATTTTAAAATCTAAAATAAAAAAAAACCGTTGTCAAGGTATTTTTTTATTTTGATTACAATAGACGTTTTTGATAGATTTGAAATTTGCTAAATATTTTAATTATTTTATTTTTTAAATAAAATTTGTGCTTTATTTTTTTCTGAGCATGATTTTAAAACCAAGAAAAACACCACGATTCAACAAGCTGTGCATGTTCCTGCCAGTCATTTTCAAGCATCATGTTATGGCTTATATCTGACCGTATTCTCCGGTCAGCAGCATTAAAATATTCTGCCAGGGCATCCCATAGGTTGGGATTTTTCCTGTTGCCAAGCCCGGTTCTGCCCAGGACATATACCGGGCATTTTATTTTCTTGGGGTCAACCGATAGAAAAGGATGCCGCTCAAGCACTGCGGCAGACTCCCTGCCCAAAAAAGCGACGGTTTGCAGCAGTGTTTCTGCGGCTACTTTGTTTTTCTCAAACAGGGCTTCTTTGATGTGCTTTTGATCGGCTCTCATGAGCACTGTTCCATCAGGCTGATAAAGAAATAGAGTTTTAACCAGCTCGGCCCGCTGCGGATCAAGCTGCAGATGCTGCTCGGTTACCTCTTTGCAGGGGGCGCTGTCTAATAAAATGAGCTTTTTAACCGGATTGCTTTCCGCCACTTTTTGGCATACAACCCCTCCCATGCTGTGGCCTACGAGTATCGTCTCTGCGCCAATTGCCGTCAAACACTCACAGACATCCTGCACGTAATCCTCAATGACCGCTTTTCCCAGGTCGGCATGGCCATCACTCAGCCAGTGGCCGCGGAAATTAAGCGCATAACAGGATACGCCTCTGCCGGCAAAATATTCAAGGAAGAATCGCCAGACCCACGAGCCGTGAAAGTTTCCGTGGACAAACAGCAGCGGGTTTTTTTGTTTGGTAATGGCAGGCAGATAGCGCTCAAGGCGCAGCCCGCTTTCCAGCTCCATTATAGATCTGAGATAGCTCATAGGGATCACATAGACAAAATTATAGGAAAAAGGGTAACACCCGAATTGATGTTACCCTTTTTGACGACAGGTGGACTGCATGCTGCGCATCCGCTTGGTATTCCAAAAATGAAAAAGGCCCTTTCTATTTTAATCTCCATCCGGCGCGCTACCCGCAAGTTTCATCCGGTATTCTGCACGATTCAGTGCTTCCCGCGCGCGCTGCAGATCAACATCTTTGTCGGGAGACACAAGCCGTTTTTTCGCCCGCTCTTTTGCCGCCCGCGCGCGTTCGCGGTCTATCATCTCCTTTGTTTCAGCGCTTCGCACAAGAATGCTGACGCCTTCCAGAGAAACAATAATTACACCCCGGCTGACAAAAATAATTTTCTCTTTTTTGTTCGTGTCTCGCACTTTAAGAATGCCGGCATTTACTTTGGCAATCAAGGGTGCATGGTTAGGAAATATACCCAGGCTGCCTCCCTCAGAGGACAGCAGCATCAATGAGCTTGCCTGCTGGCTTAACAACACCCGTTCCGGAGTAATAACTTCAAGTTTAAAATCTTCTGCGCGTTTCATCAAGCAGCCCTTGCCTGAAGTTTCTTCGCCTTTTCAACGACTTCATCTATGGTGCCCACCATGTAGAATGCCTGCTCCGGAATGTCGTCATGGCGCCCTTCAATTATCTCTTTAAAGCCTCTGACCGTTTCCTTAAGCGGCACGTACTTGCCCGGCGTCCCGGTAAATGCTTCCGCCACAAAAAACGGCTGGGAGAGAAACCGCTGAATTTTTCGGGCACGGGCAACGGTAAGTTTGTCTTCATCTGAAAGCTCTTCCATGCCCAGAATGGCAATAATATCCTGCAGCTCTTTATATTTCTGGAGAATGGCCTGCACATTGCGGGCAACCTGATAATGCTCTTCCCCAACAATGAGCGGGTCCAAGATGCGCGAGGTTGAGTCAAGGGGGTCAACTGCCGGGTAAATGCCAAGCTCAGCGAGTGACCGCGACAAAACCGTTGTCGCATCCAGATGTGAAAACGTCGTTGCGGGCGCGGGGTCTGTCAGGTCGTCTGCCGGCACATAAATAGCCTGAATTGAGGTAATTGACCCTTTGGTGGTTGACGTTATGCGTTCCTGCAGCTCTCCCATCTCGTTGGCCAGCGTCGGCTGGTAACCGACTGCAGAGGGCATACGACCCAGTAGCGCTGACACTTCTGAACCAGCCTGGGTAAAGCGGAAAATATTATCAATGAAAAGGAGCACGTCCATGCCACGCTCATCGCGAAAATATTCTGCGGCGGCCAGCGCTGAAAGGCCTACGCGAAGCCGCGCCCCCGGCGGTTCATTCATCTGACCAAACACCATGACTGTTTTGGCAATAACACCCGACTCCTTCATCTCAAGCCACAGGTCATTGCCTTCACGGGTGCGCTCGCCCACGCCGCCAAACACTGAAATACCGCCATGCTCAGTGGCAATATTACGAATCAGCTCCATGATAAGAACCGTTTTGCCGACACCGGCACCGCCGAACAGCCCGACCTTGCCTCCCTTTGCATAGGGGGCAAGCAGGTCAACCACCTTTAAACCGGTTTCAAATACTTCGGTGGCCGTTTTCTGCTCTTCAAGGGAAGGCGGCGGCCGGTGAATGGCATACCGTTTGTCTGCTTTCACCTCGCCCAACTCATCAATGGGCTCGCCCAGAAGATTAAATATCCGGCCCAGCGTCCCTTCTCCGACCGGCATGGTGATAGGGGCGCCGGTATCCACTGCGTCCATGCCTCTTACCAACCCGTCAGTAGATGCCATGGCAACCGTGCGCACAATGTTGTCGCCCAGGTGCTGGGCAACTTCAAGAGTAAGGTCAATACCCGCTTCCGGTTCTTTTATTTTTATGGCATTATAAATTGCGGGAAGTTCATCGGTAAAAAAACGGATGTCCACCACCGGACCAATAACTTGAACAATTTTCCCCGTGTTCAATGGTATTCCTCCCATACATAAAGTAGATTGCAGATGGTAAAAGTCGGAGTCCAGAGTTGAAAGGTCATTCGCATTCTGCTTGCGGAAATTGAGATCATCCTTTAAGCGCCTCCACGCCGCCGATAATATCTATCAATTCTTTGGTAATGCCGGCCTGGCGGGCTTTATTATACGTCAAGGTCAGGGCTTTAATCATCTCATCTGCATTATCCGTGGCATTGCGCATGGAGACCATGCGCGCCGCATACTCGCTGGTCAGTGACTCTATAAGACAGTGCAAGATTGCGGTCTCTATGTACTGCGGTATGAGGGCGGTTGCAAGTTCCTGAAACGACGGCTCCATAAGAAAGTCTATTTCACCTTTGACCAGATGCGTGCGTTCTTCCGCGCTCAAGGGCGACAGGGGCAGCAGCTTAAGGTGGGTGGGCTCATGGCGCAATACATTGATAAAGCGTGTATAACAGATGTGCACTTCATCCACGCTTTTGCTGCTGAAATATTCATTGATAAGCGTATTAATGGTGCGCAAATCCGAGGCAAGCGCAGCGCTGGCGGGGACTGGAAAAAATTTTTCCACACTATACCCCTTGTGAAGCAGCGCATCATAGCCTTTTTTGCCGACCGCAATGGTCATAATCTGTTTTTCCTTGTTGGTGGCAAAAAAGTGCTCCACCGCGTTGATCATATTGATATTAAACGTGCCGCACAGACCGCGGTCCGAGGTAATGGCAATCAGCAGGAGCCGGGTGCCTTCGGTCGTTCTGAAAACCGGATGGTCCTCTGCCAGCGCGGCAACTTCCGAAGAGCGAATAATCCGCATCAGCATGCTTAACCGGTCAATATATGGCCGGGAATTTTCCGCCTGCGCGCGGACCCGGTTAAGCTTTACCGCAGCAACCATTTCCATGGCCCTGGTAATCTGCTGGGTTGACCTCACCCCTTTGATGCGCCGACGAATTTCTCTAGTTGACTGTGCCATATTGCAAACCGGCCTTTACCGAAAATTCTTTTTGAACTCTACCACGGCCTCATTGAGGGTATTGGAAACTTCGGCAGTCAATTCCTTGCTAACTCTGAACTGTTCAAGCACGCGGGAATATTTTTCTTTAAGATACTGCAAAAAGCCCTGCTCAAAATCTTTCACCCGATTAACCGGCACATCGTCAAGATATCCCTGATTGGCGATATAGATGATGCTTACCTGCTGTTCTACCGGCATGGGGCGATACTGGGGCTGTTTAAGAATTTCCAAAAGCCGCTCGCCGCGGTTTAATTGTGCCTGCGTCGCCTTGTCCAGTTCTGATCCGAATTTGGTAAATGCGGCGAGCTCCCGATACTGCGCCAGATCAAGGCGCAAGGATCCGGCGACTTTTTTCATTGCCTTGTTTTGGGCGTTGCCGCCGACGCGCGACACGGAAAGGCCGGCATTGACTGCGGGCCTAATGCCGGCATAAAACAGGTCGCTTTCAAGATATATCTGCCCGTCGGTAATGGAAATAACATTAGTGGGAATATAGGCGGAAAAATCGCCCGCCTGCGTTTCAACAATGGGCAGTGCGGTCAGGGAACCGCCTCCCAGCTCGTTACTCAATTTTGCAGCGCGTTCTAAAAGCCGCGAATGCAGGTTAAAAATATCGCCGGGGAATGCTTCCCGTCCGGGAGGACGCCGCAACAGGAGCGATACCTGCCGGTAGGCGACCGCATGTTTCCACAGGTCGTCATAGATAACCAGTGCGTGGCGGCCGGTATCCCTGAACTCTTCACCCATGGCGCATCCGGAGAACGGGGCAATATACTGCATGGGCGCCGGATCGCTGGCAGTAGCAGCAACAATAGTGGTATAATCCATAGCGCCGTATTTTTGCAGGGTTTCCATCACGCCCAAGACCGTTGACTGTTTTTGACCGATTGCCACATAAATACAATAAACCGGATTGCCGGCCTCATACTCTGACCGCTGGTTGATGATGGTATCAATGCAGATAGCGGTTTTGCCGGTCTGGCGGTCGCCGATGATGAGCTCGCGCTGGCCGCGACCGATAGGGATCATGGAGTCAATAGCCTTGATGCCGGTTTGCAGCGGTTCTTTAACCGGCTGCCTCTGCACGACATTTGGCGCTCGTCCTTCAATGGGGCGACGTTTATCGGCAAGGATGGGGCCTTTTCCGTCAATTGGTTCTCCCAGCGCATTGACCACCCGGCCCACCAGCGCATCGCCAACCGGCACTGATATAACCTGGCCGGTGCACTTGACCGTCATTCCCTCTTTTATTTCGCTGGCATCGCCCAGCAGGATTGCGCCGACGGTGTCTTCCTCCAGGTTCAGCGCAATGCCGTAGACGCCATGAGGAAATTCCAGCAGCTCCGATGCCTTGCACTGATCAAGTCCATAGATGCGCGCAATACAATCCCCGACCTGGAGAACCGTGCCCACGCTCTCCATCTTCAGCTCTTCTTTATAGCTCTCTATTTCCTGCCTGATTATGGCGGTTATTTCTTCTGCCCTCAGTTCCAAAACCATCAACTCCTTTACCGATAATTTTTATAATTATAACGGTCAACTCACATTGCGTTCCAAAAGATACTTCTGCAATCGGTTCAGCCGCCCTTGGATACTGCCGTCAAGGATGCCGTTGCCAATATACACCTGCAGACCTCCCAAAAGTGCTGCATCAATCTCAAAGGCTATTCTTACCGTGCTTCTGGTCATTTTTTCCATAACGGTTTGCAGCTTCTGCCTGTGCTCTGCTGAAAGCTCCATGGCGGATTTTACCGTCGCATGAATAATGCCGCGCAGACGGTCTGCTGCCTTTTTAAATTCTTCCCCCACATAGGGAATGATGCCCTCGCGTTTTTTTTCCACCAGCAGGTGCAAAAAATTTCTCACCGGCGCAGATACTGTTTTCCCCAGAACCTCGTCCAGAAGCTTTTTTTTACGCAGGCGGGAAATTTTGGGGTGAAGCAGCATGTTAAGCAGATCGGGATTTTCCTGCAGTAGTTGATGAACCAGGCGCAACTCCTGTTCCACGTCTGCCGTAATATTCCGCGCGGCTGCAATATCCAGAAGAGCGTTGATGTAGCGATTGATAATCCGCGTTGGGATCAAGAAGGGACCCCCCCGATGTCGCGCATCACATCCTCGACAATCTTGTCAGCGGTGGCGCGATCAATGGTCTTTTCAATCAGCCGTGCGGTGAGAAGCATTGAGAGCTTTATCACCTCGGCCCGAAGCTCGGCAATTGCCTTTTTCTTTTCATGCTCAAGCTCGGCAAGCCGTTTTTCACGCAGTTGCTCGGCTTCGCGACGGGTTTTTTCAAGGAGTTCCTGGCCCGCTTCGGCTGCCTTTCTGGTGGCTTCCTGAATTATGGCATCCGCTTTTTCCTTCACCTCTGCCAGTTGTTTTGCATACTGCTCTTTAAGCTGCCGTGCCTCTTCAGCGGTCTTTTCATTCTGCTCATAGGCGCGCCTGATTTCCTCGCTGCGCTCCTGAATCATGCCCATGATGCGGCCAAACAGATATTTTTTCAGGATCAAGAACAGAATGATAAAACCCGCAATCTGGATAATGAGCGGTTTAAATTTCAGTCCAAGAGCTGCTATGGCATCCATATGAAGCTATTAATAAGAAAAGTGAATCAACCGCCGATTTTTTTGAGCACATCAACAATTTCTGCCGCATTGGGCAATTTGCCGAGCAGCAGAATGCCGATCACCAGGCTGTAGATGGTAAGTGCCTCAATCAGGGCTGCGCCAATGATCAGAGTGGTGCGCAATTCTCCTGATGATTCAGGCTGGCGAGCAGTTCCTTCAAGGGCTGAGGATGTTGCTTTGCCCAAGCCGGCGCCGCCCCCCAGAGCAGCCAGACCAATAGCTAAGCCGATCGACAATCCAATAAGTCCTAAATACCACATTACACTGTCCTCCTTCTGTTAATGAGTTGATTGAACCAATGACCATCGGAGGGCGCGCTGGTCAATTTAAAAAACCGTGGCGCGCCACGTAATTGTGTTTATTTAATGGTGCTCGGAGGATTCTCCTTCCAGAGCACCAATTGCCGAGGCAATATAAATGGACGACAGCAGGGTGAACACGACTGCCTGCACCGTGCTGAACAACAACGCCAAAAGCATCATGACCACCTGAAACGGTAAGGGGATAAATCCCAGGAGCAGCGGACTCAACACGGCGAGGCTGACAATCGCAATGTCTTCCCCGGTAAGGTTTCCAAACAGACGCAGGGAAAGAGACACCGGTCGCGCCAGCTCACCGATAAGGTGTATGGGTAACATGAGAAAGCAAAGTCCCAAGGGCTCCATAAAGTGCTTAAAATACTTCCATGCCCCTTTTACCCGAATGCCCTCATACTGTGTAGTGAAAAATACGACTATCGCGAGAGCCAGGGTGGTATTCAATTTATTGGTCGGCGAGTGCATAAGGGGAATAAGCCCCCATAAATTCATCAAGATTATATATAGAAACAGCGATCCAAGCAGCGGCAGATAGCGGCTTGCGGCTGGACCGATGATGCCGCTGAAAAAGTTGTTGAGACCTTCCACCACAATTTCCATGAATGCCTGAAGCCCGCGCGGCACCTTCTGCATGTTTCGGGTCGCAAGAAAGGTTATCAATACCAGTACCAATGCCACCAGCCAGGACATCACAATCGGCACCCAGTCATGCATGGCTATGCCGAGGAACTCTCCATGCATATCAACCCCTAACAGATCAAAAAATGATGGAAACTCGGTGGCTGATGATTCTGCTGCGGCTGCCGCATGACCGGTGGCCGCGTGTGCGGCGGTTGATTCAGTCATTTTGCTGCTTTCACTCTTCTCTTAAAAATCAGGTTGCTTATGCCTATCAGAACAACCGCCATCAGCATGACGGTAAGGCCGGCAACCAGCGCAAACAGGTTTATTTTAAAGTGTTGAAAGGCGATGTACAGCGCTATGCCTATGATGGGTAATTTGACAACGTATACTAATATTGCAAGAACGGTCAGTAGCGGATTTTGGTTTTCTTTTTTCTGAAAGACCAGGCTTATCGTCCACCAAATGCTGGTAAACGACGTTATGCTCACTACGGATCCGATGAGCAAGCCGGTGGTAACTGGCCGATTATCAAATAAAAGGGATAGGGCAATGAGTAATATGGCAATTGTTACAGACAAAAAAAAATATTCTTAGGGGAATCCCTCTTGGTATCAGCCAGCATTTTTTGCCCTTTTGTTATAGCGGCTTACCGTTTTGAAAAATTCTATGAAGGCTCCTATCACACTGAGCAACAAGCATACCAGTAAAAACCATGGCGCGGTTCCTAATTTGTTATCAAGATAGCTTCCTATGAAATATCCGACCAGAATGGAAGCAGCCATCATAAAACCAAAGCTTCCAAAGAGGGCAAAACTGCGGAAGGATTTTTCCAGGCTTTCCCTCTTCACTGTTCAGCCGTCTCCTTACCTGCGCACCCGAGGGAAATTGTAATTGTTATGAATAAAGGAAAACTAAGGGCATTGTCAAGAACTTTTTATAGGCTGTCAATGTGCTTCATAAACCAAAAAGTTGCAGCAACAAATCGAGTCTGTTTCGTTCAAAGAGATCAAACGCCATGTGCATCTGAAGTTAAAAGCTCAAGGATTTTTTCCTTTTGTGTTTCAGGCTTTGCATAAACATACCAATTGCAATCCCCAAAAGGAGCGTTAGCGCACCGGCACTGTACCACATAAGGGCAGTATTGCTGCGCAGTTCCTCGTTCTTTTTCCTGAGCGCTGCTAAAGACTGCGCCAACTGCTCTTTTTCCTGCTTTAATGCGTCATGGGAACGTTTGAGCTGCAGCACATCAGCGGATGCGGCCGTGAGCTCCTGGTACTGGAGTTCCAGTTCACGGACCTTTTGTTCAAGCGCTGAGGAGGAACTTTCCAGCAATTTTTTTTGTTCTTTAAGCTGCTGGTAATCCTGATTTAATTTCGCCTGGGAGTTTTTGAGCACCTCAAGTTCAGCGCGCAATTTTTCAATGAGAAGGGGTTTGGGAAGCTCTGCGGTAAGGTAGCGGGATAACACCCAGCCCTCAGTACCGTCTCCGGTCCGTATATATGAATAATCTCCCTCGTCTTTTAATAATTCTACCGGCGTATGGGTCTTTTTAACGGCAAGAATTTTAAATTCATTGCCTTTGCCACGCCGAATCGGCACTTCCTGATTTTCATTTATATAGCGCGTTTCTGCTTGAGCGAACCAGGGAAAGCAAATAATCAGTATGCAGAAAAGATACAAACCGGTTGTTTTCATGTGCAGCCGTTTTCGTGAAAAATTTAAATATTAATATAAACGATACACTATTTTGCGCAAATATGACAGTAAACTTTTATACTCTAAAGAAAAAAATGGCAGGCTACACGATTTTTAAGGGTTTCAAATGAAACAGTGAGCGCAGTTCATTTGCCGCGCTGAAAAGGTCCGTGTCTTTGCTGAGAAATTTATTAAAGCGGCCGGTGGAAATAGAGATAAGAGCGGCAGCAGCGCCTACTTTCCCTGCAGCACAATACAGTGCATCGAGCGTTGTTGCACACAGCAAGGGATACAAGGGATTTTTCATATTAATCTGAAGCGGTGCATCAGGCTTAATATATTCCCTAAGCTGTTCAGGCATACAAAAGCTGCCAACAGGGGTATTTTTTCGCACGTGCAGAGCAATTGCCATGCGCAGCCGTTTCAGAGCCTTATGCTTATTTTCGTTCTGGGAACGACTGTCTTCTGCAATGGCGGCAAGACCGGTGGGCAGATGAGTAAGACGCACTGCACTGTAAGTGCGGTTGCGTTTCTGTCCGCCAGGTCCCGATGCCATGTAAGCTTCAAACCGGCAGGTTTTTAAAAACGCTGTTTCATTGAGATACAAAAACGGGTATGCGCCATTCGGGAGGAAAATAAAAGCTGCCAATGAGAGCCTCGTGACAATAGGAAACTATCAAATATGGATTTAACTATAAATCATTATACACCAAAGTTGCTTTTTTGAGGAGGTTTTCGAATTTGTTGGACTGCATATTAACCATCTGACAATTATAGATAAAATTTTACTTTAAATGACTATGGATTCTAGCCAAAGTTTTTTCTTTTCAACCAAATTCCGGCTTCTTAATATAATATTAGCCCGCGCCTTGCTTATGAAGGTGCCGCTGTACCATCGCAAAGCCAGGCGTATCTGGCGTTGATGTATTCCGACCACCCCCGCATTCCTGGCAACTGTCCCATCAACCAACCGCCAAATAGTCGCTCGGTGCTAATGCTGATGAACCTATCTCGCGGTTGCACCAGTTTTTCCCAAACCTCTGTCACCGTATCACCAAGCGGCGCAAGATCAGGTGAAGTCACTCTGCGGAAATCGGCGTTATGGTCTGGGGCAATATGAAGTACGCATACGATGTCTGCGCCCAATTCCTGCGCCCGTTCCATTTCGTGGGCTAAAAACTGCTGGCGCATCAGTTGATAGAACGGCTCATAGAACAGTGCTTCAAAGTTGAGCAACAATTCCTTGTTGATTAGACAGTCATCCCGTCCGAAAAGCGGCCTGTAAATGCTGGTGCGATCTGTGCCACTCTTGGCGATTTTGAGCGATGCCCCACCATACGACTCGGTGTATTTCCACTCAATCAGGGCAATTTGCCGCTTTCCGTCTATCCGCTCAAACATCACTATTGCGTCTGCACTTGTGAAATTCGCGCCACGTGTCCGTTTACCGTTACGCGAGATCCTTTCGCCCAGATAGTTTTCTTCGCCTATCCACTCAAAAGCAACATACTGTCTATTTTCCACAGGGAGCATTGTCTGAATATCAGCAAAGACAGGACGCAAAACATTGGCTAACGCGTCAGGCTTGTCCGAAAAAGCAAAGAGAAAATTGACACAGCAGACCTGCGAGTCGCAAAGATGATTGCTGGGTTTGCCATTTTGTCCGTCGTGCCATTTGATACCCCGAGACGCAAAGTAGGCAAGTGCTGCCTGTCGAATTTCGGGAAACAGGTTCTCTGCTGCATATTCGATAGGCAAACAAAATGGACGTGGTTTGCCCTTGTAGACTCCATCGGCGCGAGCCGCGTTGGAAAAGTATGGTGAACTTGCTTTGAATTTTGCCTGATGCAGTTTTTCGCTTTCGAGAAACGCGCCCATTCTGTTCATCCTGCCTGCAATGAGCGGCCTAACGGCTCGCGGTTAGCCCTACTCCTTCCTATCAGCAAGCCCAACGTATCTAAGTAGAAGTCGCCCCAAAGGGGTAATCTGATAACCTTGTACTTCCATCTCTCCTGTGAAACTATCAAAATCGGGCAAACGAGTCTCGATGTCAGTACGATACTTGTGTTGGAGTAGTCTTAATTGTGTTAAGTGCTCTTTGTAGCTTTCCTGAAGCGCTGCCTTCTCGTGAATCTCAGGCGGAGCGCCCAATGTAGCTACAACAGGTTCTAAAATGCCTTCGTGTTTTCTTCTGAATGCTCCATCGCCACCTATTGTTGGGACCAGGTAGAATCTGAGCCAGATCACTTCAATGTCATTGATTTCCCCAAGTATTCTCAACAAGTGCTTCGATTCTATGTATTCAATATCTTCCGAAGATAGGCTGGTTGCAATAAGGTTGGCTATATATTCTCTTCGTTCATCGCTGAGGGAACGTGCAGCCTGTCTCATTCCTTCTTCGAGCAAATCTGTGAAATGCTCGTTCGTCAGTTGCGAGCGAACGAAATCTTGCTCAAGATTTGATAGTTTGCTCTCTATCGCTTCAGCGAATTTGGCAATTCGATCTATTCGCTGGTTGGGTACAATTGTACCTGCGAGTTCAGCCAATAGCGAGCCAGCAAAAGGTACCATTCCAAGGACAGCCCTCGCGGCTGCTGTTACATAGTCAGTAACTTGAGGGCTTAGCTGATTGGACTTAGCTTGTTCATTCATCACGAACACATCTGACTGATGATTGAGTAGGGCTAACGCTCAGCATCAGCGGCGTGGCGATCTGCGTACGCTGCATGCGATTGTTGGCTCATGGTAATTCAAATAATGTGGCTTGTTTCGGTTGCACATACTTCTGAAGACCCTCTTTCTGGACAATTTCGTCCGGCAATGGCAGACGCTCCAGCGCTCGAGGTTCTACCTTGATGGCGTCCCCGCCATAGGACTTCCCCACCTTTCGGAGGTTGCTGATTGTCTGTGGGTGTGAAAGTACGTTCCAAAGGCGCTCGACAAACTCAGTATCCGTATGTCTCGGATAGACACACAAGAGGCATGTCAACGGAACAACATCGGCTCGGTTCCTGATGAAGCGGGCATTCCGCCTGCCAAGATAAGCAAACATGATCGGAGGACTTTTCCTCGCCTCCATTCGGTACCAGGGCTTCCGTGTCTGAATGAGCGTCTTCTTGTCAAGACCGCAATGTTCCCCTTCCTTTAGGTATGCCTGAACAGTGGAAGGGAGTTGTTCGAATGATATGCCGTTGATGTTGAGTAGTCGGGTTGGCCGGCCGTTGGCTTCGAGACGTTCAATGTCTTCAGGAGAGAACTCTTCTCCCTCAATATCCCGCACTCGCCCCACGGCCTTGACCAGTAGGGATTCCGGTATTCCCAGCTCCCTCGCTCGCTTTAGCGTCATGAAGAAGAAATCATTATCACCGGTCACGATGCCGCGCATAACCGTCGCAAAATTCCCAAGGGTGTAGCGGTCGGTCTTGCCTTGTGCAGGCGGGCGCGAGAGCCCTGTTGAAAGCGCTTCGACAACAGACCTTTGGTAGACTACTATCGTTTCATACTTCTTCCGCATGCTCCCTGAAAGCAGAGCGACTAATTCCTCGGATCCCTGCCGCTCACATTTCACCCAGTAGAAGTGCTTTTTGGGCTGTATGTTTCGGATGCAGAAGACGAGCACGTTGGTGTCCACATCAGGAAACGGCGTAGCATCCGCAGAGAATGCGATTACGGCATCCAGCCTATACTGTGAGGCAATCCATTGCCATAATGTTTTTGCGAACACCCCTTCACAAATGTCTGCGGACACGATATAAGAGAGTCGTCCTCCCGATGAAAGGGTCTGCAGTGCCCTGATGAGAAAATAGACGTGGAGTCCCGCCCGCCCGTCAATATGTCTTCCGGTAACCGCTCGCGCTAGGTCGCGCAATGATGCCTTCTGCGACGGTGAAAGGCGATGATGGCGTATGTAGGGGGGGTTTGCTACAATAGCCGGAAACTTATCCGACGGTGGATCAAGAACAAAGTCACGGATTTCCACATGTCGCAGGTCAGCCGGATCTAATTCTGATTGTCTTGCCTGTGTAACTATATCTGGGTCAATGTCTCGCCCGAAAAGAGTCAGGTCAAAGCGGTGCAAGGCGGCATACCGTTTTGCAGCACGGAAAAAGACCCCCTTCCCCAGAGCTGGATCGAGTAGTTGTCTTGGATGGTCTTGCAAGCAGTAGGCAACCATGAACTCCGCGACCCAGTCGGGTGTCCAGAACTGGCCCTTGGTGCGAAGGGTCTCGCGCTGGCTACCTGACTTTGAAAGTGTTTGGTGTCGTAATGGTTTCATCTGCCATCCTCGATAGAATCTAAAACTGCCAACGCCTCCGTGCTCAGTTGGGACTTCCCGCCCACAAACCGTACATAAGGGAGAATGTGGCCGTTCTTGTCCGTAATGGAGTCAGCAACCAGCATAGGTTCCTCTACCGTCGTCGCCATGTGATAGGCGTGGTGATAATAGATCTTGTAGATTACCTTCCTCGTTGTCGCACCACCTGGAGCCTGAAATACTTGTTCGGTCGGTTCAATATCGCCCCGCGTGATCAAACGCTCCGCGCTCTCGAGTGATATGCCGTATGCCTCATCAAAGAAAGCATGCCACACATGAATCGGAATCCTTCTCTTCCGCTGCCAGCTCTTCAGAGGTTCCCGGTCCTCCTCTTTGATTATAATCGTTGGGACCACAGCGGTCTTCTTTAAGCCATTGCGGCCGCCAAGCCGCTTCTGCGGGGTCAGCGGCGACGCGTAGTCCGGCATTTGCTTGGCTCGCCAAAGGCTGTTTTCGCACTCCACGGCAATGATGGCGGGCGCCAACAGGTCTTGCATCTTGGGATCGTCTTCCGGCGTAAACGGCAACTCACGGATTCCGTTCAGCGCCTTGACCGCTGAATCTACCCTCGCCTTATCTCTTGTCCGATAGATCAGGAGGTCGGGCCGCTTGATATTCCCGAGACCGGCTTCTTCAAGCCGCTCGAAGTATTGTTCAAAAGCGCGAACATCATTGTCAGGAGCGGTTCCGCTAGGACCATAGGGCAATGCGAAATACCTACCCGACTCGTTCACCGCTTGCGTAAGGCGTTCTTCGCTCCAGACACCCTGAGACCAGCGCATGAGGAAGTCGCTTCCCCGAAGGCGGCGCGGATTGAGGAAAAACTCCGCCCAGGGGACATTGCCCATGGCCCGGAGCGTCATGCGTATGTCTTCCATCGAGACGGCTAGAACCTTCTCGAAGGGGTGTTCTGAATGTCTGGTCATATTGTTCCTTCCTTGAGCCAACGTCCGGCGTCATGGTGGCGAGCTTGCGAGCCTACCATGCACGCCGTTGTTGGCCGCTTCACTTGGCTTTACAAACCCACCTTCAGAAACCAGTAACCTTCGTGGTGCTCTTGTCCCGCTGTCTTGATCTCAACTCTCGAGGAAAACATAGGTCCGTCTGTCACGACGGTATGGTACTCACCCAACTCTCCAGACGGGTCAATGCCGGTTTCCTCCATCTCGGTAATTGCCTGTGCCTCTATGGTCTTACCCAAGAAGTTCTTGTCCAGTTTCTGTTCATTGATGACGACAATTTGGGCTCTGAATCCGAGTCCAATGAATTCTTCCAGCAGTTCCCGCCGATTACGCTTCCAGAGGGGATGAACCGGTACAATCCCGGCAACAGCACACACACGCCGGACCCATTCACGATGCGAGTCTACGTCAATATCTCCGAATACGCCCACTTCGATTCCCGCCTTCTTGAACTCATGAAGGGCCGAAATGAATTCCGCTTCGTATTGCTCCCATGAGGCTGAACGGAAGACCGGCTGCAAACCCAGGCTTCTGGCCTGTGCCTCAATCAACGGTTTCGGCAGTGCGTGGGAACGAGAAGTTACGCCATCTTCCGATAGGATCGTGAGAAGGGAGTGGGGCTTGCCGCCGTTCTGGATGGCGTGGTACAAAGCCAAACACGAGTCTTTTCCGCCGCTCCACGAACAGAAGAAGGGAAGACCCGTGATTGATTCCTTCGTGCCAGCTGTCATTGTGTTTTCTCCGGCCAACGGCTCGCGCATCAGCCGCGCCGCGAAGCGCAGCGGAGCGGCGTCGGCTGGATGCGCTTGTTGGGCGGCGATTTATGTAATGGGACTGGACTTTGGCAAATCACGCTTGAAGGCGCAGAATGCCTGATTCAATAGCGAGCACATCTACTAAATATGGCACATAGCGCTTGCTCAAACTCCTATATATTGTGTGGAACAGGTGTGCTACAAAATTTGCCAAACTCCAGTAATGGGAAGTAATGTGCAACGGCAACCCATTTCATGGGTACAATGTTCGTATGGTAGTTCTGGCACGTGGTTAAGTTTAAATCTTTTACCAGAAATCTTTTTACATTCGTCACACGAATCCTGTGCCGCTAAAATCTCGACTTGCTTTACGACTCCACTTCGCTTGTAATTTGCAATATTGACCCGATGTGTGGCATGAAATAAAAACATTCTGGCCGCTGCATCGTTGTCTATAGCTAATTCCGTTTCAAAATCAGGTGGTAACCATTCCTTGCCTTGATTTGTACCCCATAGATACATCATCCCTGCTACAAGTCGCAATGTATCTGATTGGCTCTCGTTCAAACGTGCAAGAATCTTTGGCTTACCATCAAAGATAGCGTTTAACATCGCAATATCATGAGCAGGATCGTGATGATGCCAATCTATGCCTATCCCTCGCGGAAAAACTTGTTGAGCTTCATAAGCTGCTACTGCTATACTAGCATCTTTGGAATTTTCGCTGTCTGAGATACCCCATAACTTGCTGTTCGACATTCCTTCGCTGGGCCTTCTCATTGGCTAAATAGTTTTCAGCAATTTCCTGTCCCTGCTCAGAACAAATAAGTACAGTCAACCCTGAGACTGCTTGCTTCATGCCTTGTGGATCTGCTTGAATGAGACGCTGTATTAAATCACCTTTGCGACCTGATACACTCAATCCCCGCTTTTTCAACATTTCTTTGAGTTCAACAGCCTTAAATTTGTAGTCAAGTTGAGCCCTTAAGTCGGCTTGCATCAACACGCCTTGATCCAAAAATCGTTTTATTGCTTGATGGGGATTTTCTCCGAGCACTGTCTTCCAAGCATCTGACGTTGCAAAGTCGTCCAGCGTTCTGGGATGAAGAAACTTGCTCAAAAGTAGTAGATGAGCATTCGATTTGCGCCATTCAAAACCAAGTAGAGATCGTAACATAGTTATTCCCTGTCGCATTAGGGTAGCCGCCCAACGTCGCAAATCACGGGCGGCGGTACGCCGTACCGTGCATTTGCCTTGTTGGGGTTACGATCTTCTTCCATGCCAAGAAGGCGAG
>Ga0101944_10004201_pt1 | contig 18259 bp, 15 predicted proteins | sample DewCreD2012metaG_FD_75245 | JGI IMG/M metagenome (GOLD analysis project Ga0101944, IMG submission 75245) | Hot spring sediment bacterial and archeal communities from British Columbia, Canada, to study Microbial Dark Matter (Phase II) - Dewar... ... | reverse complement strand
TCATCTACACCGACGTCTGGGCCTCCATGGGTCAGGAAGACGAGACTGAAGCCCGACGTCGTATATTCAGACCTTACCAGCTCAACCGCGAGCTACTGTCCATGGCGCGTCCCAATGCCCGGGTCATGCACTGCCTCCCTGCCCACCGGGGGGATGAGATTACCGAAGAGGTACTGGACGGACCGCAGTCGGTCGTACTGGAACAGGCCGAGAACCGACTACATGCCCAGCGTGCACTGCTGGTCAGACTGCTCAGTGAAAACTGATACCGTCCTAGAAAGGAAAAGGAGGTTGTTGTGAGATTGTTTGTTCTGCTATTGACGGTAATCTGCATCCCGGCGATCGGCGAGGTCGGCGTCGAGCCTGTCGTATCGACAGCGCCGGACGGGTCTATGCAGGTCTGGTTCCGAATCAATACCGGGGCCGGATACCTTTATGACGAACCTCTCGCACCGGCTGCGCCGCCGACGGCTCGCGCCGACACCGGCGTCCTCTGGGTCGACCGCAATCACCGCTACGGCATAGTTCAGTCGACTGCCATATCGGCCGACGGTCACCACATCTTCGCCAACTGGTACCTCAACGCCGAACGAGCCTCATACTACCGGACCCTGGGCACGAGTGTGCCGGTCTGGGAATCTCCGGGCAGCTATCCGTGGGCGTACGGTGGTCAACAGATTGGCGTGTCACGTGACGCCTCGACCATGACGCTCTCATCAACGACCGCCGCCGTAAAGTGGTCGAGCAGCAGCCCTTACCCGGACTGGGCCCGCGGCTATCCCGTCCCCGGCGCCGGATTCGCGAAATGCAGCCGCAATGGCAACCGGGTAGTCACCTGCCAGAACGGTGTCCTGACCAGCTTCCGGGCCTCGGACGGCCAAGTCCAGTGGACGGCGACCGTGCCCGAACCCACGCGACTCCAAGGCATCGACCTCTCTGACAACGGCCGGATTGTCGCTGTGACTCTCTACGATTCCTGCATCGTCTTTGATAATGGCACCCGCCGCGCCGGTATCCCGATTGGCACGGTCAACACCGGCACGCAGTATGCCGCCGCGATTTCCGGCGACGGTTCCATGCTTGTCACCGGCGACTTCTACGGCTATGTCAAGCTCTATCGCTGGGACAGCACCGCACAGAACTACATCATGCGCTGGCAGGCCCTTGTCGGCACGCCTTGGGTCGCCGGCGTTGCCATCTCCCGCTACGGCAAGACCATCGCCTGCGGCACCGGCTACGCCAATGGCAAGCTCTGTGTATTCGACTCGAGTTCAGCAACGCCGGTGATGGTCTATCAGAACTATGGTTCCACCGGTGCATACGTCGCCTCGGTCGCTCTGTCCGACAGTGGTAATCGCGTGGCTGCCGCCTCATGGGGCGACGTCGCGCCATCCGGCGACTTCCGTGTGTTCACCGTCCACAACGTCGGTGACACTACACCGCTTGTCGCCATCACCCGCAACGACGAACCCGGCTCGTTGTTTGCCTGTGACATCTCCGGCGACGGGCAATTCGCGGTTGCCGGCGGCAAGGCTGTCCATGCCCAAGTCATGGGAAACGGTGGCGAGGTCTACGCCGTCATGATTGGCGTATCCGAAACCCGCAACGTCGGTGTCAGCAAAGTCATTGCGCCCGGACGGCATCTGCAGATTGGCCAGCCCACCACTGTCTCATGGCAAGTCGCCAACTACGGTGATTCCATAGAAACGTTCTACACTCACTGTCTCGTGAAGAACTCTGCCGGCAGCGTGCTGCGGCACGACAGTATTCTCGTGGCCGACCTTGCCCCTCAAGGCACCGTCAATGCCAGTGCGCCGCAGTTCACCCCTGACGGCTACGACTTGTATCGGTTCATGTTCTACACTGCGCTCGACTCCGACCAGTACCGTAGCGACGACACAATGGTCGGAACTTCCAAGTGCTTCCATGACGGTCTCCCTGTCTGGATTAGACCACCGAACGCCGAGCAGACCGTCAACATGCCCTTCACGCCCAGAGTCGGCGTGCTCAATGATGGCTCTTACCCCGACTCAATGAACATCGAGCTGACCCTGTCGGACTCCTTGGGGAGCGTAATCTACAGTCACACTCTTCCCGTAGGACCTGTTCCGCCCGAAGATACCGTAGCAGTCGCGTTTCCGTCCTCGAGCATCGGACTGACTGGTCTCTACACCGCGACGGCGGTAGTGAGGTGCCGCTATGATTTCCGGCCTGCCAACGACACGCTGCGCACGCAGTTCCGCGTCACCTACGAAATCACGTACGACGACGGCGTGCCCGAAGCTTTCTACTGGGTCGGCCGACGTGACAACGACAAGTTCTACGTCCGGTTCACGCCCACGTTACCTCCGCCCTACTCCATCCGCCGCGGGCGCATCTTCGTCAACCTCGCCAATGCCCCGTTTGACTATGTCATGATTTGCCCCGGTGAAACCGGCAAGCCCGACACGCTCCATCCGCTTCAGGTTGTCTACAACGTATCTACCCCGGTCGCCCCAGCCTGGATTGAATTCGACCTTGACATCACCCGTCACGACTCGTCCGACGTCTGGACGGTCCTCCACTGGCCCTCGAACTCGCCCGCCCTCGGCGTCGGTGCCGACGCAACCCCCCCGTTGGACCTTCGGTCGTACTTCTCTTCCAATCAGGACACTTTCCGCCTCTGGTCCACGCACGACTGGATGGTGCGCCTTACACAATCTACCGACGTAGGAGTGCTAGAGCCCGGCAAGCCAGTCCCGCTGCGCCTGCTCCTGCGCTCTCCTCAACCGAATCCGTTCCATTCAACGACGAAACTGGCGTTCCAGCTGCCCCATAACGGCCATGTCGAGTTACGGATATTCGACACCTCCGGAAGGCTGGTCGCCACACCTGTCTGTGGAAACCTCCCGGCCGGCAATCACGAAATCACCTGGGTTGCGCAGAACAGGGACGGAGCCGGACTTCCTGAAGGCGTGTACTTCGCCAAACTCCTGATGTCTGGAACGCCACGAGCAGTTGTCCGCAAACTTATCCTCGCCCGCTGACCCGATATCCGTGAATGAACATATCCCGGAGCCAGCGTGATGGCCGACGATGCAGAGATAGTCGTAGTCGGGGCCGGCCCGGCGGGAATGACTGCCGGCCTCTACGGCGCCCGGTCCGGGCACCGGACTCTCGTCTTGGAGCGCGCTCTGCCCGGTGGGCAGGCTGCGCTCACTGCCGAGGTCGAGAACTACCCCGGGTTCGCCGAGCCGGTCAGCGGCACATCTCTGACCCAGGCGATGCAGATGCAGGCGGAAAGGTTTGGCTGCACTTTCGCTAATGCCGATGTTTTTGGTCTGGATCGGACCGATTCTGGTTTCGTGCTGAACCTTGACAGCGGCCCGGTGACGGCTCGCGCCGTGATTATCGCCACTGGTGTCAAACCCAAGCCGCTGGGAATACCCGGCGAAAAAGAATTGACCGGCCGCGGCGTCTCCTACTGCGCCGTCTGCGACGGCCCGCTGTTCCGGAACCAAGAGGTCGCGGTCGTTGGTGGCGGCGATTCGGCCATGGACGAAGCGCTCTACCTGGCCGGCTTCTGCTCCCGCGTGTACCTCATCCATCGCCGCGACGAGTTCCGCGGAGCTAGGACGGCCGAAGAGCGACTCCGCCGACATCCGAAGGTCACCCTCATCCTTTCCAGCATCGTTACCTCGGTTTCAGGCACAACCCATGTCGAAAACATCGAAGTCAAAGCCCTTAAGGACGATTCGACCCGCAGACTGCCGGTTGCCGGCCTTTTCATCTACGTCGGCTCGATTCCCAACACCGACTGGTGTGCGCCTCTGGTCAAGCTCGACGAGAACGGCTTCGTGGTCACCGATGCGCTGCTGGAGACGAGTTCGCCCGGCGTGTTCGCCGCTGGCGATGTCCGGGTTACCCCGCTCCGCCAGATATGCACTGCGGTCGCTGATGGCGCGCTCGCTGCGATGTCCGCCCATCGCTTCCTGACCGAGCAGAGCTGAAACACGGCCCGGAAGAACGGGGTTCTGATAAGCTTCGGCCCTGCATCATCACGAGAGGGAGTTTGCGCCACAAGGCAGTGCGTCGCCGGCCGGACCAGACAAAAGTTAGACCATTGGTAACCATCCCATTTGAAACAGCCGCGCGGAGCAAGGAAACTACTCGACGCAGACGACTACAGTAATGCGGAACGTATCCCCGGCTCTGGTGCCGCGGAAAGTCAACCGATGCGTATCGGTGGGCATCACCGCTCCGTTGAATCGCCATCCCGGAGAAGTATAGACGGTGTCGGCGAGCTTGCAGCCCGGAGCGTTGCCGTCCGGATACTCGCCATAGAAGGGAAACCGGATGGCCAGCGAACTCAGCACGACGTCGTGGTTGAAGCGATACTCGAATCGGGTCAGGGTATCTCCCGCGTATCTCCGACCGGAAACCCCGACGACAAGCTCTTCGAACCGCTCCAGCTCGATCTCGCCGACGTCGTATACCCATCCCTCACCAAGCCAGAAGGCCCGACCGGCTGAATCCCGCGACGAGCCTCCGCCAAGAATTCCGGCCAAGTCGCCGTCGGATAGCGTTTCGTCACCATTGCTATCCCTCCATGCTCTCAACCAGTAGTCGCCCAGCGGCAGATTGCCGATGCGGAAATGAGCCCGGTGCGCCAAGGGAGCTGCGGGCACGACCCTGACCGTCCTGTACGGAATCCTGAGTGAATCCGGTCGAGTATAGATGGCCACGACTGCGCCATCAACGGCTTCGTCAACTCCCGGCGCAACTGCGACGGTTCCGTAGACCGTGTTCGGACGCCGACACGCCAGCCCAGTCAGCAACATTCCGACAGTCAGAATCAGGCTGCAACCGACGGCTCGCTGTCTCATCGCCCCCGCTCAAACTCGAGCAATGCAGACCGCAACCTCTCCCGCGCCCGCACAATCCGGCGCTCGGCCGACTCCGATTTCCGGAGATAGGCCGTCGCCACATCGCCTTTTATCTCAAACTCAGCAGCATCCCCCGCCACCAGCGCAGCGTAGGCCTGCTCCTGTGCCCGGAAGTGCTCCAGCCTGTCGGCTGCCGCGCTGCTGATCTCCCGCACGAATTCGTCGGCTGCCGAACCGACCACACTGGCACGATACCCACCGGCTCCGGTCTTGCGCAGGACTGTCTTGAGTCCGCTCAGGCGGTCCGGACCCTCAGCTGCCAGTGCAGCCGCGCTCTCGGCCAGCACCACCGCCCTACGCACGCGGCTCACTGCCTCATCGAGCTGCTCCGCACCCGGTGTGCTCAGGGGAACATATGCCGCAGCCCGACGCCAACACTCCTTCATGTCATTGAGCAGAGTCTCCAGCCCGGAGACTGCATTCCTCAGGGCGGATTCCGGAGTCTCGGCAGTGACTGGCACGGCAACAATCGGCGCCGACGGCTGCAGACTCTCCGCTCCTGCGGCGCGAACAGGCTCGGCCGCAGGGGTCAGAGTTGGGGTACGCGGGCGAAAGACAACCAGCCATACGAGACACACTGCCAGCACGAACATCGCCAGACCGAAAGTTACGATTCGGAACGCACGCACGCGCGCGGCCTTCGTCGCGTCGGGTTTGAACTCAAGCTTCGGCAGCTCCGGACGCCCGGAGTCCGGCTGAGTCGAGTCTGGCTCCATCGCCATCGGCATTGTGAGACTATCCAAACCCGGATGGCTGTCAACAGCCTTGAGCCCTGCCCGCCAGCTCCGGCATTGAGCAAATCTGGCTGCATCCCGGTCTCCGGCGCAGCCGCATCCCTCACTCGCAATCAACATCCCCGGACAATCCCCACCCACGGTCAGACAGAGCCGGCACTGACAGACAACCGGACAGACCAGACTCGAGACTCCCGGGGGAGTCACCCGGGGAGTCACTCCCCATCGGTTGCCGGAGCCCTGAACGGAATTCGACATCACCATGTAAGAGTTTGCAAATGAGTCATTTAGTGAGCTCGGCAACGCAGCTTCTGACACAAACCCGCAAAATCGCCGCTGCCGCTGCCATAGCTCCCCGAACCCGCCGCGAGCAACGTCCGAGGTCGGCACGGAAACCTCCAGCATACCAATCGAGACTCCACTTGACTTGCCGTCAGCGCAGAGCTATCTTCAGAACGGATGGCACACAGAATCAGACTGACGCTCCTGTCGAACCAGACCATCGGATTCAGCCGACCGCCTGCATATTCACTTCTGCCGAAATGACGCCGGGCTCTGCAGTTATCAGCCTCTTGTTCGGCTTCGCCTGTGGGTCGATTCCGTTCGGTTTCCTTGCCGGGCGGCTGTGTCGAATAGACATTCGCGCTCGCGGCTCGGGCAACATCGGCTTCACCAACGTCCTCCGCACAATGGGCTGGAGATGGGCGCTGCCGGTGCTTATTCTCGATGCGGCCAAGGGATTCCTCCCGGTGATGTTCGCCGCCCGTCTCGGTCTTGTCCCCCCGCTCGTTGGGATTGGCGCAGTCGCCGGCCATGTGTTCACACCCTGGCTTGCGTTCAAAGGCGGCAAGGGCGTCGCCACAACAATTGGCGTCACGTCATTTCTCTGCCCCCGTGCGTTTCTCGCCGGAATGGCTGTCTATCTCGTCGCCCTGCTCATTTCGGGTTTCGTATCGCTCTCGTCGCTGGCATTCGCACTACTGCTTCCGTTCCTCATCCTGCTCTTCTATCCCGGACAGTTGTCATTGTTCCTGTTCGGCCTGCTCATTTCGTTTGTAATCATCTTCCAGCACCGCACCAACTTCGAACGGCTCTCAACGGGAACAGAGCCGAAACTGGGCCTCTGGCTCAAGCTGTTCCGTCGCGGACAATGACGCGCTGCGCATTCATCGGCGCCGGCCGCTGGGCGCTGGCACTGGCACTGCGGCTGCACAAACGCGACATTGACGTCGCCCTCTATGACAACTCCGAGCCGACGGTCAGGCGACTGCTTCAGGAACGCCTTCACCCCGACCTGCCTGCCGACTGTCTGATACCCGATGACGTCCTGATTTCTCACGAACCGGCTCTTGTTATGGACAAAGCCGACGTCGTGGTCTTTGCCGTTCCCTCAGCCGCGCTCGCCCGGGCTGCAGCCGGCCTCCGCGGCCTGATTCCAGACTCAGCCGTGGTCGTATCTGTCACCAAGGGTATCGACCCTGAAAGCCTCGAACGCCTGTCCGTTGTCCTCGCTCGCTCACTCGCCCGTAGGAACATCGTTGTCCTTGCCGGCCCCGGCATACCCTATGACTTCGCCGCCGGCGACCCGACCTCACTCGTAGCCGCCTCTGAAGACGAGGATGCAGCAAGAATGGTCCGCGACGGTTTCACCGGTTCTAACCTGCGCATTTACTCCCTGAACGACACAGCCGGTGTGGAGCTCGGCGCGGCGTTCAAGAACGTCATTGCTATTGCCGCTGGCGTATGCGACGGGCTCGGACTCGGAATCAACGCCAAGGCCGCCTTGCTCACTCGCGGCCTAGCTGAAGTGACCCGGCTCGGCCTCGCAATGAACTGCAACCCGCTGACCTTCTCCGGCCTCTCCGGAATGGGTGACCTTATAGTCACCGCCTTCTCCGAACACTCGCGCAATCACACTCTCGGACTGCTGGTTGGCCGCGGCGAAACCTTCGAATCCGTCCGGGCATCGCTCGCCGGCGTCGCCGAAGGCGCGGCGACCGCCGAGTCCGGCCGCAGGCTTGCAACCCGACTTTCAGTCGAAATGCCGATAACCGAGGAGGTTTACCGCATGCTTTATGAGAAATCCCCCCCGCAGGAAAGCGTTGGCCGCCTGCTTCGACGCCGGCCTAAGAACGAGGTCTGGCGATGACCGCGCGCCGTTTCTATTCGGTTTCCGACGCCTGCCGCCGGCTCGGCATTGAGCCGCACGTTCTGCGCTACTGGGAAAAAGAGTTCGAGTTCAGCTTCAAGCGCAACTCAGCCGGCCGCCGTGTCGTTTCCTCCCAGCAGCTGAAGAAACTCGAACTCATCCGGCACCTTCTGCACAAAGAAGGTCTGACTGTCCGCGGAGCCCGACGCCGACTGGCCGCGACGCTATCGGCTCCCCCTACGTCTGCTTCCGGAAGCGACACACGAGAGCTGCTCCTCTGGCTGAAGCAGGAGTTGCTCTCGCTGCGGGCCGCGCTCGAGGCCGGCGACTAGACTAGGACAGCCCGACTATCCGCCCGTCCTCGAATATGTCCATCTTCAGGGCATTCGGTCTTCTGGCCAGCCCCGGGAGCAGTTCCATCTCACCCGCCACCGGCACCAGATAACCGGCCCCGGCCCTGATATGCACTGCTGAAATCGTTATCTTGAATCCGGCGCAGACACCGGGACACTCCGGGTCGTCCGAGAGCGAGAGCGGCGTCTTGGCGATGCAGACAGGCAGCTTGTCGTATCCCAGCCGGTATATCCGCTTCAGCTCACGTTCGGCCCTCGGTGTATACACCACTTGGCTAGCCCCGTACACCTTACGCGCAACAATCTCAATCTTCTCCTCCACGCTTGCGGCATGGTCATAGATCGGACGATTGCGTCCCGGATGTTCTTCTATCTGGCGCATTACCGTCCGCGCCAGATCCTCGCACCCCTTCCCCCCCTCGGCGAATCCCCGACTTAAGGCGAAGGCCGCGCCATGCTCCCTGCAGTATTTCTCGACCAGCCGCAGGTCGTCGTCGGAGTCATCGGCAAAGTGGTTCAACGCCACCACTGGCTCTAATCCGAACAAACGGCAGTTCTCGATATGCCGTCGGAGGTTCTCCAGCCCGGCCCAAAGGTCAGTCAGCTTGCCCTTGGTAGGATCTACTGCCCCACCCTGACGTCTCAGCGCTCTGACCGTGGCCACCAGCACACAGCCGGCGACGCTCCAGCCCGCACGAGGTGCGACAATGTCCACGAATTTCTCGGCGCCGAGGTCGGTCCCGAACCCTGCCTCGATCACGGTATAATCTGAGAGGCGCAGCGCCATGTTTGTCGCCACCACGCTAGCGGTTCCATGCGCGATATTGGCAAACGGGCCCGTGTGAACAAACGCCGGTGTATGCTCAATTGTCTGCACCAGATTTGGCTTCGTCGCGTCCTTCAGTAACACGGCCATGGCTCCGGTTACGCCCAGGTCCTGAGCTGTCACCGGTCTATCGTCGTAGCTCAGTGCAACCAGTATCCGGCCGAGCCGTTCCTTCAACTCTGAGCGTGAGGCGGCGAGGGCAAGAATCGCCATCACCTCGGAGGCAGCAGTGATAACACAGGCATCTTCCCGGGCCGGACCGTTAGCCCTGCCGCCCAGCCCGACCACCATGGTTCTCAGGACCCGGTCGTTCATGTCTATGGTCCTGGGGAAGACGATCTCCCGCTCGTCAACATGCAGGGGGTTGTTGAAATGTATCGAGTTGTCGAGCATCGCCGAAAGCAGGTTGTGCGCCGAAGTAACCGCGTGGCTGTCGCCGGTGAAGTGCAGGTTTATATCTTCCATCGGAAGAACCTGCGAACGCCCACCGCCGGCTGCGCCACCTTTGATGCCGAAAACCGGACCCAATGACGGCTCGCGCAACACTACCGTCGCACTTTTGCCCAGTCGGTTGAGCGCCATCGCCAGCCCGACCGAAACCGTTGTTTTGCCCTCGCCGAATCTGGTGGGTGTAATCGCGGTCACCAGAACAAGGCGGCCCTGCTCGCGGTTGGCAAGCCGGTCGAGAAGCCTGAGTGACAACTTCGCCTTGTAGTTACCGTAGGGCAACACCAGGTCCATATCCTCAATCCCCATCCCGCGCACAATCTCGAATATTGGCTTCGGCCTGATCTGCTGAGCTATTTCGATATCCGGCTGCATCATGTTACCGCTCTCCATTTCTCGCCGCAGGTCCTGCAACCTCGCCTTTCACTCCCTACCATACACCGTTTCGCGGATGAATCTCTCTTTCCTGCGCCATCCTTCGGCTACACGGACTTCGAGTTCAAGAAAGACCGGGCGTCCCAGCAGCTGCTCTACCTCGCGCCGGGCCCATGACCCGACCTGCCTGAGCGCCCTCCCCCCCCTGCCGATTACGATTGCCTTCTGGGATTCGCGCTCAACGTATATCACCGCACGGATATAGTCCTTGCTAGGGGAGCGCTCACGGAACTCTTCGACAGCGACAGTAGTGCAATAAGGAACCTCCGCACCGTAGCGGTGAAAAATGGCTTCTCGCACAAGCTCAGCGACGAAGAAGCGCTCAGGTCGCTCGGACAGCATGTCCGGTGGAAAGAACGGCCGTCCTTCCGGCAGCGCCGCAATCAGTTCAGCTCGCAATCTTTCGACTCCGTCACCGGTGAGAGCCGATACCATGAGGACCGGCTCGAATCCAGCCCGGGCAAGAGCGGCAGCAGCCGGTAGCAGCAACTCCTTGTCGGCGATGTCGACCTTGTTCAGGACCCCCAGCGCGCGCCTACCGGTCGAAGAAGGCCAATCATCCCCTGGAGCGTTAATCGGGTCTGACGCGTCAACAATCAAGACAATCACGTCCGCGTCGTCGAGGGCCGCCTCTGTCTCCCGCCTCATCAGCCGCTGCAAAGCGTACCTCGGTGACATAAGGCCGGGAGTGTCAAGCAACACCGCCTGGTAGTCTTGTCCGTTCAGTATTCCGAGAAGACGGTGCCGAGTGGTCTGAGGCCGTGGCGAGACTATTGCAAGCCGTTGGCCAAGCAGCTGATTGACCAAAGTGGACTTGCCAACATTGGGCTCGCCGACTATGGCTACATATCCTGCCCGAAAATTAGCGGCGACCGGCTCACTCATCCGGCCGCAAAAGCGCCTATGGCGCTGAATCGTGCGACACGCCTGCGCACTAACTCCGGTCCCGGAACATCAGCGACTTGCCGGTAGGCCGCAAGAACGGCCTCCTTCAGCATCCGTGCCGCCCCGTCGCAATCCTGATGAGCACCCCCCGGCGGCTCCGCGACGATGCCATCAATAACGCCAAACCCCTCGAGGTCGCGTGCTGTCATCCGCAGAACACCGGCCGCCTCCGGCGCCTTGGCTCCATCGCGCCAGAGAATCGACGCGCAGCCCTCAGGAGTGATGACCGAATACACTGCGTTCTCCTGCATCAGCACGCGGTCACCGACGGCAATCGCCAGTGCACCTCCGGACCCGCCCTCCCCTGTGACAACGACAACAATTGGCACCTCAAGCATCGCCATCTCCCGCAGGTTTCTGGCAATCGCCTCTGCCTGACCGCGTTCCTCGGCGCCAACTCCGGGATACGCCCCCATGGTATCCACCAGCGACAGTATTGGAACGCCAAAACGCGCAGCCGTCTCCATCACCCGAAGGGCCTTCCGGTAGCCCTCGGGGTGCGGCATTCCGAAATTGCGGCGCAGTTTCTCTTTGGTGTCACGTCCCTTCTGCTGGCCGACTATCGCAAACCCGATGCCGTCGATTCTGCCCAGACCAGCTACGACTGCCGGGTCGTCGGCAAACTGCCGATCCCCGTGCAGCTCGACGAAGTCTGTAACGAAGCGATCGATATAGTCAAGAGGATACGGTCGGCGTGGATGCCGTGCGAGTTCGACGCGCTGCCATGGAGTTAGGTCTGAGTAGAGTGTTTCTTTCAGCCTCGCGATCTGTTCCTGAACGCGTTCTCTTTCGTCCCTCGCTCCCAAGGCCGTGACTTCCTCCAGACGCTCGAGCAACTCGGCCAGCGGCCTCTCGAAATCGAGCCAGCCTTCCGGCATGACAACCTCGCCTTCTTCTGTCAACCACCGACACTTAGCGAAACGCGATGAGCCACACCTAGGTCGTATCCAAGCCGCTCCAGCGAATAGTCCAGACCGACCCGACCTCGGCGCAGCCCCAGACCCAGAGTCGGCCGGACGCCCCCGGTTGAAACATCACAGCCGCCGCGAAGACAGATCACCTCGGCAATCTCCCACTCGACGCCAGTCTGCAGCCGGAACGTCGCCGTGTTGAAACAGTAGGAACCGTCCGCTGACAGCTCCAGACGCTGACCGAAAACCCGGCGCGACCATGTCAACCCGAGCCGACCCCGTGTCGGCAACCAGGCCTTCTCTCTTTCGTAGGTCAACGTCGTGCCGAAGTCGGTCACTGAAGCTCCCAGCAAGAAACCTGCCACCGGCTCGAGCCTGACCCCAAGGTCAGTTCCGAACCCCGACGCGCTGTAGGAGAGCAAGCGCGAATAGTAGAAGCGTCCCGATACACCAAACGCAGCCAGGTCGCTGACCGGAACAGCCGTGTTCAAGAAGGCCGTCAAGTCTTCGGGTTCGAAGGTGCCAACCGGTTCTTTCGAGGGCAAATCGCCACGCCATTCGAACTCTCCGGCCGAGAAACCCGAAACACCGAATCCAACACGCAGTTGCCGGAGTTGCCGCACAACGAAAGCCGACTGCTGGTGGGCGCCGAGAAACCATACGCAGTACCCGGCACTTGCCGCGAAGCCACGCAGGCTTGCCGTTGCAGCGGGATTCCATACCATGGTCTGAGGCCCGCTGCAACCCGCGACCCCGGCCCCGCCCATTCCTGCCTCCGGTGAAGCCGGAGCGAGCCTGAGAAACGACATCCCCAGCGGCCCGGCCGCAGCCAGCAGAGGCAGAAGCAATGTCGCGAGTCTAACTCTCGATGATCTCAACATTGGCCCGAGGCAACACTACACGCTGTCCATCCTCAAATTCGACCTCAAGTACACGAACCTTGGCCTCGGTCTCAATCAGGGCCAGATCGACCGGCAATCCGGTGACGCGACCGATGCGGCCGAAGTGAGGCTGCCGAATCACCCGTACGGGCATCCCTACGGCTAAGCCGCCTTCGGCCTCGCTTCGCCTAATCTCGATGCCAGTCTCGTCAGTCGGAACAACAATCTCGGGCCGAATCACTCCGGCGCGAATCTGAGTAGCGCCGTTGGCCGAGGCCATTCTTCCTTCCAGTGACTGCAGTAGCTCGAACGTCCGCGCCGCCATACGCATCTCGCCAAATCCCTCGGTAACAATGATTGTGAGGCCGCGCCGCTCAGACCCCGTGATAGCAACGCCGATGTCATAACCGAGGAACTGTCTCAAGGTCGAATCTTCAATACCGCCACCGACAAGCGCCTTGGCCTTAACTGCCAACGCCCGTTCGATCGCCTCTGCTGTCACCAAAGCGCCAGCAACCAGAATCTGGTCCTTATGGTCATCTTTGATGTCGCGGGCCGCCAAAGTCTGATCAGGACTACGGGCCACCATCCTGAGCCGACCACGAACCTCGCCTCCGACACCGAAAATACCCTGCACCAGACTGGCCTCGTTAGCGACTACCACTCCCTCACGCGGAATAACTTCTGCAACCTCCCCCTCGATGTAAGCATCCACCTGAACCGGCTGTGGCGGCTCGCGCACTATGACCTGCCCAGTGACCGGCGAAACATTCTCAATCTTCCCGGCCGCCGGAGAACGCACCTCGCTTTTGAACAAGCCAAATAGACCTTTGGACCGTGCTATGACCTCGTCTTTGGCCACCGCATCACCCACTGCCTTCATCATCAGCTGCGGCACGTCCTCGGGTGGAACGCCTAGCAGCCCGCCGACGTTCACGGTTTGGACGTTTCCGGGCAGCTGTGTTCGCGCAACAATATCCTCTCCTTGGACTCGCTGCCCTTTCTCGACAAGAGTCTCGCCCGGCAGCGGAAGCCGGCGAACCTTTCGCACCAGAGTGCGTCTAGTAACTTTCAGTCCCGGCGTATAAGCGTGTGCCATGCTCCTACGAAGATACCGCAAACATGACCCGAGTCAAGACACAGGCACGAGCACACTGCAGCATGACAACGGACTTCGCCATTCTGCCGCCCAAGGACTCCAGTCCTGCTGAGGGGACTCGCGCAGGCAATGCGCCACCGGAGGAATTTCGACAGTACGTCCTGCGCTATCCGTTCTGCGTTTCAGACCTTCGCACGACTCGACGAGCGCGGTTCTTCCGAAGCCGCTGCGGAACGAATCAGCAGCCCAGCTTACCTGCCTTGTGCCGTTCGCCGAGCACCTCGAGCATGTCCTTGACCATTGCGTCAAGCCCGTATTGCGGCTTCCATCCCCACTCCTCACGAGCCGGGGTGTCGTCCATGGACGTCGGCCATGAATCGGCGATGGCTTGGCGAAAATCTGGCTCGTAGGTCACGGTGAAACCCGGAATGTAACGGCGAATTGCTGCCGCAAGCTCGCCAGCAGAGAAACTCATCGCCGACACGTTGAAATCACAGTGATGCCGGAGTCTGGTTAGGTCGGCTTCCGCCAGCATTATGGTTGCGTTTATGCAATCGGGCATATACATCATCGGCAATCGTGTATCTTCGCGCAGAAAACACTTGTAGCTGCCGCACTTGATTGCCTCATAGAATATCTCGACCGCGTAGTCGGTAGTCCCGCCACCTGGCAGCGTTTCGTGCGAGATGATCCCCGGGTAGCGCAGGCCGCGTACATCAAGACCGTACTTGTAGAAGTAGTAGTCACCAAGGAGCTCTCCGGCCACCTTGGTAATGCCATACATCGTCTTCGGTTTCAGAATTGTGTCGTTGGGCGTGTTGTCCCGGGGCGTCTCCGGACCGAAAGCGGCGATGGAGCTTGGCACAATAACCTTGGCCATCCCGAGCTCACGTGCAATCTCAAGGATGTTGTACAGACCGTTCACGTTGACGTCCCAGCAGAGTGCCGGGTTCTTCTCGCCGGCTGCGGAGAGAATTGCCGCCATGTGGTAGATTGTATCGATGTCATGTCGCTTCACTACCTCGAGTACGGAATCCCGGTCGTTCACGTTGATAAAATAGAACGGACCTGTGTCTCTGAGCTCTGCTGAAGGTGTAGTCTTGCGCCCGGTCGCAACCACGTTCTCACCGCCGTAGCGCTCGCGCAGCGCAAGTGTCAGCTCGGAACCTATCTGCCCTACCGCTCCAGTTACCAGAATTCGCTTCATCGGCCTGGTTTCTGCCATGCTGTGAACTCCTTTTGCTTTTGCATACGGCCAGCGTGCAAACTATACGCAACAGCTGACTTTAGTCAAAGGCGACGCTTCGGCATTCGTAGTCTTTACAATAGCCGTGTCCCGGCTATACTGCAAAACGGTCTTACGGTGAGTGTAGCTCAACCCGGTTAGAGCACCTGACTGTGGCTCAGGATGTTGGGGGTTCAACTCCCCTCACTCACCCTTGAGAATGCACGACAGACATCTAAGCCGGGGCTTGAATTCCCCGCTGGAATTGCTACACTTCCCGCCTGAGTCGGCGCCCGTAGCTCAACTGGACAGAGCGCCGGGCTTCGAACCCGTAGGTTGCGCGTTCGAGTCGCGCCGGGCGCGGGTATCCAACAGCAGCCGGAACGAAGTATCCGACGGACCGAAATCCTGCCCCGCTAGCTCAACCTGGCAGAGCAACGGATTCTTAATCCGTGGGTTGCAGGTTCAATTCCTGCGCGGGGTATCACAGACCAGCCCGGCCGCGACGGGCGTAGTGAAGCTGGGCTAGCGCTATGGAAAAACAGGGCGGCACCGAAGCTGCTACTCAGCCGGCGCAGTCAGAGCGCTTGCTTGCACTAGTTGACCTGCTATACCTGAATCAGGTGGCTTTTCTCTACCTCTTCTCGGCAATCTATCCTTTGATGGGCCTGTTCTACGGCACACTCTATTTTGTCGGCAGCCTTTCTCCTAAGGCCAAACGGACGGGTCGGACTTGCCTCATACTCGGCATCATCAATCTTGCACTCATGCTGACTGCCGGCGTGGTACTCTTGACGCTGGCGCTGACCGGGGCCCTCGCCAGCCTGATCGGTAATAACTAACATGACCGGGTTAATCGTTCTACTGCTCATCTCCACCACACCGCTTGTGCGCATACCCGCGAAATCCGCGCTTCCCGAGGTTCCCCATGGAGTCGCATGGGTTTTCTTCACGGACAAGGCCGTTCTCCGCGAAGACCAGTACCGTGACATGCTGAACGCAGTGTCGGTCACCGCTTCGCCTGTGCTACGTTCGCGTCGACTCCGCGAGCCCGTCGGTGGCTTCGACTTCGACGACCTGCCGGTGTCTGACCCCTACGTGAGGCAGATAGAGGACATGGGTGGCCGCCTTCGGCACGTATCGCGCTGGCTGAACGCCGCGAGTTTCGAACTGACGCCTGAACAACTACGTCGGGTATACGCTCTTCCCTTCGTCTATGACATCAAACCCGTCGGGTATCGCAACATCACCGAGCACCACCGGTCATTCCCGCTGGGCGCATTCGACGCGCGGCCGGCCAGACGTCTGGACACTGCATCTGCGCATCGATTCTACGGCCCGTCTTGGGATCAGGCTCAAATGATGGGCGTGCCGGAGGTATTCTATAGAGGCTACCTCGGGTCCGGTGTCAAGCTCGCACTTTTCGACACCGGAATCAAGCTCAAGAACAATGCTGTGCGGGGTGTCCGCATCTTCCGCCAGCACGATTTCATCTCCGGCGACAACTTCTACCAGACGTGGCCTGGACGGCAAGGAGCTTCTGAACCGATTCCGCGGCTTTCAGGTCTGGGTCTGGCCAAAAGCCCTGTTCTCCACTTGTGCCGGCCCGGTCTGCTCCTGGCCTTTGTTGCCGACAGCTTCAACTACCGCTACGGCCTTCCGGTTCGAGCCGTATACGTCAGCTTCGGCAACAGTCAGACCGGAACATGGACATTTCCGCAGCCGGTGATGCTCTCGGGCGCCAGCGACTTCACCTACGAGAACCTCAGTGCAGCACACCGCGACTCCGTGACCTACCTCGCTTTGAACGAGATCGACACTCGCTACAACCGGTCCGCGGTTGCGACGGTCCGCGTAGGTCGCTTCGCCAACACGCGCTGGGACGGCTACCAGAAGGTAGGTCTGGGACGCTGGCCGCACATCGCCGTGATGGACTCAGTTCCAGGAACATCCGGAAGTTATCTCGACCTCGTCTACGTGGAGTCCGAGTCCATCATCAGCTTTCATCGTGCCGATATCTCGGCGCCGGCTCCGGTCTGGATTCTGACAACCCCTATCTCCGCCGGCGAGCCGGTCATGGACCCGAATGTCTTTCCTGGCTGGAACGGCACTGTCAACATAGTCGCGCGTGGCAAGACGACCGGCCGGGTTCTTCACTTCTCCTCCGACAACGGCGGCGTTACATTCTCGCCCGGTGCACATCTCGGAATCGCAGGACACAGTCCACTACGAATCGTAACCCGGGACTCTCTTGGTGTCGCTCTCTTCTGTGACGCAAACCTCTTTCCATTGTCCAGACTGCTGGTATCACACACCACGGACTGGGGCCGGACGTGGACTGAACCCCAACCAGCCACCGGAAGCCTCCTCTCTCTGGGAGAGTACGACTGTGCGTTTCTCGACCAGCACCCCCATGTCGTCTTTGAGTCCGGCGGACTGATCTATTCAACCCGGTTCGACGGCCGGAGCTGGTCCAGCCCGGAGCCAATTGACACCGCCGGCTTCAGCTATGCTCCCCGGCTCGCTTCCATCCCCGGCGGTAGCGGCAACACGTCCACCATAGTCTGGCTCAAACGCGGCGACGACAACGCCGTCTGGGAAGACTCTGATACGCTCAGATTCTCGAACGAACAACCCAACCACGGCACACGCATGGTCTCGATCATCGCCGGGAACCAACCCTATTCACTCGTCGGCGTTGCGCCCGCCGTCGACCTGATACTCGCCAAAACGGAGTTCCATCGCACCGCGTCGGGCCGGCCCTACGAATACCAGATGGAAGAAGATACCTACATTGAAGCGCTCGAATGGGCCGAAGCGATTGGCGCCGATATCGTCTCCACGTCGCTGGGCTACCGGACCGGATACGACGACAGCCAGTTCGACGGCCGCACGGCTCCAGTCTCGATAGCCGCAGACGCTGCGGCACGACGCGGCTTGATTGTTGTAACTGCAATGGGCAATCGCGACACTACCCGTTACCCTTGGCCTGTCCCCTATATTGTCGCACCGGCAGACGCCGAGGCTGTAATCACTGCCGGCGGGGTCCAGAAGAACATGACACCGTGGCGTGGCACCGGAACCGGCCCGACCGCCGACGGCAGAATCAAACCTGACCTTGTCGCTCTGTCCGACACGGTCGTCGTTGCCTCTCCTGACTCTGTGAGTTTCCTTGACGGCAGCGTGGGCACATCCTGCGCCACCGCACTGATTGCCGGCGTCTGCGCACTCCTCAGGGTAGCCCATCCTTCGTGGCCTGCCGACTCAATCAAGGCAGCGCTCTACACGACGGCAACGTTGAAAGTAAAGAGCTGCACCTTCGGCTTCGG
>Ga0101944_10003706_pt2 | contig 18264 bp, 19 predicted proteins | sample DewCreD2012metaG_FD_75245 | JGI IMG/M metagenome (GOLD analysis project Ga0101944, IMG submission 75245) | Hot spring sediment bacterial and archeal communities from British Columbia, Canada, to study Microbial Dark Matter (Phase II) - Dewar... ... | reverse complement strand
GATTTCCAATACCAATACCAATACCAATACCAATACCAATACCAATACCAATACCAATACCAATACCAATACCAATACCAATACCAATACCAATACCAATACCAATACCAATACCAATACCTTCTTCTGTTTTTTGAAATATTTTTAACAAATTTGAAAGGAGGGTTAGCCTATGATTGCCATAAAAAAGCTGAACTTGTTAATTGAAGTTACAAGTTCGGCAATAAAAACAGAGCGACTGTTTATTATAACAGGTAAAATTCCCTTTTGCCCGTTAATCAATGGGCAAATTAATAAAAAAATGTAAAATTTTAAAATTAATTTGTTTAATTTATTATTGGAGAGAGAAATGAAGAAGATAATAATGCTTATATTAATTTTTATTTTTTATTCATGTAATACAGATCATTCTGTTAATTTAAATAAAAATGAAAATTATAACTATATAACAACTGAATGTAATCCTGATGATTCTATGGGCATATATCATAATCAATTTTTTGATTTTCATTTCGATAGAATGTTACCGCATAACTGTAATCACTTATCGAGATGTGTATTATATTTTGAAGGAAAATATTATTTCAAAAAGAGTGAATTTGATTCCTTAACACATAGTTTTTACCTATTTGGATTATCTAAGGGCATCAATTCTGATTCTTTATTATTAGCAATTAATAGCTGTTATGAATTGTTAAATGAAGCTGAAATGATACAAACGATAAACAATGTCGATGTAATTGTTGATCCTAGGTCAAAATTTCTGATTTGGTATCATCATCCTATAGTTTAGGTTATATAAATCAGTCTGAATATATTTTTATTAACCCACTTGCTATAGCTTTCGATAATGAGGACTATTATCATGTTGACAGTGTTCTAACATACTTAAATCTATGTAGTTATAATTATGATAGCATTCCACATATATTTGGAGCAAAATCAGTTTATTTAAATTCCAAATTTTATTGGTCATCATTTTTTAATATATATGAAAATAAAATTCTAGAGATCAAGAATAATTATCACAAGTACCAAGGAGTTCAACTTCCCGAAAATTTTGTTTGGGCTGCTGATGCATTAGGTTTAGCTATAGGAGCTCGCGTTGGGCGAGAGGTAATACCTGCTTCTGCTTTTGGAGTTGTATTTAGTGGTATTGCAATAATAATAAAAGTTATTTATGATGAATCAAGAAGGTGTCCAGTATGTGGGATTATCCATGATTGCTAATCCTTTTTTAGAATTCATTTTCATTGTAATAACATCACAGGTGTTTGTGTATCAACTTTATTATTTTATTAGAAGTAAATATCAAAAAATAAAAAACAACGGTGCAAATTATTATTATTTAGATTCATATCAGATAGATTTTTCTGAAAAAAATTTTCTTAATACTATATTCAATATTTGTTCATTAACTAAATTTGAATTGTCAGATATTGATATGGAAAATAATATAGCGATATTATTCAAAAAACCAAAAATATTTCTAGACTTTGGATTTAATTTTATGATTAAATACAAAGCCGATGACTTAAATAAAATAGAATTAGAAATATACTGTAGCAATTTTGATAGGCTTTTATATACCAAAAAGAATAGACTCCAAAATTATAATGATTTAATCAAAACTTTTTTACTATTTAAAAAATTTTCATAGAAAGGAATGAACAATGAATAAGATTTTTATGTTGTTTAGTATTTTATTTTTAGTATTGACTGGATGCAATAATAGTGATATTAACCCTATTGATAAATCTAAATTTGTAAGAAAAAATCATACGGGAAATCAAAAAAACGATATTCTGCTTGAAATGACATCACCAGATCGACATTATAATAAGGAATGTCCTTCGCAATGTTTTCCCGGAGCACATGACTGTTTTCCAGACATTGTGGTAACAGCACCAAAGCTCAGTTTTATAAGAGAATTAGATAGCTTAATTCTAATTAACCAAACATATAAGTATTTTCAAATAACTGGTAATTATGAACAGTTATTTCCGGGCTTATATGGTCCGGCTCTAAATGATTTAGTTAATAACGTTACCACATTAAGAAAAGGTATATCAAGCGATACAACCATCTTCTATCATATTATATTTTTAAATGATACAAATTCAGCTCCTGATTATTCAGAATATTACTAAATAAATATTATTGATTATTAAAAGTACTGTAAAAAGATTACTGAATCATTATGAAAAAATTATATAAATTACAGTTTTTAAAGAATAAATTTAAAATATATGATTACATGTTTTCTTTTTACAAGTACTTTATAATAATATTAGTATTAATTTCATGTAATAGTAAGAATAAGATTCAGAATATTGACGACTTAAATGTTACCAAGAAGACATTTATAATTGATTCTAATACTAATTATTCCTTTTTAACTCTGGATTATTATATTTCAGGCGATGGGCGAGAATATTTTTTTAACCTTGACTCAAAGAATTCATCTTTGGTTATATACGATTATGTTACATCCAAAAAAATTAAAAAAATAAATATTCCTTCGAACATAATGGGTTTCCTTGTCCATTCATTAGATTCGATATTCCTTTTAGCATATATGGATAATATATTGTTATTAATTGATTCATCTGGAACAACAAAAAATAGATGGGATTTAAACACACTTATTCACGACTCAATAAAATATGAAGCATGGGCTAATAATTTTATGAGATTATTTTATATTAATAATAAACTATATATTTACACTTTGCCAGTAGTAAAATTAAAAGAAGTTGTTAAATTTCCTTTATTATCAATTTTTTCTTTGAAGTGTGATACATTAACTTTAGAAAAAAAATTATTAAATTTTACCAAGAAGTATCATGACTTTAATTATATGACATATTATCCATTTATAACTTTAAACAATGATAATGATATAATAATTTCTTACGAAATTGAAGATAGTATATATGTGATAACCAATGAATTTTTAGAATATAAATATTATTCTAAAAGCAATTTTATTGATAGTTTCAAGGTATTTAATCAATCCAAATGGTATAATAAAAAGTATAATAATAGTTATCATATAGAAGCTCCTACATATGGGCAGGTTATATATGATAAATATCGAAATATTTATTATCGTATTGTTAAACATGGTCAAGATGAAGTTAACAAAGATGGTTCAAAAAATGATTATTTTGACCGATCATGGTCCATAATAGTTTTAGACTCTAACTTTAAAATAATTAAGGAAATCTATATGCAACCTAAAAACTATAGATTTACTGATTTAGTTTTAACAAGAGATGGTTTGCTGATTTCTGATAATCATGAAAATAATCCTAAATTTAATCCAAATTTATTGTCATTTATAGTACTCAACATTGAAAATGAAAAATAAATTGTTATTCTGTTTATTAGTAGCTTTATTTGCCTGTAAAATCAAAGAGAATGATTCTGAAAGCACTACTTTTTTTAATTATCTCAAGGAGGTACATAATTTAAATCCAGATATTTCAGATCATTACTATTTTATCTTAGAATTAGATGGTTGCCAGAAATGTAATTATATGATGGTTCAAAATCTAAATAATATCGACCTTAAAAATGATAAACTTACTATTATTATATCTTATACAGGTAAAACTAAACCAGCTATTTTTGACAATTTAGAAATTAAATATAAAATTATTTATGAAAATAGGAAACAATTTTATAAAACTTCATTAGGCTATCTTGGTCACGTAATTATTAAAACCAATAACAACAAAATAATTGAAAAATTTTTAATTGATGATGAAAATGATATATTAACTTTTTTTGATAAAATAAATAAATAGCAAGATTAATTATTCATACGAGAAACTCCGAAATTAGTAAATCGTTATTGAGATGATATTTTGTAATTTACCAATTTACAATTGGGCAAATATAAATCGAAAGTGGTTTGTCTTTCCTGCGAAGGCAGGAATCTAATTAACTATTCTGACTTTGGATTCCCGTTTGCACGGGAATGACATTGAATAAGATGGAGCCCACTTACTTTAAGTGATCTACTCTTAAATTAATCACAAATAATGAAAAAGACATTATTTTGGTATGGATTTTGATCTAATAAAATTATCTTAGAAATGGTTAAAAATGAAAATGCCGCTTATCTTTGTTGGATAAGTGGCATTTTCTTAAAAGAAGCTATTTTTTAATATTATATCGAATGAGATTTTGCAAAAAACCGGGTATAGTCATTTCACCCATGCCAAGAATACTAACTTTGTTAGCATCTGAAGAGGATTGTATCAATCCAATATCCTGAACGAAGTAGTTTTTGACAACTTTGGTAAAATTGACTATTTCCAAACCTGCCATTTTCCCAACTATCTTGATGTTCATTGAAAATTCCTGAGCAGTAAAGGTATTAGATCCGATTTGAATTGATTTTGTTCCGCCTTTTGCAGCTGTAATACCAAACGTAACATCAATTTTTACGCCCGGAAAATCAGGAAATTCAAGCCCTGAAATAGTAGAATCTTTTAGAATTACCCAAGTAGTGCCTTCGAAGTCAGCCATAAGAATCCACTGGTCTAGAGGAAGAGGTAGTAGATCTGTTGAGAGAGCTTCCCAAAAACTGTACATCTTAGATCCTTCGACATACATAAATGAAGAACTTGCGTCGCCGTTACTAATTGTTTTGTATTCGGTGCAGTTTTTGCCACCTTTTGTTGCAGGTCCAACAACAAACATTGAGTCAATAGTCAAACTTTCGGGATCTTTATTACCGTTTTCATCAACATCGTACCACTCATAAACCCAGTAGGAGCCAATTTTGTTTGGCAAATAACGAGAGAAATCAGGCTTAGAAGGCTCAGAGGAGCTACTACAACCCCAAAAAACTATTGCAACAGCAATTGAAGCAAGAATAATTTTTAAATATTTCATAAATCACCCATAATGAAACAACAAATATGAGCAAATTAACGAATATTTAATAAAAAAGTTACAAAAATTTATGCAACATTTTCATCAGACAGAGAAGCTTTCAGAAAATCTCTGTTCATTAATGCTATAAATCTAACTGAAATCTGTTTTGGGCAGGCAGCTTCACATTCATAGAAATTAGTGCAACTTCCAAAACCTTCAGAATCCATTTGATTTACCATTGCCAAAGCTCTTCGTTTTCTTTCAGGCTGACCCTGTGGAAGCATTGCAAATTGTCCAATTTTAGCAGAAACAAAAAGCATGGCAGCACCATTAGGACAAGCAGCAACACATGCACCGCAACCGATACAGGCAGCAGCATCCATAGCGGCATCGGCATTCTTCTTTGGTATAGGTATAGCATTAGCATCAATTGCCTGACCGGTATTTACGCTGATGAAACCTCCAGCTTGAATAATCCTGTCAAAAGCAGAGCGGTCAACAACTAAATCTTTTATAACCGGAAAAGCTTTTGACCTGAAAGGTTCGATATATATAGTATCACCGTCATTGAACTTTCTCATATGCAATTGACAGGTAGTGGTAGCTTTTTCGGGACCGTGAGGATTGCCGTTAATTGTCATACCACAAGACCCGCAGATACCTTCCCTGCAATCATGCTCGAAGGCAACAGGTTCCTTATTTTCCATAATTAATTTTTCATTCAGTACATCGAGCATTTCAAGGAAAGACATATCCTCGCTGACATTATCCAATTGGTATTGTTCAAAAACCCCTTTGGATTCTCTATTTTTTTGTCTCCAGATATGAAGTGTTAATTTCATTATTTATAACTCCTTACAGCTAATTTTACATTTTCGAAAACTAAAGGTTCAATATGCCTGATGGGTTTAGCATCGCCTTGGTATTCCCAAGCAGCAACGTGACAGAAATTTTCATCATCGCGTTTTGCTTCACCATCAGGGAACTGATGTTCAACACGGAAGTGAGCGCCGCATGATTCATCACGTTCCAGGGCATCCCATAGCATAACTTCTGCGAATTCAAGGAAATCAGCAACGCGAAGGGCTTTTTCTATGACTATATTTAAATCTTCGTTGCTACCGACTAACTTAACATCATTCCAGAATTCTTCCCTGAGTTTTGGCACTTCTTGGATTGCTTTTTTCAAGCCAGCTTCGGAGCGAGCCATACCACAGTATTCCCACATTATTTTACCAAGTGCTTTGTGGAATTGTGTGGGCGTTCGGTTGCCGTTTACCGAGAGAAGTTTTTGAATTCTATCATAGGAATCTTTTTCAGCTTCTTTAAATTCCGGATTATCGGTTGAAACTTTATCAAGCTTGTTAGAAGCAAGAAAATGACCGATAGTATAGGGTAAAATGAAATACCCATCAGCAAGACCCTGCATAAGAGCACTTGCCCCCAAACGATTGGCGCCGTGGTCAGAAAAATTGGCTTCGCCTATGACATGGAGACCGGGTATATTGCTCATTAAGTTATAATCAACCCATAAACCGCCCATAGTATAGTGAGAAGCGGGATAAATCATCATCGGCACTTCATAGGGGTCATCGCCTGTAATTCGTTCATACATTTCAAAAAGATTGCCATATTTTTCTTCGATGACTTTTTTGCCAAGACGTTTAATGGCATCCCTGAAATCAAGATAAACACCATAACCAGTAGCCGAGACACCTCTGCCTTCGTCACAGACTTCTTTGGCTGCTCTTGAAGAAATGTCTCTTGGTGAGAGATTACCGAAACTGGGATATTTTCTTTCGAGGTAATAGTCACGCTCTTCTTCAGGAATATCATTGGGATGTCTTTTGTCGCCCGGTTTTTTCGGAACCCAGATTCGACCGTCATTTCGTAGGGATTCGGACATAAGGGTCAGTTTTGATTGGTGATCGCCACTAACAGGAATGCAAGTCGGATGAATCTGAGTGAAGCAAGGATTTGCAAAGAAAGCTCCTTTTTTGTAAGCTCTGAAGGTAGCAGTAACGTTACAAGCCTGAGCATTTGTGGAGAGATAGAAAACGTTACCATAGCCACCTGTTGCAAGAACAACAGCATCGCCCCAGTGTGATTCGATTTTACCAGTAACTAAATCTCTTGTAACAATACCTCTGGCAAAGCCATTGACGAGTACGATATCAAGCATTTCTTTGCGGTTGTGCATTTTAACAGCTTTTTTTCCTATTTGCCTTGATAGAGCAGAATAGGCACCAAGAAGAAGTTGCTGACCAGTTTGCCCACGGGCATAGAATGTTCTAGATACCTGGGCACCTCCAAAGGAGCGATTATCAAGAAGACCACCGTATTCCCTCGCAAAAGGGACACCTTGAGCCACGCACTGGTCTATAATATTATTACTAACTTGTGCAAGTCTGTAAATGTTGGCTTCTCTGGAGCGAAAATCACCACCTTTGACTGTGTCGTAGAATAATCTCCAGATGCTATCACCGTCATTTGGATAGTTTTTAGCTGCATTAATACCACCCTGAGCAGCTATAGAGTGGGCTCTGCGGGGGCTATCGTGGTAAGTAAATGCTTCAACATTATAGCCAAGTTCAGCAAGAGATGCAGCAGCGGATGCTCCAGCAAGACCGGTACCGACAATCAAAATTTTATATTTTCTTTTATTAGCTGGATTAATAAGCTTCATTTCGAAACGGTGTTTGTCCCATGAATCTTTAATAGGACCGGTTGGTGTTTTGCCATCTAAAATCATAATTTACCTCCCACCAACCCAAGTAGAATGGTAATTGGTATAGAAATTAAACATAATACTATTATTAAAGATAAAACTGTGCTTGACTTTTCAATTGCGCTGAAATAGTGTTTCTGGTTGAATCCAAGAGTCTGAAACATACTCTGAATTGCATGATTCAGATGGAAACCAACTATAATTACTCCAATGATATAGACTATGGAAATAAATGGATTTTGAAAACCTGCTACCACCATTGAGTAAACATCTGTTCTTTGAAGTAGCACTTCGTTGACGGAATGCGGCATAGAATAAGTTTCGGGTTTCACATGCTCAGGATTCGTAATGTGCATTGTGAAGTGCATAACATGGTAAACAACAAAGGAGAAAATCATAATTCCTGTCCAGATCATAGTTCTGGATGTAAGTTTGGCTTTCATATAATTTTTAACAGCATATTTATCTGGCTTTGCATTGAGATTATGCAATTTAAGATAAACAGATGTGATAATATGAAAAACCAAAGCAAGAAAAAGAATGACACGAATTACCCAAAGCAGGGGTCCAAGACTATGAAGAAATTGTGAGTAGGTGTTAATTGTATCGCTGCCCAGATAAATAAGGAGATTGCCAGCTGTGTGAATTACAATATAAAGGACTAACATAACTCCGGTTACAGCCATAACAACCTTACTCAGAATCGTTGATTTTAAGTAGTTTGTCAAATAAGCCATATCACCAATAAATATTGTTAAAAAAATGTTTATCAATTATCAAACATTAAAATTACAATTTTTTAATTAATTAAAAAATTATCAAAATAACCGGAATTACGGCGTAGAAAAAAATGAAGAAAAAGAAGCAAAATTAAGTTTTGATAAGTTTCAATATTTTATAGTAATTATCAAGACATCAAAATATTTATTGAAAAGATTTTATTACAAAAGCTAAAATAAGTTTAAATAAAAAAATCAAATTTGTAAAAAAATGTTGTAAATTATTCATATTGAGATCTGAGAAGGGTATTGTTTTTATCTAACTTTAAAGGACTTTTGACAAGCTCTCTGAGAAAAGATTTGAACTTTTTCATATTTTGATTTTGCCAATTTTCGAATTCTTTTTTATCAGCAACATCGAAAAGCCAGTAATTGTAAGCATCGAAATATCCAGAGTCGAGAAATTTTTTTTGGAAATCAAAAACTATGTTTGGGAAAATATCACTATAGTTTTTTCCAAACCAAATCTTTATGAATTGTTCTCTGATTTTTATAATTTCTTTAACAGGTAAAGATGTGGTTTTCATCAAGGCGTAGGGCTTTGTAGATTCTATCATAGTATTCTGAAAAGCCAATTGGAAAGGAATTCGTTTTTCATCAAGGTTTTCGGATACAATTCTGACTTCGCTGAAAGATACTTTATATAGGCTGTCTTCGGGAGAGAAAAGACCGGAGTTGTAGGTTTCGTAAAGTAATTTACTTATTTCATCTCTACGTTTAAAATTTTTTGCAATATTTAAGTAAATCTCAGCATATAGCAAAGTCCAGATTTTTTCACCTGTTCTTGAAAAGTATTTTGCAAGGTAGTAATAATTGTTTTCGTAGGATGGCTCAACTTCAATACCTTTTTCCCAATAGCCAATGACTTCACGCACACGCTTTTTCCCGACAAGAGCCAAGCCATATTCCATATAAAGTCTCCCGGAATTTGGAAATTTTTCGAGACCCTCACTATAAATTTCTAAAGCTTTATCAGAATTTTCAATGAAGTGATAACTATTTCCCAGAAGTTGATAAACCTGATCGTTGACATCTTTGTGGTTTCTTAAAGTGTCAAGTATAGAAATTGCTTTTTCGTAATCCTTCATATTGTAATAAGCCAATGCTATTTCATAGACATAATCAAGCATTTCAGGTTTGAGCTTATGAGCTTTTTGGAATAATTCTATTGCTTTTTCATTGTTTCCATTATTGAGCAACTCTATGCCCTTTTTGAAATAAGTATCAGCATTGTCAGGTTTGATTTTTTTTGACAATGAAACATTGACAATTATGAGTGATAGAAAAAATAAAAATAATAATTTCATTTTGCACCAATAATTTTCAACAATATGAACAAAAATACCGATATTTTTATTGTAACATTTTTCATATAATTGTATAATTATGTATGTATAGTTGCGTCTAAAAAAATATTTTGCGATTTTTAAGTTGTTGCTTATGAAAAAAATATACGGGTTCTCTTTATATATATTTGTTACTACTCTTCTGTTCTTACCAATTAAATCTTTATCATACGAGCCATGCGACACTGTCAGATCCTGTCTTGGTAATGCCCTGACACTCACAGTTACACAGGGGAAGGGAGCTCATTATGTTGATGTGGAAAAGACAAAATCAATGAGCAGATTAAAAGATTCGATGACAATAGAATTCTGGATGAAGCCCGAAAAACAAGCAGGAACAACTCAATTTGTAGCAGGACTTTGGGGACCGGGAGAAGATAAGAATGATGTTTGGGTTATTTATATCTCACCGGATGATTATCTGGTTTTCGAACTGAATGGAGATAAGACAAATTTAAAAAAGGCAGATAATACAATTGTCAGAATACCTGCTTCACAACTCTATAATCGTTGGAGTCATATAGCTGCGGTATTTGACGGTAAAAGAGCAATGGCTTATATATACTTAAATGGATTAAAAACTGATTCAGCGACAAATAATATATATCCCTTAACAAAACTCAGGGTTCAACAGGAGGAGAAACTTCCTTTACAAATCGGGAGTTGCAACGGTTTATCTGATAATTCAAATAACAGAACATTCAAGGGACAGATTGATGAATTCAGAATATGGGCAAGATTATTCAGCGACCTTGATATATACTGTAATCGTTTGAAATCTTTTGAGGGGAATGAATCGGGTTTGATATTGTATTATAGGTTCAACGAGGTTCCTAATAACTATACCTTATGCGATGCGACACCAAATGGAAATACCGGAAGAGCCCGAAGCGGAGCATCGTGCCAGAAATCTGACAGACTTTTCTATCAAACCATTTTTACTAATGTTAAATCAATCACAGATACCTTGAAATGCGATACTACTAAATCATGGATAATTACAGTTACAGATACTTCTATGTGTGGCTCAAGGGTTTGGATGAGGGTTATTGATGACCTTTCAACAAGCTATAAAATTACACCGGCAAATTTAGTATTAACCAAAGATGTTCCTGCCACTTTTACCGTAACTCTAAACACTACTTATACGGGAAATATTAATTCGAGGTTACAAGTAATAAATTATAACCGATGTGGAATTACAAATACAATTCCTATGAAAATTACCAGAATGACAGAACTAAGTTTTTCAAGGGTGAGTATTGATTTCGGGAAAGTTCTTGCCAATTGTGTGAATATGCCTTATGTTGATTCAGTCATCAGGATTTGTAATAATACTATTGTTCTTGGGTCCCCAAGAGATATAACGATATCTCAGATAAGAACTAACAGACCAAATGTTTTTGGTGTAATTGCCCCACCAACACCTATTATTCTTAAACCAGGGGAATGCATTAATGTTACTGTAAGATTTTTTCCGGGCTCAGTAACAGCAGATTATACTGATGTATTAAGAATTACCTCTAATGACAGATGTCAGGGGAGTAATGTTATATCTTTAAAAGCAACAGCTCAGGAAGCTATTGCAATAAAGAACAGAGGCAATAAGCGAATAGATACACTTGATTTTGGGAGTATTTGTGTAGGTTATGTTTCAGATGCTATTGAATATATATGGGAAAATCTGACAGAGGAAAAAATAACAGTTCAGAATATTATATTACCAACTCATTTTATAGGTAAGAAATTTGTTTTCCCGGTTACATTAGACCCCAAAACAGGCTATAATCCGAATTATTTCAGATTTTTACCACAAACAAGGGGGAATTTCCTTGATTCAATTATATTCGTCGTCAATGCCGGTAATTGTCTGGTTAACAGAAAGGTTTACGTAAAAGGAAGAGGTTATGTAGCAGACCTGAGTTTTGCAGTAGATTCAGTTGATTTCGGAGATGTTATTGTAGGCAAAGAAAAAACGATGACAATCAACTTGACAAATAATAGTGAAGATCCGCTTGATTTATATTTATACCTGAGGAAGGGAAAGGTATTTTTCCTTGTTAGCAGTAGAACCTTGAGAATTGACCCCGGAAAGACTGCTACTGTTAGAGTTGCAGCAAGACCTTTAATTGATTCAGTTTATCTGGATGAGCTATGCTTTTTTGAAACAAGGTGTAATACATCAGGGTGTGTCAAACTAAGAGTTAGAGGGGTATATGAAAGATTCAGATACGAACCACCACTAATGCAGGTTCTGAATGTTGTTGGTTGCTCATTCAGAGATGATAGTTTGAAAATAATTAATACCTCGGTTTCTGATCAAATACTTTCAAAATTTCAGCTTGATGACCCATCAGGTAGGTTTTCACTTGTTTCTCCAGCACAGTTACCTGATAATTTGCTGCTTAAACCATCAGAGTCATTTACATTTATTTTTAGATATACTCCCGGTGATGTATTGCAGGATTATGCAGACAGGGCTTACTTAAGATATGAAACAAGCGATAAAGAGCAATGGGCTGGGGTTTTATCCGGATCATCAGTTTCTCCAAAAATTTCTGTAACAGAGATTAAAATATTCGGAACACTCGAAGTTGGTGACAAAAAGCGGGATACTGTTTTAATCGAAAATATTTCACCATTTCCCGTGAAAATTGACAGCATTATAACATCCGAGGGATATGAACTTATTTATCCAGTATCCAAGACAAATAAATGGCTCAATCAACGGGATACTATAATGGCAATTGTTGATTTCAAGCCGACTGAAGCAAAGGATTATGATGGTACCTTACAAGTTTTTTCGAGTTTGCCCTGCGAAGTAAAATCAAGCGGACAACTTAAAGGAAAAGGAATAATAGTTCCGCTTGAGGCACCAATTTCGGTTATTAGCTATGGCTTTGTCAGGCCTTGTGATTGCCGCACAAGGGAAATACCTTTGATAAACCAATCACTCGTATTTTCGATGAAAATAGATAGTGTCTGGATAGATTCAACTGGAATAAGCAACGGGACACCTGAATTTTTCACCTGGAATTCATTTTATTCCCCAAAGGGTATAACTCCATATTCAATACCACCAAAATCGTTTGATACTTTGAAGATAACATATTGTCCCAGATCTCCATCCTTACCTCAGTATGTGGATAATGCTGCAAGAATTAATTTGAAGGCAAGCGGATCGGGTTGGGATGGCAAATATGAGACATTTCTTGTTGGGAAGAGAGCTTTGTTGATGTTGCCCGAACCAGATTATGCAATTTTTCCACCCACAAGGGTTGATACATTTTCGGTTCCGCAATATGTGAATATTACAATCCCAGATTACGATGTAAATCCCGATAGAAGTAGTTTAAGAATAGATTCGATAACTTTTATGCCAAATGAAAGGGTATTTTACTATTCGGATACTCTCGGTAACCCAGCTCCATTTGTTATAGATACCAACAATATCCTTCAGTTAAAATTGAACTTCAAACCAAGAGCGGTAAGGAATTATTCAGCCAAGATGAAAATTCATTTTAGCCAGCCATGTCCAATGACAGACACTACTGTTTATGTTTTTGGCTCTGGATTTGCACCAGCTTTCGGTTTAGCTCTGAATTTTGACAATCACCGAAACGAGACAGATACATTCAGGGTTATAACTTGCGATACTTTGATAATACCTATTTATTCTTCTCGGGAAATTCCTGCAGATGTAATAGATGTCAATTTAAGGCTGGGATATGATACAACAAAACTTAAATATGTAGGCTCAGTTTCACCTTATTTATCAGATACATGTAAACCTCATATACCGAAAGTAAGCAAAGTGAATTCTCAATTTTATGGTACTGAAGTATTGATGAAGAATTTCTGCAAGGTTGATTCAATAAAACCAATGCTGTATGCTAAATTTATCCCATTAACAAACAAACGGGATACTTTTTCATTGAAAATTGATACTGCAATGTTTGATACAGAAGAACTGATATTATATAACCTGATTACTGAATTAGATGATGCTGTTATTGTGATTTTACAACCTGAATATCAGATACTAAACTCCATTGATTTCGACAGTGTGCAAGTACTTGATTGCAAATATGACACATTATACATTTTCAATACCGGAGATGTTCCAATAACTCTTGAAAGTATTTTGAATTTGCCAAAAGACGTGAAAATAGTTTCGTCCGAACCACCACTCAGTCAAACATTCGAAAGAGGTGATACAGCAAGGGTGGTTATTAGTTTCTGTCCAAGAAGAAAACAAGAGATTGATGATAAATTAATAGCATTCACCAATATACCTTGCGATTTTGCAGATTCTACAAGGATTAAGGGAGTGGGGTTTGCTCCATATTTCGGATTCAAGACTGACTTTTCCTCTAATTTTAATGTACCTGATACAATTTCAGCAGCTTTGGGCGACACAGTGAATATTCCTGTTTATTTTGAAAAGGATTTTTCTGCATTTATTGGGGGAAAATGGTATTGGCTGGAAAAATTCGGCTTCGAAATTGATTTGTATTATAATAAGTACGCACTGAAATATTTAGGTTCCCAGTCTCACATCAATGGAGAATTCAACAATTTCACACAACAAGGAAAAATCACTTACAGATTCAAGAATGTTGATTCGTTAAAGGCAGGTTTAATTGCATCATCGAATTTTCTTGTGGTTGTTCCGGATACAATTTTAACATCTCTATTTGTTCAATCGAAAGATTTCAATACTGATTCAATAATGTTTATTGATATTTATCCCCAGCCATCCGAAGGATCATTTAAAGCAATAGGCGAGTGCAACCTGACATATTTCAATTTTTCATCACATTTACCTAATCTCTATCAAAATAATCCAAATCCTTGGACAAACCAGACCAATATTGACTTTGCCCTTCAGGAGAAAGTAAATGTGAAATTAAAATTATTTGACTCGCAGGGGAAATTGGTTAAGGAACTTATAAACTCTGACAATCTTGAGCCTGGATTATATACTTATCATTTAAATTCTAGTGATTTGACATCCGGAATTTATTTTTATGTTTTGGAAACAGGTGCTTTTGTTGGTGTTAAAAGTATGATTTTGATTAAATAGTCTTTTTTTATAATTTTCAAATTATTTAATAATAGTTTTGAGGAAAGATATGAAAAAAGATAGAAGAGATTTTATAAAAACCACATCGGTTTTGGGCACAACTGCAGCTCTGGGTTCTGTTATGTTTGGAACTGAAGCACTATCTCAACAAACAGGGATGGCACCAGAAAATATAACTCTTGCTGAGCTTCCCAAATTAGATTATCCATATGATGCTCTGGAACCATATATTGATGCAAAGACATTAGAAATACACCACAGTAAACACCATAATGCTTATGTACAAGGTCTAAACAAAGCTCTTGAAGAGCTTGCAAAAGCAAGATTTAAGGAAGATTATTCAATTATTGATTACTGGGCGAAGAAGTCCTCTTTTCACGGGGCAGGTCATGTTCTTCATACTCTATACTGGAAATCAATGACACCGAATGGTGGTGGAGAGCCCACACAAAAAGTTATGGAGGCGATAAATAGATCATTTGGCAATTATAAAGCCTTCAAGGAACAATTTTCTGCTGTTGCAAGGTCTGTTGAGGGAAGCGGCTGGGCATTGCTTGGAAAATTACCTAACGGTAATCTCATGATTTATCAGTCAGAAAAGCATGAGAACCTTTCTCCGTGGAATGCCATACCCATTCTGGTTTGTGATGTATGGGAGCATGCTTACTATCTTAAGTACCAAAATAAAAGGGCTGATTATATTAATTCATGGTGGAATGTGGTCAACTGGAAATTTGTTGAAAGCAACCTATAAAATCGAAAAATACAAATGGCGTGGATTTATTTATTAATTGCCGGATTATTCGAAATTGGTTGGCCTCTGGGATTTAAACTTTCAACGCAATCAACTAATAAATTTTGGGGACTCACTCTTGCTGTTCTGTCAATGGCACTGAGTGGGTTCTTTCTTTGGCTGGCTCAAAAAGAAATTCCAATTGGAACAGCTTATGCTATCTGGACTGGAATCGGTGCCGGAGGGACGTTCATCATAGGGATCCTTCTATTCAAGGACTCTGCTGATATTTTAAGGCTTATCTCCTTTTTTCTCATAATTGTTGGTATCATCGGTCTGAAATTAACAAGCTGATAGTATTTTATTTTCATTTAAATTAAAATTCAAAAAAATTTTCCCATAAAAAAATATTTAAAATAATTATTAGATAATAATCGTTATTAACTAATATTGATTTTGATTATGAAAAAGAAAGAATTAATAGAGAAATTGAATAATTATGGTTTAAAAGCTACACATCAGAGGATAGCTGTTCTGGATACACTACTTAAAACCAGAACACATCCATCAGCGGAGGAGCTATATAAAATCATAGTAAAGCAGTATCCAACGATTTCATTGGCTACTGTTTATAAAACTTTAGATTCATTCAAAGAAGTCGGTCTTGTCAAAATAATCAAGACAGATTGTGATTATCTTAGATATGATGCCATAATCAGTAATCATTTTCACTTATATAATCCGGCGCAGAACAAACTTGAAGATTATTATGATAATGATTTAAAAAATATGATAGAAAATTATTTTAAAAATAAAAAAATTGATAATTTTGAATTAAAAGAAATCAACCTACAACTAATTGGAGATTTCAAATAAATATTCATTTTATAGGAGGTATTTATGACAACAGATAGAATTGGTCTTGATATTAACAAATCAAAGAAATTAGCTGAAAAATTGAACTTGCTACTGGCTAACTACCAGGTGTTTTATCAAAATTTACGTGGCTTTCATTGGAACATCAAAGGTGATAAGTTTTTCGAATTACATTTGAAATTTGAAGAACTTTATAACAATATTCAACTAAAAATTGACGAAATTGCGGAAAGGTTGTTGACTTTGAGTCATACACCATATCACAGTTTTAATGACTATTTAAAATATTCTCAGATCGAGCCTGTGGTGAACGTCTTTGATGGAAAGGCTTGTGTAGAATCAATTCTGGACAGCTTCAAAACGCTCCTTGTCTTGCAAAGAGAAATTTTAGATTTATCCGCTGAAGCCGGCGACGAAGGTACAAATGCATTAATGTCCGATTATATCCGTGAACAAGAAAAACTTGTATGGATGTTTTCTGCTTATTTAAACAATTAATTTTTATTAACAATTAATTTTAACATTTATAGGAGGTTAATTTATGGAACAATATGGTTCAATGCCACTAATTGGCGATATGTTTCCTGAGGTTGAAGTTCAGACAACCCACGGGAAAATGGTTATTCCAAAAGATTTTCAGGGGAAATGGTTTATTCTTTTCAGCCATCCTGCAGATTTTACCCCTGTTTGCACAACTGAGTTTTACGCATTTCAAAAAAGATATGATGATTTTAAGCAATTAAATACTGAACTGATAGGTCTTTCGATAGATCAGGTTTTCTCTCATATCAAATGGGTTGAATGGATAAAAGATAATCTTAATACAGAAATCCAGTTCCCGATAATTGCTGATAATGGTGATTTGGCAAAAAGACTTGGTTTTATTCATCCCGGCAAGGGAACAAATACAGTTCGTGCTGTTTTTTTAGTTGATCCGACTGGAAAAATCCGTGCAATTTTATATTATCCACAGGAACTTGGTCGTAATTTTGATGAATTGTTGAGAATGGTAAAAGCTATTCAGATTGCCGACAGCAATCATGCTGCAATGCCAGCCAACTGGCCTAATAACGAACTAATTGGAGATAATGTCATAGTGCCACCTGCCTCTGATATTAAAGCTGCGAAATACAAACAGAGCAGATACAAAAACTATGACTGGTGGTTCTGCTATAAAGATTTAAACGACAAGAGTGAATAATTGATCAAAGGCTTTGTTAGTTAACAGAATCGCAAGTAATTAGACAGTTTAGATGTGCCACACTTCAAAGGTGTAGCACATCTTTTATTTTATGGTTGTTCACAAGCCACTTTTCACAAACCGCCCCACCCAATCGCCAGCACGGACAAAATATATACCAGGAGGCAAACCTGAAACATCAATTCTTAGTAGGTCGGACATTCCTGTCTGACCAATTTTCACAGATGGGAACGTCTGTGCTACTGAGAATACACACTCCCCGAGCAGGTTGAAGATTTTGATGGCATCAACACCCGCAACCCACGGCTTAAGCCGTGGGCTACTAAAGGCAATTTCTATATAATCCCCTGCGGGGTTGGGGGAGATGGAGAATTCTTGTTTTGAATTTTTATCTTTATTCTCAGGATCTACTGATACTGTCTCAGAATATTTATACATCAAACCAATGTATTCCGAACATGCAAATATTAAGTCATGCGATACGGGGGCAATATCAATTGTCGGCCACGGAATATTTCTAATATTAACACTTGTGTCCATTGTCCATTTTTTGCCTCCATTTGTTGTTCTCCATAATTTTCTTCCAAGTCCATGTGCAAAGCCATTTTCCCTGTCTATAAAATAT
>Ga0101944_10004200_pt1 | contig 18272 bp, 13 predicted proteins | sample DewCreD2012metaG_FD_75245 | JGI IMG/M metagenome (GOLD analysis project Ga0101944, IMG submission 75245) | Hot spring sediment bacterial and archeal communities from British Columbia, Canada, to study Microbial Dark Matter (Phase II) - Dewar... ... | reverse complement strand
GGGTAAAACAGACCGCTCGCTTATCCCAATGGCCTGCCCCCAATGACCTGATGGCAACCCTTACCCATCTGTCGGCCCGAAGCATTGCCCAAGCCATTTTGCGCGTGCCTCGCACGTGTGCTCGCGCAGCCGTGTATTTGAGTGGGGGCGGTAGCCACAACCCATTGCTGGTGTCGTTGCTGCGCGCGCTGCTGCCCGAAGACATAGCCATGGCTCCCATGGAAACTTTAGGCATATCGGCTGATGCTAAGGAGGCGGTCTTGTTTGCCGTGTTAGCCAACGAAACGGTGGCAGGCACGGCGGCTCCCAGTGCCCGTTTGGGTGGGGTGCCCTGGGTGGGCATGGGTAAGATTTCGTTCCCGGGTTAGATGGCTTTTGGGCTTACCTCTATTTCCTCTCTTTGAGTGAGTTCTGGTCAAAAGGGAAGGCGATTATATCTTTTCCCTGACAACTTTTATCTAATTTTTTTAAACATTATGGTGGGCCGACGCTTTTTTTGTTTCTAACTGGATTTTCTCACTACAATTAAACCTTACACAACATGAAGAAAGTATTTGTATTCGCGCTGTTTATGCTCTTGGGAGGAGCCTTTGCACTGGCTCAGACAGCGGAAGAAATTATTGCTAAACACATCGAAGCCACGGGTGGAGACAACTGGAAAAATGTAGAGGCGGTGCGCATGGAGGCCAACATCTCGGCCGAAGCTGCGCCAGGTATGGCCATTGGCTGGACGCTGATTGCTGTGCGCGACAAAGCCGCCCGCATGGAAGTGTCGGTCATGGGCATGAGCCAAGTGATGGCCGTCAAAGGAGAGCAGGGCTGGTCAAACAATCCGTTTATGGGTAGTACAGACCCGGAGCCTATGACGGCAGACCAAACACAGTCGCTGATGGAGCAGACGGACATTGACGGAACGCTCATTGGCTATAAAGAAAAGGGCTATAAAGTAGAATATGTGGGTAAAGAAGACGTAGAAGGCACGGAAGCGTATAAAATAAAGGTAAGCAAGGGCGATAAAAAAACCGAATACAGCTATTTTGACCCGAAGACTTTCTACGAAATTAAGAACATCCGAGTGGAAGAAGTGGATGGCCAGGAAGTGGAAAGTGTAACGCTGTATTCCAACTTCAAAAAAGTCAACGGTATCGTTGTTCCGCACACCATGAATCAGGGAAGCCCCATGATGGGTAACACTATCGTCAATATTACCAAAGTGGAGTTCAATCCCACAATAGACATGAAAATTTTCGACATGCCGAATACGAGCAAAAAGAAATAGCCGATGCTTTGTTGACCCCCCAGGTGAGGCCACTTGTTGCGCTGCATATGGAGCGAAAACAGTGGCCTCATTCTATGAACCAGAGAGGCTATGCTGAAATAACGCTCTCCTCCTTCATTCTTCCTCTTTTGCGGTTATGAAAAGATATTTTAGCGCATGCTTGCTCACGGCTTGGGCGGCGGCCATGTGCGCACAAAACGCGCTAACCTCTGCTACTTTTGGCGCTCTTGAGGCACGCAATATAGGCCCGGCTGTTATGAGCGGTCGCATTACAGCGATAGAGGGCATCAGCAACAACCCTAAAATTCTCTACGTGGGCACGGCGGGTGGCGGCGTGTGGAAGTCCACTACGGCAGGTATGACTTTCGAGCCAATCTTCGACAAATACCCGCAATCTATCGGGGCGCTGGCCATAGATCCCGTCAAACCCGATATCGTGTGGGTGGGTACGGGAGAAAGCAACATGCGCAATAGCGTGTCCATCGGTTTAGGTGTCTACCGCTCCACAGACGCCGGGCGCAACTGGACCCATGTGGGTTTGGAGAAGACGGAACATATCGCCAAGATAGTCATCCACCCTCAGCAGTCTAATACAGTGTATGTAGCCGCTCCGGGCCCTCTATGGAGCGACAGCCCCGACCGCGGCCTGTATAAGACGACAGATGGAGGCAAAACGTGGGAGAAGGTACTGTACGTCAACGACCGCACAGGTTGTGCCGATGTCATCATGGACCCGCGCAACCCCGAGGTGTTGCTGGCTGCCATGTGGGAGGTGCGCCGCACACCGTACTCATTTACTTCGGGCGGGCTAAACAGCGCCCTGTACAAGACAATCGATGGTGGTAAAACGTGGCGGAAGATCACTAATGGCCTGCCCACTGGCCCGTTTGGACGCATCGCCTTGGCCCTGGCGCCGAGTGCTCCAGACAACATGTGGGCCATTGTAGAGAGCGAAAACACAGGCCTTTACATTTCCAATGATGGCGGAGAGACCTGGAAATACCAAAGTGCTACATCCAACGTAACAGCGCGGCCTTTCTACTTCAGCACACTGGTGGTCGACCCGAAAGACCCCAAACGCGTCTATCGCCCAGCTTTCTCGCTGTCCATTAGTACCGATGGCGGCTATTCCTTCAACGAAGGCGGACGCACTAGCGGCTGGGTGCATTCGGACCATCACGCCCTGTGGATCAATCCTAACAGCACTAACCACCTTTACCTGGGCACCGATGGCGGCGTGTACATGAGCTTAGACTACGGTGTCTCATGGACAATGCTAAAGACCTTACCTGTCTCGCAGTACTACCAAGTGAGTGTTGACCTACAGGACCCTTATCACGTTTACGGCGGTCTGCAGGATAATGGCTCGTGGCGAGGGCCCTCACGTGCTCGCGGTGGCATCAAAAACGGCGACTGGGTTGACCTTTATGGCGGCGATGGTTTCTGGGTGCAGCCTGATGCCCAGAATCCCGATGTAGTATACTGTGAAAGCCAGGGAGGCAACATGGCGCGCGTCAACCTAAAAACAGGGCAAAGCAAATCCATCCAGCCGCAAGAGCGCCCTGGAGACCCTAAGTACCGCTGGAATTGGAACACCCCCATAGTGAAAAGTCCTGTCAACCCCAACATTCTTTACTGCGGCGCGCAGTTCCTCTTCCGCTCCAATGACCGCGGAGAATCTTGGGAGCGTATATCGCCTGACTTGACCACTAACGACTCGATCAAGCAACAACAATACGCCAGCGGTGGGCTTACGGTGGACAATACCTCTGCAGAGAACCATTGCACTATATACACCATCGGCCCCTCTCCTTTGGAAGAAAACCTCATCTATGTGGGCACCGACGATGGCAACCTACAGGTTACGCGTGATGGTGGAAAAACATGGAAACGCTTAGACTATACTATGGCCGGTATCCCGGCTGGAACCTGGGTAAGCCGCGTTACGCCCAGCCGGCACGACCTTAATCGCGCCTATGCCACCTTTGACCGACACACCTACGGCGATATGCGCACTTATGTAGCTCGTACCGACGACGGCGGCCAAACCTGGAAGGCTATCCACCTTGGCGAGGGGCTCAAGGGCTATGCTCACGTCATTATTGAAGATATAGAAAACCCAAACTTGCTCTTTTTGGGCACCGAGTTCGGCCTCTACATCAGCAATGACGGTGGCCAAACCTGGGTGCACTATAAGGCTAAACTGCCCGAATATGTAGGTGTGCGCGATATGGTCATTCATCCGCGCACCCAAGACCTCGTTATCGCTACGCACGGAAGAGGCATCTTTATCATTGATGATATCTCTCCTATACGGCGTCTGACACCTCAGCTGCTCGAACGCCCTGTAGCGCTCTTGCCCAGCCGGCCCACTCCCGTTACTACAGGACACTATGGGCAGGGTTTTCCTAACACCGATGCCTTTGTAGGGCCTAACCCTACTGAACAAGCGGTTATACAGTATTATCTCAAAGACCGCGTGCTGACGGGCGAAGTGACCATAGACCTTTTCGACCCCTCGGGTAAGAAGGTGCTCACCTTGCCTGGCTCTAATCGGAAAGGCATAAACGCTGTCCGTTGGGATATGCGCACCACACCGCCTCGAGCAGCCCAGGGCGTGATGGTGCGCGGCGAAATGGGCGCTTTTGCAGGGTTCTTTGGGCAACTGGCCCTACCCGGTAGCTATGGCGTGCGGCTCAATGCGGCCGGGCTGACAGATAGCGCCGTGCTTGAGCTGATCCCAGACCCGCTCCAGCCCGACCTCGACTACCAGCGCCGCCGAGCCATATCACAAGAATTGTACGGTATGGTAGAAGACCTGGGTTTGCTCGTCGCCCAGGTGCAAAGTGCTAAGGACGCGGCGCTACAACGAGCGGCGCTGGCCAAAGACACTAAACTCAGAGGACAACTGCAGCGCTATGCCAACGATTTGGAGGCCTTTCGAAAGACCCTCACCGAGACTATCGAGTCCAAAGGCATCACCGGCGAGCAGCAACTCCGTGCGCGCATAGGGAAGCTGTATGTGTTGTCGGAAATGTCCGACGAGCCACCCACGCGCTCTGTACTCGATAAAATACAGACCCTGCGAAGCGAGCTACAACAGGCCCAGGGCCGTGCTGATGACTTTTTTGGCGCGCGTCTGTTGGCGCTTAACCGCGCACTGCAAAAAGCTGGACTTCCCGGTATCGAGCGTATGAGTCGCCAGAACTTTGAACAAAACTACCAAGCCGGCCCTAAACCTGCCGGCTTACAAGAGTGGCTTGACTCGTTGGTCGAGGAAAGGGAATAAGTTTTTTTACTTGCAGACCGCTGCTTCGTCTTTTGAGGCGGCGAAACAGCGGCCCCTCATTGGTATAAAAAAGAAAAAAAGCGCGTGACTTTTCACGCGCCCCGAATTTTCCAATTCTAAAAAACAATACTTACACACACGCCCGAAAAGGGGCGAAAACCGTGCCAAAGCATACAATCTTTCCTTAATCTATGAAAAAATCTTCGCGGTAAGCGGGGATAACGCCGGCGTCTCTGCCGATGCGGAGCATTTGTGTGACGGCTTGGCGTCCGATACTGCCGAGGGAGCGTGAAAAGTCATTGACATACAGGCGAATGTGCGCAAGCATGACGGCGTCTTCCATGGCCTGCGCGTGCTGACGAACGTAGGGCATAGGTTCTTCTGGATGTGCCAGAGCGTACTCGACGCTGCGGCGCAGGGCGCGGTTGATACGCTGCTGGAGGGCAGGTTCTAAATCGCGACGCACGGCAATGCCGCCTAAGGGAATGGGCAGACCGGTCTGCTGCTCCCACCAGGCGCCCAAGTCGAGCAGGCAGTGAAGCCCTTTTTGGGTGTAGGTAAACCGGTTTTCGTGAATAATTAGGCCAGCCAGAACGTCGCCTCGCAGCACAGCGTCCTCGATGTTAGAAAAGAGCATTTCTCTTTTGTTCTGGGCATGAGGGAAGGCCATGCCGAGTAGAAAGTTCGCTGTCGTCAAGATGCCGGGTATAGCGATAGGGCCGGCGTTAATGTCGGCCTCGCTCAGCGGCCTTGAGGCAATGAGCAATGGTCCACAGCCGTAGCCCAATGCGCTGCCGGCATCCAAAAGTTGATACTGGTTCGTCAGATGAGCGAAGGCGTGATAGCTGAGTTTCGTCACGCAGAGGCTGCCTGCCAAGGCGCGCCGATTAAGCGCTTCAACGTCTTCCAGGATTGGCTCAAAGTGCAGACCTTCGGTGTCTATTTTCTCGTGCACTAAGGCGTCGAAAATGAAGGTATCGTTAGGGCAGGGAGAGTAGCCTATGGTAATGGTGGACATGGTCATCTACGAGGATAATCACCTGTTGGCGCTCAACAAGCCGGCAGGCTGGCTGGTTCAGGGCGATCGCACCGGCGACAGTACCCTGACTGACTGGGGAAAAGCATACTTGCGAGATAAGTACGTCAAACCAGGGGCGGTCTTTTTGCATCCTGTCCACCGGATTGACCGGCCGGTGAGTGGGCTGGTGCTCTTGGCACGCACAGACAAAGCGCTGAGCCGTCTGATGGCAGCCTTTCGGGAGCGGCAGGTGGATAAAACCTATCTTGCCCTGGTTTTGGTGCCGCCACCAGTAAAGGCAGGAGAGTTGAGGCATCATCTGCTCAAAGACCCAGCGCGCAACCTCGTCAGGGTGGTCGAGCCGGAGCGAGTGGGCGCACAAGAGGCCGTGTTGCAGTACCGCTGTTTGCATGCTACAGGAAAGTGGGCGTTGTTGGAGGTACGCCCACTCACAGGGCGCCCCCATCAAATACGCGCGCAATTATCATCCATTGGTTGTCCCATTTTAGGCGATTTAAAATACGGCGCTCCGGCGCCTTTGCCCGATGGCGCCATTGGGCTGCATAGCCGAGCACTTCGCCTCGAGCATCCTGTGCGCCGCGAGCCGCTACTGTTAGAGGCACCGCTGCCCGATGTAGCCTATTGGAGCGGCGTTCAAGAACATCTTTAGTTAGACTCTGCCTGCAGTTTGGCCGCATTATCGGCTACAGTGAGCGCTTCGATGAGCTCATCCAGATCGCCTTCGATGATTTTATCCAGATTAAAGTTCTTTTGGTCACCTTCCAGTCGGTGGTCGGTAACGCGGTTTTGCGGCCAGTTGTAGGTGCGGATTTTCTCCGATCGGTCGCCCGAGCCTACCAAACTGCGGCGCTGGGAAGCCAAAGCCGATTGCTGCTGCTGCCATTGTAGTTCGCGCAGCTGCTGCAGTAGGCGTCCGAGGGCTATCTCGCTGTTCTTGTGCTGCGAGCGGCTTTCCGTGCTTTCAGCCACTAAGCCAGTAGGTAGGTGGGTATAGCGCACTCCTGATTCGGTGCGGTTGACATGTTGGCCACCGGCGCCGCTCGAGCGAAACACATCGCGGCGAAGGTCTTCTTTGCGGATGTTCACCTCTTCGGGTTCCACGATAGGCAACACTGCCACGGAGGCTGCCGAAGTGTGAATGCGCCCTTTGGCTTCGGTTTCGGGTACGCGTTGCACGCGGTGAATGCCAGACTCAAATTTGAGTTTGCTGTACACATTCTCGCCGCTGACTTCAAGCACTACTTTGGAGAAGCCGCCTACGGTGCCAGGGCTTTCATCTACGATTTCAACCTCCCAGCCCTGGCGTTGAAAATAGCGCAAGTACATGCGGTAAAGGTCACCAGCAAAAAGGGCTGCCTCGTCGCCGCCGGTGCCTGAGCGGATTTCGAAGATGACGTCTTTTTCATCCTCCGGGTCGCGCGGCACGAGCAGTTGTTTTATCTCATCCTCCAGGGCATCCATTTGGGGCTGGAGGGCTTCCATCTCCTCTCGAGCCAGTTGACGCAAATCGGGGTCGCTTTCGGAGGCCAGCATACGGCGGGCGCTTTCTATTTGGGCTAAGGTCTTCTCGTAGCGTTCGTAGGCAGCTACGATGGGCTGGAGTTTTTTGTATTCTTTATTGATTCGCTTGAAGCGCTCAGCATCTGACGCCACAGAAGGGTCGGCCAGCTGCTCTTCCAGGTGAAGGTACTTGTCGCGAATAGCTTCTAATTTGTCCTGCATAAATGCAAATGCCGAAATGGGTGGCAAAGATAGGCAGCCTCTTTTGGGCTTAAGCGGGCTGTTGTGCCACTGCAAGTGACGTTGACGAGGTACCTTTGCAAAGTGCTTGGGCTCATTGTTTAAGCGACTAAAAAAGAGACAATGGGGCGTATCCGTATTTTTATCGCTGATGATCATGCCATGTTTGCCGAAGGGTTGGAGAGCCTTTTAGGGGGTGAATCCGACTTTGAGGTGTGTGGCTACGCACGCAATGCGGCGGAGGCGCTGGCCCGTGTGCCAGAAGTGCTGCCCGACGTCCTGCTGTTGGACATTAACCTGCCCGACCGCTCAGGCCTGGATGTCTGTAAGCTGCTGCGTGAAAAGTGTCCTTCGGTCAAAATTTTGGTGCTTTCTATGCACAACGATGAAAGCTACATCAGCGCCATGCTCGGTCACGGCGCTCAGGGTTATGTGCTGAAAAACACAGGGCGGGCAGAGCTCTGTCAGGCCATTCGTTCGCTGACAGAGGGCAAAACATACTTCTCGAAGGAAGTGACGGACACCATGATGCAAAGCCTTATGCGTGACCGCAAGGGCGGAACGCCCAAAGAACCACCCAAAATCAGCCGTCGAGAGCGCGAGGTACTTAAGCTCATCGTGGACGAGCGTACTACGCAAGAAATTGCGGCACAATTATTTCTATCTGAAAAAACGGTAGAAAGTCACCGCGCGGCGCTGCTGGCTAAGTTAGGCGCCCGCAACACGGCCGGGTTGGTGAAGGCCGCTATTTACTGGAAACTGCTGGACGACTAAGCCCGCTAATGGCTTACACAAACCGACAATTACCCTGGCGCTTCTTCTTGCTGTGTTGGTTTCAGTGGCACCTGCTGGCACCGCTGACTGCTCAAGAGTACGACCTTTTCGAAAGGCCGCTGAGTTTTGAGCAGATACAAACCTTGATTACAGAGGGCATCAACGAGCGCAATCCCAGAAAACAGGCTTTTGGATGGTACAAGTGGGCGCTTTATCGCGAACAAGAGATTCCCAACCGCGACTCTGCGTTCCAGTACATGGCCCGAAGCGTGGAACTTTTTCGCCAGTCGGGTGACTCATTGGCTTACCATCGCGCCCGTGCCGAGTTAGCCACGCGCATGTCTGAGCGCGACATGGCAGACGAGGCCATTGCTATATTGCAGGAGTCGCTCAATTATTTCAAGCGGAGTGGCAACAAACGCCTGGAGACCTTAATGCTCGCTCAGAAGGCGCGCGTCCACCAGCTGCGCGGCGATACGGCCGAGGCAACGGCTTGTCGGAGAGCCTTTCGGGAGCGAGGCTTAGCTCTGCGCGATACGTTTCTACTCATCACCGTTTTCATGGATGAAATGATGCACCTACAGGATGAGCGAAAATACCGGGATGCCATCTCTTTAGCGTTTCGTGTGCTTGAGCTAGCTAAGCAAAGCAATCGCCCACAGTTTGTCACCATTGCCGAGTATCAGATAGGATATTTCAATCTGCTGGCAAAAGACTACCACATGGCCCTGCGCTTTTTCAAGCGCGCGGAGCAATCCCTTGGGCAGAACCAGACACCTCTGCGCCGCGACTTATATCGCCATCTCTTCGACGTGTATGCAGCTTTAGACAGTGCAGGGGTGGCCCTACACTATGCTGAGCGGCACATTCGCCTGGCCGACACTATTCTGAGCCGCGACCGCATCGCCGTGTCGCAGCGCCTGGCCGCTCAGTTCCAAGCCCATGAACGCAACCAGGAGCTGACGAGGCTCTCTCAATCACTGGAAGCCATTGAAGAGTCGAAGCGGCAACAGCGCAGTTTCTTCTACGCTATCCTGCTCTTCTTTGCCGCCATCGTGCTGGCCATGTTTTTCATGATACGAGATCACCGGCACCGGCTGGCGGCAAGCCGTCTCATCGCCAAGCAAAGCGAGCAAATCAACCAGCAAACCATTCGGCAACTGGAAGACGCTTTGCGCATTGAGTCCATGCAGAGCATGCTGGAAGGCCAGGAGCAGGAGCGTAAGCGCATTGCTCATGACCTGCACGATAGCGTCGGCGGCTTGCTCGCAGCCATCAAGATGCGTTTAGAGAACCTCCCCTCGCAGGTGCCATCGTTAAGTAAAAACGAAGATTTTCTCAAAATTCGAGAGCTCCTCTCCGATACCATTGCTGAAACACGCCAGATTTCCCACAACCTACAGCCTAGCTCGCTTAGCCGCTTCGGGTTAGTCAAAGCCGTGCACGATCTCGTCATCCGTTTCCGTGGAAGCAGCGGGCCGGTTATCCATTTTCAGCATTTCGGCGATTTTGGCGACTTAGACCACACTATAGCACTCAACTGCTACCGTATTATTCAAGAATTGCTGCAGAACAGTATCAAACACGCTCAGGCCACGGAAATCCTCGTCCAATTAACCCGAACCGGCAATGACTTGGCCATTTTAGTAGAAGACAATGGCATTGGCTTCGATCCTGAGCGAATTGCCAGAGGCATGGGCACCGATAATTTGCGCCAACGGGTGCAGTTCATCCATGGTGAAATGAGCGTCCAAACCGCCGCTGGGCAGGGCGTTAGTACTCTGATTACGGTGCCCGTGAAATCCCCATAGCCGTTTCAGGGTTTTCCCTGATTTTTAAAACACGTGTTTGTACGGATTAGAAAGGATGCTCTTGCTCGCATTTTTGTGTTGGGCATCACAAAGACCGCATTACAACCTACCTCACCCCCCATTTTTTGAAAATTCTTGGTAGGTAAAGGCCTCAATGTTCCATAAGAAGACTGCTATTTTTAGCAACAATAGCCGCAGCGTTCGCTCTTTTCGCGTCGTTCCCAAGCAGCATTTTTCAACAGGACGATGTAGGCAAACAAACGTTAGTCAGATTAACGACGCCCGGTATTCAAAGGAGAGTGCCGGGCGTTAAACTTAAGTGCGGCACATGAACCTCAGCAGGAGGGCACTTGTTAAGAAGGCCATCTTTCTTTCACGAAAAATCCTGTTTACTATGGCTTTTACACTTCCCGACCTGCCCTATCCGCATAATGCCTTAGAGCCGCACATTGATGCGCGCACGATGGAAATCCATCACGGTAAACACCATGCGGCCTATGTGAACAACCTCAACGCCGCCATCCAGGGTACCGAGCAAGAGCATAAATCGCTGGAAGAGCTGCTGGCCAACGTCTCTCGGTTGCCCGTAGCGGTGCGCAACAACGGTGGCGGCCATTGGAACCACACTTTTTTTTGGAATATTATGTCACCTAATGGCGGCGGGCGTCCCTCAGGCGATTTGGCTGCTGCCCTTGACCGCGCTTTTGGCTCTTTCGAAGAGTTCAAAAAACAGTTTGCTGCTGCTGCTGTAGGTCGCTTTGGCTCCGGTTGGGCATGGCTTTGTGTGGGCAACGATGGCGCGCTATTCATCACAAGCACACCCAACCAAGATAACCCGCTCATGGACGTTGCTGAAAAGCCCGGCAAGCCCATTCTTGGAGTAGACGTATGGGAGCACGCTTACTATCTACACTACCAGAACCGACGCCCCGACTATGTGGAGGCGTGGTGGAATGTGGTGGATTGGAATGCAGTAGCAAAGCACTATGCCGCTGCGCGGGTGTAATGCGCTTGCCAAATAGTACTGCTGAAAGGTGAGCCAGCGCTGCTGCTGGGAGCGCGCCGCTGGCTCATTTCTTGTTTCGGTTAATAGGTGGTGGTCATGTCCTCATCCACGCAAAGGATAAAGTCTGCCTTACCCCTGTGCTCAGGTTGGAGGCGGCTCACGTTGGCCTGTGTTACAGTGGAAATGGTCATGTAGCGCAGGCCGGGCCGCGAGCGTCGGAGGTACCATAAAATACCTTCGTAATTGTCGGAATGATAAGCGCCGTTGAAGTGAAGGAAGAGGCGCCCGGGCACAAAGTGCTGCAAGATGAAGTGCGCCATAGTGGCATCTTTAATCGCCTGGGCTTTTGGGAAGTTCTCGTTGGCATGGTCGCCCATCATAGTCAGCATGTTCTTGTAGCCGGGCAGGTCTGGGTCATAAGAAATGGGCAAAGGCGCCATGAGGCTTTTCTCCGCAGTGGGAAGCGTGTCTAACACAGCAAAACCACCTCGAGCTACGGCAGAGGCATACTTTCGTGGAATATTGGTAGCGATAAAGGGCAGGCGATTGGCCTGAGCAAATCGCACCACTGGCGCATAATCCGTTTTGTAATTGCGCCACAAGCGCGCCAGCGAGTCCAAGCCGCGCTCGTCAATCTCACCTCGCAGATACTTGTTCAGGGCCTCCTGGTTATCGGTCTCGAACATCTCAGCGCCAAGGGTCAAAGGGCGCAAGGCGTGCAAGTCCTTGGTAAACTCCAGCTGAAGCCAGTGCACAATGGGGTTATTGTGGTATTCGCCAAAGAGCACGACGTCCTGCTGGCTAAGCGCTTTCAACATCTTTTCATACGACACTGCCCGCCCTTGCCCATCGTAGAGACGATAAGCCATTTTTTTCTGACCAAACATGGAAATTGCCCCGAAGAGCAAGACCGCTAAGAGTAAGTTTTCCTTGTTCACAAGCCCATTTTTTTCTAATGAAAAAGATAAATCAATAGCGAAAGTACTCGTTACCTGCGCAATAATTCGCGCACTAATAGGTTTAAAAGGCTACAAAAACTCATTTTACTAAACCGACTTTACTCCTTCCGATTGCTATGAAACGAATAGCGTTCTTCCTATTTTTCGTTGCAGTATTCGTCACCCACCTCTCAGCGCAATGCATACAAGGCGACTGCATCAACGGCCGCGGCACGTTCGTCTTTCCCTCCGGCGCTAAATATATTGGCGACTTCAAGAACGGAGAAATTGACGGCATTGGCGTTTGCTACTACACCGACGGCAGCAAGTACAGTGGCGAGTGGAAAAACCGCTATCCAGAAGGACGAGGCACCAAAACCTACTCAGATGGCACCAAACGCACGGGCCTTTGGAAGCGCGGTAAGCCTGTTGACGAGAACGGCAATATCCTGGAAGAATATATTGCCAAAAAGAAGGAGGAGCGACAAGACGACGGCACCAACATCCAGTCGGGCTGCCTGAAAGGCGATTGCAAAGAGGGCTTCGGCGTCTTTGCGTATCCCGACGGCAGCAAATACGAAGGAAACTTTGCCAACGGTAAGTTTAATGGAGAAGGGACGTTTTCCTTTGCGGATGGCAGCCGTTACACCGGGGCTTTCAAGGAAAACTACCCCCATGGCTATGGTACACGCACCTACGTCAACGGCAAGCAAGAGGTCGGACAATGGCGCGAGGGCGAGTTCATTGGTTCCGGTCTCATCGAGACCGACCGCATAGGCTGTATCGAGGGTAACTGCGAGAACGGCAAAGGCACCTATGTGTATCGGGAAGGCTCGGCCAAATATATTGGCGAATTTGTCAACAGTCAGCCTCATGGCTTCGGCACATGCCTGTACGCCAACGGCGATTACTATCGCGGCGAATGGGCGGAAGGCGCATACGCCGGCAAAGGCACGCTCTACCTTAAAGATGGCACAGAAGTAACCGGCTATTGGAGAGCGGGTGAGTACGTGGGCAAGCAGCCCCCTGCCGAAACTAAACCCGTGGTGTCACTGCCAGCTCCAACGCCGCCTGTAACCGCCCACATAAAAGTCTGGGCTGTTGTTGTGGGCGTAGCGGCTTACGACCACATGCCAGCCCTGCGCTACACCGATGATGATGCTTACCGCTTCTACGCCTTTCTAAAAGGCTACGAGGGCGGCGCTCTGCCGGACGAGCAATTGCGTATTCTTATTGACGAAGATGCCACGCGCCACAACATACTCGGTACTTTGGAAGAAGTCTTTGACCTGGCCGGCTCCAACGACCTGGTTATTTTCTACTTCTCTGGCCACGGGCTTAATGGCTCTTTTCTACCTATTGATTTTGACGGCTACAACAACAAAATCACCCATGAGGAGATCGCGTCGCTGTTCAACAAGAGTAAAGCGCGCTACAAACTCATCATTGCGGATGCCTGCCACTCGGGAAGTCTGATTGCTATGCGGTCGGGTACGGCTACCGAGTCAGGGCTGGTGCAATACTATCAGGCGCTGTCAAAAGCAGTGTCGGGCACGGCCTTGCTCATGTCGTCTAAAGCCGACGAGACATCGCTAGAGTCTGCCGGCTTGCGGCAAGGGGTGTTCAGCCATTTCCTCATTCGTGGCTTAAAGGGCGAGGCAGACAAGAACCGCGATAAAATCGTCACGGTGCAGGAGCTGTACGAGTTCGTTTACGAACACGTGCGCGCTTACACGGGTAATCGTCAGAGCCCAGTGATTAAAGGCGGCTATGACCCCAACATGCCGGCAGCTATTGTTCGGTGAGTGTTTGAAATGTGGGCTTTCTTTGCGCTGGAAAGACTTTCTTACAAGCGCATCGTTCCCATGTACGCATACTTAAAAGGCCGCCTGGTCCAACGAACGGCCACCTTCCTCGTGGTGGAGGTAGGCGGCATAGGTTTTCGCGTACACATTCCTTTGAGCACCTACACGGCACTCGACGGACGCAATGAAGCCATTGTCCATACGCATTTGCACGTTACAGAAGATGCGCATACGCTGTACGGCTTTGCTACGGAGGCCGAGCGCAACCTATTTGCACAGCTGATCAGTGTTACCGGTGTTGGCCCTACCTCGGCGCTGCTGCTGCTGTCGGCTATGAGCGTAGACGAAATTCGCTCGGCCATCATTGGCGAACAGGCACATGTTCTACAGCGCGCCAAGGGTATCGGGCCAAAAGCCTCGAAGCAAATCATCTTAGACCTGAAGGACAAACTGACCAAGGAAACACCCGAAGCGCTCCCGCGTTTGTTGTCCATTGCCGACCAGTCTGCCCGTGAGGAGGCCATTGCTGCTCTGATGGCTTTGGGTATAGGTCGTATTGCGGCTCAGAAAGCACTCAATCAGCTGCAAAGCGAACAGCCTCAGCTTCAAAAAGTGGAGGACCTCGTACGGGCAGCCCTGCGTTTATTGAGTTAGAGACTTACAAGTAACACCGCCTAAAAATAAAAAAAGGTCAGCATCGAGCTAAAAACGATGCTGACCCTATATCTAAGGCCTGTTTTTTTTATTGTTTGATTACCCTTAATGCGGCACTGGTAGCAGCTGCCCACAGTCGCACGGCGTACGTACCTGAGGGTAGACCTTGCAGGTCGATTTCTATCTGCTGCTGTCCAGCGGGCAGAGGTTGAGAGAGGGTCCGCACAGGGCGGCCCAATAGGTCTGCCACCTCGGCGCGAACGACGCCCTCTTGGGGTAGTTCAAACATCAGGCGAATTGCATCGGTAGTAGGGTTTGGGCTGGCGGTCAGCCTTAACGCAGCGGCGTCGAGCATAGGTGCACTCACTTGTAGACTGCGAGTGCCAAAGCCGAACCATCGGCCCCAGTCATGCGAAGAAATAACTAACGGCGCTGTGGTGCCTAAACCTTGGATGCGGTTGGGGGCTACTTGGCGCTGATAAAGGTTGTAGTTATTTCCAACTTTTCGCTCAAAAAGCACCGTGCCGTCCGTGCGTGTGTAGCTGGGCCATCCTAATACCCCATTGTCAGGCACGAGGTAATCCACATCGCCGGTTTGTATATTGGCACCGAGAATGTGGTATTTATTCGCTGTTTCGTCTATATAGTCGAAAGCGATCACGTAAGGAGCCATCTGAGAAAATACAGGATTGCCCACGCTGGTACCTGGCGGCAAGCCATTGAAAAGTTTAGAAATAAACGGCTTGCTTGGAGCGAAAGCATTGTTTTCCCAAAATCGCATAAAGCCGATATCCCAGTAGTTGAAAATCTGCCCTGTGGTGTTCACCAGCTGGTTGAAGGCATCGTACATGAGATACTGATTAGAATAGTCGAACTCGAGCACGTCGGCGTATTGCACGTCGCTGGTACTCTGGCCAGTGGAGTAAGTCGGGTTGTAAAGAGTGAACACGCGCGAGCTGCCCAAAGGATCGGCCAGGTCGAACACATAAACTCGGTTGTCGGCTATTTTGGTGATCGCTGCTAAAAAGCGTCCATTTTTCGAAATGGCTACATTGCGCCACTCGGGGAACTGGCTCAGTTGATAAGCTTGATAGACATAATTGGGGGCAACATACTGTAAGTCTATGCCAATGATATGCCCCTGATTATCGATGAACACGATCTGCTGGCCGTTGTCTGAGACGCTGGGGCGGCTGGCTACCCCGCCGTTGTATAGGGTGCTGATATAAGTCCCGTTTTCGCGGTGCAGGTTAAGCAAGGCGCCATTGTTGGTCTTGGAGACGATCAGTCCTTGCCCGGGGTTTTCCTTTAAGAGGTCAAGGTAGTTGCCACCTGGTCCGGCATTGATGCCTACAGCTGTGAAGGCACTGGCTGCGGCGTTAGCCACTGCGCTGCCATACAAGTCGTTAGCCGCTTGGATGACCGCCAAACGGCAGTCCACAAACTGACTTGATTTGACCAAATAATCGCGCAGGGCTTTGTAATAGACGCGCTCAGCCCTGTCTAAGCCAACAGCGGCGTTGGTAGCAAACAGGAAAAATGCGCGGTTGACAATGCCCGAGTTAATATGCACGCCACCGTTGTTTTGCGTGCCCGTGTATTTGTTGTTCATATGGGCGGGTTGCGCTGGCGAACCATTGCCGGGGTTCTGCATATCGCGCAGGCAGTTGTTCGGAGTGGCCCCTGGGCGCACGGCGTCCTCTCCGATAAGCCAGTCGTCGCGATCCACGCACCGGCCAAAGATGTCGGCGAAGGATTCGTTGAGGGCGCCGCTCTCGTTTTGATATTCCAAATTGGCGGTGCTTTCTATCACGCCGTGTCCCATTTCATGGGCGCCGACGTCGAGACTTCGCGCTAAGTCGAAGAACGTGGTAGCTCCTGCTCCATACCAAATGGCGAAGCCGTTCCAAAAAGCATTATCCATGGGGCCGCCGTTATCGTCGGCGACGTTGAAGAAAGAGATAATGTTGCCACCTTTGCCATCAATGGAGTTCCGGCTGAACGTATTTCGGAAGTAGTCGTGGCTCTGAATGGCGTTCCAATGGGCGCTGACCGCGCTCTTATTGTTGAATACCGTAGAATTGGAGGTTACAAAAGCGTAGTCGAAAGTGGAAGGCTTAGTCGGTGTGGTGTTTTTAGCGTTCAGCGTAACGATGGCCCCAACGGGCTTGGTGGGCATCTGCGAAGCACTGGGATTGAACATGGGTTTGCTGGCATCCTGCAAGTAAATCACACTTCCTTCCTGCCAGGCTCCAAACGTTCGGTTAATGTTCTTCAGGTCAAGCCCACTGGCCACTACAGGGTTACCGGCGGGTGGAGCCGCCAGGTGGTGCGAGCAAGGCTCCGCCGGTATGACACTCAAACCAGAGGCAGAGGTGGTGCTGAAAGGCGAGATTTGGCACGTGTGGTCAAAGTGGTGCAGGATTCGGCCATCGTGTGCATCCACAAAATAGACCTTCCGATGCAGCAGATCGGTGTAAAGGGTAATAAGCCAGGTGAGGTGCGGGGTATTTATCTGGCGGTTAGGGTGATAGATGACCAGTTCTGCTTTGGCTTCTTGCCCGCCCACGAGGGCGCGTTCGTCGTCTGTCCAGTGGGTTTTATGAGGGCCGACGTGCGCGCGCACGTGTTGGATGGCCTCGTAGTCATCAAGGCTTGGCGTGGTAGAGGTTAGCCGCGGCGTAGGGTAATATCTGCCGTTCAGCAAAGAAAAAAGGCCCTGTTGGGTATGTGCGATCATCTCTGCACCATAGACAGGTACACCTTGGTACACTTGCTCCAAGCGAACGTGCCAGTTGCCTTGCTCATCTAAATGGGCGCGGCGGGCTACAAATTCCGTTTCTGGCTGGTCTATGCCAGCAGGGCGCAGCGCTGCCACATAAGCTAAAGCACGGATCTCCACGGGTTTGTCAGCTTCTGTCTCTGTGTCGGCCTTAATCTGCCCTTGAAACCAAATAGGCAAGCCGTTGTCGGCATCTCGCACGTATTCCACCGGGCTTTGCTTTGGCTCGGCAGGTAGCTGTAAGGCGCCAAGGGAGCGATAGGGGAGAGCCTCTTCTGTCAGTGGCGGAGTCGCCACAGGGACACCGGAGCGACCCGGCCAAGAGTGAAGATAAAGTCTCTCGGGATTAGGCTGCGGCCCAGGGATGGGAGGGGCGATTTTGGCGCTTTGCGCCATGGCAGCCTGGTGCAGGAGTGTGGCGCAGGCGGCCAGGAGGAGCGTTTTTTTCATAACGATGATTTCACTGGTGGTGGTTAAAAATGAAAAAGGAGTAGTACCTACCTAACTAAATACAAAGGTAGGTTTTGGGCTGCCTCCACCCTATTTACCTATGTGTTAAAACGCCATGAAAACGCAGCAAATGGTGGGGTGCCTGCTCGTTGTACACGCACAGGATGAGGGCGTTGCGTAGCTTAGCATCGCGGGGGAATAGGATTTTTATCGGGTTGTGGACATATCCGTACTCGCGAAACAGCTCTAATTGGGGCGAACGCGGGCGCCGAAACAGCCGAAGCTCTGCAGCAGTGGCTGGCAAAGGGACATTGCCATAGCCTTCTTCTTGAAGAAAGCGCCGAATCATATCAAAAGTGTCGGCCAAGGTTTTTCCAGCAAATACGCTGCGGTACTCCCAGCCATCGCTGTGGCCGCCCAAGTATTCCGTTCCGGCTGGCGGAAAGCATTCCCGCATGGGCACGTGAGGCCCCGTTGAAGGCGGTGGGTCGGGGATGACGAAACCAAACTCGTCGTATTGCATAGCGCGCGATATCGGCGAGACAAAAATAGGGCGGCGCGTTGGGATACTCCGCTGCACGTGAAGGCAACAGCGAGCGGCCTCGAGCTTTTTGAAGATTCAGTTAGCGACTCGCCTCGCCCTTTGGGCTGGCCTCCGAGACCTTGTCGTCCTGCTTGATGAATTTAATCCATTCCTCGTTTTCC
>Ga0101944_10004199_pt1 | contig 18274 bp, 16 predicted proteins | sample DewCreD2012metaG_FD_75245 | JGI IMG/M metagenome (GOLD analysis project Ga0101944, IMG submission 75245) | Hot spring sediment bacterial and archeal communities from British Columbia, Canada, to study Microbial Dark Matter (Phase II) - Dewar... ... | reverse complement strand
GCGCAGCACGTGGATCGCCTCCTGATCCTGCCGGATCCGGGTGTGCAGGCCGGAGAGCCGCTCCTCCAGCGCCTGGACCTCGAATTTGAGGTGGAAGAGACCGACGCCGGCGGCGACCGCCCACGAACGCATCATGCAGGAACTCCCTGATCAAGGCGTGCGAAAGCCGCGATTTTATTAGAATTTCCAGGCCAGCGGCGCGCCGATGACCGCATTTGCCGAAGTCCGGTTCCTCACCTCGGCGGCCTCGCCATCGGGTTTCCCGCCCGACGATCGGCCGGAGGTCGCGTTCGCCGGACGCTCCAACGTCGGCAAGTCGAGCGCGATCAACGCGTTGACACGAAATCGAACGATCAACAGTACGATCCAGGCGATCCCGATCCCAAGGAGGATGAGAGGGTAAAATGACTGCTGAGCCACGTCAGGCCTCCGATGTCGCGGTTTCGGTTGCCTTCGTTATAAGGCGATTCGACGCCAAAGTCGGCGAGTTTTGAAGGAGGGCGGTAGATAATCCAACTCGAAAAGACAATTGTCCCGAGGAGTTCTAAACTTTTCTAGGCGCAGGTGCGGAGGGATCATTGGATGCCGATGACGATGACTGAGCAGATACTGGCCCGAGCCGCTCACCGTAAGGCGGTCAGTCCTGGAGAGAACATCTGGGTGGATGTGGACATCCTGATGACCCATGATGTTTGCGGGCCGGGAACCATCGGCGTCTTCAAGAGGCATTTCGGACCGACGGCGAAGGTTTGGGACCCCGAAAAAGTCGTGATCATCCCGGACCACTACATCTTCACGTCCGACGCGATGGCCCATCGCAACGTCGACATCTTGCGCGAGTTCGCGAGGGAGCAACAGCTGAAATATTTCTACGACGTCGGGACCGAGCGGTACAAAGGAGTGTGTCATATCGCACTACCCGAAGAAGGACACACCCGTCCCGGTGAAGTCTTGCTTGGGACCGATAGTCACACCTGCACGGCGGGGGCCTTCGGTGAATTCGCCACGGGAATCGGCAACACCGACGCGGGCTTCGTTCTCGGTACTGGTAAACTGTGGCTCAAGGTTCCGCCCACGATGCGCTTTGTCTTCCACGGACACCTGCCGCCATACCTGATGGCCAAGGATCTCATCCTCGCGGTGATCGGCGACATCGGCTGTGATGGCGCGACGTATCGGGCGATGGAGTTCGATGGCGACGCGGTGTATGCACTGAACATCGAGGAGCGGATGACGCTGGCCAACATGGCAATCGAGGCCGGCGGCAAGAATGGCGTCGTGGCCGCGGATAAGGCAACGCTCGACTACGTCCAGGCCCGCACGAACAAGCCCTTCGAGGTGGTCGCCAACGACACCGATGCGAAGTTCTTCTTCGACAAGACCTACAAGGTGAAGGACATCGTCCCCGTGGTAGCCAAGCCGCACTCGCCCGACAACAAGGCCGCGGCCCGCGAACTGAACGATGTCAAACTCGACCGCGCCTATGTCGGCTCATGCACCGGCGGCAAGATCACCGATATGCTCGCAGCCGCATCCATCCTCAAGAACCACAAGGTCAAGATCGAGACCTTCGTGATGCCGGCCAGCACCGAGGTCCACGCCGAGATGAAGACCCGCAAGATCGACGGGCGTACGCTCGAACAGATCTTCCTCGATGCGGGCTGCACGGTCGGCCCGGCGAGCTGTGCAGCATGCCTGGGCGGCCCGGTAGATACGATGGGCCGGCTGAACCAGGCCGGCATGAAGTGCATCAGCAGCACGAACCGGAACTTCCCCGGCCGCATGGGACACAAGCAGGCGGAGGTGTTCCTGGCCAGTCCGCTGACCGTAGCCGCCTCGGCGGTAACCGGCCACGTCACCGACCCGCGGGAGTTCGTCGCGTAAGGAAAGTGGCCGGTAGCAGCGTAGTGTGGGCTCCGCGCACCACAATAGCCCAGGGTGAGCACTGCCCACCGATGCTGTGGCTCAGTTTGGAGTCCGGGCTTCGGCCCGCGCCGTTGTTTGTACCTCCGCCTTCGGGCGGGTCTTTGTTTGGCGCTGTCACGAGAGAGAATCATGGAAAAGATCATCGCAGGCAAGGTATATGTCCTGGGCGACAATGTCGACACCGACCAGATCATCCCGGCCCAGTACCTGATGTATAACCCGTCGATCCCCGAGGAACGCCGCATGTTCGGCCGGTTCGCCCTCTCCAGTGTACCGGTCGCTCAGGCGGGGCTGCCCAAGGGCCATACCCCCTTCGTCGATCAGACCGACCAGAACAATACAAAGAGCCAGTACCAGATCCTGGTCGCCGGGAAGAACTTCGGCTGCGGCTCCAGCCGCGAACACGCCCCGCTGGCGCTGCAGGAGGCCGGCATCAAGGCGGTCGTGGCCGAGTTCTACGCCCGCATCTTCTACCGCAACGCGGTCAACGGCGGCTACCTGGTCGCCTTCGACAGCCAGGAGCGGTTGGTAGACAAGTTCAACACCGGCGACCAGGCGGAGATCGACCTGGAAAAGAGTATCATCCGGAACCTCACCCAGAAGACCGAGTACAAGCTCGCACCCCTGGGCGACGTGGTGCCCATCATCGAGGCCGGCGGCATCTTCGCCTACGCCCGAAAGGCCGGCATGATCTAGCAGGTCCTATATTGACGATTCCAGTTCGAGTTCTTACACTTAAGATCATCGCCGCGAACAGGCGATGAATATAACGGGCAGAACGCGTCTCTCAATATCGGCTGCAAGCGGTTGGGAGGCAGCGAACACCTATCCGGTGCTGCCCTGCCGGCACGTCACAGTGCATGCCGGTACGAACCATGGATCCTATTGGAAAGGCTAAAAGCCATGGCGACCTTGCCACGCAAGAAGACTGCGCATTCCGCCTCCGCCCATTCGCCCGGTTCCTCAGGCCGACCCCAGTCGCACCCGCATGCTGAGCCGCACGCCCATGGGCAGCCACATGGCCTTCCCCACGCCCAGTCGCTCACCAAGGCCGGTGCTCAGTGGGTCTGCGATGCCCTGGTGGACCTCGGCGTCGAGGTGGTCTTCGGATATGCCGGGGGCGCTATCCTCCCAATGTTCGACATGCTCGCCGATACCCCCATCAAGTTCGTGCTGCCCCGCCACGAACAGGGCGGCGGTCACATGGCCGACGGCTACGCCCGCGCCACCGGCAAGGTCGGCGTCTGCATCGCCACCAGCGGCCCGGGTGCCACGAACCTCGTCACCGCCCTCGGCACGGCCTACATGGACAGCATTCCCCTGGTCGCCATCACCGGCCAGGTCGCTACGGCGGTCGTCGGCAACGACGCCTTCCAGGAAGCCGATACCACCGGCATCACACGCCCCGTCACCAAGTACAACCTCCTCGTCAAGGACGCCAAGGACCTCCCGCGGGTCATCCACGAGGCGTTCTACATCGCCCGTACCGGCCGGCCCGGCCCCGTGCTGGTTGACCTGCCCAAGGATGTCCAGGTCGGCAAGAGCAGCTCGCCCGCGGCCTTCGAAATGAACCTGCCCGGCTACAAGCCCCGCGTGCACGGGCACACACGCCAGATCGAACTGGCGGCCGAGGCCATCAACCAGGCCCAGCGGCCGGTCCTCTACGTCGGCGGCGGCGTGATCCTCTCCGGCGCAGCCGAAGAACTGCGCGCGCTGGCCAAAAAGGGCAATATCCCGGTGACCACGACCCTCCTGGCCCTGGGGGCTTTCGACGAGAGTGATCCGCTGTCGCTCCACATGCTCGGCATGCATGGCAGCGCCTACGCCAATTACGCCGTGCAGTACAGCGACCTGCTGATCGCAGTGGGTGCGCGTTTCGACGACCGCGTGACGGGCAAACTGGAAAGCTTCGCGCCTCTGGCCAAGATCATCCACATCGACATCGACCCGTCGAGCATCAGCAAGAACGTCGACGTCGACATCCCAGTCGTGGGCGACGCCAAATCCATCCTCGAGCAATTGGTCCCCATGATCCAGCACAAGGATCGCGGCCCATGGCTCAACCAGATCGCCCAGTGGAAGGAGAAGTACCCCTTCAGCTTCAACCGCTCCGCCGCCACCATCAAGCCGCAGTACGCCATCGAGCAGCTCTTCGAAGCCACCAGGGGCGAGGCCATCATCGCCACCGGTGTCGGCCAGCACCAGATGTGGGCGGCCCAGTTCTACCGCTGGAAGCGGCCCCGACAGATGATCACCTCCGGCGGCCTGGGCACCATGGGCTTTGGCCTGCCGGCCGCGATCGGCGCCAAGTTCGGCCGGCCGGACCAGACCGTCATCGACATCGACGGCGATGGCAGCTTCTGCATGACGATGGCCGAACTGATGACCGCGGTGGAATACCAGGTCCCCGTCAAAGTGGTCCTGCTGAACAACAACTTCCAGGGCATGGTGCGCCAGTGGCAGGAGATGTTCTACAAGAAGCGGTACTTCGCCACTCCCATGACCAACCCCGACTTCGCCAGGGTGGCCGACGCCCTGGGTGCCAAGGGCATCAGCGCCAGGCACAAGGACGAAGTCCGCGACGCGATCGAGCAGATGCTCGCCGAGCCCGGCCCCGTCGTGCTCGATGTCCATGTCGATCCCACAGAGAACGTCTATCCCATGGTCGCCGTGGGCAAGAGCCTCCACGAAATCGAAATGGGCAACGTATCGTAGCCGCAGGCCAACGAGCGGATTGGCAAGCCGTGCATAGGTCCCATATGTCCTATCGGTCCTATTCACCGCTGTAAGGCAGGAAGAAACCATGCAAACCACCGAACGCAAGATGATCTGGCTCGACACCGACATCGGCACCGACATCGACGATGCCCTCACGCTGTCGTACCTGCTGGGCCGGCCGGATGTCGATCTTCTCGGCATCAGCACGGTAACGGTATCGGCCGTGCAGCGGGCGAAACTTGCCGCGGCCGTCTGCCGCGACCTCGCCCAGCCGAACCTCCGCGTGTTCGCCGGCGCAGACCGGCCGCTGATCCACCCGCATCGGCAGAAGGAATACCCGCAGGTCGACGCGGTGGACCCCGCGATGACAGCCGAGCTGGACGAACAGGTCGCCAAGACCGGTGCAGCCATTGAAGCGATGTATCGTGCGGCACTGCGCTGGCCCAACGAGGTCAACCTGCTGGCCATCGGCCCGCTGACCAACCTGGCGCTCCTCGTCCGGACGCATCCCGACGTCGTGGACCTGCTGGGCGGCGTGACACTCATGGCGGGGCGCTACTTCGGGCCGGCCTTGCCCGAATGGAACGTCTGGTGCGATCCGCACGCCGCCGCCATCGTCTTCGAATCCTTCAAGAACATCAAGGCGGTCGGCCTGGATGTGACGCTGCAGACGACTCGTCCCGCCGACGAAATCTTCACCGTCTTTCGCCCCGCCGGCGCAACCGTCAGCCGGGCCATCGACATCTTCATACACAAACAGAATAAGCAGAAAATCTGCCTGCACGATCCCCTGGCCGCGGCGTGCCTCTTCGACGACCAGATCCTCCAGTTCGAACGCGGCCAGGTGCAAGTGGAGATCAACAGTGGCGTAGCCGAGGGCGTAACCGTGTTTCGGCCCAAGGCGGACGGACCGCATCTGGCAGCCACAACCGTCAACCTGCAGCGCTTCTGTCAGGACTACGAGCAGGTCTTGCGAGACTGTCAGTCCGTCAGGCAACAGCAGCCAATGTAGGGTGTGCTCCGCACACCAATGCCGTATAAGGTGAATCCCATGACCAACGAAAATGGCAATGAGTTCGTCCAGGAGCGCAAGTGCGTGCTGAGCCTGCTGGTGCAGAACCAGCCCGGCGTGCTCAGCCACATCGCCGGCATGTTCGCCGCACGCGGCTACAACATCGACTCGCTGGTGGTCGGCCGGACCGAGGACCCGCAGTTCTCCCGGATGGTCCTGGTGACCAGCGGCAACGAGCTGACGCTCGAGCAGATCCGCAAGCAGCTCGGCAAAATCATCACGATCGTGAAGGTGCGCGACCTCTCCGAGCAGGATTACGTCGAACGCGACCTGCTGCTGATCAAGGTCCACTGCCCCCCCGAGCACCGCAGCGAAATCAAGAACATCGTCGATATCTTCCGCGGCAGCATCGTGGACATCGGCCCCAACGCCGTAATCATCCAGCTCACCGGCACCGAGGACAAAATCGAAGCCTTCATCGAGCTGTGCCGGCCCTATGGCATCCAACAGGCCGCCCGAACCGGCATCATCGCTGTCCAGCGCGCCAGCCAGGTCGAGAAGAAACCGCAGCGGGTCCGGCCGCAACGCAAACGCTCCGCCGCCCTGCCGCTGCCGCTCGGCTGCGATATCATCAGCCAGGCCGATCTGCTGGCCAACCCGCAGGATCGCGAAGACGTCGCCCCGCTCCCGCCGTCGTGATTTTTGCCTTCCGAAAGGAATCTGGCTAAACTGGTGCGGCTGACAACAGCCAAGGCCCGGTAATCTGCTGCTGTGGATAAAAAAGAGGATCCAGGCTCGCCGTTACCCGGACCCTCCAAGCCAGGCTGTCCGCTCAAACGAGCGGTGACCCACAGCCTTATTCGTGATATCGACGCCGACTTGGGTCGGCTTTAGTCTCCACCAAAGTGCAGGAATCTACGTGGATGGCTCAGAAACTCGCCAAACTAGCCCTCGAGGATGGCACGGTCCTGACCGGCTGGGCCTTTGGTACCTCCGGCACCCGACAGGGCGAGGTCGTTTTTACCACCAGCATGACCGGTTATCAAGAAATACTTACTGATCCCTCCTACGCCGGCCAGATTATCACCATGACCTATCCCCTTATAGGCAACTATGGGATCAACCTCGAGGACCTCGAATCGGCCAAGCCCGCCTGTGCCGGCTTTGTTGTCAAGGAACTCGCGCACCGCGCCTCCAACTTCCGGGCTACCGGCAACCTCGGCGACTGGCTCACCAGCCACGGCGTCGTTGGCATCCAAGGCGTCGACACCCGGGCCCTGACCCGCAAACTCCGCGTCAAAGGCGCTATGAACGGCTGCCTGAGCAGCGAGATCCTCGACGACATCGAACTTGTGAAGATGGCCCGAAACGCACCCAAGATGCTGGGGCTGAACCTCGTTGATGCCGTCGCCCCCGAAACCGCCTGCACTTGGGAAGAAGGTTTCCGCAGCGACTTCGCTCAGGACCGCCGCACCGGCAACTGCAGGTACCACGTGGTCGCCATCGACTGCGGCGCCAAGCACAACATCCTGCGCAACCTCGTGGAATCCGGCTGCAAGGCCACCGTCGTCCCGCCCAGCTGGACCGCCGAACAGATCCTCGAACGCAAGCCCGACGGCCTGTTCGTGTCCAACGGGCCCGGCGATCCGGCAGCCGTTGTCCACACCATCAGCGTTCTGAAGAACCTGCTCGGTCGGATCCCCATCTTCGGTATCTGCCTGGGCCACCAGATGCTCGGCCTGGCGGCCGGCGGCGAGCGGTTCAAACTGAAGTTCGGCCATCGCGGCGCGAACCAGCCGGTGATGAACCTGGCGACCGGGCGGGTGGAAATCACCAGCCAGAACCACGGCTTTGCGATCATCCGCGAGACGATCGAGAAGGTCGGCTGCAAGCCGACGCACATCAACCTGAACGATAGGACCCTCGAAGGCTTCACCGCGCCCGACCGCTGCATGTTCGCCGTGCAGTATCACCCCGAGGCCTCGCCCGGCCCGCATGACGCAACCTACCTGTTCGACTGCTTCACAAAGATGATCGAGACAGGCCGCAGCCCCACGGCCGAGGACATGGCTGAGGCCCAGCGCAAACTCGAAACCGCGCTCCAAGGCCAGCGCTCCTAGACCACGACCGGCCGGACGATATCGATGTACTCGATGTTGTTCGTGCCCAACCCCTTCTCGCTCGCCAGGCGGTGCTGGAGGACCAGGCCCGGTTCGGGCGTGATCGGTTTGAGGCCCTTCTCCTGCCGCAGAGCGTCCAGAATGCTCTGCCCGATTGTGTCGGCCGCCACGGGATCCGTGCTGACCACCAGCGCTGTCGCCAGGTCGAGTGAATCCCGCGACGCGTCGGGGCGATTGTCGTAGATGACCCGCAACGCGTTCATGACGTGCAGGCGGATCTTGTTGCGCAGCACCGGCATCGCCACAATGTCCGGGATGAATGGGCAGCACTGGTTGGCGTGGTAGAGCGCCGGCCGGCGGATCAGGCCGTGAGACAGGTTCTTGAGGCAGCCCGTCATGCCGGCGATCCGGTGCGTTTTCAGGAACGGTACGTTGATGATCGCGGTGGCCCATTCGGCGGCTTTGATGAGCTGCTCCTGGCCGCTGCCGAAATCGTAGGTCTTCTCCGTCCAGCCGAACTCTGGCTTGGACAGGTCGCCGGCCCAATCGCCCAGTGTTACGGCCTCCAGCAGTGTGATCTGTTTCGCATCAAACCCCGCGCGCATGAGCGACTCGATCAGGACGCTGGCCATGATCTCGCTGGTGCCTAGGCGATCGGCGTCGGCGCGGTTGAACTTCAGCAGGATTCGGTCGTCGCTGGTCAGCAGGCTCTGCCAGGCCGCCGCAGGGGTCTTCTTGTCGAGCGAGATGCACAGCCCGTCTTCGAGCATCTCGGTCAGCACCTTCTTGCGCACGCCCAGGTCGGTCATGACCCGGGGGTTTTCGAGCAGGGCCACACGGCTGCGGCGGGTCTTGCCGTCGGTGATGGCGAAGATGGAGGCGGCTGCGGAACGACCCGCGGGAAATGCGGCCGCCGCCAGCCCGGCCGTCGCTAGGCTGACCGCCGTCCGCTTGAGAAACTGCCGGCGGGTGGCTGTGGCCGAACCTCCGGCCCTGTAGAGTCTTGCGCTTTTTGCCGAATTCATCTGTGACGGTATACCATATGGCAACGGATGCTTGGCGCAGCGGCGTGGCTGCGCCACGATTGTTGATATCGGTAAGCCAATCGCCTCCTCGTGAGCCGGAGAGACTATGGGACAGGTCGCGGACGTGAACCGGATGTACCAGCACTGGCAGGACAAACTCGCCTCGATCCAGCAGCAGCACGTACTGAAGTTCTGGCCCGAGCTCACCCAGGCCCAGCGCGCCGACCTATTGTCGGACCTGCAGCAACTGCCGTCGCCGGCGGTGATACGCGAGCTGGTGCACAATTACGTGCTGCACTATGAACTGCCGAAGGCTGGCCGGCTCGAACCGGCGCCCTTCTACCCCGCCCAGCCCGACATGAACCTGGCGGGCCAGTACGCCGATGCCCTCCGGCTGGGCGTACGGCTGATCCAGCAGGGAAAGGTAGCGGCGCTGACGGTGGCCGGCGGCGCGGGCACACGGCTCGGCTTCCCGGGCCCTAAGGGCGTCTTCCCGATCAGTCCGGTCAAGAACAAGCCGCTGTTCCAGGTCTTCGCCGAGACCATCCGCGGGACGGAACTGCGCTACGGCTCCCCGCCGATCCTGTGGTTCGTGATGACCTCGCCCCAGAACGACTTGGAGACCAGGCAGTTCTTCGCCAGACACGGCTACTTCGGCCTGCAGAGCAGCCAGGTCCGGTTCTTCACGCAGGGCGTGATGCCGGCGTTCAGCCAGGACGGCCAGATGCTGCTGGCCGAGAAGCACCATCTGGCGCTGTCGCCGGATGGGCACGGCGGGACGCTGCTGGCGCTCCGCCGGACGGGGTGCCTGGAGCAGATGGCCCAGGCCGGCGTCGAGCACATCTCCTACTTCCAGGTGGACAACCCGCTGGTAAGGTGCATCGACCCGCTGTTCATCGGCCTGCACGCAGCGAAGAACTCGCAGATGTCGAGCAAGATGCTGTTCAAGGCCGACGACTTCGAGCGCGTCGGCAACTTCGTATTGGCCGACGGCAAGATGTCGGTCGTGGAGTACTCCGACCTGCCAAAGGACCTCGCCGTTGCGAAGAATCCCGACGGCACCCGAAAGTTCAACGCCGGCAGCATCGCTATTCACGTCCTGAGTCGCCAGTTCGTCGAGGAACTGACCGCCGACGAGGCCCGCTTCAAGTTGCCGTGGCACCGGGCGGTCAAGAAGGTGGCACACATCGACCTCAATAGTGGCGAATTGGTCGAACCGGCAGAGCCCAACGCCATCAAGTTGGAGACGTTCATCTTCGACGCCATCCCCATGGCCAGGAACCCGCTCATCCTGCAAACGCTGCGCGAGGAAGAGTTTAGCCCCGTGAAGAACGCGACGGGCGTCGATTCGGTCGAGACCAGCCGCCGCGACCAGATCCGACGCTTCGCACGCTGGCTTGAGCAAGCCGGGGTACACGTGCCGCGCAAGACCGACGGCGAGCCGGATGCAACCATTGAGATCAGCCCGCTATTCGCGCTGGACGCCGAGCAACTTCGCGAAAGGCTCAAGCAGCCCCCGGTCATCGAGCCGGGGATGCAGGTGTATATCGGCTGAGACGGCCCAGCCGCGGTGCGCGTCGCAGGAGCGGCAATATCGGTGTCCTTCCGACAGACCTGAAAAAGGCAGGAAAGCCCGCCCGGCCGCATGCCCGTGCCGTTGGAACAAGCCGCGGAGCGGACGCCGCGCGTAAAGATGGCGAGAATCGACGGATAGCCTGCAGGCCAGGGCCTCCGTTCATCCGGAAGGGCGGCCTTGTCCGGTTGCCACCCTGGCCTGGTAGTTCCGCGGCATCCAGTCGCCCGGGGCCGGGGCCAGCAGGTACACCGGCAGGAACCTCTTGGCCGCGCTCGCCATCCCCGGCCCGCCGCCTTCACCGCGATCAACCGCTGCAGCCCTCGTGCATCGCGGACGACAATGGTGTGTCTCCCAACCGCCAGATCAGTCTTCGCCGGCAACAGCGCAGATCCCCGAAGGTGTTTGCCCCGGGCAGACGCTCCGTTCAGTTCATCTTTGAAGCGAGCTCCGCCGCTGTGAGCCAACCCCGATTCATGTACCAACCGTTGTGAGAGTCTGACCAATATGTTCCCATTGCACGTTGTTGTCGTGGCTGTTCCCTGGGAGGGGAAGAAGCCGGGAGTTTGGGGGCAGAGCCCCTGAAGCCTCTGTGCCGTTGTCCTTTGGGTTGTTGTCGTTCCCGCACCGGGCATCTGGCCTCGTGAATCCTTGAGCAGATCGGACAAAGGCAGGCCGCAGCCGGCTCTTGCCGTTAGATCCCTATACCGGAGATATGCTTGACCGAACCTTGTATAGCGTTGTGGCATCTCGAGACTCCTGGTTGCGGCAGTTCGATCTTGATCGCTGCCCCTCTGCTCCCTTGCGACGCGGTTGATCTCAGGGACAGGCATCATGTCAACGCGGGCCATACCACATGGTGCAGGTGGGGCGTACGGGCCCATTAGGCCTGGCCATTTCCTTGCCCTCGATTCGCCTGTCGCTCCTCTTCGGTGAACATGGTGTCCCGACTCCGCAGCCCGCGTCGCCGGTCCGTTACGGCAGCCGCGGCAGTGCTGAACAACCGGCTGACTCCCCGTGGACAGGCAGCATACTGCAGAGCGGCGCCCTGGGGGATGCCCATGGCCTCTGCCACTTGGATTGTGCTCTCGTCTGCGCCAAGGAACAGGAACTCCCAGGCGTACTTGTCGCGTTGGTGCTGGATCATCTCGCAGATGCGCTCGTACGAGTACTCCTTGCTGTGATTCTCCTGGCCATCGGTCTGAATGACGAAGATGACTTTCTCGGGCCGCTCAGCCTCTGGCATCATCGCAAGGCGCTGGCCCAACGCGCTGATCGTCCGTCCGACTGCATCCAGCAGTGCCGTGTAGCCATCCGGCACGTACGTATCCTCTGTTAACGGCGGCACCTGCTCAAGCGGCTGGTCCAGGCAGACCATCTCGTAGCGGTGGTTGAACTGCACAAGAGTGAACGTCGCCTCTCCTGGCAGGTTCTTCTGTTCAGCCAAGAACTTGTTGACCCCCTGGATCGTCTCGCCCCGCACGGCATCCATCGAGCCGGAACGGTCCAGCACCAACGTAATGCTTGTCTTGCCTGCCTTCGTCATTGCCAATCTCCTTTTGCGACACCCCTACTCGCTTCCCGGTTTCCCAGTGATCAGCAACGCCTCTACCCCAGTGTTCACGCCACCTATGACAGATCCGGTCATAACGGCCGCGAAACTGCTGGGCGCCGCGGATGTTGGTGATTTGTACCGTCCTGATGTGTTGGGCGCCGGGCCGGACGCTGAAGGATCGTTTCGCCAAGGCCCGAGAAACGACCGTGGGTATGTACCCCGCGCGTCGCCAGCCGGGCAAAAGTTACCCGGGCTTCAGGGCCGCCCTGCTGCGGTCTTCGGCCCGGTTGCTGGCCGTGGGCGGTCCGGCCTTGCGACGGAAGGTGCAGCAGATTGCTGGCGCGGCCTGGTGCGTGGAAGGTCGGCTGGTCTTCGGGGTGGATGGTTCCCGAATAGATTGTCCGATGACGGCTGCCAATGAAACGTCCTTCGGCTGTGCCGGCAAGAAGAAGACCGTCCTGCAGCAGTTGGTCACGACCCTGTTTCACATGGGCACCGGATTCATCTTGGCGTGGCGGCGGCGCGACAGCCGCAGCAGCGAGCGCACGCATCTGCAGGAGATGCTGGACCTGCTGCCGCGGGGAGCGATGTTGCTGGCAGATGCAGGCTATGCCGGCTGTCGGATGTTAGGGCAGTTGCTGGAGCGGCGGATGGATTTTGTGATCCGCGTGGGCAGCCACGTGCAATTGCTGATGAACCTCGGCTACGCCCGGCAGGCCGGGGACGGGCTTGTATACCTTTGGCCCTCGCGGGAGCAGAAGAAGGGGCTTGCCCCGCTGGTGTTGCGGCTGATCGTACTGAGCGATGAGCGAAACCGGCGGGTGTATCTGCTGACGAACGTGCTGGATGGCGAGGATCTTAGCGATGCCCAGGTCGGTCGGTTGTATCGATTGAGACGGGGCGTGGAGCTACTCTGCCGGGCGCTAAAGCAAACGCTGGAACATCGCAAGATGCTCAGCGACAGCCCCAAGCACACCGCTGTGGAACTGGACTGGGCGATGGTGGGCTTGTGGATCCTGGGCCTGATAAGCCTGGAGGCGGTGCGCCAGGAAGGTCACCCGCTGCAGACCCGGAGTGTGGCGGGCTCGCTGCGGGTGGTTCGCTGGGCGATGGACCAATGTGGCAAGAGTTGCCGGCACGGTAGCCTGCGACAGATGCTGGGCCGTTGCGTGCAGGATAAGTACCAACGCCACTCGAGCAAGAAAGCGTGCCATCCGAACAACAAGAAGACAGAACGGCCGCCCGGAGCCCCGAAACTCCGCACGGCTGAGGAATCAAAAGTACTGTTGGCGCAACAGTTACGTAAAAAGAGCCCCGCCGCATGATTGCGGCGTTGGGTGCCATGCTCCTGCGCCGTTGCAGGGGCATGCTGCCTGCGAGAGGCCGGGTGCCGCGGTCCTGTGGACGCGGCTCCAAAGTTGGCTAGTGTAGTGCTTCAGATTGATGCCACTTCATTCAGGACGGCCCTGGCACGGCGGACCTTTTCGAGAATGTCCTCCGCTTTGGCCGTCCACGTGAAGCTCTTCGGGCTCTGATTATGCTTGTCGATGTAATCTGTGATGACATCGATCAACTTGCGGACGCTGCCAAACGATTCGCGACGAATCCGCTTGTCCGTGATCTCCCGGAACCATCGCTCGATCAGGTTCAGCCAGGAACTGCTGGTCGGGATGAAGTGTACGTGGAACCGCGGATGCCGCCCCAGCCATCGCTGGACCTTCGGATGCTTGTGCGTGTGGTAGTTGTCCACGATCAGGTGCAGGTCCAGGTCGGCCGGCGTCTGGGCATCGATCCACCGCAGGAACTTCAGCCATTCCTGGTGCCGGTGCCGTGGCATGCAGGTGCCGATCAGTTTGCCTTCGGCCATGTCGATGGCGGCAAACAGCGTCGTGGTGCCGTTGCGCTTGTAGTCGTGCGTCATCGTCCCACAGCGGCCCTTCTTGATCGGCAGGCCGGGCTGGGTGCGGTCCAGGGCCTGGATCTGGCTCTTTTCGTCGGCGCAGAGCACCAAGGCGTGCTCCGGCGGGTTCAGGTACAGACCCGCCACGTCGATCAGTTTCTCCACGAAGTGCGGATCGTTGCTGAGTTTGAAGGTTTTGACCAGGTGCGGCTTGAGGTTGTTGGCCTTCCAGACGCGGTCGCCGGGTGGTGTCAGGCGTGGCCTCGATCAGGATATTCCTGTCGAACGTGGCGCGCGGCACACCGTGCAGGATCGCCGCAATCTCACCGATCACCACGTACTTCAAGTCATGTCGCCGAAACGACCTGAATAGGCCCTGCAACCGGTTGAGCATGGGACCGCTCCTGCAAGGCCGGATTCACGGACAACGCCGGGTCCGTGAACGCGCACAGCATCTCCATGCGCTCCTCGATCGACAGCGAACGAAACCACCGGGCCTTGGCCTCCGGCGTTTCCTCCCGCCGATCGTGGGATATCGATGTGTTCGTCTTCATAGGATCTTCAATCCAACCACTGCTTCTTATCCTTCAGCTTCATCGGCAGGTATTCTTCCGTCAGGTAGGTCAAGTGCTTGCTGATCATGGCTTCGACTTCCATCTTGAAGCCGTTCCGCAGCATCTTTTCCACTTCCTTGATCCAGTGCTTCTTGTCCTTGAACCAGGGGTACTTGATGATCTGCTTGGCCCTGCTGATGTCGGTCTTGTCCAGCGCGATCTTCACGTCGTCCGTCAGGCCGCAGCGCTCGTAGTCGAAACTCGACACGCCGAGGAACTTCGCGTCGGGCACGGCCATGCGCTTGGACTCGTACGCCAGGTTGATCGACCCTTGCTTGACCACCGAATAAATGTAATACCCCCACGGGTCGTTATCGAGCAGACAGTACACCGGCAGCTTGAGCTCTTGGTGGAACCGGTTCAAGAGCCGCCGCACGCCCCGCGGCGGCTGGCCGCCGCCGTGAATCAGGATGCACTTGTGCTTGACGGCGAACTTGTCCTCCACGAACCGCCGCCAGACGGTGTCCTTTTCGACGTGCAGGACGAACTTCGCATCGCACTTCTTGAACTGGATCACCTCCGGCTCGACGATCGACGGGATCGAGTACCCGCCCGAGCCCAGCCGGCTGGCATCGATCGTGTCGCCGCTGTCCACGAACACCAGCGGCCCGACCAGCGCGCCGCGGTTGGACGCGTAAATGTGCAACTCCTCGCGCAGGCTGTCCAGCGCGACCTCCAGGTCCTCGATTATCGGGTCGCTCTCGCTCTGGTCGTTGAACGTTTTTTCGCTCGTGCCGGCGATCGTGTGCTTCGAACTGTAGTACGCCTGGCGGATGGATGCCGTCTTGCCGGCCAGCGCCAGTTCGTTGCAGAACTTGGCGATCAGCATCGACTGCATGAACTTCTTCGCCTGGCCCAGGCTGAAGAAGTTGCGCGTCTGCTTGGCATCGCCCATCTCGATGATTCGCCGCTTGGGGTCGAACGAGACGTTCGACAACGCCCGGATGGGGATCTCCAGGTACGGGTCCACCCCGCCCTTGGCGAACTTCACGATCTGGTCCGCCATGCGCACAATCTTCTCCGTGGCGTCCCCTCCCTTCTTGCCGCGCTTCAACGCCGGCCCCTTGGTCGTCGTCGCCCCGTCCGATGTATTCGATTTCATCTGCTTCTTTGCCATGTCTCTTGCGAAAACCTGTTCTTCAGCCACGGATTCACACAGTATCAGTTTGCTCAACAACAACGAGAACACCAGCCAAGGATTAACGCGGATCAACGCCAATTGACAGCAACGGCAGCGGCGGCCACGAGTTACCCTCCCTGGGGCCGTCCGGATCCTGCGGCTGGCTGTCCAAGCGCGGTCGGCAGGCGGACAGATCGGTGAAGACGAAACGTTTGAACTCGACCTTTCGCTGGCCGAAGTTGATCAGCAGGCCTATGTCGACGCCTGTCGCCTTCAGCTCGTTCAACAGCTGCGGTTCGTCCTTCGGGTTGTACTCCTTGGTGACCTTTAGCTCCACCATCACCTTCCGCTCAACAAACAGATCCGCCACATGGTCCCCGACGACCACTCCTTTGAACATCACATGAATCGGGAACTCCGTCTCGGCCTTCAGGCAGCGCTGCTCCAGTTCCACCACCATCGCCCGCTGGTAGACCTTCTCCAGAAAACCGTGCTCCAGAACCTTGTGCACCTAAAAGGCAGTCGCAATGATCTCCTGCGTGAGCTGTGCGTGCCTGAGATTGATCACCACAAGCTCCTGGTCATCCTTGCTGACATCTCTTGTTTGTTGCTCTCTATCCGTGTTAATCCGCGTTAATCCGTGGCTGCCGTTGTTGCTGTTGTTGTCGTGATAGTTGCGTGTCCCAATACTATCCCCTGCCAATCCGCGGCTCAGCTCGCCTTCCGCTGCGCCTGCCCGTCCCCGCCCTTGCCGCCGCGCACCTTCGCCGTCTTACCCGACGCCGCCGAAGCCGCCTGGTCCGCCAGGTCCAACAAATCCGCCTCTTCCGCCGGCAACTCCGCCTGGTTCTGCGCCACCACGATCGTCGTGTCGTCGATGATGCCGTTCTCGGTCGGCTCGGCGCTGGTCTCCTCGGGGGCGATCGGCCGGCCTTCGTCGTCCAGCTGGATGTCCGCCATCTGCGTGCGGGCCTGGGCGATCTTGATCAAATCGTCGCGGAATTTGTCCTTGTCTATCTCCTTGATGCTGGCGACCGCCTCGACCACTTCCTGGATGTACCGGATGAACACGCTGCGCCGCTGGCCCTCCCGCTGCTGTTTCTTGCGCTTGCGGAGATACGTCGAGAGCTTCCGCCCGCACTCCTGCAGCCCCAGCCGGATCTCCTTGGCGATCTCGTCGTAATCCGCGATCGCCTCCTTCGACTCGCTGGTGAACGGCACCCACACGCTCGCCATGTGCACCATCACCATCAACGGCCCCACCGGCAGCGACCCGTTCGGCTGCGACAGCTCGTAGTTCCGCCAGTTCGTATCCACCACCGCTTTAAACACCGAGCACGCGCTCTGCTGGTACAAGAGCGGCACGCGGTTGGCAAACCGCAGCACCTTGGCGGTGTCCTCCGCCGGCAACTGCCCGCCATAGGCAAGCCCCACCTCGATCTGGAACGGGTTGCCGCGATACACCGCCGGCTCCCGCGTGATCGCGGTATAGAACTCCGCCTTCACGCCCTGCAACAGCCCCGCCAGGATCTGCTTGGCGCCGATCGGCGAGACGCAGTCGGTCGGCGGAGCCATCACCTTGGTCTTCTGCATGCCCTGGTAGAGCGCCTCAGCCTCCTTCAGACCCAGGTCTTGCGGCTTCTCACCCTCGTTCAGGCCCGCGTTCTTGCAGATCGCCTTGGCCACCGCCGGACTCACCCGGCAGAAATTCTCCTGCAGGAACGAACTCAACCGCCGCTCCTGCGTCTCCTTGAGCAGCTTCAGCAAGAAGCCCAGGTCGATGCCGTACGGGTGCGGCTTGATCTCCGCCGGCAGCGGCGGCAACTGCTCGACCGCCCGCTCGTAGGTGAACGTCTCGCCGACCGCGTTCCTGTAGACGAATCGCGCGTGCGGGTTGGCGATCGCCGTCTGGAGCATGTACTCGTCAACGCTCTGACGGCCCTTGTTGTACGAGCCGGTCATCTCGATCTCGACCCGCGTACCGTGCGGCCAGTCCACGTCGATCTGCTGGTTCTTGATGATGTCCGGCTTGTTCTTGGCCGTGTCGATCCGCAGCTCCACCTCGTACGCCGGCTGATTCTCGCCCGTCCGGCTGACAATCCGCACCGGCTTGCCCGTCGTCAGCAGGCCATACATGCCCGCCGCCGAAATGCCGATGCCCTGCTGCCCGCGACTCATCTTCAGCCGGTGAAACTTTGACCCGTACAACAGCTTGCCGAACACGTACGGGATCTGCTTGACGACGATGCCCGGCCCGTTGTCCTGCACGCAAACCCGGAACCGCTCCTCCGCCACCTGCAGCAGCTGCACCTCGATGTCCGGCAGGATCCCCGCCTCCTCGCATGCGTCCAGCAAATTATCCACGGCCTCCTTGACGGCTGTCAGGAGGGCTTTTTGGGGATTGTCGAAGCCGAGAAGATGCCGGTTCTTGCTGAAGAACTCCGAGACGGATATGTCCCGCTGGCGCGCGGCCATGCTTTCCGCCGTCGCGCGGGTTTTCATTCTCTCGGCCGGCGGTCCCTTCTTCACCCGGTCTGGCAAGGACATGGTTGCGGACGCTCCTGCGAACTATAAAATGTGACATGATAGGGAATCGCAAAGACCATTGCAACTGTCGTCACCCGTTCCTGACCGCATCTTGTGCGGATGGGTCTTCCGGCCCGTCCGTCATTCTTTGCCGACGTCCCCCATCGCATAGGATATCGTACCCC
>Ga0101944_10004198_pt1 | contig 18275 bp, 9 predicted proteins | sample DewCreD2012metaG_FD_75245 | JGI IMG/M metagenome (GOLD analysis project Ga0101944, IMG submission 75245) | Hot spring sediment bacterial and archeal communities from British Columbia, Canada, to study Microbial Dark Matter (Phase II) - Dewar... ... | reverse complement strand
CAGGCCGACCACGATCACGAACGGCAGGACGAACGCTCCGGGCGACTTGGTCAGCGCTGCGAGCCCGCCGCACACGGCCGACAGGATCAGCCAGCCGCTCACGGCGTTGGTGCGCGCGCTGGGCGGGTGGGTTCCAGGCGCGGACGCGTTCCGGTGCAGGTACACCGCGAAGGCGAGCGCTGCGATGCCCATAAAGACCGTGACCGGCCCGTCACCGTGGGCGACACGCGAGTGGGCGAGGAAGAACGGATCGAATGCGACCAGCAGGGCAGCAATCAATGCCACACGCTGATCGGTCAGCCGCCGCACCAGAAGGTACAGCGCGGCTACGAACAGGGCGCTCAACAGCGCATAGGGCAGGCGCAACGCCACGAGCAGTTCGAGGATGTCTCGACGCATGAACTGTGTGAACGGCTCCGCGGCCACGCCCTGGATGCTTTCGAAACCCCATTGCACGGCCATACCCAGCCCATCCAGCCAGCTCATCGTGAGACCGGGGTAGAAGTGCCAGTACGTCGCGCCGAAGTCACCCCGCAGGAGGGCTGCCACCACGTTGGCCGCCTGGTCGGCGAAGAACGGTTCATCGGTCGTCAAGAACAGCCGTAAGCCGGGGAGACGCGGCGCCAGCGCCAGAATGAACAACGCCAGCGGCCAGACCAGGCGTGAAACGGCGGACGGCTCAGGTCTCACGGGATCCTCAGCGTGGTCAGGAGCACGGCGTTTTCGCCGCTGGCGTCGGCCGTCAACGGCACCCGCTCGAAGGTGTCCGGGTCATATAGCCCCACCAGCAGCCGGTACTCGCCGGCCGGCAGGCCGGATGGCATGGCCAGCACGGTCGTGTCACGCAACCATTCATTCTGTTCGATCAGACTGGCCAGTGTTGCGGGACTCAGCATCCCCTGCAGCATGTGATGGTCCGCCTGGGCCACGATGGCATCCTCACTGTTCCTGAGCTGCACAAACACCTTGAATGGCCGGGGGATCTGCGCCGTCAGTGGGCGCCAGTACAGGGTCAAGGGCAGCGTCCCGTCCGGCATCGGCGCAGCGAAATCAAGGGCGTATCCGCGCAGCGCGATCAGGTTGCCGAAGTTGGCGTCAGTCACTACGGGCGGCGAGACCGGGGCCGGTTTCGGATAGGCGTGACTGAGAAACACCGGCACACCGCCCTGATTGTGAACGATGTCCATCTGGGCAAACACCTGCTGAGTGAACAGAGGCGTGTAACGACGGAACAGTCGGTCTTGATCCACCACAAACCACACACGGCCTCGTCCCGCCTCGCGAGCCAGGGCGGCGTTGAGGGCCTCGACCGAGTCGATCAGTGTCGAGCCGACATACCGATCCACCAGCTCGTCCGAATCGTCATCCATCAGCACCCTGGCGCTGGTCTCGGCGGCGTAGTAGTCGGAGTGCCCCAGATACAGGTACGCCGCCGACGGATGCACCGTCATCACCCGGTCGCCGGCTTGCCACTGGCTCTTCACCCATTTGAAGGCGGTGTCGTAGTCGCCGGTGCTGCGGGTGCCCGAACTGCTGAGTGCCGGCACGCCCCAGCCGGCGACGATCAGGGCCACACTCAGCAGGAGCGTTACCGTCGCGCTGCCCGGGCTCCGTCTCGGAAGCAGGCAGGTCAGCCACTGGCCTATCCGTGCCAGACCGTCGGCGGCCAGCAGGATGAAAACCGGTTGGCACAGGACAAAGAGGTAACGCGTCTTGCGCCAGGTCGAGACCAGCACCAGGCTCAGTTCGGCCAGGGTGAACAGGAAAATCAGCCCCAGCAGCAACGTAGCCAGGTCGTGTCGGGTGGCGCGGCCTCGGAGCGTCGCCGCCAATGCCGCCAGCAGTGCGACACCACCCAGCGCCGTCAGCGGCCAGTAGGCGCGCGTGGTAAAGTAGTAGGCGTAGTCATCTATGCGTTGCCAGCTGATGCCCGGATCAAAGAAGGTGGTCAGGAGACCCATCACTCCTGCGCCGCCGTCCGGCTGATCGGGCCGCAACACGGCGACCTGCGTGATGACGCTGAAGCCGAGTCCTGCGATCACCAGCAGTGCGATCGCCAGCGCCAGCCATTCCCGTGGGCGCGGCTGGTCGCCATCCTTCGGCGACCCCGGTTGGTGTCGGCCGAGTACCATCACGACCACCGCTGCCGCCAGCCAGGCCGGAATGGCCACGACCGCCACGGCGTGAGATAGGATCGCGCCCAGAAAACACGCGACTGCCGCGAAGCGATATGCCGGCCGGGGGGTCATCAATATGCCCCGGGCGATGAAATAGACCGCTCCCAGCATGAACAGCCCCGCCAGGGCGTACATCCGCATACGACCCGACCAGACGATCATAGACCCGTCAAAGGCGGCGAACGCGAGCGCATACAGGCCGGCGGGGCGAGACGAAAGAATGCGCCTCCCCACGCCGTAGAAACCGGCCACGGTCAAGAGGCCGGCCAGCAGCGAAGGCCAGCGCAGCATCTCCTCGCTCAGTGTGTCGCTGAGCCAGCTGAAGGGCGCAGCCAGGTAAGACAGCAGCAGGCCCTGGTTGTACAGCATGCCGGAGGGCAGGATCGGCACTCCCTTGACGGCGGTCATCCGGGCCGCCAGCATGCTGATGTACTCGTCCACGTGAAAGAAGCGTGCTACGAGGTGGTCAAGTCGCAACACAAAGGCTGCAAGGACCAACGCCAGGGCCAGGCCGATGCTGAGAGCGGGATACAACGATCGCGGTTTCATGGTCAGTGTGGTGATCTGCCCGGCCGCCGGCGACCCGTTACCGGCGTGCCGCGGCAGCCCGATGCTACCACTATGCATTTAACCGATCGTGGTGTCAAGCACGGCACAACAAGAAACCAGGTTTCTTACGGAAACCTGGTTTCTTATCCGGCTTCTCTGGCGGTAGCTTATCGCCAGGTGAACACCCGTTCGTCAACGAAATCATAGCGGATGGGCAGCTGGTCGTTGACGGCGTCCGGGAAGAGCGGGTGGGGGTTCGATCCATCCACGTTCATCACCCAGATCTCCCATCGTCCGGTGCGGTCGGTCAGGAACGCGATCTGACTGCCATCGGGCGACCATTCGGGTGCCACATTGTTCCACTGACGGCCACCGCCGGGGGCGGCCGTCACCCACAGCGGGGTCTGGGTGAGGCGCACCCGTCCGCTGCCGTCTGCATTCATGCGGTGGATGTCGTAGGTGCCGTTCTGGTTGTGGGCCACGGCGATGTACTGCCCGTCCGGGGAGAACACCGGCGTGCGATCACCGAAGCGATCGGACAATGCCCACTGCGCCTGACGATTGGCATCCAGTTGCACCAGGCCGTTCACACCGCTGCTGACAATGCGCCAGGGATTGGCCGGGTCCCATTCCGGGGCAAACGCATACGTGTCGCTGGGCATGTCCTGCCACGTGCCGTCGGCAAGGTTGACAAGGCGCAGTCCCCAGTGTGGGTCGGGCGGCAACGTCCAGCACAGAAACGGCATGCGGCCGCGAAGCTCGACCCTGATGCTGTCGGGGTTGACGTTCCACGGAATGTTGGGGCGTTTGTCGCCCAGCGTGATGAGATTGACACAGTCATCGGTCTCCTCAAGACGGCCGCCGTGTTGAAAGTTGACCACCAGCCGGCTATTGTCGGGCGACCAGGCCGGGTGCTTGGCCTGCCGCGTCTCGCCCAGCACGAGCCGTTCGCCGGTGCCGTCCACGTTGATGACCCACACCGATCCATCGGTGCCGTTCCACCGTGTGAAGGCGACCTGCCGGCCATCATTCGACAGGGCCGGGTCTATGCCGCTGGTCAGGCGGCGCAGGTCGCTACCATCGGCGTTGATCACCACGATGTCGCCGCCGCTCGACAGCTGAATCACCAGACGGTTGCTCGCAGCGGCTGGGCGAGGCGAAGTCGGCGGCGGCGCTCCCAGCGCAGCCGCCGGTGCCGTCTGCGCCAGCGCGTCGGCGGGCAGCTCCGGCAGGTCCGTCCAGTCGCCGCTCAGCCTGAGGAAGTTCAGTGGCACCCAACCGCCGCCGCCCTGCAGCGGCGCCACCAGCGCCCAGCCGCGGCCTTTGTCCACCCCGGCGACCAGCACCAGCGTGTTGATGGCCAGCGTGCCGTTGCGGTCGTGGGCGATGCCGGGGCCCGAGCGTGTCGGCACTTCGTTGCTCTTCACCCAGGCGGTGGTGACCGATGGCGCGGTGCGGACGTCACCCTGGATGGCCAGGTCGGCGGCCAAAGCCCAGCCCGGCGCACGGCCTTCGGCGGTCGGCTGCAGCAGCAGCCAGTCGGGCGCGTTGCGAGCAACGGCCAGGACGTGGGCGGCGTCACCGCGCCTCAGGGTGACGATCGGTTCGTATGACACTGCCGGGCCGCGGTAGAGGATCACCTCATCCCGGGCTGGCCCGGCTGTGGCGAGGGGCGACAGCCCGGCCAGGACGGCCACCGCGGGTGACGCTGCCGACTCAGGCGGGGCGGGTACTGCCGCAGCCAGCGATGTGGGCACGGCGGTCGGCGCCGCCAACGCCGACGGCACGGCTGTGCCGGTGGATTGAGGCGACGCCGCGACCTCGGCTGTGCCCGATACGACCGGGGCCTCGGCCAGTGAACCGCTGACGGCCAGGTACTCGGCATACACCCAGCCCCGTTCGCCATCGGCAGTGGTTACCAGAGCCCAGTCACGCGCGCGGTTGACGGCCAGCACCGAAACTGTCTCGCCGCGTGGCAGGGTGCGCATAACCGGGTAGCCGGGCCCTGCGCCCTGGCGCATGTTCAGTTGATCGGCATTGACCGTCGCCGTGGTCACGGCCGCCAGTTCGCTGACCGCGGCTGGCTCGACCGCAACCGACGACGTGTCCGGCTGTGCCGCGGCGGCTGCGGGGGCGGGACGCAGTGCCAACGGGTTCGCTGGCAGTACCGGCGCTTCTTCCAGGCTGCCCATGATGCGTACGGCGTCTCGGGGCACCCAGCCGAGCGTGCCCGAAATGGTCACGATATAGAGCCAGTCGCCGTTGGCGTTGGTGCCGAATATGCCCAGGAGCTCGCCCTGGCCAACTGCGGCGGCGACTCCATAGTTGGCGCCGGGGCCCTGGCGGGCGGAGATACCCTCAGCCGTCACGATGCCCGAGGCAACCGGCGCCAGATTGTTAAGGAGCTGTGCCAAACCCCCCTCGCTGGAAGCGGCCGATGGGGGCTGAGGGTTGTCGGACAGGACCGGCGGTTCGCCCAGAGAGAAGGTCAGTTGCAAGACGTCGGCAGGCAGCCAGCCCTGGACCACCGATTGCGTGAGGACATAGCGCCAGTCGCCGGCGGCGTTTTTCCCCAGGACCGCCACCATCTCACCGCGAGTGGCCGTGCCCACTGCCGGGAAGGTGTCAGCCGGCCCCTGACGCACAGCGACCGAGTCAGTCGTCACCGACGCAGCACCAGTGGGGCTGAATCCTCCGCTGAGCGCCACGACCTGCTCCAGGAGCGCCTGCGGATTGCCGGTGAAGACGAGCCGTTCACCTGAGGCGGTGGCCTCCGCCGCAGTTGGTGGTGTTGTGGGCAGTAGGGTTGCGGTAGCGGTGGGCGTCACCAGCATAACACGTGGGAAAGGTGTGGGCGTGGCCGGCGCAGCCGTCGGGACGGGCGTCGGCCACGTGGCGATGTCCAGACGCCGCTCGGGCGTGGCCGTCGCCTCGCTGTGGCTGACTGCCACAGGCATCGAGCAAGCGCTCAACAGGGCAACGGCCGCGACCAGGGCCAGCAGCGCGGGGGTCTTCCGTGCCGGGCGATGTCGAAGATGTCGGGTCATAGTGTCACTTCCCCAGATTGCTGTCAAACAACGTCCGAGCCGGTCTGCGGCGCGGGCGGATTCAAAGTGATGGACACACCGGGTTGTGGTTGCGGCTGCGGAGCACGTCGCGGCGGTGCCGGCTCGGTGGCAGGTGACTCTTCCTCCGTGGACTCGGTGTCACTGCCCAGGATGAAGCGCCCGATGCGCTTGGCCAGATTGCTGCCACCGTCGAAGAAGGTGTACACCACCGGCACCAGAATCAGCGTCAGCAGGGTCGAGGTGATATTGCCACCGATGACAACCGCCGCCAGAGGGGCACGCACCTCGGATCCGGCACCGACGTTCAGCAGCAGCGGCAGGAGGGCGAACACCAGCGCAGCGGTGGTCATGATGATGGGGCGCAGACGCAGCCGCCCTGCCTCAACCAGCGCCTCCCGCCGGCTGTAGCCGTGCTCCCGGCGCAGGACGTTGGTGAAGTCCACCAGCAGGATGGCGTTCTTGGTCACGATACCGGTCAGCAGGATAATGCCCAACAACGAGATCAGGTTCAGGGTGTTGCCGGTGAGCCACAGGCCACCGAAGGCGCCCACAACGGCTACCGGCAGCGAGAACATGATCGCCAGCGGATTCAGCCAGCTCTGGAACAGCGCCACCAGCAGCATATAGATCAGGCCGATGGACAGAAACAGGGCCGAACCCAGGTCGGCGAACGACTCGCGCTGGGCCTGCGACTGGCCGGCCAGCTTGAAGCCATAGCCGGTGGGGAAGGATACCTTCTCCGCAATTGCGGCTTCGACGTCGTCGGTCACATCGCCGGATGTCCGTCCGGACACGCCGCTGGTGACCGTCAGCTGGCGCTGGCGATCGGTGCGCTTGATGACGGCGGCCGCCAGGTCGCGTTCCAACCGGGTCACCTGATTCAGACGTATTTCCTGGGCGCCGCGATATCCCAGCGGCAGCTCCTGTAGACGCGTGAGGTCACTGCGCACCGCCTCGCTCATCCGCAGCGTGATGTCAATCTCCGGCCGCCCCTCCTGCTTGAAGGTTCCCACCTTGGTGCCGCTCAAAGCCGTGCGCAGGGTGCTGGCGACCTGGGCGGGAGATAATCCCAGGTTGATTGCCCGCTGCCGATCCACTACCAGCTGCGCCTCGGGCGCCCGCGCGGCATCCAGGTTCTGAACGTCCACGGTGCCGGGCACGCCGCGCACGACCGTCTCCACCTGATTGGCCAGATCAATCAGCTGGTCGGGGTCCTCTCCATAAACCTGCACCTGGATCGTGCCGCCCATACCCCCGCCGCCACCGAAGGACGAGCTCAGTTCCAGGGAGACGTTGGCTTCAGGAATCTTCTTGACCTCGGGCCGCAACGCCTCCACAATCTCGCTGACGCTGCGCTGGCGTTCGGTCTTCTCGACGACGCGCACGCGGATGGTCGCTGTGTTCTCGGCGCCGCCGGTGCCGATGCCAAAGGTGCTCCCGCCGGCGCCGACCCGGGTCAGGATGGCCACCGCCTCCGGCACCTGTTGCAGGATGATCTGTTCAACCTGACGTGCTGCCTCATCGGTGGCGCCGAGGTTCGTCCCGGCCGGCATCTGGATGTTCACGGTGAATTTGGCATCGTCCTCCTGCGGCGTGAACTCCGAGCCGACGATGCCACTGAGCACCATGTAGCCGCCGCCGGCCAATGACGCACCAGCGATGATCACCGCCAGGAAGAGCGTGGCCCAGTTGCGCAGGAAGAAGCGCAATGTGGCGGCATACAGACGCGCCAGCCCGTTGAAGCCGGCCTCCCATACCGTCACGAAACCCTTCCAGAACATGTTCACCGGCCACAGGAGGATGCTGAAGACACGTCGCAGGCCGCGCGGTCTGGGGCGCGGCTTCGACTCGTCGCGCAGCCACAGCGCCGCGAGCATAGGGGTCAGCGTGAAGGACACAAAGAGCGAAATCAGGGTCGTTGCCGCAATCGTGATGCCGTAGGAACGGAAGAACTGCCCCACGATGCCGGTGGAGAAAGCGACCGGCACATAGACGACCACATCCACCAGCGTGATGGTGATGGCAGCCAGCCCGATCTCCGAACGACCATCCAGGGCCGCCTGGCGGGGTGGTTTGCCCATCTTCAGGTGACGCTCGATGTTCTCCAGAACCACAATCGAGTCATCCACCAGGATGCCGATGGTCAGTGTGAGTGCCAGCAGCGTCAGGGTATTCAGAGTGAATCCAAGTGCCCACATCACAAGGAATGTGGTCACAATGCTGGTCGGGATAGCCAGCACCACGATGAACGTGCTGCGTATCGTGTGAAGGAACAGCAGCATGACGAAGCCGGTGATGAGGATGGCGAGGATAAGATCCTCGCGCACGGCATCCACTGCCTGGCGCGTGAATTCCGAGTCATCAATGACGATGGTCATCTCGGCGCCCGACGGCAGCTTGTCGCTCAGCTCCTGGATGGCCTCGCGCACCGAGTCGGCCACCTCAATGGTGTTCGAGTCCGAGGTCTTGATGATGCTGATGTTGACGGCCTCGGCGCCGTTGTAACGCAGGATCTGGCTACGTTCCTTGAATCCCTCCCGGACGACCGCGATGTCGCGCAGGTAGACCTGGCCGCCGCTGTCCTGACCGGCGCGGGGCTGGCCGCCGCTACCTTGCCCGCCACCGGTGGAGACAACGACATTCTCAATTTGCTCCAGCGAAGCAAAGTCGCCCACCGAGCGCACGGATGTTTTCTGGCGGCCCTCCTCGATGGAACCAACCGGGAAGGTCAGATTGCTCAGCTGCAGAGCACGCTGAACTGACTCGATGGGGATGCGGTAAGCAGCCAGGCGAGCCGGGTCGGGTTCGACCTGTATTTCGCGTTCGCGGCCGCCGGTGATGTTGACCGATGCGACGCCCTTGATGGCCTGCAGACGCGGCTTGATGTCATTGGTGGCCAGGTCGAACAGCTGATCCTGGCCCTGTGGACCGCTCAGCACGACTTCCATTATTGGCACGGCGTTCAGGTCGGCCTTGATGATGGATGGCGCCAGAGCTTCCGTGGGTAGATTGCCGCGCACGGTTGCCACCTGACGTTCCACGTCAATCGCGGCCTGATTGCCGTCGGTGCCCTCCACAAAGCCGATGATGACGACGCCCACGCCCTCACGCGCCGTGGACATCAGCTGATCAATGCCGCCGATGCCGGCCACGGCGTCCTCGATCGGCTTGACGATCAGATCTTCCACGTCCTCCGGTCCGGCGCCGGGGAACACCGTGACAATGCTGACGAAGGGGAAGTCAACCTTCGGATAGCGGTCGACCTGGAGGATGGTCAGCGACCGATAGCCCAGCACGATCAATGCCAGGATGATCATCAGCATGGTCAACGGTCTGCGAATAGCCAGTCTTGTGAGTCCCATGGCCTTATGTCCTTATGCTCCTGTGTCTCGACGGGTGGCTGCAGTGGTCTGTGGGGCACCCGCCTGAGTGATCAGCTCGCCGGCGAGTCCACTTCAACGCGGGCGCCGTCGGACAGGCCGGCCTGGCCGGCAACGATCACCTTTTCGCCCGCCCGCAGTCCGCTGACAATCTCGACGTTGGCGCCGTCCGCCAGCCCTGTCGTCACAGGGCGCAGGCGAGCCGAATTGCCCTGCACGACATAGACCGCCTCACGGTCGTTGATCAACGTGACCGCAGAACGGGGCACAAGCAGAGCAGCCTGCTTTTCCTCGACCAGGAGCGAGAGATCGGCATACATGCCGCCGCGGAGCTTACCCTCGGTGTCCACCGGTGTGACCTTGACGACGAAGGTGTGCGTGCTGGCGTCGGCAACCGGTGCGACGCTGCTGACCACGGCCGGAAAATCTTCGCCGGGAAACGCGTTGACGCGCAGGGCAGCGTTCTGGCCGGGTCGCACCTGAGTGATGCGGCTCTCCTCAACGTTGATAACCACCTCGAGGTCACGTGACACAAACAACGCCACGGGCGAGGTCGGGCCGACCATACTCCCCTCGCTGATGTACATCTCGGCCACCACGCCATCGAAGGGGGCGCGGATGATGGTCTCATCGAGCTGAATGCGAGCCAGATCAACTGCTGCCTGCGCCAGATCCACCTTGACGGCGGCCAGATCGTAGTCCACCTGAGTGAACGGGTTCTTGGCCAACGCCAGCGCCATCTCTGCCTGCGCCAGCTGGATCATCAGGGGCGACAGTTGGACGTCACTCGGATTCGTCTGCAGGTTGTAAGCGGCGCGTGCGGCCTCGTAGGCGATGGTAGCCTGCTGGAGCTGCAGCGACTGCGGCAACATACCGACCTGTCCGGCCCAGGCCACTTTGTCATATTCTGACTGCGCCAGCTTCAAAGCCGCTTCGGTCTGGGCCATCGCTGCTGCCGCTGTGGTGCGCTCGTTGTCGTTGATGTTGTTGAGGTCGTTGACCGCGTTGCGCGCAAACTGAACCGCCGCCTGCGCCGCGGCGATCTGCTCAGGACGGGTGCCTTCCTCCATTTTGGCGATGCCCAGGCGGGCCAGCTTCAGGTTGGCTTCAGCCTGGCGCAGCTGCGCAGAATAGGTCTTGCTTTCCACGGCTGCGATGGGATCACCGGCCTTGAGCGAATCACCCACCGCCGCATAGACCGTCTGAATGCGGCCGCTCGCCATCGGCACCACGTTGACACTGTTCTTGACCTTCAGGTCGCCCGAATAGGAATAGACGAGCGAGATGGTGCCTGTGCGCACGGGCGCCACCTGAACGGAGATGGCGGCCACCTCGGGCGGGGCGGGTGGCGGTGCCACGGCCGGTTCGGCGGCTCGCGCCACCGGCTCGAAAACAGAGGAGCACCCGGTCATCACCAGGCTGGCGGCCGTGATGAGAACCAGAGCTAGCAAGGGCCACTTCTTCATAGGTTTACCTCCTGTAGATACATTGCACGTCGCAAGGGATCATCTTGTTGCAGTCAGGTTCAGTCTGGCGAGGGCTGTGACAGAGATGTCGCTGTCTGCGGCGCGTTTCACCCTGTTAGCCGGCCGATTCGGCCACCGGACCGGGCATCCCGTCGCGTTGGGGGTCCGGGTCGCACAACGATCGCTCCCAGGCGCGAATGGCCTCCTCGACATCTGCGTCGTGGAACATATGAAACCGTTTGAGATGCAGGCGGAATATGTCCCGGAATAGCTGCTCCGTCTCAGCCAGCTCGGCGTCGGTCAGTGCGGCGCAACCGGCCACGTCATCATCGAGCAGCTTCTCCTGCACCTGACGTACCATCTCGTAACCCGCCGGAGTCGCCTGCACCAGAACAACGCGCCGATCGCTGTCGCTGCGGCTGCGTTCAACCAGTCCCACCTTTTCGAGGCGATCTATGATGCCCGTCATCGTCGGAGCATTGTGGAGGCTGGCACTGGTGAGGTCGCTCATCGGTCGCGGCCGGGCGGAGCGAGTCAACGTGAACAACGCCATAAACTGCGCCGGTGTCAGGTTGAAGGCCTGCAGCAGCTGCCAGAAGCGCCGCATCGCAATCCACATCAGGAGTGTGAAGGTTGCACTGATCTGGCGCAGACGATCGGATCGGGACAGTGAATCAAGGCACATTGTGTAACCTTACAAAATATGAGTGGCCACTCTATCTTCAGTCAGATATTTCGCAATGCAAATATTTTGCAACGCAAAGCAATTATAGCACCGATTCGGAAGCCGTCAAGTCCGGGATGTCGATTTGTGGCTCAGGACCAGAGGAGCGCTAGCCCCGGTGTGGTGTCTACCAGCAAGGGGGATGACCCGGGCGCGCAACAGGCCAGGCCGGTGCCTGGTGCTCCCCGGTCTGGTGGTGCGGAAGCGGCCGCCGTCCGATCCGCCATGGCGGGCGAGTGGAGGCGGTCAGTGCGTCCGCTGTTGACTCCCGGCGGGGCGCCGGAGACCCTTCGCTGCGCTCAGGGTGACACCACCGTGCTTCCTGTCATTCTGAGCGGGTTCACTGCGGGCTCAACGCCGGAGAAGCACGACCAACGAAGAATCTCGGCAGTCAGGCACCGATCTCGCTGAGAGTCTTCGCTGGTCGCCTGTTGTCGGCCACGGTATCTGTGCGACCCGCTACTTAGCGGCTGCCCCCTGTCACCCTGAACGGAGCGTTTCGCAATGACGAAAAGATCGAGATTCTTCACTGCGCTCGTCTGACGGCAGGGCACCGCCCGTTATTGAAGCGGAGTGAAGGGTCTCGCCTCGTTGGTGACAGAACACCGCTCCGTTCAGAATGACAGGTCAAGGGAGTGGGCATCGCCAGGGTTATGGGACAGACCTGGCGAGAACCGTGCGTGCTACGCCAGAGACCGGCCCTGTCACCCGGCCATACGGCTAACGCCGGCGCGCCCCCCGTGCCGCCGGTCAGTCCGCTGAATGTGTCCCGCACGCGGTTCGTGCGATCCGTTCGTGGAATCGACTGACAGCGCGCCCACGGCGCACAACCAGTCGCCACAACTAACCTGACAGTTTACTATGTGCCCATGCGGAAGAAGTGGATGATCTGACGGAGGGTGGTGCGCAAGTCGCGCCGGAAGGGATGGATGCGCCGCCCAATCGCGTAACCCTTGAACACCTTGTGCAACCACCAGTAGAGGCCGTCCGTGATGGGGTTGTGCGGCACCCGGATCGCCAGGCGGATGACGGGCTCGAGCCAGGGGAACTCAACGCCGATCGCGAACCAGCGCTGCAGATTCTCCATCTGTCGCCGTTCGAAAGGGCCGCGCTTGAACAGTGACTTGTCCCAGGCGATGGCGCTGATGTCCTCCAGGTTGCCGTCCATCAGGTCATAGTCCTGGACGAACATGCCGAGCTCGGTGCCGGGATAGGGTTGGAACAGAAAGGCGTGCGCATACTTGATCTTCGCCGCGCGATTGAGCTGCATGGTCGCAAAGTCGTCCGCCAGTGTCGCCGTGGGCAGTGCCAGCATGTTGGTCGAGCTGGCGGCGATGCCGGCGGCGTCGAGGAGTTGTCCCGCGCGCACGATTGCCTCGGCCGTCATACGGCGTTTGAGGATCTCGTCGCGCACCCGGTCGCTGCCCGACTCGATGCCCATGCTGACCGATGTGGCACCGGCCTTCTTCAGCAGGGCTACCTTTTCCGGCGTCACCAGGTTGGCGCGCACGTTGCAAAAGAATGACACCCCCACCTCGCGCGGCCACTTCTCGGCGAACTCCGCCAGCCAATCGTCAAACAGAATGAACAGATCGTCCACGAAGATGACCTGTTCGAGGGGGTAGCGTTCTTTCACCCACACCGCCTCGGCGATCACCGAGTCGACGGGGCGCATATAACCGCGCTTCTCGTGCGGATAGTGGGTACTGTACCAGGCGTGGTTGAAACAGTAGGTACAACGGTAAGGACAACCGCGGCCGGCGATAAACACCTTGACCGGACTCAGCCGCGTCATCTCGTCGTGGTCATAGATCAGGCTGCGGTCGGGCATGGGCAGGCTGCCCAGGTCGCGGATCAACGGCCGCACCGGGTTCTTGACAATCTGTCCGCCGCTCTTGAACCACCAGTTGGGCAGGTGCGGATCGAAGCCGCCGTTGCTCAGCTGGTTCGCCAGATCAACGATGGCGCCTTCGCCCTCACCGAGGCAGACGCCATCGAGACCGGGTTCTTCGAGCACATCGGGAAAGAACGTGGCGTGCGGACCGCCAAACACGGCCATCGGTTCCCGGTCGCCAAGAGCAAGCTTGATGCGGCGATTCAGCTCCAGATAGTAGCGCTGCGAGCCGGTCAACACGGTGTAGGCCAGGATATCGGGCTGAAAGCGGCGCGCCACAGCGACGGCATCCTCACGTCCTGCCACGGTCAGTTCTACCTCATGGCCGGCCTGTTTGAGCACTGCCGACAGGGACATCATGCCCTGTGGCTCATAGTCTATCTGTTTCTCCACCCACAAGATGCGCGCCATCCGGCTGTCACCCCATCCTGTCCGCCGGGCTCGTCCCCTGCATCCCCAGAATTGCCCATCGGGGCGCGCCGCCACCACGACGCGTGAAAATAGGCAGACGCCGGCCCGAGCTCGACGTTCCCGGGCTGGCTACCGACGGCTATCTTCTCGGGATGCTGAAGACAGTCCCGGCCCGGCAGGCATTGTAGTGCCATGTCTCATAGCATGTCAACGTTGATCGGATAGAGGCCGGAAGAGGTTTGTAGCGGTTCTACACCTGTTCTATAATCCGTTGCCGTATTGTGCACGTCCACGGTCTCAGCGACAGGAGGAGCCAGCCAGGTGAAAGCCCTCGTCAAACCCTACGGACAGGTAGGACTCAAGTACGTCACAGACGCACCGATACCCGACATCGGGCCGCGCGATGTCCTGGTGCGGGTGTTGGCAGCCTCGATATGCGGCAGTGACATTCATATCTATGACAGCGACCCCGTCTTCCGCGAACGCATCGGCGATGGCATGACGGTCGGCCATGAGTTTTGCGGCCAGGTCGAGCGCGTCGGCGATCAGGTGACCACGATTGCAGTGGGAGACATCGTTGCGGCGGAAAGTCACGTCGTCTGTGGCACGTGCTACTACTGTCTGAACGGCGTGCCGCACCTGTGTCAGGAAGTGGCTGGCATCGGATTCGACCGTGCCGGTTGTTTTGCCGAGTACATCGCCATTCCGGCTGAGAACGCCTTTCTGAAGCCGCCCGAGCTCTCCCTGGAGGTGGCAGCCTTCATCGAGCCGTTCGGCAATGCGCTCGACACGGCGATGTGCGTTGACCTGTTTGGCAAGAGCGTGCTCGTCACCGGTCTGGGTCCGCAGGGGCTGATGGCCCTGGCAGTCGCACGCGCCGCCGGCGCGCGGCGCGTCATCGGAACCGAAGTCTCGGCATACCGACGCCGCCTGGCGCAGCAAATGCTGGAATTGCACGGTGGTGCGCGCCAGGGTGCTCAGGACATGATCCTCGACGCGACTCAGCCCGACGTTGCCGAACAGGTGTTCCGGGCTACCAATGGCCTGGGGGTGGATGTGGTCCTGGAGATGTCGGGGCATCCGGCTGCTATCGCCACTGCCGGTACTGTTCTCAAACACGACGGCCACCTGGTGGCGCTGGGCCTGCCGGGAGGCGCCATCGAGGTTGACTGGTCGAATCACCTGGTTCTGAAGGGCTGCACCTTCCACGGCATCTATGGTCGCCATCTGTATCAGACGTGGTTCACGGCGTGTGAACTGCTCGAGTCGGGAGCGGTTCAGCTCGAACCTCTGATCACTCACCGTCTGCCGCTGGAGCGCTTCGACGAGGGATTCCAGCTCCTGAAACGGGGCGAGGCAGCCAAGGTGGTGTTGTACCCGACAGCAGCGGAGGGCTTAGCGCAGGGGGTCGGAAGCCATGGATAATGTCAACATTCTGGTCGTGGATGACAGCCCGAGCTGGTGCGCGATCTATCGCGAGGCGCTCAGCGACGCGGCCTACAACGTGCGGCTGGCAACCAACCTGGCGGAGGCGCTGGATAGCCTGAACCAGCAATTCTTCCACGTCGCCATCGTTGATATCCGCCTCGACAACGACGACCGCGACAACGTCCAGGGCATCGAGGTGCTGCAGCGCATCTGGGAGCTGAACGAGGGCACGCTGGCGATTGTGTCGTCGGGTCACGCGACGGCCGACATGCTGCCAGCTTTCATGTCCTACGGCGTGTTTGATTTCGTGGCCAAGCGCGAGGTCAGCCCCGATGATCTGGCACGCCAGTATAAATCAGCCGGATTCATTAAGGGCACCATTGACAAAGCCGGTTCGCTGGACGAAAGCCTGCGGCGAATCGAGCAGGCTGTTGACGAAGCGCGGCGGGTGGCAACCAGCCAGCAGTGGCTCGTGTCGCCTTTCCGCGTCTTCAAGGGCCTGCCTGCGCGGAGCGTCCAGGCGACGCTAAAGGGTGGCGGCATCGTGGAGTTGCGTCCTTTCCTGGGCCAGCTGAGCCGCCAGCTCTTCCCCTGGTTGCACGGCAACGATGGCGCTACGCTGGTGCGCGATGCCGCGGGCAACACGCTGGCTATTGAGGGCTACCTGTGGAGTCGCGCCCTCGGTCAACCGGCGATCGTGCGGCTGGGACGCCGCGAAACCTTCGACGCGTCGCTGCGTGCTGCACCGCTGGGGATCAGTTGGCCGGGCGCTCAGCCAGGTGACGAGCTGGCGCATCTGACCTCAGCCCATTTTGAGGGAAGCGTGTATACGGTTGCCAACAAGTCCTTTGCCAGCTCGTTCAGGCCGCCAGCGCCGCGTCGCGTGAGCAAGCCCTCCCATGCTTGAGCCCGGCACTCTGATACGCATCAGCCAGAACCTGCTGCGACAGCTGCTCCAGCCGCGGATCGAGCTGGTGAGCTTCTTTCAGTATGTGCTCGACCAGACGCTCGATGTCCTTGAGTTCGACGTGGGTTGGATGTTGCTGAAGGAGGGCGACTGGTTGCGCATTGTGGCTGCCGACAAACAGCATACGGACGATGTCGGGCGCACCTTCCTCATCAGTGACTGCCTGAGTGGCCTGAGCATGCTCAAGAAGGGCCCCATTTGCGTCCCCGACCTGAGCGAGATGCCCGATGAGTATCGTCGCGTGTACAAATCGCCGGTGGGGTACGTGATGCAAAGCGAGCTGGTCATTCCCCTGCTGATCGGCGATGAAGCCATCGGCGCTTTCAACATCGAAAGTGTCCGCGTGGGGGCATTCGAAGCACGCCACGTCGAGGCGCTCGGCCTTCTGAGCGGACACGTGGCGGCGGCAGTGGCTCTGGCGCGCACCCGCCAGGAAGCGGCTGCGTTGAGCAGTCTGAGTCTGGATCTCTCCCGACAGACCGAGATGAACGACGTGGTGAGGTCGGTGCTCACTCACGCGCTGGCGCTGGTACAGGGCAAGTTCGGCCAGGTCCTGCTGCGCGAGGAGGATGTGCTGACGGTGCGCTTCACGACCAACCGGCCGCCACAGGATCTCAATCTGTCGGTGGATGTACACGACAGCATCTGTGGCCTGGCCGTTTTACATGCGAAGCCGATCATTGTGCCCGATGTGACGCGCACCGACTACCTGGTGGTAAACATCAAGGGGGGCGAATCGGGCTGGCAGGACGATCTGGTGGTCCACCACACCGAACGGCCCCGTTACAAGCGCGCGCTGGAGGCGGACAAGGCGAGCATTCGGGCTGAGTTCGCCGTGCCCATTCGCGCTGCCTCCCATCTGGTGTGCGGCGCGCGGGGCGGCGTTATCGGCATTCTGAATGTGGAGACGCCGCGCCCGTCCGGATTCACCGAGGAGCAGCGAGCGGACGTCTTGAGCCTGGTACAGACGCAGGCGGAACGTTTCGCCGAAGGCCTGGCCAGGTTGGATCGCGACCTGCTGATGGAACTTCTGCGTGACGCCCTGACTCGCGTGGACACCGCCTTTGGCCAGGTGCTGCGGCCCGAGGGCGACTACCTGGTCATTGAGGCTACCACCGGCAGCGAACGTGTTGGCACCCGTGTGCTGGTGCAACGATCGGTCACCGGGCGCGCCCTGCGGACGGGGGAAGCGGTGTATGTGCCGGATGTGGCCGCTGATCCCGATTATCAGCGCTACCTGGGTGAAGAGATGAAGAGTGAGCTGGTGGTGCCGCTCATCATCGGTTCGGAGATGCTGGGAGTGCTCAATGTCGAGAGTGCTGTGCCGGGTGCTTTCACGCTGGATCATGCCCGCATCCTGGCAGCGTTTGCCAACCAGGCAGCGGTGGCCATTGATCGTGCCCGTCGCTTCGAGAGCCAGAAGCTGGCCGAACTGGGCAGCCTGGCCGGGGACATTGTACACCGGCTCAACAACCCCCTGGGGGCGGTGGGCATGCAGATTGACCTGCTGAAGCGGAAGCCCTTCTTCGCCGAGCTGGTGGCAGAGTACCCGTATATGACGCACTTTCTGGAGCGTATCGAGACCGATCTCAACAGCGCCAAGGCGACGATCCAGGAACTGCGCACGGCGCTGAAGGCCCGGGCACCCCGGCTGAGCGGGCTGTCGCTGCGAGCCGCGATTGCAGAGGGGTTGGCACGAACCACGTTGCCGCCTGCGGTTGAGGTGGTGCAGGCGCTGCCGGAGGCCGATGTGCACGTGTTGGCCAACGACCGCCTCCCGAACGTGTTCTGGAATCTGTTTGACAATGCCCGCAAGGCGATGCCGGATGGCGGCTGCTTGCGCGTGACCGTTGATGTCGCCAGCGAGCCAGAGTGGGTGGTAGTGACCGTGTGCGACAGTGGACATGGCATCGAGCCCTGGCGGCTCGACTCAATCTTCGAACCCGGTGACGCTACACCCGGCGATGCCTATGCGCCGGCGCACGGTCTGGGATTGTGGTGGACCCGGGCTCAAGTGGAGAGTTTCGGTGGAAGCATCGCCATGACCAGCACACCGGAGGCGGGAACCTGTGTCACACTGCGGTTGCGGAGGGCAGGGGGCTGAACGCAGCGACGCCGTTGTCCTCCCATCCTGTCGCTCAGCCAGAGCAGGACGACCCCGGACCTGAGTGCATAGGGTCGCACCTTGAGACCGAGAGGATTTCAATGAGT
>Ga0101944_10004197_pt1 | contig 18278 bp, 17 predicted proteins | sample DewCreD2012metaG_FD_75245 | JGI IMG/M metagenome (GOLD analysis project Ga0101944, IMG submission 75245) | Hot spring sediment bacterial and archeal communities from British Columbia, Canada, to study Microbial Dark Matter (Phase II) - Dewar... ... | reverse complement strand
CGGCAACGCGGGGCGCAACCTGATCGAAGGGCCGGGCGAGGTCAACTTCGATTTCGCCGTGTATAAGTCCTTCGCCGTGCGCGAAGGCATGCGGCAGGGCAATTACTACGAAGTCGTATTGCGCCAAACCTTCTCCGCGCCATATTCGGCGAGCCCCTCGGAGTTGTTCGAGCGAATCCAGAAGCTCAGCCCGAGTCCTTACGAATTCTTTCTACAGTTCGGCGACGAACAGTTGGTGGGCGCCTCGCCGGAGATGTTCGTGCGAGTAGAGGGCAACCGCGTCGAGACTTGTCCCATTTCCGGGACGGCGCGGCGCACGGGCGACCCGATGACCGACGCGGACGCGATTCGTGACTTACTGGTGTCCGCCAAAGAAGAATCGGAGCTCACCATGTGCACGGATGTCGACCGCAACGACAAATCGCGCATTTGCGTGCCCGGTTCGGTCAAAGTCATCGGACGCAGGCTGCTCGAATCCTACGCCGGGGTGTTTCACACGGTGGACCATGTCGAGGGCATCCTCGCCGAGGGTTTTGATTCCCTGGACGCGTTTCTCTCCCATATGTGGGCGGTGACCGTCATTGGCGCGCCCAAGAAGGCGGCGGCGCAGGCGATCGAAGACCTCGAAAAGAGCCCCCGCGGTTGGTATGGCGGAGCGGTGGGGATGATTTCCCTCAGCGGGGATATCAACACCGGCATCACCATTCGCACCGTTCACCTGAAAGACGGCATCGCGACGTATCCCGCCGGCGCCACGATTCTCTTTGACTCGGTGGCGGAGGCTGAAGAGCGCGAGACCCGCATGAAAGCCACGGGCTTCTTTAAGGCGCTCTATCCGGAGCCGCGGAAAACACGCCGCTTGGCGCCGCCGCCGGCGCCGCGCGTGGGCGAGGGCGTCCGGTTGCTGCTGGTGGACAACGACGACTGCTTCATCCACACGCTCGCCAACTATGCGCGCCAAACCGGCGCCGCGGTGGTCACGTACCGCGCGGGTTTTCCGCTTGAGTTGCTCGACTCCGCGCGTCCGAATCTGGTGCTGATTTCCCCGGGACCGGGGCGCCCGGAGGAGTTCGGCGTGCCGGCTCTCGTGCTCCACGCAGCTTCACGGGGTCTTGCCGTGTTTGGCGTGTGCTTGGGCTTGCAGGGCGTGGTTGAGGCGTTTGGCGGGCGCCTGGGCGTATTAGGCTACCCGATGCACGGCAAGCCCTCCGTGATCCGGCATTTCAACAGAGGTATTTTCGAAGGCTTACCGGAGACCTTCAAGGTGGGGCGGTATCACTCTTTATTTGCGCTGCGGGAAAATCTGCCGGACTGCCTGGAAGTGACCGCTGAAACGCAAGACGGCGTCATCATGGGCGTCCGCCACCGTACGCTGCCGATTGAGGCCGTACAATTCCACCCCGAATCCATGCTCACCCTGGAAGGCAACTGCGGCATGCGGCTCATGGAGAACGTCGTGCGCCTCTATGGGCGCCGCTGAATCTTCCCCCAGGAGCAACTCAGAGCTCTAGTACCACCTAAGGTCTTTCAGATTTGCCAGTGGACGGCAGGTGGCGGCATACTGGTGGGTAAGGAAACTTACCTCCAATGCCCGAGATCGCACAAGTGCTGGGAGACATTTTGTTCTATGGCGTATGCTTCGGGCTGGCCGTCTGGCTTTGGAACAATAGCGACGGCGGCGGCAAGCGTGCCCGCCTGCCTGTAGCCTGAATGCCGCATTGCATCATAGCGGGTGGCGGTCTGGCTGGAATGGCCGCGGCCGCCGCGCTCGGTGAAGCCGGATTCCAAGTTGAGCTTTTTGAGGCCCGCCCCTTTCTGGGTGGGCGCGCCGCCTCTTACGGCTACCCCACGGCGGGCGGCGTCGAGACCATCGACAACTGCCAGCATATCCTGCTGCGGTGCTGCGTCAACCTCCTCGATTTCTATCGCCGGCTGGGAGTCGCCAACCGCATCCGGTTCTACCGGGAATTCCACTTCCTTGAACCGGGCGGACGGCGCTCACGGCTGGCGCCAGGCGTTTTGCCGCCCCCAGCGCATTTCGCCGGCAGCTTTTTCCGGCTGAAATTCCTCTCTTGGAGCGACAAGATGGCCGTCGCCCGAGGATTACGCGCCATACTCCAGGGCTCCGCCAGCCCGGAACTCGACAGTCTCACCATGGCGCAGTGGCTCGCTTCTCAAGGGCAGCCTCGCCGCGCGGTGGATCGCTTTTGGCGCCCTATCCTTCTCAGCGCCGTCAATGAGGAACTCGACCGCATGGCGGCGGCGCATGGCTTCCAAGTGTTTCGCCTCGGTTTCCTCGGCGGACCGGAGTCCTCGGAAATGGGCGTGCCGGAGGTCGGCCTCAGCCAGCTCTACGCGGCCGGACAATGGCAAAGGTTTCCCAATGTGCGCATCCGGACGGGCGAAAAAATCGAGCGCTTCCGCTTCGCTGGGAACCGAGCCGCCGCCGTTGTGGCGAAAGGAGCCGAGCACGAAGCTGACTATTTCATCTGCGCGGTCCCCCACCACCACCTTCCCGCCGTGGCGCCCGAAATCCCCTTGGACCTGACACCCTTCCAGCATTCGCCGATTACCGGGATCCACCTTTGGTTTGACCGCCCGGTCACCGATCTGCCCCACGCCGCGCTCCTGGACCGCACCATTCAGTGGTTCTTCAATAAGCGCGAAGGGCGGTACTTGCAACTGGTCGTCAGCGCGTCGCGAAGCCTGACGGAGCTGCCTCGGGCTGAAGTGATCGGCCTCGCGCTGCGGGAACTGAGGGAATTCCTCCCCGGGGCCAGGGAGGCCAAGCTAGAAAAAGCGCATGTGGTGAAAGAAATGAGGGCTACGTTTTCCGCCGTCCCGGGACTGGCATCCGCGCGTCCCGGTCCCCGCACGCGCTTCCCGAATTTCTTTCTCGCCGGGGATTGGACGGCGACCGGTTGGCCCGCCACCATGGAAGGCGCGGTGCGGAGCGGTTACCTCGCCGCCGAAGCGGTGAGCGAAGCCGCCGGGCGCGCAGCGAAGTTTCTCATACCCGGCGTGACATAATTGAAGTATGGTGTCCAGGAGATTCGCGATGCTGGCGTGGTGCGCGGTCTTCGCGGCGCCCGCGCTCGCCGCTCCGGCGATGACCAACCTCAAGGTGGAAGTCAAGACGCTGGGGGGAAATCCGATCGAGCGCGCGAGCGTCGTGGTGCGGTTCGTGGAGGGGCGTTCCGTAGCCAAGTTCGGAAAGAGAATCCGCACCAACTGGGAAATGCGCACCAACCAGGATGGGGTTGTCAAGATCCCCCCCATCCCGCAGGGCAAAATCCTGATCCAGGTGATCGCCAAGGGCTTCCAGACGTTCGGCCAGACTTACGACGTCAATGAGGAGGAAAAGACCATCGAGGTCCGCTTGAAGCCGCCGCAGCCTCAACACACCGAGCACCGCTGATGCCGCTTCAGAGCGGTTCGGTTAGTTTTCGTTGCATCGCAAACTTCACCAGCCCCGCGACGTCGTGAATGTTCAATTTCCGCATCAAGCTGGCGCGGTACGTATCCACTGTCTTGGCGCTGATCTCCAACCTGGCGGCGATCTCCTTAGCCCGCAAGCCTTCCACGAGCAGCGAGAAAACCTGATGCTCTCTCCGGCTCAATCCCTCCAGCGGATCTTCCGGCTGCCTGCGCCGTTCCGCCCGCCAGACGTTTTCGATCCCCACTCCGCCGGGCACCCAAACGGCGCCGTTTTGCGCCTGCCCCAGCGCCTCCAACAGGTCGCGAGCTACGCTCGATTTCGGCACGAACCCGTAGGCGCCGCTGCGCAACGTTTCCAATACCGCCTTTCGGTCCGCCCTCGCCGCCGTGACGAGGATGCGCGTAGGGGCGCCGACAAGCCGCGCCTTGCGGACAATCTCCAGCACAAAAGTGCGGGACAGCCCCCAATCGAGCAGCGCCAAATCCGGCCCTACCTTCTCAATCAACGAGAAAGCTTGCTCACCGTCGGCGCACTGCGCGATGACATGGTAACGGCCCTTCACTTCGCACAGGCAGGCGATGCTCTCGCGCACGAGCGCCTGTTCGTCGCCGATCAGGAGCGTGGCCCTACGGCCCTCATTCGGGCGCGAAGGATCAGTCCGGCTCTCCACCGTGCCCCTTCTTCAACCGGTCAGGAGAAGCTGCGTACCGCCGTGGCTTCGTCGTCGAACACCTCAAATACGGTATACAGTTTGGTGATCTGAAGCAGATCTTTCACTCTCTTGGTCAGGTTCAACAGCTTCAGGGCGCCGCCGTGGTTGGTCACGGTAGTGAAAGCTGAGACCAACTCTCCGATCCCCGAGCTGTCGATGTAGGAGACTTCTCCAAGGTTCAGGAGGATCTTCCTCTCCCCCTTGGCGACTCTGTCGCGGATCGTTTCCCGGAAGGCGCTCGACCCCTCCCCGAGAGTAATGCGTCCCTCCGCATCGATCACCGTTACGTCTCCAACCTGTCTAATTGTCAGTTTTACGCTCACAACGCCTCCTCAACTGTGCTCAATACAGCAGTTTAGCGCCCGTCTAATCTCCTGGATCGCGGCGCTTGACCAACTCGAGTACCGTTCCGTGTTTCCGCAAAGGCTCCGTTCGCACCTCGTCCACAAAGGAACGGATCAACAACAACCCCCTCCCGGACTGCCGCAGAAGATTCTCGTCGGTGGTCGGATCCGGTATCGACTGCAAGTCAAATCCCTCTCCTTCATCCTCGATCCGGATCACCAACCGCCCCGGTTCCGAGGTCACTGTCAATCGAACTTTCTTCTCCTCACTATAGCGGTTACCGTGCACGACGGCGTTGACCATGCCTTCCCGAACCGCCATGCCGATCTGAAACACATCGTCCTCGCCGAAGCCGATCTCGCCCGCGATCCGGATCACTTCCGCCTCCGCCAAATCCACGCTGGCGAGCGTGGACGCGAAGAACTCGTCCAACCGGATCAGGGCGTCGTGAGGTGAATTCATAAAACTACGGTCCGGGGCAAGTCGAATACCTACGATAGAATTCCCCGTGCTGGAGTGTCAAGAAGCGGGGTTGGGCCGAAGCCGGAGCGCTCCTGCCCGCAATGCTGACTTGGAGCCGCCGGTAGGGGTAGTCTGTAGTGAGGTGAAATTCTACCTGCAAAACGGCGCGCGCCGGCGGGCGCCGGCACGCTACCTGGTGACCGCGCTGCTGGTCTCGGCAACCATAGCGTTTGTCGGGTGGACCGTGTGGCTGTTCGCTGACCCGGGCATCCGGAGGTACCGGCAAGTAAGCAGGGATCTCGTCATCGAACGCCTGGCGCACGTCGAGAAAGCTCTCGAGGAGGCCACCGTCGCAGTGGCATTCATCCCGGATTCGCCCCCGGAAGCGGCAGCCGAGCGCTGGAGATCGCTCTTCCTGGCCTACCGCAAGCACCTTGATCAGTTGGACTTCAGCGACCCGAGCGTTCAGGCGGTCGCGGAGCCGCTCCATCGAGTATTCAGCCTGGTCGGACAAGCCGAACAGATCCGCAAGAACATTCTCAAAGGGGAGTACGCCGGCGAGAGGCGCAAGGCGGAGGAGTGGAACTACCACCGCGCGATGCGGGACGCCGCCCGTGAAGCCCGCGCGGCGGCGGCACGGATACGGGAATGGAATCAGCGGGAGCGCCCGGGTAGCCTCGCCTTTCCACTCTATCCGCTTTTTGGCAGCATCCTCTGTCTCAGCCTGCTGATCTGTTACCTCCGGGCGCAGCGGCAAATCGAGCGGATGGAAGCCGCCGCCTCGCCTGAACCGCAAGAAGCCGCGGAGATTCAGCCGCCTCGCCTGGCTTACTTCGAGCCGAACGGGATGGACGCGCTCCGCCGTTTCGCCGCCCGCGTGGCGCACAATTTCAATAATTTGTTGACCCCGGTGACAGGTTACGCCGACCTGCTTTTGCATTCCCTGCCACCCTCGGACCCGAATCGCCAAGACATTGAAGCGATTCAGAAAGCGGGGAACCGGGCGGCTTTCCTCGCCCGCCAACTGCTGATCTTCGCCGGGCGGCAGGTGACCAAACCCCGAGAAACCGGCCTGAACGCGTTGATCCGCAGTCTCGAAGAGCCGGTGCGCGCCGCCCTCGGCTCCGGCGTCCGGCTGCTGTGCGAACTGGATCCGCAAGTTCCCCAACTCAAGCTGGACCCGGCGCAGTTCGAGCAACTGCTGGTGAATCTTGCGCAAAACGCCCGGGAGGCGATGCCCGAAGGGGGACTCTTCAGCATCTCTACATCATTCGTCACTCGCGGATACGCCTTGACCCCGCCGAGCCCTCTGCCGGATCCAAGCGTCTTGATTAAGATCGCCGACACCGGCGCAGGCATGGACGAGGATACGCAGAGGCAAGCTTTTGAGCCCTTCTTCAGCGCCCGGGAACCCGGCAAGGGATTGGGACTCGGTTTGGCGGCGGTCTACGGCATTGTGCGTCAGCTTGGGGGCGCCATCCGGGTCATGAGCCGCCCGGGTCAGGGCTCCACGTTCTTGATCTATCTCCCCGTGGCCCATCCTTCCGAAGGGGCGCCGCCGGGCGGGAGGTTCTCAGTTCGCGAGCTCAGCAAGACGCCCCGCTGAGCGGCGTTTGTTGTATAGTTGTGGGTCTGAATCCAACACTCGCCGGCCACGTCCTTCGACACGTCCGCGAAGGGATTGTCGTCATAGCGGACGACGGCGCAGTAGTTTCCATGAACGCTGCCGCCGAACAGCTTTTCGGCCTGTCCGGACTCGATCCGGCGGGTGTGCCCATCGGCCGGCTGCTGCCCGGTTTGAGTTGGGATTGGGCCGACGGCACGCCCCGGGAATTGGATGGGCGGGATGCTGCCGGCCGGGCGTTCGCTGCCGAGGTGGCGCTCAATCGCATCACCGAGGCTGCCGGGCCGCTCTATTGCCTCGTGGTTCGCGACGTTTCCGAGCGGCGGCGCGCCGAAACGGCTGCGGCGGCGGAACGCAACTTCATCTCCGCCATCCTCGACACAACCTCAGCCATCCTTCTTGTGATTGACCGCGAGGGGCGAATCGTGCGCTTCAACCGGGCTTGCGAGGAGGTTTCCGGCTACGCGGCGGAGGAGATCGGCGGGCGCCCCGTGTGGGCGTTCCTGGACGTTCCCGAAGAGCAGGACTCGATCCGCCGCGCCACCGCCGCCGCGCGCGCCGGACACTGCCCCCCGCGGGGAGAGACATGGCTGCGAACCAAGTCCGGCGCTTTGCGCCGCATCGCTTGGTCGAACGCCATCTTACGCGACCATCGCAATCAACCCGCCTACCTTATCTCCTTCGGCATCGACCTCACGGAGCAGCGAATGCTTCGGGAGCAACTCCTGCACTCGCAAAAAATGGAGGCGATGGGCCGGCTGGCGGGCGGGGTGGCACACGACTTCAATAACCTCCTGACAGCCATCTCCGGTTTCGCCGAATTGGTGGTGGACACGCTTGCGCCGGAAGATCCCCGCCGCAGCGACCTGGCCGAAATTCAAAAGGCAGCCGAGCGCGCCGCCTGCCTCACCCGGCAGTTGCTCGCATTCAGCCGTAAACAGGTGATCCAGCCGCAGGTGCTTGACCTCAACAACGTCGTCCGTGGTCTGGAGCTGATGCTGCGCCGCCTCCTGCGGGAAGACGTACAGCTTATCTTGGACCTGGCGCCTTCCTGCGGCGCCGTTCGGATGGATCGCGGACAACTCGAACAAGTGGTGATCAACTTAGCCATCAACGCCCGCGACGCCATGCCGCGCGGCGGACGTCTGACGGTCAGTTCGACGACTCTCATCCACCCGGGGCGATCCCATGACTTGCGAACGCCGCTCGAGCCGGGAACTTACACCCGTCTCTCCATATCCGACACCGGCCATGGCATCCATGCCGCCGACTTACCGCACATATTCGAACCCTTTTTTACCACCAAGCAAGCCGGCAAGGGAACGGGACTAGGGCTATCGACGGTGTACGGCATCGTGGCTCAGGCGGGCGGAGGCATAGGCGTGGAATCTGTAGAGGGCGCCGGCGCCACCTTCCACATTTACCTCCCGGTGGCCGGCGCCGTGCCTCTCCCGGAGGCGGCGGACCAGCCGGCATTCAGGGAAGCCGCTCAAGGCAGCGAAACGGTCTTGCTCGTGGAGGATGAAGCCGAGGTGCGGGAGGTCATCCGGCGTGTTCTGGCCCGGGCGGGATACCATGTGGTGACAGCGCCGGGCGGCGAGGAGGCGGTCGCACGCGGCGCGGAACTGGGCGGGCGCATTCACCTTCTTTTGACCGACATCGTCATGCCGGGCATGTTTGGGCCGCAGTTGTACCAGTCGCTTAGCCGCCAGTGCCCCGGCCTGCGGGTCCTCTATATTTCCGGCCACACCCACGAAGAGTCCATCCGCAACTTGGAAATCCCGGCCGACGCAGCCTTCCTGCAAAAGCCTTTTGCGCCGGACTTGCTTGTCCGGCGCGTGCGCGAGGTCCTGGCGGGATCTCAACTGTCATCCCGCTGAACGCTAAGAAGCCGGTAGGCTTCGCGCCTGCCGACGCCGCATCGCCGGGCAGCCTCTTTCAAAGCCTCCCTGCGAGGCATGCCTTGGCCGAGCAACTCGCGGTAGCAGAGTTCAAGCGAAATCCCTGCGGGCGAAGCTTCTGAGGGCGCGCGGTCCACCATCAGCACGATTTCTCCCTTCACCGCGGGCCTGCTCTCCAACGCTCCTCGCACTTGGGCCGCGGTTCCGCGCAGGAATTCCTCGTGGATCTTTGTGATTTCGCGCGCCACCACCACGCGGCGGCTGCCGAAGACAGCTTCGCAATCCCGCAACGTTTCCAGGATGCGGTGGGGAGCCTCGCAAAAAACCAGCGTCGCGGGCAGCCCGGCAAGTTCCTGAAGCCTGGCGCGCCGCTTCCCTGCCTTGGGCGGCAGGAAGCCTCCGAAGAAAAACGAGTCGGTCGGCAGACCCGAAGCCGACAGAGCGGCCACAACCGAGCACGCTCCGGGCGCCGGCCGGACTTCGAAGCCGCGTTCCAGCGCCAGCGTAACAATGCGGTAGCCGGGGTCTTCGACCAGCGGGGTGCCGGCGTCGGAAACCAGAGCCACGGACTCGCCGCGCTCCAGCCGGGCGGCGATCTGCCCGGCTCGGGCGGCCTCGTTGTGCTCGTGGCAGCTCAGCAAGGGAGTCGTGATTCCGTAGCGCTCCAGCAGCTTGCGCGTCTCGCGGGTATCCTCGCAGGCGATCAGGCTCACTTCCTTCAACACCCGGATCGCCCGCAACGTAATATCCTCCAAATTGCCGATCGGGGTGGCCACGACATGCAAGACGCCTCTCACATGGCCTATTGTAGATATGTTGGGCGGAGGGCGACAGTAAACCATTTCCGAGGATCTGACCTTGAGCCCCGACCTATTTCAGGAGAGCGCCGGCAGTTACGTCCTGGACGCACCGGGCAGGAAGGCCACGGTGCGGTTGCGCTGGGACGTTATGGAGCGGATGTCGAGCGAAATGCTCCGCGGATTCGGGGCCATCCCGAGGAGGGGCGCGGAGATCGGCGGAGTCCTGTTAGGCCGCGCCGTCATGGGCGACCGCCTCATTGTGGACGTCGAGGATTTCGAACTCGTTCCGTGCAGGTACACGCGCGGCCCGTACTACGCGCTGAGCTTGCAGGAAATGGGCCATTTCCGGGAGGTAGTCGAGCGAAACGCTCCGCGGCCGGACGGAGGCGTCTATGCTGTGGGCTTCTTCCGCAGTCATACCCGCGACCGGCTGAGCTTGGGAATGGACGACATGGAGTTGCTCGAAGTCTGTCTTCCCCACCCCACCGATATAGCGCTTCTCGTGAAGCTCTCCGGAGGCCGGCCCGATGTGGGAGCCATTTTCTTCCGGGAGCCGGGCGGCATGAGATCGGATTCTTCTTATCTCGAGTTTCCATTCCGGCGCGCGCGGCCGGCTGGGCGATCTAACTCGTCTGGCAAGAGGCCCGGACCGCCCCCCAACCCGGCAAGCGCGCCGGTGAAGGAAGGTACCGCTTCCACCATGGAATCTGAAGACTTGACCCAGTCCCCGAAGCCGAAACGCGGGAATTTTTGGATCCCGCTATCGTTCATATTCCTCGTTCTTGGCGTCGCCCTCGGGTTGTCGGTCGGGCACCTGATGGGGATTATCCAGCGCACGCGGGCTGCGGCTGTCCCTGCGGACGCCTATCAGTTGGACCTTGCGGTGACCCCGAGCGGCGATACGCTCCAGTTGAAGTGGAACCGCAACGCCGCCGTGCTGTCGAAGGCCCGTAGCGCGGTGTTGAGCATTCAAGACGGACAGTACTCGAACCGCTTGAATATCGACCCCCGCGACCTGGCGGGCGGGACGTTGTTTTATCGCAACGTCTCCGGCGAGGTGAATTTCAAATTGGAAGTGTTTACGGGGGAACGCTCCAGCCTTTGTGAGACGCTCGAGTACCGCGCGGGACCGCCGCCGCCGGCTAAGAGATGACGCGCGCTCAGGCGGCTTGCTCGCGCCCCGCCCGCTCGCGATCGCCTATGCGGAAGGCGAGCCTCGCGCCGTTTCGCGCAGCTTGAACCCGCACCGTCGCCCCCGGCGGAATTCTTTGGTCGACCACCATTGCCGACAGGGGGTGCAACAAGAACCGAAAGAGCGCGCGCTTCAACTCCCGGGCGCCATACTCCGGGCTCGTCCCTCGATCCAACAACAAGCGCCGCGCCGACGGGCGGACGTCGAGCAAGAACTGCCGCGACATCAGCCGGGTCGAAATCTGAGTCTGAATCTCGCCGATCAACTGGTCCAGGATGCGCTCGAGCGAGCCCGCGCTTAATGGCTGGTACGTAAATACGGCGTCCACGCGGTTCATGAATTCGGGCGGGAAAAAGCGGCGCGCCGCCTCGACGGCGAGGTGATGGAGTTTCTGCCCGCTGGTTTCGCGGGCGGCGCCGCAGCCTGCAAAGGTAAAGCGCGGGCGCAAGTGGCGCTCGATGTTCCTCGCGCCGAGATTGCTGGTGAAAAAGACAAAGGTTCGCTCGAAATCGACGCTCGTGCCGTCTCCGAGCCGCAGAACGCCCTTATCCAGCACCCCCAACAGCAGGCGGACGAGTGACGGGGCGGCCTTCTCAATCTCGTCGAATAACACCAGAGCGAGATTCAGCCGCGCGCTCGTAGCCGCCGCCAGGCGGCTTTGCGTCAGCAGCGGTTGCGTTTCCCGGTGACCCAGATAGCCGGGCGGCGCTCCGATGAGCTTCGCCACTTCGTGATCCAATTGGAATTCGCCGCAGTTCACCTTCACCACGCATTTCGCGTCGCCGTGCGCCGCCTGAGCAAGAGATTCGACGGTCTTCGTTTTCCCGGTCCCGGTCGGACCGAGGAGTAAAAAGACTCCCGCTGGACGCCCTTCGGGCGCAAGTCCCGCCCGATAGGCGTCGAGATAGGGCAGGATGCCGTCCAGGGCCTCGTTCTGACCGACTACCAGGCGGCGGACTTCAGCGGCAATGTCCCACAACCCGCCTTCCGCGGCGCGCGGCGGTCCCCCGCCCCAAGGCGCACCTTCGCTTCCACGGCTATTGTCGGCCACCACGCGCAGCGGCGGCCGGGTTTTTCCGAACATCCTCGCGGCCTCCTAATCCACCCCTATTATTCGCCGCCGCCGCCAAACGGAAGGCCCGAAAATGACAGATTAAAGGCCGGATTGTGTGGAAATATGGGAACTGTTTTTAGAATGAAATGAGTCAATTGCGGCTAGAATGCGCCCGCTCGCCTTCCCATCCCCATAAGGGTTGTGAACGCGCGTCATGGCGGCGTACGCCTCCGGCTCGTCGAGCAAGCGGGCTACCTCCGCGACAATCCGCTCCGTGCGGGTGCCAACCAGCCGCGCCGTCCCGGCTTCCACGGCTTCCGGACGCTCCGTGGTCTCCCGCATCACCAGAATCGGTTTGCCCAGGCTCGGACCCTCCTCCTGAATGCCGCCGGAGTCCGTCAGCAGCAGATACGCTTTACGCATCAGGTCGACAAACGCCACGTAGTTCAACGGCTCCAAGAGATGGACCCGGCGGCGCCCGGAGAGCAACCGTTCCACGGGCTCTCGGACGTTGGGATTGGGGTGGACTGGATAGATCACCTCGACGTCTTCCCTTTCGGACAACTCGGCAAGGGCCCGGCAAATCCGTTCGAAACCCTCCCCAAAGCTCTCCCGCCGGTGCGCCGTCACCACGATCCACTTCCGCGCGCCGTCCAGCCCAGGCATATCCAATCCCCGAAGCTCGGCTGTTTCCAGCCGCCGCTGCACGTGCAGAACCGCGTCTATACCCGGGTTCCCCGTCACCACCACCCGTTCCGGCGCCACGCCCTCACGAAGCAGATTGTCCGCCGCCCACCGCGTCGGAGCGAAGTGCAGAGCGGTCAGCCGGCTCGTAAGCAGGCGGTTCATCTCCTCCGGAAAAGGGTGTTGCAGGTTCCAGGTTCGCAGCCCGGCTTCGACATGTCCTACGGGCACTCCGGCGTAAAACGCCGCCAACGCGCCGCAAAACGTGGTCGTGGTATCTCCTTGCACGATCACCCAGTCCGGACGCTCCCGGGCGATCACCGGCTCCAGCCCGGCTACCACCCGCGCCGTGGTCTGAGCCAGCGTTTGCCCAGGCGTCATCAGATCCAAGTCATAGTCCGGCGCTACGCCGAACGCTTCCAATACCTGGTCGAGGAGCGTGCGGTGCTGCGCCGTGACGCAGACGCGTGCTTGGAAACGGTGAGCCCAGTTGCGGCAGCAAAGAATGACGGGGCACAGCTTGATGGCTTCGGGACGCGTCCCGAATACGAAGAGGATTCTAGGGATCGCCATGCTCCGGCGCCAAGGCGGACGGAAGTGAGCCTACTTGTGCCGGTAGGTGATTCGCCCTTTAGTTAAATCGTAGGGGGACATTTCCAGGGTCACTCGGTCGCCCGCCAGGACCCGGATTCGATTGCGGCGGAGCTTGCCTGCCAAATGGGCCAGCACCACCCGGTCCTGGTCCAATTGGACGCTAAACAACCCGCTTGGAAACTTCTCAACGACAGTTCCGGTCACTTCAATGCAATCTTCTTTACTCATTCGCCTCCCGAGTGCAGGTATGCACTTGTTGCTTACATTATAACCCCGGTCTTGTCACTTTACCTTTTCCAGCAAGGCGAGTAAAGTCCGCGCCTGCTCCGCCCATTGGCTCCGTCCGGAGGCGAGCAGGCGCAGTTCCTGCTCCCCACCTTCCAGGTCCCTTTGGACGAACAGAGCTTTAGCCAGGCAAAAGCGGGCTTCGTCGCGGTAGAACTCGTCACCGGCCGCCAGCACCTCCCGGAATCGCCGCTCCGCCTTGCCGCTATCGCCTTGCAGCATGGCGCAGACTCCCGAATAGAGCTTCGCGTAGGCGAAATTCGGCTCCAGCCGGATCACCTCCTCCAACGCCGCGGCTGCTTGCGGAATCTGCTGGTTCATGTATAACTGCATGGCGGTGCGCAGTGGCCGTTCGGCGGCTTGTCCCGGCGGCTTGACCGGCGGCACGTAGGCGAGAGGGAAAAACGAAGCCAGGTCCTGGAGCAGCTTCTCCCGCACCGGACGCAGTTCAGCCGCCGGCAAAGGCGCCTCCTGCCGGGTCTGCCCCCGCGGTCCTGACAACCAGACGCGGCCTCTGCCAAGCCACGCGCCCGCCGCGATGGCCGCTATAACCACACCCGCCGCAACCCCGGCTCTGAACAGCTTTTGCCTCCGCGGACGCCGCTCGTATGCCTTCGCCGGCTGAGCGGCAGCGCCTTTCCTCGCCGCCCCGAGCGCTTCCCGCAGGTTTGCCAGGCGGGGACCGCATTCGGTGCACGACCGGACGTGAAACTCGAAAGCTTCCCGGTCCTCCTTTGCCAGGTTTCCCTCGACATACTTTTCCAGCAGGCGCTGCTCACGAATTTGGCGGCAAGTCATAGTGCGCGCTTCCCGTTCCGCAATGCAATTGTGGCACAACCGGAGCCCGCGCTTCCGCCGGGGCCGCCGCGGCGGATGGTAACCTGAAAGCAGGAAATGTTTGTTCTCCTGCTTCCCTTGCTGTTCCTCCCGGTTTGGGGCTTGGCTCAGGAAATTCGCAAGGATTCGGTGGTCGTCACCGGAACCTATGAGCCGGTGCCGCTTGAGGAGGCGGATCGCGCCGTCCGCACGATTGAGGTTGGACCACAACTGCTCACTTCGGCGAGCCTGGCTGATTTCCTCCAACTCGACCCCGCGCTGGATCTGCGCCAGCGCGCGCCGGGGGGCGTTCAGGCGGACCTCTCCATCCGCGGCAGCACCTTCGGCCAGACCCTCGTCCTCCTGGACGGGCTGCGAATGAACGACGCCCAAAGCGGGCACCACAATCTCGACTTGCCCGTGGCGCTCGATATGGTGGAGCGGCTGGAGATTCTGCGCGGCGCCGGGTCTTCCTTGTATGGGTCCGACGCAGTGGGCGGCGTGATCCACGTGATCACCGGGAAGCCCCAGTTTTCCGAGGTTGCCGTTCGCAGCGCGGTGGGCTCCTTCGGCACGAACCAGCAGAGATGGACCGCTTCGGCGCTCATCGGCTCGCTATCGCAACGGCTGGCTGTTTCGCGGGATTTCTCGAGCGGATTCCAGGAAAACCGCGATTACCGCAATCTGCTTCTGTCATCTCTGACCCATTGGCGGCGCACCCGCGTCATGCTGGGACACCGGGACAGTCCCTTCGGAGCGCAGGGATTTTACGGCGCGTATCCTTCCTGGGAACGGACGAAAGCCTGGTACGCTTCGGCTACGCAAGGACTGGACCGGAAGACGGACATCTCCTTCTCTTTTCGGCGGCACACGGACCTGTTTGTGCTCTATCGTTACCGCCCGGAGGTCTATACCAACCGCCACGCAGTAGAGTCCTACCAGGGCGCGCTCCGGAGGCGCGAGGAATTTGCGCCGAACGTGCGGGTGTTTTATGGCGCCGAGGGCTGGGGTGATGCGATTCAATCGACCAATCTCGGGCGCCACTCGCGGGCTCGCGCCGCAGCCTATGCCGCGCTCGACGTGCGGGCGCTGAGAAGGTTCTCTTTTTCGGCTGGCTTGCGGGGCGAAAGCCACGGCGCATTCGAACGCGTATGGAGTCCCACGGTGGCGGGCGGCGCGTGGCTGTCCCCGAATTGGAAACTCCGCGCCAGCGCGAGCCGGGCGTTTCGGGTTCCCACCTATACGGAACTTTACTATCATGACCCCGCCAACGCCGGCTCCCCGGACTTGCGCCCCGAGAACGCCTGGAGCTATGAAGGCGGGCTGGAGTGGAACTCCGGCGGACGCTGGCGCGCCGACGCCGCCGTCTTCGCCCGGCGCGAAAAGGATGTAATCGACTATGTGCGGCGCAGCGCCCGCGACATCTGGCGCGCCACCAATTTCCAGCGGCTGAACTTCCGGGGCGCGGAAGCCGCGCTCAGCTTCAGGCTTTCACCCGTTCAGCAGTTGGACTTGCGCTACGCGGCGCTCCACGGCAGCCGGGACTTCTTGCAGGGCTTCGAAAGCAAGTATGTGTTCAACTATCCATCGCACTCCGCTGTGGCCGGTTGGCAATGGACGGGCCGCGGTGTGGCGTTGCGCACGCGCCTCGGCGCCCTGAACCGCTTGCGGCGCGATCCTTACGCGGTTTGGGACGTGTACGCGGCGCGGGTGGGAGGACGCCTGAATCCCTTCCTGCAATTGACCAACCTCAGCGGGACCAGCTATGAAGAGATCCCGGGCGTGTCGATGCCCGGACGCGCCGCCGTTTTCGGCGTTCAGTGCATTCTGTGGCGCTCCCGCTAATCTTGGGTGAAAATGGGAACGGCGCTTCCATGAAGAGAACCAGATGGCTGCTCGCGGCGGCGCTTTTGCTTGCGCCGGCTACGCCCGCGAGCCCCGCCGAATCCGGACAACTCGACTCCAGTCCGGCGCTGTTCAGCGTTCTGGCGGCCATTAACATCGCAGGCTACGATGCCGATCTCGACTCGCCGGCCAATAGTCCGCTGCGCGCCATGATCCGCAACCATTTGCTGGCCAAGCCTCCGGCTTGCTTGCCGGAATTGAAGCGCTTTTTCCAGGAGCATCGCCAGAAGAACGCCGCGGCCGAACTCAGCCAGTACGTTTCCTTCGCCCTGTCCACGGAAGGTCCTCCGAATTTCGAGTTCCGGTTCAAGGAGTACCTGCTGCCGCCGGATGCGGCGCCGCTTATCAACCTCCGTCCCTTGCTCGCCCGCTTCCACAAGGAAGCGAACATCGACGAACTGTACCGCAAGTCGCAGCCCTACTTCGATCAAGTCATCGCCCGCTATCACGAGCCGGTTTCCAAAGCCGTTCTGGAGGTCAACGCTTACTTGCGGAATCCCACCAGCGGCTACGTGGGGCGGCGGTTCCAGGTATACATCGACTTGTTGGGCGCACCGAACCAGGTTTTCTCGCGGAGTTATGCTGACGATTACTTCGTGGTGGTGACGCCCTCCGCCGAGCCGCAGGTGGATTACGTGCGCCACGCGTACCTGCATTACCTGCTCGACCCAATGTCGATTCGCTACGGGGAGGAGATACGCACGAAGCGGTCTTTGGAAGACTTCGCCCTGGGAGCGCCGGCGTTGGACGAGAGCTTCAAGAACGACTTCGTGCTCTTGACCGGGGAGTGCGTCGTCAAGGCAGTCGAAGCGCGTCTGGCTCCCGCCTCCGCCCGCCCGGCGATGATTGAGCAGGCTCTGCGGGAAGGATTCATTCTGACGCCCTTCTTTGCCGAACAGCTCGCGCTTTACGAAAAGCAAGAAGCGGCCATGCGCTATTTTTACCCGGAGATGATCCAGGCGATCGACTTGCGCAAAGAGACGGCGCGCCTGGATAAGGTGGAGTTCCTTCGAGAACGGGTGGTCCGGCGCGCCCGCCCCGCGCCGCCTCCCAAGCCGGCGGAGCCCCCGGCCGGCGCCGCCAGGACGCTCGCCGCTGCCGAGGAACTATACCGTGCCCGGCAACTCGACAAGGCCAGAGATATGTTCTTGCAGGCCCTAAAGGAGACGGACGAAAAACCGCTGCATGCAAAAGCGTATTATGGTTTGGCGAGGATTGCGGCGCTGCGCAAGGATCCGGAGGCGGCGGAGAAACTCTTCCAGCGCGTGCTGGAGCTGCAACCTGATCCGCAAACCAAGGGGTGGGCGTTAGTGTATTTGGGACGCTTGGCCGACGCGGCCGGCGAACGCGGCAACGCTTTGGAAAGTTACCGGGCCGCTTTGGCGGTGGAAGGCGCTTCTGAAGGCGCCAAGGAAGCCGCGCGGCTCGGCTTGCAACAAAGCTTTGCCAGGGACAAGTAGAATCAGCTTAAGGCATGCGATCTGGATGGAAAGGATTGATCGAATGAGCACCGGAATACTGAAATGGATAGCCGCCGCCGCTGTGGGCGCCGGCTTGGCCGTGGCGCAGCAGCCGGCGCAGGCGCCGGGCCAGCCGCCTGCGCCCCCGGCCAGCCCTGTGGCAAGACAGCCCAAGCCGAAGAGCCAGAAGGAAATCGCCGCGCTTCAGGCCATGTTCAATGCCCAGACGCCGGACGAGCGCATCGCCACGGCCAAAGCCCTCATAACGGGTTTCGCCGACAGCGAATTCCGCCCGCTGGCTTGGCAATTGGTGGCCATGTCTTACCAGCAGAAGGGCGACGAGGAGAACATGATTGTCGCCGCCGAGGAGTTGTTGAAGGTCGACCCAAAGAACTTCAACGCCATGATCATGATCTCCGGGGCGCTGGCGCGCCGCACGCGCGAGTTCGACCTGGATAAGGAGGAAAAGTTGGGCCGGGCGGAAAAACTCGCCAATCAGGCGCGTGCGGTCATCAAGGCGGCGCCTCGCCCCAATCCCCAAGTGACCGACGAACAGTGGGCCGCCGCCAAGAAGGATTTCGACGCCCAGGCGGCTGAAGCCTTAGGGCTATGCGCTTTGGCGCGGAAGAAATACGACGACGCCGTGAACCATTTCAAGTTCGCCGTCGATAACTCGTCCCAGCCGGAGCAGGCTACCATGGTGCGGCTGGCCAACGCTTATATCGAGGCGAAGCGCTACGACGAGGGGATTGGAGTGCTCGACAAGGTGCTGGGGATGTCAAACCTGCATCCCGCTATCAAGCAGTTCGCCGAGCAGGAAAAGAAGCGCGCCACGATGCTGAAGGACGCCAAGCCGTCCGCGGCGCCGGCGCAGCCTTCCGCCATGCCGCAACCAGTTCCAGTGGCGCCGAAGCCGTGAGCCTGAAGAGACACACTCTCATGAGCGCGCACTTGGCGGAGTTAGCCTCGCGCCTGGGCCATGTATTCCAAGACCCTAGCCTGTTA
>Ga0101944_10004194_pt1 | contig 18297 bp, 11 predicted proteins | sample DewCreD2012metaG_FD_75245 | JGI IMG/M metagenome (GOLD analysis project Ga0101944, IMG submission 75245) | Hot spring sediment bacterial and archeal communities from British Columbia, Canada, to study Microbial Dark Matter (Phase II) - Dewar... ... | reverse complement strand
TGTTTCTGTGTCTGAGCCCTAGCCCCCGAAGGGGGCGTTTGAGCCGTAGCCCAGGGCGACCGAAGGGAGCCCTGGGTAAGGGTGCACCCACGACAGAGCCCCCGAAGGGGGCGATTGAAAAGGCCATCAATCGCCCCTTTCAGGGGCTGATGAATGGGGGGACGCCTTTCCCCAGGGCTCCCTTCGGTCGCCCCCTCGACTTCGCTCGGGGCAGGCCCTGGGCTACGACTGGCTCGCCCGCTTCGCGGGCTGGTGAACTGCAAGATGTGGGCAAAGAGCAGAGCGTAGGCTTCGGCCTTGTCGCGCTGCCTATGGTTTGGTATCTGCTCCCGTCTGCGTGCTCCGCGTGCTCCGCGGTAGATGTCATTGTCTTAGACGCTCTCAACAATGTTTGCACCGCCTACCTGACGTGTATCATACCGAAATCCTTCGGAAAAACGAGTCGCGGCCCGGTAGCGGGCATGGGCGTTTGGCGTCTTCCTTGGGGTGCAAACCGATCTGTGGCCAGGGCAGTACGTCGCGTTACGGCGTCCCTCGAGCGGTTCTTCATGGCGCTCGCCTGGCGGCGGCGGTCGCGCGCTCGGAATGACAACCGCGCAAGGGGTGTCGGAAAAGGGCCACGCCCGTTTGACTTTTGGCTCGGTTGTTTCTATCCTCTTGGGTGGTCGTGGTAACGCGCTCAGGCCACAGTTGCGCAACCAGGGGGTCCGGGGCCGGCGGATGATCAGAAAGGTCTCGTCGGAAGGTGTCGGGTACTCAGTGGCGGACCTCACGCAGGTGCGCTACCTGTTCGCCAGCGGCGTGCCGCGCGACGGCTCGGACCTCTTTGAGCAGGCATACGGCGCGCTGACCACGGTGGCGCGCGTCATGCACGAGCAGGGCGCGCGGAATGGCATCGTGCGGCAAGACGTCTTCATACGCGACGCCGCCCTCATCCCCGACTGCAAGAAGATCATCGAGGAGTTCTACTGCGAGGACCTCCCCGCCACGGACTACATCGTCCAACCCCCCTGCGGCGGCAAGCTCCTGGAGATCGAGGCCTGGGGCGTCAGCCGCAATAAGGACGGCGTGGACATCCAGCGCGTCTCCGAGCACCTCGTCATCCTGCGCCACAGCGGCATCACGTGGGCCCACTGCGCCGGCATCGTGCCCCACACCACCGCCACCAGCGTCCACGCCCGCGCCCTCGATGCCTTTACGCGCATGCGCGACCTCCTGGCCGAGAACGGCTTCGCCTACGACCAGGTGCTCCGCACCTGGCTCTACCTGGGCGACATCGTCGGGCCGGAGGGCCACACCCAGCGCTACAAGGAGCTCAATCGCGCGCGCACCGACTTCTACGGGGGCACGAGCTTCCTGCGGCCCTACCTTGCCCCAGGCGTCAACGGCACCGTCTACCCCGCCAGCACGGGCATCGGCGCGGGCGACCGCGACGTGATGATGTCCTGCATCGCCTTCGCCACCGAGCGCAAGGACATCCGTCTCCTGCCCCTCGAGAACCCACTCCAGACCTCCGCCTTCTGCTACGGCAAGAAGTACGGCCAGGACAGCCCGAAGTTCTCCCGCGCCATGGCCATCCTAGGCCCCGAGGTCACGGCCATCCTGGTCTCCGGCACGGCCAGCATTGTCAACTCCGAGACCCGCTTCCCAGGCGACGTCGAGCGCCAGACGCATCAGACGCTCGACAACATCGCGGCCCTCATCGCGCCGGAGAACTTCGCCGAGCACGGCGTCCCTGGCACCGGCGCCACGCTCCGCGACCTCGTCCTCGCACGCGTCTACGTCAAGCATCAGGACGACTACGCCAAGGTTCGAGCCGTGTGCAACGCCCGGCTCGGCGAGCTCCCTGTCACCTTCGCCGTCGCCGACGTGTGCCGCCCCGACCTCCTCGTCGAGATCGAGGGCGTCGCAATCGCCTCCAGGGCGTGACCTGCCCAACCGCATCCCATGCGTCCCAAGCCTAACGCGAGCCCGATGGCGGCCCTGGCCGGGGCAGGGAGTGGCTACGGTCGCCGCACTCAGACCGAGGGGCTCCCGCGCCTGCGCGCTCAGGCGCGGCGATCAGGGAATGAGTTTGACCTTGACTGCGCAGTCGCAGAGGAACTCGGGCAGGGGGATGGTGAGGGTGGAGGCGTCGGAGGCGAGCTCGCTCTGGGCGAGGATGACGCCCTTCCAGGTGTCCCACACCTCGACGCGGTACTTGCCGGGGGTGAGGTTAGTGAGGAGGATTGAGGTCTTCTTGAAGACGGGAAGTGTCTGGGGCATGGTCTCGGTGGAGGTGCGGGAGAAGACCCAGACGTAGGCTTTCCTGGGATTCTGGAGGGCCAGTGCGCCGAGGTCGTAGTGGGGCGAGGGGAAGGTTGGAACGGTTTGGACGAGTCCCTCGCCCCGCCGTTCCTCGCCTTTGTGGAAGGCGGCGAGGGCCTTGTAGTGGGAGTAGAGGTTGTCGCTCTCGATGAACTGATGCCACCAGAAGAGTGGGGTGCCGGCGGTGTGGGTCATGTAGGTGGCCCAGATGCCGGCGTGGACGTGCGCGCGGAGGATGCCTGGTGGGTCGCCGAAGGGGCTTCTGCCACCGTACTCGGTGACGAGGCCCGGTTTGCCGAAGGCGTTGAAGCACTGGGCGGAGGCGAGGACGAGCTTGAGGAGGGGCATCTGGTAGATGTCGGTGGCCAGGTAGTCAACGCCGGGGAGAGTTGCAAGGCTGGGCTGAATCCTCGCGTAGCTGGTGGAGAAGTGGGTCGTGACGAGGTGGCCCCAGGGGTCAATCTGCTTGAGGTACTCGGTCATCTCGCGGTGCCACTGGACTTTTGGGGCGGCGGTGACGGGGTCGGCGTGGAAGTTCCAGGAGTCGCCTACGAGGTCAATCTCGCTCCAGAGCTCGAGGCCGAAGAGACGGGGGTTGTAGCCCCACCGGGCGATGATGTAGCGGAGGAGCTTCTTGTGGTTCTCCTTGGCCATGGGGATGCGGTAGTAGTCTTCGGGGCTGGCGAGGAAGCCGCCGTTGAGCTCGTTGTAGGGGTTGTCCTCCCACTCCGGGTCGCACCAGGTGGAGCACTTGCCGTGGTTGTCAATGACGAGGTTGAGGTAGAGGTCGTGGCGCTCGGCGAGGTCGAGGAGGTAGTCGAGCCGCCAGGCGGAGTGGAGGTTGTAGCGGGTGAGACCGTTGTAGTGGCGCCAATCCTTGACCCATTCGAGGCCGAGCCACCAGGAGCACATCCAGACCTCGGCGCAGTTCTCGCCGTTCTCGCCCATCTTCCTGAAGAGGTGGTCGTAGTTGAAGGTGCCGTGATCGGGGAGGATGTCGGCGCCGAGGAACTTCTGGACGTTGACGGCGCGGGGCGTGTCGTCGTTGGGCGAGTGGATGTTGTGGCCGATGGGATAGAACCACTCGCCTGAATCGAAGGCGAAGTAGAAGGGGTCCTTCTTGCAGACGCGGACGAAGCCCTTGCTCTCGGAGGGGACGCAGAGGAAGGCGCGCTTGCCAGTGACCAGCTCGCGCTCGGGCTGGCCCCCGCGGTGGCGCTCCGGCGTGTAGTTCACCCTCAGGTAGTACGTGTGGGGCCCCGTGGTGACGGGGGCGAAGCGCACCTTCCAGGTCCCTGCGCCCACGGGGACGAGCTCCTCGCGGTCGTTCTTGATCCGTCGCACGTAGTCCTGGTAGTAGAAGGCGGGGACCGTGATCGCCTTGTTCTGGGGGTCGTGGAAGATGGCGTCAATCTTTATGTGGTCGGGGTCGAAGGGGTTAGTGACCAGGCGATTGATGTCGAAGGTGACCTCGAATTTCTCATAGCGGCCGACCTCGGTGCGGTTCTGGCGCAGGTTGATGATGCGCAGGGGCTCGGGCTCGACGCGGAGGGGGAAGCCCTGGACGGCGTCGAGGTAGACCGCCCCCTTGTAGGCCTCGTCGCAGAAGAACTTCACCCCAAGCTGGTTCATGCCGTGCGCCACCACGCTGTCCCAAAGCCGGTGATGGGCGCTGGGGCGCAGGCGGGTGCTCGTCGGGCCGATGTCCAGGCTCACCTGGTTCCACACCCCGCGTTCCAGCGACTGCTCGAAGAGGTGCTGAAACCACAACCCGTCCTTGTCCTTCAGGAAGAGCATCGTCTTGACGCTCTCGGGGGCGTCGGGGGGAACGTAGACGTGGTAGGCGATGCGCCCGATGCGGTCAAAGTCGAGGTTGATGCGCCGGAAGACCGAGGCTGGGCGCGGGAAGGCGACGTCCACCCGCAGCGAGTAGCCGCCCTCGTGGGCCTTCATGTGGGTGCGGGCCACCTGGGCATCGAGCGACTCCCAGCCGTCAGTGCCGGTCTCGAAGCGCCACTGGGCAAGGGGCGCCTCGCGCGCGCCGGGGTTCGCCTCGGCAGGCGCAGGCGTCTGGCCCGCTCGGACGGCCACGCCGGCAAGCACCAGGCCAAGTATGGCTGCGCGCAGCGCCGTCACCCCGCTTCTCCTGCGTCAAGGCTTCTTCTTGGCGTGTCTGCGCCGCGAGCGCTCCCCGGCGGCCTTGGCCTTGGCCCTGGAAGCGGCCTTGGCTTCCGACCTTGCCCTGGCCCTCGCCGCGGCCTTGGCCTTGGCTCTGGCTGCGGCTGCGGCCTTAGCTTTCGCCCTGGCCTTGGCTCTGGCCTTGGCGCGCTTCTTCGCCTCGCGGGCGGCGGCCTCGAGCTCGGCGATGCGCGCTTTGCCCGTCTCGCATTCCTTGAGCAGCGGGCAGGCGGGGCAGGCGGGGTCCTTCTCCGCGCAGATAGTGAGGGCGTGCTGGCGCAGGGCGTGGTAGACGAGGTGGGCCTCGCGCCCCGGGATGACCGCGGCCAGCCCCGCCTCGATGTCGGCCTCGGTGGCCGCGGGCGGCACCAGCCCAAGCCGCCGCACCACGCGGGCCACGTCGGCATCCACCAGCACGCGGTCGTAGTCGTACAGGCAGTAGAGGACGGCGGCGGCCACGTGATGCGGCACGCCCTCCTGGCCGACGAACCAGGCCTTGAGCGCCTCGCGCGAGCGGCTGCCCAGGGCCTCGAAGTCGAACGTGTAGAGCTCGGCCACGATCTTGTTGAGGATGCTCTTGAGCGCTATGGCCCTGCTGGCCGGCAGCCCGCAGCTCTCCAGCACGGCCCCGATCTCGGTCGTCAGGCTCACCCGCACCTCGTTCCAGTCCGAGAACTCCTGCGCCAGACGGGCGTAGGCCTGCCGCGCCTTCTCAGGCGCGGTGTCCACCCACAGCACTGCGGCCACAAGGCGGTCAACGCCAGTGTCCTTGGCCTCGGGCGGTTCGGGGAGCTTGTAGCGCTGCGCGAGCAGTTGGCGCAGACGCCTGGTCTTGCGGATCGAGACTTTTCGAGCCATTACACTCACCCACCCCTAGGGCCATTGCGAAGCGCTGATGCTCCTGCATACTACCCACGCCCCCGCTCAAAGTCAACACCATTTTCCCGGCCGTGAGCCTATCGAGGAGCCGGCCGCGTCCAACCCGCGGCCAGGAGGCCGATGAGCCCCAACGCCCCGAGGACAGCCAGCATCACGCTCACGCCGTCAAGCCCAAAGGTCGGCACGAGCACGGAACTCACGGCGAGCGCGCCCAGGCATGCGCCGAAGAGGTCCAACCCGTACAGCGCCCCGGCCGACGCGCCGCCCGCCGAGTGCAAGGCCGCCGCCAGCGGAAACTGTAGCCCGCCCACAAGCCCCGCGCTCAGCGCGACCAGGCTGAATAACACCCCAGCCACACCCGGCGCCGCCCCAAGCCCCGTCCCCGTAGCCACCCACAGAAACCCCAGCAGCAACAGCGGATAGCCGCAGATGCACACCTGCACCCCCTCCATCCGCCGCCACGTGGCACTTCCGCTTGCGACCCATCGGCTCGACACCCACGCGCCCGACGCCAGGCCCAACATGAAGGAGGCAACGAGCAGGCCCACGTACTGGTAGACGTAGCCGCAGGCCACCTGGAAGCCGAGGAGGACCGCGAACTCCACCCCCATCTCGATCAGCCCCGTGGAGGCGATGGCGAAGGCCACCGCCCCGTCGCGCCAGCGCCGCCGAGCCAGCGGCGCCGCCAGCGACAGCGCCCCAACCACCCCCAGCAGCACTAGCGGGGCGAAGGCCGGGTGGCGGTCGAGGAACTCCAGCACGCGCCCCAGGTCGTGCCACGGCGGGCCGGCCCCCGCCCGTCGCAGGCGCTGGAGCGCGCTCCAGCGTTGCGCCTCGTAGTAGTAGCAGCGCGGCGAGAGGTCGCGGTTGGGCTCGGCCGGCGCGCTCACCACGCGCTGAAGCTCCTCCAGCCGTCCGCCCACCAGTTGGGCCTCCCACAGCCGCACATCCACGTGCGCCGTCGCCACCCCGCGCTCGGCCAGCCGCGCGTCGAGGACGCCCAGGCGATAGCCCACTACCCCCTCGCGGTCCGAGGCCAGAAACGTGCACGGCGCGCCGGGAAAGACCACGATGTGCGGGAACGCGGCCGCGAGCGAGCGGTGCAGGCAGGCGAGCAGGCGCCGCGTCTCGTCAGGGATGTAGTCGTGCCAGCCGCTGATGTGGAACGCGAATACCCCGCCGGGCTGGAGCGCCCGCGCCGCTTCGCGGAAGAACTCCACCGTGTAGAAGCGATTGGCCTGCGCCGTCGCCGGCGGCCCGGCGGCCGAGATGATCACGTCGTAACGCTGCGATGTGCCCTTCAGGAACGCTCGCCCGTCGGCGAGCACGACCTCCACCCGCTTGTCCCTCAATGCCTTCGCCGCAGCCGGCGGCAGCTCGCTCCGCACCATCTCCACCACCAGCGGGTCGAGCTCCAAATAAGTCAGCTTCTCGACCGATGGATGCTTGAGAACCTCCTCGACCACGCCAGGTCCCCCGCCAAGGAGCAGGACGTGCGGGGGCATCGGATGCTCGAGCATCGGCAGGTGCGCCACCGCCTCCGCCGCCGGCGGGTCGGGATAGCTGAACGCCAGCAGCCCGTTCACATACAGCGTCCGCTGCTCGCTCGACCGCCCCGGCCCGGTGACTGTTACCCGGCCATAGCGCGAGTCGCTCGAGCGGAAAACAAGCAGGGGGCGCCAATAGGCCGCGTCCATCGAGAGCAGCGGCCCGGGCAGGCCGCCAGCGGCCAGCAGGACGGCTGCGGCCCCAAGCGAGCCCGCCGCCAAGCCCACAAGGCTGCCGCCCCGCCACGTGCGCGGGGCCTCCAGGCCCCGCGCCCCCGCGGCCACGCACCAGCACGCCGCGGCCAACACAAAGGCCAGGGCAAATGGGTCGAGCCAGTGGACCAGTGCAAACGTGTAGCATGCGCCGCCCACCGCTGCGCCCGTGGCCTCAAGCAGATACACCCCCCCCACAGCGCCCCCCGCCGCTTCCGCCGCGCGGCACGCCAACGGGAACAGCAGCCCGTTGACAAGGCAGAACGGGCCGAGGAGCGCCAGAGCCGAGGCAAGCATCGTGCCGAACGGGCGAATCTGGCCGAGGGATGCCCCCTCGCTTGCTCGCAGGAACACCTTCAGGTAGCGTGCGCCGACCACGGTGGCCAAGAGGAGCAGGCCCATCGCGGCGAGGGCCACGGCCAGCGCAAGCCCCGGCCGCCTAAGCCGGCGGGCCAGCCGACCCACGCCCAGGCTGCCCACGCCACTCCACGCCAGCCACGAGGCCAGCATCACGCCGATCGAGAGCTCGTTGCCGTGGAACGTCACGACCATCTCGCGCAGCACGACCACCTGTGCGATGACCCCGCAGAAGCCCACCACGAACGCCGAGACGTATGCCGAGGCCAGTGGTGCCATAGCGCGGGCCATGATAGCCCGCCGATGAGGCGGAAGCAAGCTCCGCCGTGAGCCGAGGCATGGCCCCTGGTGCTCGTGACTCTCCGATTCGCCTCTCGTGCTCACCTCTCGTCCTTGTCCCTCGTCCTGGTCCTTCGTCCTCGACCCATCTTCCTCGCTGGAAAAAGCGTCGAGAACGAGGACGACGGACGAGGACGAGGGAAAGCGCAGAAGGCCTTACCGCCTTGCTTGTCCACACTGAAATCGCTGAAATGGGATGCATGCTGCATCCATCGGGAACCTGGGCTTGCGTCTTGACCCTGTGGCTGGGCGCCCTCCTCGCCGCGGCGCCGCTGCCGATTGGGCCGCAGCACAAGGCGTTTTTCGATGACCGCGGGGTGTGGCGCCTGGAGGGGGAGAAGGGCGCGCTCCTGAGCGAATGCGGCCTGCGGCTGTGGGCCAAGGAGGGCTTCGCAGCCCAGGCCAATGCGAAGCCTTCGCGGCCGCCCGGCGAGGGGGCGGCAGGCCGCACCTTTCACGGCATCATCCGCGTGCGGGACAAGGCGGTGGAGTATTGGCAGACGGCGACGCCGCTGCCCAGCGGCCTCCTTGTGCAATACGCCGTGGCCGCGGGCGCGCTTGCCGAAAGCGATGAGGTCGCCGCGTGCTTCGATCTGCCGCTCGCGGCCTTTGCTGAGGGCGCCTGCGCGGTCGAGGGGGGGAAGCCCGTGAGCCTGCCCGCGGCCAAGGCCCCCCAGCCGCGCCTGGTGGAGCAGACGGCGACGACGCTGCGGGTGGAGCGCGGCGGCGTGGTGCTGGCCTTCCAGCGCCGGCCGGCGGGCAAGCTCATCGTCCAGGACGCGCGGCACTGGGATAACGCGCGGTTCGAGGTGTTGCTCTATCTGCGCCGCGCCGCGGGTGACCCGCCCGGGTGGCGCTCGGGGGCGTTTCTGGTCAGCCTCGGTGAGCCGGCTGCGGGGCCGGTGATTGCGGCGGTGGTGCCGGGCAGGGAGGCCCTGGGTTGCGGCGACATCCACGAGGCCGAGGTGGTCTTCTGGGCGCCCTATGAGAACCCCTTCGACCCCGCGCAGGTGAGGGTGTGGGCCGAGGTTACGGCGCCATCGGGCCAGGGGCCACGGCCGAGGGCGGCCGTGTCACGCGCGGGCTTCTACTGCCGCGACTACGCCCGTTCGCTGACTGGCGACGCGGAGCACTTGACGCCCATCGGCCACGGGCGCTGGCGGTTGCGGCTGACGCCGACCGAGCCGGGGGTCCACTCCTACGTGGCCAAGGTCACGACGCCGGCGGGGACGGCTTCGGCTCGGGCCGAGACGTTCAGCGCCGCGGCATCGCTGGGCCAGGGGTTTCTGCGCGCGCCGAGGCGGCAGAAGCTCTATCTGGAGCACGCAGGGGGCGAGCCCTGTTTCCTCATCGGCCACAACTACTGCTGGCCGGGGACGCGGCGTGGCGCGGCCGAGCTCGAGGCGGCCCTCGAGCGCATGGCCCGCTCGGGCATCAACGCCACGCGGGTCTGGCTGTGCAGTTGGGGCATCGGCATCGAGGGGGAGCGGCCCGACGACTACCGCCTCGACGATGCCTGGCGGCTCGACCGCGTGCTCGCCGCGGCACGCGAGCGCGGCGTCTACGTGCAACTTTGCCTGGACAACTTCCAGGACCTCGTGGGCAAGGAGCACGCGGCGCGCAACCCCTATCTGGCGGCCAACGGCGGCCCGTGCGCCGAGCCGGCGCAGTTCTTCTCTCTCCCCAAGGCCCGCGAGCAGCACCGCCGCCGCCTCGACTACCTCATCGCACGCTACGCGCCCTTCACCAGCGTCCTCGCCTGGGAGCTGTTCAACGAGGTGAATTACGCGGCGGCGAGGCCCAACGACCCCGCAGTGCTCGACTGGGCGCGCGAGGCAGGCGCGCACCTCAAGAAGGCCGACCCCCACGCCCATCCCGTGACGATCAGCCTGGGGCTACAGGCGGCCTGGGACGAGTTGTGGCGGCTGGAGGAGATTGACATCGTGCAGCCGCACGCCTACATCCGCCGGCCGACCGAGGACGCCGCGCCTGCGGCGCTCGACAGCGCGGCCCTCGTCCTCGAACAGCGCGACGCCGCCGAGGCCCTCGGCAAGCCGGTCCTCATCGCCGAGCTTGGCTTCCTCGGCACCGCCGACTTCAACCCCCTCAACGAGGCCGACAAGACGGGCGTGCACCTCCACGCCGCACTGTGGGCCGCCGCCATGAGCGGCTGCGCCGGCACCGCGATGAACTGGTGGTGGAACAGCTACATCGTCGAACGCGACCTGCACTACCACTACGCGGCCCTCGCCGCGTTCCTGAGGGCCGGCCCGTTGCCTGGCCCCGACTGGGTGCCGGTGAGGAGCAAGGCAAGTAGCCCGGTGCTCGTCCTGGGCTTCCGCGGGCGCGACGCCGCGATGCTCTGGATTCGCCACCGCGACAACACGTGGTTTCGCCGGGCCGTGGAGGGACGCGAGGCGGCGCCGCTCGGGCGCACCGCCCTAGACCTCCCGCGCCTGGCCGACGGACGCTATCGGGTGGAGTGGTGGGACGCCTACAGCGGGCAGCCGCTCACCCACGTCACGGCCCTGGCGACGGAGGGCACGCTGCGCCTGAGCGTGCCTGAGCGACTGCCCGACGTGGCGTGCAGGGTGCGGCGGCAGCTCGACTGATTCTGGGAGTGCAAACGAAGCCGCCGGGCGCGGTGGCGACCCTCCGTGCCCGGCGGTGCTGCCCGCAAGCGTCAGTCCTCCCCTGTCGGTGCCGTCAGAGCTCGTCGCGTTCAAAGACGGCACTGGGGCTGAGGCCGGACGGGAGCAGGACCGCGTGAGCGGCGCGGGAAGGGGTGGCGTCGTGCCGGCGCCGGCACTTCTTGCATATGCGGTGACAGCGGTCGGTCCACATCTTTCGCCCACAGCCCAGACAGGTCATCCACTTCTTCAACGCGTCGGCGGCAAGCGTTGGGTTCATTGCGTGGCCTCCATCGCGGCAGAGGATTCGGATTTCCTTGTTCGCGCTTCCAGCATCTGTAGCAATTCCTGTGCCGGGACTTTCGGGCGACGGCGAAAGCCGTGGCTGCGCGCCACGCAAGTGGCGATGATGTGGCCTCTTACGGCAAGCCCATGCGTCGGGTCAGGGCGGGCCGGCGGCCCCGCCGGACGGTGCTGCGGTGTCCCATATGGTACAGTGCTCCCCACTGACGGGTATGGTCACGTGGCGGCCCTCGGCGGCGAAGTCGTGTCGGGAGACGGCTGATTCATGCTTGCAGGGGCTAGGCGTCCTGCTATAATCACATGAGACGGCGCCAAGTAGGCCGTGCAGGCGCTGGCCGCCCGACGTCTCCTCCAGGCTGTGCGCTATGGTGGGCAAGGTATTGGCGATCGCCGGCAATGCGTTCCGCGAGACGGTGCGCCAGCCGGTCTTCTGCGTGCTCCTGGGCCTCGCACTGGCCACCATCGTCTTCAGCCCCTGGTTCGCCATGTTCACGCTCTTCGAGGACGTGAAGCTGGTGAAGGACATGGGGCTCTCGACGATCCTGCTGGCGGGCCTGCTGCTGGCGGTGCTGTCGGCGGCGACGGTTGTGAGCGAGGAGGTGCGCGGCCGCACGGCGCTCATGGTCGTGGCAAGGCCCGTGGGGCGGGGGGAGTTTGTCCTCGGGAAGTTCCTAGGCATCCTCCTGGCCCAGTGGGTGGGGGTGAGCGTGCTGGGCTTCGCGCTGGTGCTCACAGTGCGTGTGGGGGTGCCCGAGGCGGTCTTCACGAAGCTCGACATGGCGGTGTTCTGGGCCGAGCTGGGGGCGGTGGCCCTGGCTGTGGCCGTGGCGACGGCGGCCAACTATTTCCTCGACAAGCCCTTTCCCTCCACCGCGGTGCTGGCCGCCCTCGTGCTCTTCGCTCTGGTGTTCTTCGCCTTCGGCTTCTTCGACAAGGAGCTGAAGCCTGTGGACTACCTGCAGGCGATGGACCTGGAGACGGCCAAGGCGTGCGTGGCGCTGCTGCCGATGATGGCGGTGCTGACGGCGGCGGCCGTGGCGTGTGCGACGCGGCTGGCCCTGGTGATGAGCCTGGTGGCGTGCGCGCTCTTCTTCGCCCTCGGGACGCTGGGCGACTACCTCTTCGGGGGCCTGGCGGCCACGAGCCGCCTGCTGGGCGCGGTGCCCTGGGTGCTGCTGCCGGACTTCCAGGTCTTCTGGATGGGCGATGCGCTCTCGGCGGCCAGCGACATCCCGCTCTCTTACCTGGGCGCTGCCGCTGGCTACGGCGCCCTCTACGCGCTCGCGCTCCTGTGCCTGGGCATGTGGCTCTTTGAGGCCCGCGAGATTCAGTAGCAGGAAGGGCTGGACGGGTGGAGCAGACAGAGAGGCAATTGCCGCTGAGACGCGCAGAGTCGGCGGCGCTCTTCATCCTCGTCGCTCAGGCGGTGGGGGCGGGGCTGGCGCTGCTCCTGGGCGTCCTGAGCCGGTCCGCGGCCGCCGAGGCCGAGGGCTGGCACCTGGCCGCCGGCCTCGTCGTGTGGCTCGCCGCCTTCGTGCACCAGCGGCTGCGCCGCCTGGCGACCGAGGAGGCGCTGACGGCCGAATCGCTCAAGAGCGGCCGAAGAGCGCCGGCCGGGCCGGCGCTCTTCGAGCCCGAGGGCGCCGATCTCCTCACCGCGCGCAACCGCCTCGCGCAGTTCGAGCGGTTTTTCCTCCCTGCCTTCTCCCTCGTCATCATCCTCGTGCTGGGGGGCGTGGCCTACTACCTGCTCCGCAGGGTCGGTGTGGCCGAGGCGGCGCCGCCGGTGGCTGAGCCTTTGAGGAACTTCTGGGCCTTCGCGGGCATCGCGTTCGTGAGCTTCCTGCTGGCCAAGTATGCGGCCGGGCTGGCCACGCAGGCGCCGTGGCGCCCGCTGCGGCCGGCGGCCAACTACCTGATGTCGTGCGCGCTCGCCAGCCTGCTGGTCGCCGTGGCCTTTGTCTTCTGCTTCTTCGAGGTGCCCGTGGCCGAGCGGGTGGTCGCGTGGGCCATCCCGGTCGCGCTGGCGACCGTGGCGGCGGAGATGTTGCTCCTGCTGGTGATGGGGCTGTATCGGCCGCGTGTGGCGGGCGAGGAGGCGCGGCCGGCCCACGACAGCCGCCTGCTGGGGATGCTGACGACCTCGCGCGGCATCCTGCGCACCACCGCCGAGACCCTCGACTACCAGTTCGGCTTCAAGGTCTCCGAGACCTGGTTCTACCGCTTCATGGAGCGCGCGCTCGGCCCGCTGATCGTCTTCCAGGCCCTCACGCTGGGGGCGCTCAGCAGCTTCGTCATCGTGGAGACCGGCCACGAGGCGGTGGTGGAGCGCCTCGGGCGGCCCCGCGCCGGGGTGCTGGGGCCTGGCCTCCACCTCAAGTGGCCCTGGCCCATCGAGATCGCCCACGCCTATCCCACGCAACGGGTGGAGGTGCTGGCAATCGGCGAACAGCTCCTCGAGGACGTGCCCGGCTTCGTCTGGACCCAGAGCCACGCCAAGGCGCCATTCAACCTGCTCACGGCGAGCCGCGAGAGCGCCGCGGCGGCGCCCAAGGCCACGCCGTCGGCCAAACCTGCCGAAAAGTCCCCTTCGCCGGCAAAGGAGCGCGTCCAGCGGGCCGCGCCCCCCGTGAGCCTTATCGTCGGCACCGTCTACGTCTTCTACTACGTCAGCGATCTCCACAGCTTCCTCTACAACTACACGCAGCCGAAGCGGACGCTCGAGACCCTCTGCTATCGGGAGCTTAGCCGCTATACGGCCAACGCGGACTTCCTGGAGTTTCTGGGCCATAAGCGCCTCGAGGCGGTCGCGGAACTCAAGCGTGCCATCCAGGCCGCCGCGACCGAACGGGGCCTGGGCGTGGCGATTGTGGACGTTACCCTTCAGGGCCTCCACCCGCCGGTCGAGGTGGCGGGGGCGTTCGAGGAAGTGGTCGGCGCCCTGGAGCAGAAGGAGGCCCAGGTGTGGGAGGCGCGCAAGTACCGCAGCGGCCGCGTGCCCGGTGCCCAGTCCCAGGCGGCCAGGGTGCTGGCGGACGCCGAGATATACAAGGCGGACCGCGTGTACGTGGCCCCGGCGGTGGCCGGGGCATTCGAGAAGCTGCTGGGGGCCTACCGCAAGTCCCCCAGCGTCTTCCGCCACCGCAAGCTGTTGAGCACCCTCGAGGAGGCCCTCGCCAAGGCCCGCCGCATCATCAAGCCCGCGTGGGTGAAGGCCCAAGAGGTGATCCACCTGAACCTCGAGGAGAAGACGACCCCGGGGCAAGGGCTCTCGATTGACGTAGGCCCCACCACAAGATAAAGGACCCGCGCCGTGAAACAGCGTGGCAAGTTTGCAATCCTCGTAGCCGTCGTCCTCGTGGCGGTCCTCATTATCTTCCTCGTCACCTTCCAGGTGCGGTTCAACGAGGCCGCCATCGTCTACACCTTCGGCAGGGCCGGCGAGCCGATCACCGAGCCAGGGCTGCGCTTCAAGCTCCCCTACCCCATCCAGACCGTCATCACCTACGACAAGCGCACCCGCATCTACGAGGGGAAGTTCCAGGAGTACTACACGAAGGACCAGCACAACCTGATCGTGAACCTCGCGGTGGGCTGGGCCATCCGGGACCCGCGCAAGTACCAGGACAGGGCTGGCAGCCTGGCCAAGGCCGAGGAGCGGTTGGCCGCACTCGTCGGCGGCGCCGCCAACTCGATCATCAACAGCCGCGTGCTCGCCGACTTCGTCTCCGTGGACCCCGAGCACAAGTATGGGGACGTCGAGCGCGACATCCACCAAGCCATCCGAAAGCAGGCCCTTGACGACTACGGGCTCGACATCCCCTTCGTGTGCATCACCCAGCTCGGGCTGCCGGAGGACGTGACCAAAGAGGTCTTCGAGCGCATCCGCAAGGAGCGCGGCACCCTGGCCGAGGAGATCCGCGGCAAGGGCAAGCAGCTTGCAGAGGCCATCCGCGCCGAGGCCGACCGCGAGGCCAGCGAAATCCGCACCAAGGCCGAGGCAGAGGCCGAAGCCATCCGCGCCGAGGGCGACGAGAAAGCCGCACAGTCCTTCCTCGTCTTCGAGAAGGACATCGAGCTCGCCGAGTTCCTCCGGAAGCTCAAGACCCTCCGCGAGCTCCGAAAGCGTCAGACCCTGATAATTGACACCACCATGCCGCCCTATGACCTCCTGAGCGGCGACGTGAAGGTCCCAGGCGCCGAGCCGCCAGCCAAGGCCGGCCCCGCCAGACCCAAGGCGGACGATAAATAGGAGAGCGCGCTCCCGTGCCCGACCAGGAACACTACCCCCATCGCCCCCAGACGACCAGCGAGCGCGCCGCCCTCAGCGGCGACGTGGCCTCCAAGGCCCTCAACGAGGCCCTCCGCGTCAGCTTCCGACTCCTCAAGCTCGCCATGGCCCTCGTCGTCATCCTCTTCCTCGGCTCCGGCATCTTCACCGTCAAGCAGCACGAGCAGGCATTCATCCTGCGCTTTGGCAAGGTCGTGGAGTTCACCGACCCCCTCACCGGCACCAGGCAGCAGACCCTCGGCCCCGGCCTCCACTTCGCCTGGCCCTTCCTCATTGACGAGGTGGTCCGCTTCCCCGTGCGGCGCGACCTGAACCTCCCGGTGGCCACGTTTGCGGCCAACCCGCCGCCCGCCACGTCCACCGCCATCCCCGAGACCCTGCCGCCCGACCGCAGCGGCTACAACCTGACCGGCGACGCCAACATCCTCCACTCGCGCTGGGTCGTCAACTACTCCATCACCAGCCCCGTGAAGTTCTGCGAAAAGCTCGGCGACCCCACCGAGCTCGCCGGCGAGGAGACCAGCTCCACCCTCCGCAAGCTCCTCGCCCACCTCACCGAGAGCGCCGTCATCCGCACCGTGGCCCGCTACCCGGTGGACGACGCCTACCGCGGCCGCCGCGACGAGTTGCGCCGCGACGTCAAGCGGGCCCTCATCGCCACGCTGGAGTCCCTCGACGTCGGCATCCAGATCAACGAGGTCATCCTCGACGCCATCACCCCACCCGTCCAGACCAAGAAGGCCTTCGACGAGGTCACAGTCGCCGGCGAGGAGAGCCGCAAGCTCATCGAGGACGCCCGCGGCTACCAGAAGAAGACCGAGGCCGAAGCCAAGGGCGCCGCCGAGCGCATCCGCAACGAGGCCAAGGCCTATGCCACCAAGGTCGTCGCCGAGGCCGAGGCCGATGCCGGCTACATGAGCGAGCTCCTCAAGCAATACCCCGGCGACCGACAGAAGCTCAGCCACTTCCTGCGCCAACGGCTCAACGAGGTCCTCACCGAGGTCCTCAAGGAAGCCGATGAGGTCTACCTCATCAAGACCACCGGCGAGGTCCGCCTCTGGCTCTCCCGCGACCCCGACGCCGTCCGCGAAATCATCAAGCGCCGCTCCGAGGACGACAAGAAGCAAGAGGAAGAGAAGTAGCCCCATGGCCACCCACAGCCACGCTGAAGGCGGCGCGTCGGTCTTCGATCACCGCCACGACTACTTCGACATCGGTCACCCCGGGGACGTCGGGGCCGAGCAGCGCCAGGGCCAGGTGGCCTTTCGCCTATTCGGCACCCTACTCGGCGGCGCACTGGTGGCCAACGCCTACCTGTGCGACTGGCTCCTGCCCGGCTCCGGCGCGGTGGGCGACCTCAGCGCCGCCCTCGGTGCGCTCCTCCTCGCCGCACCCCTCCTCTGGCACGCCGCCCGCGACCTGACGGCTGGCGAGCTGCGCATGGACGAGCTTGCCGCACTGGGCATCCTCGCCGCACTCTCCCTCGGCCAATACCGCACCGCGGGTATCGTGGCCTTCCTCCTCCTCATGTCCATGCTCATCCAGCAGCGGAGCGCCCTCGGCGCACGCGCCGCCATCGAACAGCTCCTGCGCCTCACCCCCGCGACCGCGCAGCTCATCGAGGCCGACGGCACCGAGCGCACCGTCCAGGCCACCGAGCTGCGCCCCGGCCAGCGCATCCGCATCCGCCCAGGCGACAACATCGCCGCCGACGGCATCATCCGCTCCGGCCAGACCACCATCAACGAGGCCACCGTCACCGGCGAATCGGTCCCCGCCGACAAGGCCGAGGGAGACCAGGTCTTCGCCGGCACCTCCAACCTCACAGGCGTCGTCGAGGTCGAGGTCACGCGCACCGGGGCCGACACCACGCTCGGCCACGTCCGCAAGCTCATCACCGACGCCGAGCGCACCCGCATCCCCCTCATGCGCATCATTGACCAGCACAGCCAGTGGTACACCCCCACGATGCTCATGATCGTCGCCCTCATCTTCTTCTTCACTCGCGACCCCAACAGGGCCATCTCGGCCCTCGTGCTCGTGTGCCCCTGCGCCTTCATCCTGGCCACCCCCACGGCCATGGTCGCCGGCCTCTCCGCCGCCGCACGCCTCGGCATCCTCATCAAAAACGTCCAGGACCTCGAGACCGCCGGAAGGGTCAACGCCGTCGTCTTCGACAAGACGGGCACCCTGACGACGGGCGACCTCGCCGTGACCCGCCTCCAGCCCGCCGCGGGCGTGGCGCCCGAGGAGCTCCTGCGCGTCGCCGCCAGCGTGGAGCACAGCTCCAACCACCCCGTGGCCAAGGCGGTGGTGGCGGTGGCCCGCGAGGCGCGCCTGGCCCTGGCACAGGTCCAGGGCTTCGAGGAGGTCGCCGGGCGCGGCGTGCGCGGGCGGCTCGACGGCGCCGAGGTCCTCGTCGGCCGCGCCACCTGGCTCGCCGAACGCGGCATAGACCTCGCGTCCCTCAGCACGCCCGAGCTGCGGCCGCCCGACAACCTCAGCACCCTCTACGTCGCGCGCGCCGGCCAGGCCATCGGCTGGATCGGCCTCGAGGACACGCCCCGCCCCGAAGCCGTCCACGCCGTCCGCGAGCTCCGCTCCCTCGGCATCGCGCGCATCCTCATCCTCACGGGCGACCGGCCCGCCGTGGCCGAAAAGATCGCCACCGAGCTGGGGTGCACCGACTTCCAGGCCGAATGCCTCCCCCAGGCCAAGCTCAAGGCCGTGCGGGGCCTGCGCGACAGCGGCTACTTCGTCGCCGTCGTGGGCGATGGCGTCAACGACGCCCCCGCCCTCGCCGCAGGCGACGTCAGCGTCGCCATGGGCGCCGCCGGCTCCGACGTCGCCATCAACTCCGCCAACATCGCCCTGATGTCCAACGACCTCCGCCGCCTCCCCTTCCTCCTGCGCCTGTCGGCCAAGACCCGCACCCTCGTCCTCCAGAACCTCGTCTTCGGGCTGATCTTCATGATCGGCGGCCTGGCCTTTGCAGGCTTCGGCTGGATGACCCCCATCATCGCCGCCCTGCTCCACAACGTCAGCTCCTTCATCGTGATCTTCAACAGCGCCCGCCTCGTCCGCATGGGCGAAGAGCTGGCGCCCCACGAGGCCCACCCACACTGATGCCCACCAGACCCGACGACCTTGCCGTCCAGACCATCGAGTTGACCAAGGTCTTCCGCGACTTCTGGCGGCGGCCCAAGGTGCGCGCGCTCGACAAGCTCAGCCTCGAGGTCCGGCGCGGCGAGGT
>Ga0101944_10004189_pt1 | contig 18340 bp, 15 predicted proteins | sample DewCreD2012metaG_FD_75245 | JGI IMG/M metagenome (GOLD analysis project Ga0101944, IMG submission 75245) | Hot spring sediment bacterial and archeal communities from British Columbia, Canada, to study Microbial Dark Matter (Phase II) - Dewar... ... | reverse complement strand
CACCGCCAGGTTCAGCAGCTCCGCCTCACCGCCCGGCAGCTCCTGCCACACCGCGAACCCCGCCACCTCCCCGTCCGCCTCCGCGACGAACACCGCCCTGTCCTCGCGCTCCTCCGCCTCCCACTGCGCCGCCTCCGGACACGCCCGCTGCACCGCCCGCACCGCTTCCGCGTCTTCCGCCCTCATCCTCCGCACAGTGACGCCCATAGCTCGGCCTGCTTCCGCGCAATCGTCTCCCACGAATACTCCTCCTCTGCCCGCCGCCGCGCCGCCGCCGCAATCTTCCGCCGCAGCTCTGCGTCCTCCAGCAGCCGTTCGATCCCCGCCGCGAACTCCTCCGCCGTCTCCGCAATCCACACGCTCTCCCCGTGCACGAGCCCCAGCCCTGCCACCCCCGATGGCGTCGAAACCATCGCCCGCGCCGACGCCATCGCCTCCAGCGCCTTCAGATTCGTCCCCGCCGAAACCACCGTCGGAATCACCACCAGCGTCGCCCGTTCATACAGCGGCTGCACGTCCGCCACATACCCATGCACCGTGATCCGCCCGTCCAGCTCGCGCGCCGTCCAGTACAGCTCCGGCTGCGGTCCCGCCACCACTGTCAGCCGCACGTCCCGCCTCTTCAGCCGCGGCCACACTTCCTCCACCAGAAACCCGAACGCCCGCACGTTCGGAAAATGGCGGAACGAGCCCACGAACAGCAGCTCCGCCGCCCCCTCCTCCCGCTCCGGCGCCGCGCGGAACCGCTCCAGATCCACTCCGTTCGGAATCACCACCGTCTTGTCCGGGCGCCCCAGCAGCCCCGCGTCCTTCTCGCTCATCACCACCACGCGCCGCGCCCTCTTCACCGCGCGCCCCTCGAACCACCGCCACCTCTTCCAGTCCCACCACGACCCCGCCGTCCCCTTCCTCTCGTGCACCTGTCCGAACAGGTCCCACGTCACGTCGTGCTCCACCAGCACGTCCGGCTTATACCGCGCCATCTGCGTGTACTCCGCCTGCAGCAGCTCCGCGCCCAGCGCGCGCATCCGCTCCCGCAGCCCGCGTTCCAGCTCCGGCGTGTAAAACTCGCACGCCTCCGGCGGCAGCAGCGTCGACCACCGCGGCTCCCGGTAGCGCGGCTTCGCCGCCGCAAACACCGCCGCGCAGAACTCCCCCATCGCCGCGTAATCCGCCGCCGTCTGCCCGTCCTCGAATCCGAACAGAACAATGTCGAACTGTTCCGAACATTTCCGCAGCAGATTGGACAGCCGCACCGCCCCTCCGTGCGACGGCGGCAACGGCAGATACGGCGTCAGCACCGCCACCCGCTTCTTCCCTTCGCGGAAACCCCGCCCACCAGCCTCCCGCCACTCGCGCGGCAGTTCGCTCCGGTCGCGCTTCCACGGCGCCAGCCATTGGGGGCGCAGAAAAATCCGGTCCCGCGGCACGCCCCGCAGAAACAGCGCCGACGCCACCGGTTCCCGCCAGTGCACATGATGCCGCTCCATCCGCTCGTTGAACACGAGCACGCGGAACGGAAACGCCCACAGCGCCGCCTCGAGCGCCCGCCTGTCCTCCAGCCGCACCGCGCACAGCGCCACCCGCCGCCCCCGCGCCGCCCGCCGCAACTCGAGCCACCGCTCCCCTGCGCTCGTCCCGGACAAACCAACCTTCACCACCTCCGCCTCCCGCACAAGCCGCCGCATCTCTTCCCCGTGCGCCCCCTCCCCCGCCGCCAGCACCACCGCTTCCGCTTCTTTTCCCAGAAGCCCGAACAGCAACCGCTTCAGCGCCTGCTTCACCGCATGCCCTCCCGCCGCCGCAGCGCCAGGTGCAGCACGCCCCAGCTCGCCATTGGCATCACCGCCGCCGCCACGCACACCGGCGCAAATCCGTATGCGTCCACCACGCGCCCCGCCACCGACGAGAACACCCCCTGCAGCGCCCCGTATACCGCCGTCAGCCCAGACACCGCCAGCGCCGCCCGTTGCGCCCCGAACAGGTCCAGCGGCATCGCGTAGATGTTCACGCTCGACGCCACGCACGCGAAAAACGACAGGCAGATCAGCGCCGTCGCCCACCCGGCTTGAGGCATCCACGGAATGAAAATCCCCCCCAGCAACAGAAATGAAGCCAGCAGGATCGTCCGCATCCGCGCTGGCGTCACGTCCTCCATTCCTGCCGATAACCGCAGCGTCAGCCACCCGCCGGCCAGCCCGCCCAGCGTCGCAAATATCGGCGGAATCCACGCGAAATGATAATTCGCTTCCGCCTGCGTCAGCCCGTGTTCCCGCACCAGAAACACGGTCGTCCAGTTCACCCACAGCGAGTACACCGCCATCAGCAGCACGTTCGCCGCCAGCAGCGCCCAGTACCGCCTGTCCCGCAGCATCCCCGCCGCGCCTTCGCCGCCTCCCCGCTTCGCGCCTCCGCCCGCAGGCGCCCGCCGCTCCACCGCCAGCCACAGCGGAATCCACACGAGCCCCGCCGCCCCCAGCATCACGAACGCCGCCCGCCACCCGTAGAGCCGCGCAATCGTCTGCGCAGCCACCGGCGCCAGAATCGCCCCCGCCGTCAGCCCGATCTGGAACACCGCGCTTCCCAGCGCCCGCTCCCGCGGCGGCAGATACTCCGCCGACGCCTTCCCCGTCGCCGGCACACCGCCCGCTTCTCCCAGCCCCAGCGCCGCCCGGCACGCCATCAGCGCCCCAGCCGACCCCGCCCAGCCCGTCGCCATCGCCGCCAGAGACCAGAACCCCACCGCCAGCGAACTCCCCCACCGCAGCCCCACCCGGTCGATCAGCCATCCTGCCGCCGGCGCTCCCGCCGCATAAGCCACGGAAAACGCCAGAATGACGTCCCCATATCCCGACGCTGTCAGCCCGAATTCCGCCATCAATTCCGGCGCCAGCGCCGCCAATATCTGCCGGTCCAGAAAATTGATCGCGTTGGCCAGAGCAAACACGCTGATGACCGCCCACCGCAGCCGGCCCCTCATGGCAGGAACTCGACCGACACCACTTCCGCCGCCCCGCCCGTCTTCTCCGTGTACTCGATCTTCACCCGCCGCGCCGTCTTCTGTGCGCCGCAGCTCAGCTGCGCCTGTTCCTGCCCCGCCCCCATCACCAGCACTTTCCCCGCATCCGCAATCGTCATCGTCACCGTCTTCCCCGCCGCGTCCTTCAGCGTCAGCCGCGCCCGCTGCCCCTGGCACTGCACGTTTTCAAGAACCCCTGTGAACGTCCGCGTCGGCGGCCCCTCCCACCACTGCTCGATCTTCTTCCCTTCAAGTCCCCCCTGGCTCGCCTTCTGCTCCGCCTCCCGGATCCGGTCCAGCGCCTCCTTCCGAAGCCGCTCCAGCTCGTCCTGCTCTTCTTTCCTCCGCCGCGCCCGCTCCGCCGCCTCCGCCTCGAACCGCGCCTCCTCGAACGCCTCCCGCGCGCGCGCAATCTGCGCACGCTCCTCCTCGCTGCGCGCCACCCGTTCCGCCGCCCGCCAGCTCTTCTCCGCCTCCGCGTACTGCTTCGCTTCCGTCTGCGCCTTCGCCAGCTGCTGCCACAGCTCCGGATCCCGCGGCCGCAGCTCCGCCGCTTTCTTCAATAAATACGCCCGGCGCACCGGCCCCGCCTCCCGCGCCGCCGCCCGCACATACGGCTCCGCCCACCGCGGATTCTTCTGCGCAGCCTCTTCAAACAATCCCAGCTCCAGCAACCCCCGCGCGCACCGGTCCCGCTGCGGGTCCATCAGCTTCTTCATCGTTTCGAACGCCTGCCGCGCCTCCTCCTTCGCACCTTCGGCGAGCAGCGCCAGCCCCAGCCCCTCGAACCCCAGCGGCCCCGGGCGCTCCTCGATCGCCCGCTGATACGCCGCCCGCACCTCCTGCGGCGGCGCCCCCTGCGCCATCAGCAGATCCCCGGGCAGCACCCGCAGCCGCGACGGCAGCATCGGAACTGCCGGAAACGCCAGCCGCGGATTCAGCGGACGCGCCGGAATCGTCAGCGTCCGGAACTGCCCGGCGGCCAGATACCGCTCCGCCTCCGCCTCGAACTCCTCCGCCCTCTTTCCGAACGCGTTCCGGAACGCCGTCCCCCGGTCCGCTCCCGCCGCCAGGTTCGACAGCAGCACCCGCGTCCGCGTCGTCGTCGTTTCATCGGTCAGCAGATACTGCAGCAGCGCCCACTCTTTCGTCCGCTCTTCCGGCTTCGGCGGCGCCCCCAGCGTCACCCGCCCGCCTTCGATCTTCATCGTCGAAAACAGCGACGCCACCGTCTCTTCCAGCCCCCCGGGCATCCGCTCCTGCCAGTTGTCTTCGATCAGCAGCAGCGCCAGCTGCCGGAAAAACTCCGCCGGCGCGGACGTCCCCGCCGGCCACGCCGTCATCCATCCGTCGCGCGAGAAACCCAGCCGCGGCCCCGCGTCCCCCTTCTGCGGCCGCCTCACCACCACCGTCACCGGCCACACCGTCTGCAGATCTTTCTTCCCCAGCGTCTCTCCGAACACGAACCGGAACTGCTCCAGCTCGTACAGCGCCTCCCGCGCCCGGTCCTCCCCGGCGTCCGAGTAAACAACAAAAGGCCCGCTTTTTGTCTCGATCCAGTCCGCCCCCCGCGCGCCCGCCGCGGCCGCCGCCACGCCCAGCACTGCCAGCCACAGTCGCATCTCCCGCCTCCCGGTTCAGGCGATCGGCCCCTGCGTGGCCGACAGCTCCGCCACGATCCTCTCTTTCTCTTTTTCCGCCGTCTCCACCGCCGTGTCCAGCGCCACCCAGTACGTCATCGCCGCCACCGCATACGCGCTCGCCAGCACGGCGTAAAAGGCCGCGTCCCGCTCGAACGCATACCGCGCCAGGTATGCCAGCCCGATCGGCGCCATCAGCGCCGGATACAGCAGCAGCATCAGCCCCTGGATCTTCCCCGATGACGCCTGCCGCCAGCTCGACGCCGGATCCATCGCCCGCGGCGCCTTCACGCTCGCCACGTTGCCCAGCGCCAGCAGGAATACCGCCAGCAGCAGCGTGCACGCAAACGCCTCCGGAATCTTCGCCACGGGGAACCGGATCCGCAGCAGCGCCAGCGCCGCCGTCACCATCCCGATCTCCGCCAGCAGCGCCAGCAACGCCGTCGCGTTCTTCGCCACCACCACCGTCCGGAACCGGACCGGCATCACGAAATACGCCTGCACCGCCGTCCGGTCGAAACCCAGGTTGTTCCAGAACAGCACCTCCCCGAGCAGCAGCGCCGCGTACAGGCTCACCCACAGCAGCAGGTTCTCGCTCGTCCCGCTCCCGATCCCCGGCCCCCTCAGCGCCAGCGGCAGCCAGATGATGATCCCGAACGTGAATCCCATGAAAAACACCAGCCTGAACCGCGACGACCGCCCCAGCGTCCGCAGCTCTTTCGTCATCAGAATTCCCATCGGATCCGGCAGAAACCGCCCCGGCAATTCGTAAATCGATTCCAGAAATCGCCAGACGCTTTTCCGACCTATTTCCCTCTCTTCCGCCTTCGTTTCCGCCGCGTCCCAGCGCAGGCCGCGCCGGAATTGCGCATAGCCGAACCATCCCGCCAGCGCGACCCACGCCGCCGTCATCCCCAGCGCCTTCGCCGAAAACGCCCCCGCGCTCAGCAGCGCCATCGTCGCCCACGGCACCGGCAGGTGCGCCGCCCATGCCGCATATTTCTGCCAGGCGCCCCGGATCTCCGCCGCCGGCACCGCCACCATCACCAGCTGCGGCAGCGCCGCCGCCATCACCAGCGCAAGCACCAGCAGCTCCCGCACCCCCCGCCTCGCCAGCAGCCGCGTCAGCAGGTCCCTCACCCCGACGCTCAGCATCAGGTTCATCGCCACGAACGCCAGCAGAAACGCCGCCGTCCACCCCGGCGTCACCGGGCTTCGCGCCACTCCAGCCGCCACCCCGCACAGCACGATCAGCACTTCCGTACCCGTCGACGCCCGGAGCAGCGCCTCCACCGCGAACAGCTTCCGCACCGTCACCGGATAGACCATCAGCCGCTTCAGATCCAGGCTCAGCCCCGTTGCCGCCATCATCACCGGCATCAGCTGCCAGAACGCCATCAGCCCCAGCAGCACCACCGACACCACGGAAATCAGCGCTTCCCGCGTCGGCACCGCCGGCAGCGACACTGCCGCCAGCCAGGACAGGAACACGACCAGCCCGTACCACACGGCCATCGACAGCCAGTAGAAAACCCGCCCCGCCCCGGCGCCCCCGCCCGTCACCCGGTTGTACATGACGCGGAACTGCGCCCCAACGATCGCCCGCACCTGATCGTCCAGCAGCCGCATCGCCCCTCGCCTACCTCAGCCAGTCCAGCGCCTCCGCCGCCCGCGCCGGCCCCCCCACCACGCGCACGAACAGGTCTTCCAGCGTCTCCTCCCCAGCCCGCAGTTCCTCCATCGGGCCCTCCACGATCAGCCGCCCCTGATGGATGATCGCCACCCGGTCGCACAGCCGCTCCACCACTTCCAGCACATGCGAGGTCAGAAAAATCGTCGCCCCCTGCCTCACCTGCTCCAGCAGAATGTCCTTCATCAGCCGCGCCCCCACCGCGTCCACCCCCTCAAACGGCTCGTCCAGCAGGAACAGCTCCGGCCGGTGGATCAGCGCCGCCGCCATCGCCACCCGCTTCCTCATCCCCTTCGAATACTCCGCGATCACCTTTCGCCCCGCCGTGTCCAGCTCGAACAGCCCCATCAGCTCCGCCGCCCGCCGCTTCGCGAGCTCCCGCCCCAGCCCGTACATCCTCCCGACGAATTCCACGAATTCCAGGCCCGTCAGATGGTCGAACAGCAGGCTCTCGTCCGGCACCAGCCCGATTCGCGCCTTGATCTCCAGCGCCTCGTCCGGCATCTCCCGGCCCAGAATCCGGATCCGCCCTTCCGTCGGCGGCGCCAGCCCCATCAGCATCCGGATGGTCGTCGTCTTCCCCGCCCCGTTCGGTCCCAGAAACCCGAAAAAGCAGCCCCGCTCCACCGTCAGCGTCAGCCCGTCCACCGCCGCCTTCGCCCCGTATACCTTCCGCAATCCCTGGATCTCGATGGCAGGACTCGTCTCGGGCGTCATCGCTGCTTCTCCATCCTACCCGTTTCCGATTGCCCGGTTTCCTGCCTGAGTGCGATTTTTCACCTGAGACCCTCAACTTCTTCCCCTCTCCTGCCGATGAACTCGAATGTGAGCCATACCATCCTGCCCAAGGTCTCTCCCAGGGACCTGGCCCTGAAAAGCCTGGACCAGCTTCCGCCGTTCTCGCCGGTCCTCAATCACCTCATGGCCACGCTCGCCGACGAGAACGTCAGCTTCGCCCATCTCGCTGATCTGATCGAGCGCGACACCGTCCTCAGCGGCAACGTCCTCCGCCTGGTCAACTCCGCCCTCTACGGGCGCCGCGGCAACGTCAGCAGCGTCCGCGCCGCCGTCTCCATCCTCGGCATCTACAAGCTCCGCAACTTCCTGCTCGGCTTCTCCGTCTCCCGTCTCTGGTCCCGCATCAGGACGCCCGAGTCCTGGTCCATGGCCCGCTTCAACGAGCACGCCCTCGCCACCGCCCTGCTCGCCGACCGCATCGTCCAGAAAATCCCGGCTGAGTACCCGGAGGGCGCCTTCGCCGCCGGCCTTCTCCACGACCTCGGCCGCCTCATGATCGCCGCCGCCCTGCCCGAGGAATACCTCCGCATCCACGCCATGCGCGCCGCCAGCGGCAAGACCCTCGAGCAGTGCGAGTACGCCGTCGTCGACGCCTCGCACGCCGAGCTCAGCGCCGCCGCCCTCGCCAAATGGAACCTCCCCGCACCCATCCAGAAGGCCGTCCTCTATCACCATCAGCCCGATCTCGACCCGGGCCGCCACTCCTCTCCCGTCCCAGCCCTCAGCCTTGTTCTCTTCGTCGCCAACTGTCTGGCCAACGCCACCGGCCACGCCATCTCCGACCTCGACGCCCAGCTCGCCCCTCCGCCGCAGGAGTCTCTCTCCCGGCTCAGACTCTCGCACGACACCGAGGCCCTGCTCTCCGCGTTCGAGGAAGACTTCCAGCCCCTCAAATCTTCCATCTGAAGAAAAGGGGGCAGCAACACAATTCCCCTTTTGCCGGGCCCCCAATCTGTTTTCGCCCCGCCCCCGTCCCGCAGCTCTTCTCCGCGTCGCCGCCCCCGAAGCCCGAACGCGACAGCGGAGCCGCCCATCTCCCGTGCCTCAACTGCGCTCGATGCCCTGCCCCCCTCCCATCTCAGAGGCTCTCTGTGACGCCGCAATCCCCTCCTTTCCCGCTGTCCGCTTGCCGGATACCAGCGACTCCGCGGAAGCTTGGCCGAGAAAGCAACGCGCACCAAGCCTTTCATGCCGGGTGACGGCCCGATTTCAAAACATGACTCGAGCCGCTCCCGCCAGCAACCCTCGCCTGTGACCCCGAGACCCCGCCCGTGCCGCGGAGATTGTCCCCAGCCTGATGCCCTCTCACCCCGACGGCCTGTGGCTGTTTTCATCATGCCCGGCGAAAGACGCATCAGCTCCACCCGGTCTTCCGGCTGCTCCCCAGGCGCCTGCCTGTCAAGCCCCGCTACCAACGGTCGCCACCGGCCGACTCCTCCCTCCTCCCGTCGGCCTGTTCCATTCCGCGATCGTATACTTTCTGAGCCGGTTTTCGTTTTCGTATGTTTTGAGTGAGCAGGCGCATCGGCGCCAGGCCGCTGCTCGACGGCGAACCTCGCGCCTCTGCGCCGTCATCGTCAAGAATCAGATGTAGAGGTGCTTGCGATGTCCAGGAAGCTGTTTGCCTTCGCTTTTACGGCGCTCTTTGCCGCCCTCCCGGGCATGGGACGGCAATCCGACCCCGCGCAGGGTTGGGAAGTGACGGCCACCGCGCGAGGCAGCCTGGTCGCATGGCCGGCGGGGATGTTCGACAAGTCCGACGTGACGGCGTTCGCCGAGCAGGCGGAGTCCGGCCTTGCCTCCACCGGGCGTGTCGCCCAGCCGCTCGTCCAGGAGCTTGTCATCAAGACGAAGAGCACGCCCCCGCGGCGTCCAGCCCCCGGCGGAGGCCGGCCTCAGGCTGCCGCGGGCATTGCCGTCCGCTCCATGGTTCTTCGCGCTGGCACCGCGCAGTGCCAGAACGCCCCGCGTTCCTGCTACGTGGACAATGGCGGCGCCTGCGCCGAAGGACAACCCGGTTGCCGCTGCGTCTGCGCCGCTCCGTTGAATGCCGAGGCCGAGACCATCCAGGCTTTCCGCAACAAACGGAATGGCGTCCCCCTGATCCTGATTGCTCCGCCGGGGTCCGACCCGGCGCAAGTCACCGGGCAGGTTCTCAGGGCCGTGGCTCTTCACGGCTACTGGCTGAAATTCTGGAAGTCCACAGAGTAGTTCATCCACTCGAGCCGCGGCGCACCGCGCGCCGCGGCTTCTCTATCCTTCCACTCTCGCCGCCTTCGGCGCCTCCACCGCCTCCCCCGTGATCAGCCGCGCCCGCGGATTGAACGTCACATACTTCAGCGCCCACTGCAACAGCACCAGCATCCGGTTCTGATACCCGATCAGATACACGATGTGGATGAACAGCCACGCCAGCCACGCCCACACGCCCCCGAACCGCAGCCGCCCGAACCACGCCACCGCCGCGTGCCGCCCGATCACCGCCAGGCTCCCCTTGTCGCGATACCGGAACCGTCCCGCCTCCTCGCCCCTCAGCCTCCGCTCGATCGCCCGCGCCGCAAACACTCCCATCTGAATCGCCGCAGGGGCCACCCCAGGTACTGCCCGCCCCTCTTCGTCCTCCACATGCGCCAGATCTCCAGCCACGAAAATTTCCGGATGCCCCGGCAGGCTCAGATCCTCGCCTACCCGAACCGCACCTTTCCGGTTCAACTCCGCCCCCGCCGCCTCCTTCAGAATCTCCCCCACTCCGGACGCCCGCACGCCCGCCGCCCACAGCACCGTCCGCGCACCGATCCATTCCCGCCCGCCGTCGCGCCCTCCCACCCAGACGCCGTCCTCCCGGACATCCTCCACCCGAACCCCGCACCGCGCCCGCACGCCCAGCCCGATCAGGTGCCGTTCCGCCTTTGCCGAGAGTTCCTCAGGATAACCGGACAGCACCCTTTCCCCTGCATCCAGGAGCAGGATCCGCGCCTCCTCCGGCCGAATACTACGAAAATCGTTGCGGAGCGTTTGCCGCGCGATCTCACCCAAGGCGCCTGCCAGCTCCACGCCTGTCGGACCACCTCCGATTACTACAAAAGTCAGCCAATCGATTCTCTTCGCTGGATCCGACTCTCTTTCCGCCCCCTCGAACGCAGCCAGAATCCGCGCGCGCATCTCCGTGGCATCCTCCACCGTCTTCAGCCCTGGCGCACGATGTCTCCAATCAATCCTACCGAAGTAGTCGTTCTCTGCCCCGGTTGCGACGATCAGGTAGTCATAATCCACCCACCCATTGTCCAGAATCACCCTCTGCCGTTCCGCGTCCAGCCCCACCATCTCCCCCATCAACACCCGTGCATTCTTCTGCTTCCGGAGAATCCTCCGCAGCGGGCTGGCGATGTCGGATGGCGACAGCCCCCCGGTCGCCACCTGGTACAGCAATGGCTGGAACAGGTGAAAATTCCGCTTGTCGATCAAAGTCACCTGCACCGGCGCCTTCTCCAGCGCCCGCGCCGCATACAGCCCCGCAAATCCCCCGCCCACAATCACGACCCTGGGAAACTGCTCCGCCTCTTCGACCAATCTGGACGTGTCCATACCTTTTAGATGCGCCTTCCCCCTACTCCGCTCCGCCCCAATCACTTCCTTGGCAACCCTTTGTTTGCAACAATATCAATGACTTGCACGACCACATCCCCGCCATCCCATCAATCTCGCGGTTTCGGCTTCTGCTTCTGGAAGATTCCTGGTCTCGGCCCGGGTAAGCCTCCCTGCAACACCCCCAGTCCACCCGAAAAAACCCTGGTAGGCTTGGTCCTTGCCTCTGCTCCGCCCCGCCTCAACTGAAAAGCTCCCGCAACCCATACTCGCAGCTTGCCCGAAGGTCCTCCGCCTTCAATCCCATCCTCCCGGCAACTCTCGCCGCCTGCCGGATCGCGTCTGTCAGCACACCAAAATGCCTTTTCGCCGCCTCCTGAATCCTCTTCCGATGAGCCGGCAGCAACGAGGGGGCGACGCTCTCCTTCCACTCGGCTCGCAATTCCCCCAGCCGTCTTCCAAAGACCTGCAGAGTGTCATGGATGTAAGCAATGTCCTTTGCGCGGTCATCCGGGCTTCTGTCCCGCAGAATCAGCAGCTTCTGCGCCAGAAACCGCACCGGACCCGCAATTCTCACGGTTCCCCGCCAGGAAGTCAGCCCTGGATCGTCCAGATTCACTCGCCACGGGGACTCCATCAAGATATCCACGTGTGCGAGCGGCTGGGCCGCGATTCCACCCACATAGTTCGGCCGTTTGCGGATCCCGTCCCGCTTGTGCGCCCCACCAGTTCGTGAGGTGATGAACTCAGCATAAAAGGCGCCTGGATCCCGCACCAGGTAGTAATGGGTGACCATCCCTTCAGAATCCCCAAGCCGTTCCTCCTCGAATCCCGCGGCATTCAGGCGGTCCCGGATCGCGCCCTCCATCACCGGCAACGTCGGGGAAACCGCCACATCCACATCCAGAGTCATCAGCGGCGGATATTCCAGCGGTTGTGCGTAGGGATGAAGCCAGTACAGCCGGTGAGCCCATCCTCCGACAATCACCAGATCGTCCAGCCAAGGCGCCAGCGCTTCCAGGAGCCGGGAAAAGGCAGTCCAATCCTCGCCATGCCCGATCTTCATGGCTTCCCCAACGCCGGCACGAGCAGCCGGCGCCAGATCACTTCAGCTTGCTCTCTTCCCCTGGCAGGGTGCTGCCGGACATCCAGCCACACCTGAAGGATGTCTGACACGGGCAGACCGTCCCGGTTCACCGCCGCACGGAAGACCGCCTCCGGATAGGGCGCTACCCGCACGTATGCATCCGCGCGCCCCTCTTCCAGGACCGGAGTCAACCCCAGTTGCGACAGAACTTCAGGATCGAATCGCTCCATGTAAATGTGTGGTGCAACGCCGCTGACAAACCCAAACCTCAAGACGTCGGCGGCGGCGAAGAGCCCTAGCACCCACCTCGCGCCGCCCTCCCGCTTCCCTCCAGATGCCCGCAGCGCAGACTCCAGCCAAGCCGCATCTCGCCGGATGATCCACCGGACCGGAACATCGGCAGCCTTCTCCTCAATCGCCACCGCCCACCTCTCCAGCAGGTCCACCCATCGCACGATCTGGTACCTTCCGCCGCTTTCATCCAGAAACCCGCTTCTCCTCAGCCCGTGCAGGAACCGCGAAGCGCTCATCACCGACACCCCTGCCGCTTCCGCCAACTGCACAGCGGTTCGGAACGGCCCGCGCGGGACTGAAATCAGCCCCTCGGGCAGCGCCTGGCCCAACAAAATTTTCAGCATCCATTGATTCAGGTCCGAAAACAGATCAGGCAGCCGCCTCACTGAGGCCGCCGGCAATGGCTTGATTGGAGGCGCTGCGTTGAACACTTCCAGTCCATGGCCCCGGAAGCTGCGCAACCCTCGCCCGTCCACGACCCCCACGGCCGTTTCCGGCGCATACTCAGCCGAGAACTGGATCGCTCCTTCCGCAGTGGGTGGCGCGATGCTCTCCGCAAACACAATTGCCGCCGGCAGCGCGTCTCCCATCCTGTCAGCCGCCCTCCGCGCCTGCAGGATCGCCTGCGCAAGCAACGGGATCAAACGGTCCCGCCGCCCTTCCGCAGAACACATCAACTCGACAATAAACCGCTTGCCCTCCCCCTCGATCACCAGTTGCGGATTCGCCCCTTCGCGCCGCACGCGCCGCACATGCCACCTCCGCCTCCGGAACAAATCCGCCACCAGATGCACCGCCTCCGGCGCCTCGCCCTGAACCATGCGCTTCATAGCAGAGTTTAACATGGCCGTGAGAAATCACATGGCCAGGTGATTCCCCATGGGCATGCTATACCTCTCTCCTGCTCGTGTCAACCCCTCCCGCGCTCCAGGCGGCCGCTCCGCCCTCCCGCTCGCCGTCTTTTCCGCGTCCGGCGCGCCTGGCTCAAAACACCGTATGCGGCCCCTGATTCACCTGTCACCGATCCCTTTATTCACCGCATAGTCAATGCATTACGATTCATCGCCCTCGGCAGCCCAATTCTCCCCTGCATCCTTCCGCTGGAGGCATTCATGACCCAACCAACCACATCCATCGCACCCAAACGTCCCCTTTCCGAAAAACAGCTCGCCGCCCGGCGCGCCAACGCCCGGAAATCCACCGGTCCCCGCACCCCCGAGGGCAAAGCCCGCTCCTCCCAGAACGCCCGCAAACACGGCTTCTTCACCCAAACCGCCCTCCTCTTCTACGAGTCCCCCGAAGACTTCGTCGCCCTCCGCGACGCCTACATTGACGAATACTGCCCCCAAACCCCCACCGAATGGCACTGCGTCATGGAAATGGCCAACGCCCAGTTCCGCCTCCGCCGCGTCCGCGGCCTCGAAGCCGACCTCTTCCAGATCCTCATCACCCGCGAGCTGCCCTCGCGCGGCCTCTCCAACGGCGAAATGCAGGCCCAGGCCTTCCGCACGCTGGCCGACACCTCCCGCGCCCTGCACCTGCTGCAGCGCTACGAAGTGATGTTCCGCCGCCAGTACGAGCGCGCCCTCCGCACGCTCTGGGAACACCGCGACCGCCAGCGCCGACTGACCGACCCCCTCTTCCCCTCGCCCTCCACCGACGTTTGCCCTCCCGAACCGCCCGCGAGCCCCATCCCGCCTCAAACCCCATCTCAGCCCGCCGCCCCCGAGCCTCCAGCCCAAAAACAAATTTTGCGAAACGAACCGAAACCCGCCGCATCCCCATCAATCCAGGCTACTTCCTCCCCTCCATCCCCCGCTGCCCGGCCTCCTGCCTCTTCCAAAACCCGCCCCCGGCGGTACCCTGATCGGTGAGACCATGCCGCCGGACCCCAAGCAGCACCTCGCCATCGTCCTCATCGACACCCGCAACCCCCTCAACATCGGCGCCGCCGCCCGCGCCATGAGCAACTTCGGCTTCTTCGAGCTCCGTCTCGTCCGCCCTTACTCTGTCGCCTATGAAGAAGCGGTCAGCGCCGTCGGCGCCTCGGATCTCCTCCGCAACGCCCGCCTCTTCGACAACGTCGCGGAAGCCGTTGCCGACTGCTCCCTCATCGTCGGCGCCACCGGACTCGGCCACCGCGTTTTCGAGCACCCGCTTTACCGCCTCGAACGCGCCGGCCGTCTCCTCCGCCGCCACCTGCAGTCAGCCCGCGCCGCCGTCCTCTTCGGGAGCGAGAAATTCGGCCTCTCCAACCAGGACATCTCCCACTGCCACTGGCTCCTCCACATCCCCACCCGTCCCGAACACGACTCCATGAATCTCGGCCAGGCCGTCGCCGTCACCCTCTACGAACTCTCCCGCTCCCCCGCCGCCGCCCGCCGCCTGCCGGAAGCCGCGGAACGCGCCACCGAAGCCGAACTCGAACGCATCTCTCTCCTCCTCGAACAGGTCCTTCAGCTCAGCGGCTACTCCGATTACAGCCGCGAGACCTCCGCTCATGACAAGACCCGCCGCCTCGTCCACCGGCTCTGCCTTACCTCCCGCGACGCAGCCATCTGCACCGGCATGCTGCGGCAGATCCTGTGGAAGCTCACTCACCCTGCCGGATGATATTCTGACTAGTGCGATGTCGAAGGTCGAATTGCACTACGAATTTCTCGCGCCGTTTCAGGATTCGTGGGCCGAGGCCATCGAGCGCCTCCATGGCGTCTACGGCTTCCATGCGCTGAAGCTCGCCCCTTCGCTCGACCGTCTCACCGTCGTCTACGACGCCAGCCGCCTCACCCCGGCCGACGTTGAACACCACCTCCGCATGGCCGGCCTGCCCGTCCGCCGCATCGCCCCGCAGACGGCGCTTGCCTCATGAACCTCGCCCTCAACCTGTTCGATTTCTCTTCCGGCTGGCACCCCGCCGGGCGTTACCTTCTCGTCGCTGCCGTCAGCGCCGCGGCCATCGCGCTCTTTGTCTGGCTCGGCCTCCGCGCCCTGCACAAGATCGCCCAGCGCACCAGCACCACGCTCGACGACGAGCTCCTTCACGCCCTCCGCTGGCCCGCGCAGTGGACCGCCGTCGCCATCGCCCTCCTCATTGCTCTCAAGGACATCGAGGAACGCCACCTTTCCCGCTCCCTCGAACACAAACTCACGGTTCTCGCCGCCGCTCTCATCATCGTCCCTCTCACCATTGGTCTCGCCCGCGCCACCATCATTCTTCTGCGCTACGCCCTCTCCCGCAGCTCGACCGGCTGGCACGTCACCGCCCTCACCGCCGCCACCATCCGCATTCTCTGGGCCGTGCCCGGCCTCCTCGTCATTCTGAACCTGCTCGATATCTCCCTCGCCCCGGCCCTCACCGCCCTTGGCGTCGGCGGCATCGCCGTCAGCCTCGCCCTCAAAGACACCCTCGCCAATCTCTTCTCCGGCTTCTACATCTCCATGGCCGGCAACATCCACAAGGGCGATTACATCCAGCTCGACTCCGGCCAGGAAGGCTTTGTCGAAGACGTCTCCTGGCGCATTACCACGCTTCGCACCCTCCAGAACAACCTTGTCGTCATCCCCAATTCCAAACTCAGCGAGGCCCTCGTCACCAACTACACGTTCCCTGAACAGCGCCTTGCCGTCCGCATCCCGCTCAACGTCAGCTACGAGACAGACATCGATCAGGTCGAGCGCGTCGTGCTCGAAGAGGTCGAAGCCGCCCGCGGCCTCGACGGCCTCCTCTACGACCCGCCGCCCGTCGTCCGTTTCAACCCAGGCTTCGGCGACTCCTCCCTCAACCTCACCCTCATCGTGCACGTCGAGGAATTCACCAAACAGTACCTCGTGCAGGACCAGCTGCGCCGCCGCATTCTCGCGCGCTTCCGCCGCGAGGGCATCGTCATTCCGTTCCCCATCCGCACCCTCGACATCCCGCCCGGCGCCCTCAAGCGCGCCCTCGACCCCGGCTCTTCCAGCCCCCCCTCCCAGCCCGGACCGCCCGCCGCCTGAGCCCAACCCTCCGCCATTTTCGGTTTCTTACATTGAAGCCGCCCGTCAGAGGGGCCGGCCATCTTCCCGCGTGTTCAAGGAGGAAAACGCCGTGTTCCGATTCTGGCTCTTCGCCATCCTGATTCCCGCCTGCGCCTGGGCTGATTGCACCACGCGCAAGTTCACACCCAATGAAGAGAAAACCGCCCAGCAGATCAGCACTGCCCTGCAATCCGCTTTCTCTCCCGCCCCTGCCGGCTGGCAGGACTCGCTCGCCAACACGCGCTTTGTCACCGGCTTCGTCTGCGCCGGCTCGGCGCCTTCGCTCACCGACTACGTCAATTCCACCCTCACCTATTCCATCCTGAACCCCTCTGCCCGCCGCGAGTATCCCGAAGAGAAGGAGATCAAACGCCTCCGGGACGAGCGGGACCTTCTCACCCGCCGCCCCGACTCCGTCCGGCAGAGAATCAGCGAAATCCGCGCCCGCGCCAGCGAGAAAATGCGCGCCGCCAATGCGGCCGAGCGCGCCGGCAACAAGGACGAGGCCCGCCGCCTGCGCCAGGAAAGCCAGATCATCTACGAAGAAGAAACGCCCGTCATCCGGGAATTTGAAGCCTCCATCGCCCCCAAACTGAAAGAAATCGACGAGAAAATTCAGCAGCTCGCCAAGTCTGTCCCCAAGTACGATACCCGGGTCTGGGTCCAGCTGCTCGTGTCGGCTCGAAGCCGCCCCTCCACTCCGGATCCCGATCCCGGCCAGGGGCTCGACGAGGACGTTTACATCTGGCAGCGCTCAGGCCCGCCGCCCTACCCCGGCGCCGTCAGCCGCGTGGTTCTCCAGATCAGGGGCTGGCCCGATTACCGCGAAGCCGTCTTAGAGGCCCGTGAGGAATTCACAAGGCGCCTCGAGGTCCTCTACGGCATCGAAGCCGAGTACGACGAAAACCCCCAAACACTGCGGGATTGCTTGAAGATCATTGAAAAAGAGGACTTCGATTATGTGATCGGTTCCATTCACGGCTTTAACGGACCTGACGGCCAAGGTCCTCACGGCGCCATGTGGAACCTCCTCGCCAAGGCGTCCCCCACAGAACAAATCGAATACGCAATACGGTATTTTCGTTTGCTCGGGAAAATGGCGGACGACCGGGTCTACGACATCGTGGGACATTTTGACATGGTTCTTCGCTGCTCGGAATGGTCCGTTTGCCTGCCCCCGGTCCAAAAAGCCATGGATGAGGCCCTCGATGCCGTCGCCCGTTCGGGCATGACCCTCGAGATCAATTCCAGCGGACTGCGCCATTCCAACCGGCGCCAGTACCCCTCATGGCCCGTCATTCGAAAGGCCTTGGAAAGAAACATCCCCATTCAAATCAATTCCGACGCCCATTTGCCCGAACAAGTGGGGTCGGGTTTCGATCAAATTATCCCGGGTCTCATCAGCTTCGGAATCCCATTTCGCCAAGCCGTGTATCGCAAGCGGAAACGCACTCTGAAAGATTGCCACCTGCCTTGTTCTGAAAAATGCTTAAACCAAGAAATGAAAAAGGGTTAAAAAGTAAACTGTTTTGCGTAAAAACCCCATTTAGACATTGACGGCAAGCTCTCTGGTACTTATAAACATTCACGATGCATCTCGACCAGATTCCCCGGTTGGATTTAAGGCCAAAGCTTCTTATTCCCGCCATCGCGTCCTTGGGAACAGTCATCCTCATTGCCCTGTTGTCATGGCCCTGTAAATTTGCCCACACGGAAGGGACCATCGTTTACACTGTCAGCAAAGCCCTTCATCTTCAAGAAACCGTTTACTACTTTTATGACCTCTTTCTCTGCCGCAAATGGGTTCCCTTCGCCTGCAATTTTGTCTTTTTCCTGGGCATGTACATTCTTGTGCAAAAATATCTGCATGCTCTTCGCCAGCTTAAATACGATTGGAAAGGTATCATTCCCCGAACATTTACTTTCCTGAGCCCTTCGGTTGCCTCACCAGATGAGCTACAAGAACAACGCCAGGAAATCGAAAAAATCATCGGGAAACTCATGAATATGTGTGATATTTCCCGAACCATAGTCGCCAACCGGCTTGCGCGCCTCCTTTGCTTTTGGCAAATGCTGCCGGACTCCAGCCGGACCATCCATTTCGCCGAGGAAAACTCCCACCTCGACACTAACATGCTTGAGGAAGGTTACATTCTGCCCCGCGCACTCATTTGGGCGGTTCCTATCATGGGTCTTCTGGGAACAGTCTACGG
>Ga0101944_10004188_pt1 | contig 18351 bp, 6 predicted proteins | sample DewCreD2012metaG_FD_75245 | JGI IMG/M metagenome (GOLD analysis project Ga0101944, IMG submission 75245) | Hot spring sediment bacterial and archeal communities from British Columbia, Canada, to study Microbial Dark Matter (Phase II) - Dewar... ... | reverse complement strand
TTGGCGCGCCCCTGCGGACAGACCGCCACCGCCTCACCGCCCCAGATGAGTTTGGCGCCGCTCTCTCCAAACCGCTGCCAGCGGCGCAGGGTCAGCTCGCTGGGTTTGCCGTCGGCAGTGCCGTCCCAGCCTTCCATCGGCTGAATGCACCAGCGGTTGCCAATCCGACGGCCTTCCCCCGGCAGTGCCAACGGCTGCGCCAGCGGTGATTGGGAGGCGGGCAGCAAGACATCATCCAGGTCTAAATCCAGACCCAGTTCACCCAAACGGACGCGCAGGGCCGCAGGGCTGGTGAAACGCGCCATGCGCGGATAGTCAGTCATGGCTGAATTGCTCCAACCCTTTCAAAATCTGGCGCAGCACCGCCAGGTCGCTTTGCGGGCGGCGCGGACAGTCGGGATGCGGGTAACTGTCGGGCAGCCAGCCGCGCAGCCAGAGAAATTGAGCCGCAGAATGACGGTAAGCCGGCACCGGATTGCGAAACGCAAACCAGCCGAGATACTGCAAGACGTCGTTCAATTCGTAAAAGCGCGGGTCACCCGCATGCCACCAGCAGTCGCGCAGCGCAAAATAATCCGGCGCAAAGGTCGAAAGCCCCAACAGGTAGTCCGACCCGTACATCACCATGTCAATCGCCAGATCGTTGCCGGTCAGCAATTGAAAATCCGGGCGGAGACGGTCGCGCAGCGCCAGCCGCTCCCATTCCAGCCGACGGCTGAGTGAAGAATGCTTGGCTGCCACACACTGCGGAATGCCCAGCAGGCCTTCAAACACTTCCAGCGCGTAAATTTGACCAAAGGGGGCAAACATCTGGCCCAATTCGAAGGCGATAAAACGCCCGGCCACCCGCCCAAAGGCCGCATAGGCTTCTATAAGGCGCGCCGGCGGCAAGGCGCTCAGTCCGTAGGATTGAAAGATGACCGGCGTGCCCCCAAAGGAGAGAATCTGCTCGATTTCGCGTTGATAAGCAGCCGGGTCAAAGGCATCACCGGGCCGGTCGAGAACCACCGTCCCCGCCACAAACGGGAAATCCCCCAGGGTTTGGCGGGTCTGGTTCAACACCTCGCGGCGGGTGTCGGCATCCAACAGGTGAGCATAACCGGTATCCATGTTCACCGCCGGAATCAAACCGGCCTGCGCCGTGCGCTGAACATGCGCCGCAAAGGCATCCCAGTTGACGCGGCCCTGGGAGGTAAACGGCAATAAAACAGCCGAATAGCCGGTAATTTTTCGCCGGGGGATGATTGGAAACATCGGAATGATTACGAATGAGGGATGAGCAAATTATACTCTGAAAAGGATTTTGGAAAGCGACCAAAACCGGCTGAATTCAAGCTGCCAATCGCGCTGCCGCCGCCAAATCAGGCATTCAGACAAACCGAGCATACCTACACGAAACGATTTGGGGTCATAGCCTGTTTTTCCCCAAAGCAACATCCCGTCTCACCTGTGCCTTTCAGGTATAATGATTCAAGCCGCCCCACCAGGGGAGCAAAAACGCAAATTCATAAAGGATCAGGTGCAATTGTCAGCCAACCCATGCATCACCCTTTTTGAGCAGCAGAAGGTTTCCTATCAGGAATTGGGCATTTCTCCCAGCGATCCATTGTTGGACACCCTGGAGAAGATTAACCAGCAAGCAGAAATCATCCGGCTGGAGCGCAAAGGCTTCCGCGCTTTGCAATACGTTGGCGTCATTCAAATTAACGAAACTACCATCCAGATTCTTCCCAAAATTGACTATGACTCCCTTGCGGAAAATCCGCTCCGAAGCAATCTTTCAAGTAAAGAAAATGCAGAGCATACCGCAGCGCGCAATCTGATATCCATGCTCATTTATGCCAACGGGATGAAAGTGCACCCCCAAACGCTGGGGGCTTTGAAAGTCGCCCCCGGAGGCTGGCTGGATTTGCTCACCCAACTGTTTGCCACCGAATTGCTCCATCAAATCAAGCAAGGGTATCACCGCGATTATGTTCAACAGGAGGATCGGCTGCCCTTTGTGCGGGGACGTTGGAACATCGTCCGCCAATTATGCCGTCATCCTGACCTGATCGAAGGGCTCGATGTTCAATACGATGAACTCCTGCCGGACACACCGCTCAATCGCGTTTTTCGGCTGGCGGTGAGTCAAATGCAACCGTTGATCCGCGATCAGCAAACCCGTAACTTGCTGGCCGATCTGGACGAATGGCTGAAACCCGTTCAAATTTATCCGTATGCCTCGATCTATCTGGATCAAATTCAGTTCACGCGGCTCAATGAACGTTTCAAGGCAGCCTTCGACCTGGCTCGTCTCTTTTTGACCGGTCATTCCATCACCTTGCTTCCTGGAAAACAGCGAGCATTTGTATTTACGCTGGATATGAACCGACTTTTTGAGCAGTTTGTTACCCGATTACTTCAATCCAACGCAAAACGGATCCTGCCCCGCGAATGGCAGGAATGCGTTATTGAAACCCAGGGAGGGAAAACACCCAGATACCTTGCACGTCCTCTTCCCACCACCGCAAAACCCATCCTGCAATTGAAGCCGGATATCTTAATCAAATCACATGGCCGGCCTCGCCTGATTATTGATACGAAAAATAAAACATTACCAACCCTGAACGCCATCCAGGACATCGCCAAAGATGATCTGTACCAGATGACCATTTACGCCACTCATTTCGATTGTCCGAATGTACTGCTGCTTTATCCCCGGCCGGCCCATACAAACACAACTTCTCCCCTTGTCCTGGAAATCGAAGGATTTCCCATTCGGATATTTATCGCGGCTCTGAATCTACACCAACCTCTCAATCAACTGGATGGTTTAGTAGATGAATTTCGAGGGATACTGACCTGTATCCACAACTACGCAAGATAACCTGAAGGAGGCAAGATGGCACGCCGCTCAAATGATGAACACCTGTATAAAATCTTTGCTCGTTTCAAAGATGATTGTTTGCTCAAAGATTCTTCTTTGCTCTGGCACAATCCCAATCGGCAGCTCTGGACTTTGGAAAACCTCAGAAAGTGGAAAGAACTGGTGATCGATCTTCCCGATAGCGGCGCCGAAAGTTTCAACGAAAAACTCGAAAGGCAGCTCGGCGGGGCTTATCCGGAATTATGGGGCATCACGGCCGACCTTCATTATGTTTATTACCTCCCCTCTACAAACATAACAATGGATACTCGCCTGAAGAATATCCAATGGGCAGCCGAAAGGGCCGGGTATGTCCTGCCCAACCTAAACAATGAAATTTGGGAAGCGCACCGCAAGATGGGCTTTTGCAAAACTTCCTTCAAATACCATATCCGTTACGCGCAGCTAAACCTTCTTGTCCTGTTCGCCATCAAGGTAAAAGAGCAACAGGACCGACGCGCAGTTTTGGAAGATGCCCATCGCGTTCAGATATTGCTGGACGAGATTCTCGACAGCATTCCGAACAAAATGGAACGGGCCTATGATATGCGCCACGCCATTTTATACCTCATGTTCCCGGACAAGTACGAACGGATTATCAGCACCAGCGACAAGCAAAAGATTGCTGAGTATTATAGAAAGTATGTTTCCACGCCGACCGATGGTCTTGACCAGCAAATCCTCCAGATTCGAGAAAAGTTGATTAAATCCCATCCACAGGGTCATCTTTTGGACTTTTACGATCACCTCAAGCACGAATGGAAGGATGGGAAGGTCAACCCACCGCCGGATAACGAGATTCTCCAGCAAGCCGCGCGTCTGTTACTGCACTTCAAAAACCTGATTCTGGCCGGACCACCCGGCACTGGCAAAACTTACTGGGCCGATCGAATTGCTGAATATATGGTAACCGTACAACCCGCCGGAAAAGCATCGAACACAGTCCCCTTTATTCATAAAATTACCCTGCATCAATCCTACGCATACGAAGACTTTATCGAAGGACTGCGCCCAAAATTGACCGAAAACACTAACAATGGTCTTGCGTTTGAAATCAAGCCCGGCATTTTCCGTCAGTTGTGTACCAAGGCAGAACAGGACCCGCAACGCCGTTATGTCCTGGTGATTGACGAAATCAACCGCGGCAACATTGCGAAAGTGTTTGGAGAATTAATGACTCTTATTGAAGCCGACAAACGCGGCAAATGGACGGCGGTACTGCCTTACAGCAAAGAAACCTTTTGCGTGCCGCCCAATCTTTACATCATTGGCACGATGAACACTGCCGATCGCAGCATTGCCTTGATGGATGTTGCACTGCGCCGCCGCTTTGCTTTCCTTGACCTGATGCCAGACGCAACCTTGCTGGACAATATCGTGATTGCCACAGGCGAGGATGAATTAAATATGGGCGACTTTTTACGAAAGATCAATCAGCGCATCACCGAAATACGCGGCGCCGATTACCAGATTGGGCATAGTTATTTTCTTCCCTTGAAGGAAGATTTATCCAACGACGATAAAATCAAACGATTAGACGACATCTGGAATTTCCAAATCGTCCCGCTGCTCAAGGAATACTTTTACCGACAAAATGATCTGATGCGGCAAGTTTTGCCGGGTATTTTTGAGGCTTACGAGGAAAACTCCCCCTCAACCGCCGCAAATCTGCTGAACCTGCACGACGAAGAGCTGGTGGCAGCATTGTGCCGCCTGTAAAAACAACCTTTTCTTTTTCAACCACTCATGGCATTCCATCATAGCCGGCAGCCGGGTCGAACATGCTGAAGCGGGGCTGCCAGCCGAGTTCCTGTTTGGCTGCCGAGCAGTCTACCAGAGTACGGTAGGGGTTTTCGCCAACCCATGCTGCCAGGCTGGTCTTTTTCCACGGCAGGTGCGGGTACACCTTTGCCACAATTTCGGCAGTGGGGGTATGGGTGCGGTTGTCCTCGGCGGTGAGCAGGAAGGCGCGGTGGCCCTGTACCGGCGCGCTAAGGCTGAGCAGGGCGGCTTCTGCCACATCGCGCACATCCACATAGGAGTAAAAATCCTTGCGCTGGGAACGCTCCACCCCATCGCCGGGCAGTTGAGTCCACCAGCGCACTGCCGGCGGGCCCGGCTGTGTAACCAGCGTGGGGCGCAAGCTGATTACGCTGAACACGCCTCGCGCGGCAAAAGCGGTGCACATTTCCTCAGCAATGTGCTTGCTCAAGGCGTAGGAACGCACCGGCTGATGGGGAACATCATCATCCAGGGGCAGATAAAGGGCAGTATGGCCGGGTTCGCCCTGTCCCAAAGCGTTGATGCTGGAAAAGTACACCACCCGCCTCACGCCGCTTTGGGCAGCTGCCAGCAAAATCGTCCATGTGCCGCGCAGGTTGATGTCCAGCAATTCTTCCTCTCTGCCGGGAATATCATTGGGGATGGCAGCCAGATGCACCACCGCATCCACGTCCTGCATCAAACGGCGCACCAGTGCTCCATCCCGCACGTCGCCGGTGACCTGCTCGCCGTAATCGGGCATACCATCCGTGGATTTATCCAGCAAACAAAGGGAATGACCGGCTTCATGTAGCCGCTGAACCACCCAGCGCCCAACTTTGCCCTGGCTGCCCGTGACCAAAACGCGCATCGTTTCTGCCTCCGTTTTGAAATTCTTTAATTGCTTCACTATTCCTTTACAATCAGCAAACACCCTGCTTATTCTGTTCCGTCATTGACATATTCAACCGCCTGCTTGCCGGTCATGTGTTCGATCTCAATACCAATTATGACCGCCTGCGCACATTGGTTGATTTCGTTTCGTTTGGCTTCCTCAGGCTGATCTGCCGCATACTTTTCAACCAACGCCGCAAGGGCTTGCCGATACTCATTCCCTTCAACGATTCTTGCCTTTCCAAATGCAATCACACTGCGAAAACAGGTCGTAAATTTTTCGCTTAACACCCTGTCTTCGTCAATTACTGCAAAAGATACCTTCGGGTATTTTGTGATAGCCTCCACTTTGTGACCAACTTTGGCGGAATGAAAGTAGATTTTCCCGTTGAAAAAGACAAAACTGAGCGGTACCGCATAGGGATATCCCTCATCTCCCAGGCACGCCAGCACGCCGTTCGTCCTTCTTTCCAGCACCGCAGCCATTTCCTGCGGCGTCAACGCTTGCCTGCTTCTTCTCATGGTTCTGAACATTTCTCATTCCCTTTCTACTCTACTTCCGGCTTAATCCTGATCATCATGATTATACGTTCCCCCAGCGTTGTTTTCCAAATCTTAAATGGCCGGTTATCACCGTGATACCGCCCCGTCCCAATCAATTTACTGCCTCAGGCAATCAACCTTTCGCCAACTGGCATTGGGAGATGAGCAGTATAAACTTCCAACCCTGCCGCAAAGCGAGGATGGTTGGGATGGGTTCATCGGCGCTGGGATAAGGTGAGAAATTGCTGCCCGGCAGCCCTCCACCCCCCTCCCAACCGTTGCCCCAAAGCAACCGGCCTCACCCCTGAAAGAAAGGTGAGGCCGGTTAACGCGTTCAATCTCCTCACGGGGTGACTTCGATCAGAACCGCGCGTACTACGACGCGCCATTGATAACGGTTCTGCGCTTCCTGATAACCCTGGCAGGTGATCAGCGTCAGCCAGTCGCGTTCTTCATGCCGCAGCGCTGAAATATCACCGGGCAGCACACGGCGCACCTCGCGTACCTGATAGCGATAGGTGGCGGTAGAAGTGCGGATCAAAATCTCATCTCCCCACTTCAAGGTGTGCAGTCCAACAAACACACCCGGTAAGCCATTGGCATCATACACATGTCCGGTCAATACGGTATTGCCCGGCCGGGTGGGGTAGGCGCTGCCCTCCAGCCATCCCACCAGATTGTTCAACCAGGTCACATCCCACACCCCTTCCTGCAGCGGTACACCCACAATATTGCGTCTGATGCCGAGTGCGGGAATTTCCAGCCACAACCCGGAAATGTTGCTGTAACGCCTGCCGGCCGGCTGGGCGGGCAGCACTGTTACCTGCCGCGGTGCAAAGCCGGTATCCGGCAGCAGCGGGGATGAAATAGAAACATCCGCCTGACTGCCATAGGTGTTCAACGGGCTGCCGGGCTGGAAACGGCGCTCATCGGACTGCGGGTTGTAAGGCGACTGCGGATTTTGCACCACGCCCGGCAAACTGCTCCACGAAAGCAGCGCCACATTTTCAACCGTATCACCCGGCGACAAATTGCCAATCTCCGCCTCGAAGGCCAGGATGGTCTCTGGCGCGTCCGGCGGGAAAACCTCCCAGCCGACGCGCAACAGAGGCGCAGCGCTGTCATCCAAAACATTTGGCAGCAACCCGCTCACGAAACGCAGCGTACCGGGCACATAGGTTAGACCCCGCGGCAGGGTATCGGTCAGCAGCACATCCCACGCGCTGGTATCCGAAGCCGGGTCGGCTTTGACCAACAGGCGGAAGGTGACGGTTGCGCCGGGCAATCCCACATCCGGGTCAACCGTTTTGACCACGGTCAGGGTCGGTTCGACAATGCGCACTTCACGCGCCTGCATGGACAGCGAACCGCCATCCCACTTCCACTCAGCCTGATTGTTGAGCAGCTTGCCGCGCACGTTCGCGGAACTGTTCAGAACCACCACCCGGTAGCGAATGATCAGGTCAATGTCCTGTTCAGTGGGATTGTTCAGATTACCGAAGTCAAGGGTCATATACCGCCCACGCTGCTGCGGTTCGCTGCTGCCGGGCGGATAAGCGCTGATCACTGCGCTGGTGCATAATCCACTGATCTCACCCCGTGAAGAAACCAATCCCTCTGCGCTTGCGTTGACTTCATCACAGGCGACAAAAGCCAGCCCTTCATCCAGTACATCGCTGAAGATCAGATCGGCAATTTGTTGACCGGCTTCCACCTTGAAGCGCACTTCATAGGTCAGGATTTCGCCTATCGCCACCTGCGGCAAGACGGTAAAATCCTGATTGGTCTCGACAATCGCTTTGCCGCCCTGCCCAATGACATTTTCATCGGTTGCTGTATTGTCGTCCGGGGTCGGGTCAATTCCGTTTTGCCCGTCATCCCGTACCACTGCCGTGTTGAGAAGGCTGGTAATTTCCACTGAAAGCGGGTCGTTGACCTGAACGGTCAGCGTGCGGGTTACCGCGGCTGACTGCGCCGGCAGGTCAAACGGTGGCCAGGTGACCAGACGGGTGCTTTCCTCATAGGTCGCGCCATCGCTGGCGGAAACAAAGGTCACTCCAACGGGCAACGTATCGGTCACCACCACACCGGTAGCCATCTGGTTGCCGCGATTTTCAATCCGCAGGGTATACATAAGGGTTGCCCCCGGCGCAGTGACATTCACCCCGTCATCCTTGCTGATCGCCAGATCCGGCGCGGCGCTCAGCTCGTCCGTGTCGCTGTCCGTGTTATCCCCCGGGGTCGGGTCCGGGCCGTTATCGCCGTCATCGGCAATACTCACCGTGTTGGCAATCTGGGTCACGCCTTCCGGCACGGGGTTGTCCACCCGCACCGCAAAGGTCAGCGTGCCGCTGCTGCCAGAGGCCAGCGTGCCGATGGTGTAGGTGCAGGTCGTCCCGCCCACACTGCCGTTCGCACACGACCAGCCCGGCGAAGAGGACCCCGCCACAAAGGTCGTATGCAGGGGCACCGTCTCGCTGATCACCACCCCCGTGGCGGTCTGGTTGCCGTTGTTGCGGTAGGTCAGCGTGTAACTCAGCAGGTCGCCCGGCTGGGCTGTGTTCACCCCGTCATCCTTGCTGATCGCCAGATCCGGCGCGGCAGTGAGCGGAGTGGTATCCGAGGCGCGGTTATCGCCCGGTTTGGGATCCGGTCCGCGGCTGCCGTCATCGCCAATACTCACCGTGTTGGCAATCTGGGTCACGCCCGCCGGTACGGGATTATCCACCCGCACCGCAAAGGTCAGCGTGCCGTTGCTGCCAGAGGCCAGCGTGCCGATGGTGTAGGTGCAGGTCGTCCCGCCCACACTGCCGTCCGCACACGACCAGCCCGGCGAAGATAAACCCGCCATAAAAGTGGTGTGCGCCGGCACCGTTTCGGTAATCACCACACCGCTGGCGGCCCCGTTGCCGTTATTCCGGTAGGTCAGGGTATAGACAATCACCCCGCCCGGTACGGCGCTGCTGCCGCCGTCACTTTTTTCAATGGCAAGGTCGGGTCCGGTGCTGGTCAGGCTGGCTTGCGCCGAAGCGGTGTAATCGTTGACGCCACCGCTGTCATTCCGCTCGCCGTTGACCGTTCCGGCTAATGATGACCATCCAATCGAAGCCGTGTTATCGTAAGATTGGCCGTTGCTGCCCGGCGGGACGCTCAACTGATAAGTAAGCACGCTCTGACTGCCGAGCGGCAGGCTGGCCCATGAGGCTGTGAGGTTGGGCGGGCTGGCGTTCAACGTGCCGGGCGCAACCCCGCTCACATGCGTCAATGAACCGGGTACGTAGCTCAGCCCACCGGGAATCAGGTCACTCCAGGTCAAATCAAAGGCAGCTGCCGCGCTGGTTGAGGTGTGGCGGACGGTCAGGGTGTAAGTGACCGTACCACCGGGCGGCGGAGCCGAATCGCTCACCGTCTTGAGTATTTCCAGTTCCGGTTCGAGGATGGTCAGAGAGTCGCTGGCGGTCCGCGAAACGGGAGTGCCTTCTGCAGTGGTGTAGAGCAGCGTGACTGTGTTGGTGCGTTCCGACCCGTTCTGATTGGCGGCAACGTTGGCAACCTGAGCCTGAAAAGTAATCGTCACCGGGCTGTTGGAGATGACCGCATCGTCAAAGTTCCATTCCAGGGTTACCGCAGCGCTGCCGTCGTTGGGGCTGGATACAGTGAAGGTCGGCGCCGGGCTGATGCCGCTGCCAACCGACTGGCTGCCGACCACATAAATCAAACCGGCCGGCAGGGTGTCCCGAATGATGGCGTTGCGCAGCGTTCCCGATGGACTGGTCAGCGTCAGGGTGTAGTCAATCACCTGCCCGATCACCGCGCCGCTGGTGTTGTTGTCGCTCTTTGCAATGGCTGCCGCCGGGCTGGTGAAATTTGCGCTGGCGTTATCCTGCGTGCCGTCCACGCCGGGACGGTTCACGCTGTCGTCGTACACCCGCCCGTTTGGGTCGCTGCCAGGCAGCGAGCTCCAGTCGGCGTCAATCGTGTTGGTGTGGAAGCCATCGAGGTGCAAACTGCTCTGCGCGGTTGCGGTATAGGTGCATTCGATATACCCACCTGCCGGAATATCCCACGCCCCGCTTGGGTTGCCGTCAAAGGTCAAAGTGCCGCCGCTTATGGAAACGCTCACCCCAATACCCTGGCTGGTGCTGCCGTCGAACAAGGTACAGGCGGCATCGTTGTTGTAGGCCACCCCCTGCGCCAGCACGTCCTGAGCGGTCACCTCATAAGCGGTTGAAGTGCCGGTGTTGGTGAAACGCACCGTGTAAGTTACCGTGCTGCCGGCCTGCACGCCAGAAGCGGGAGTGACCGACTTGGTCGTGGTGATAATCGGCTCATGCACGGTGATGTTCTGGCTGCCACCGGAGATGCTGACATCGCTGCTGCCCGTGCCGGGCGTGTACGTCAGACTGGCGCTGTTGGTCAGGACGCTGCCAATTTGATTACCGCTCACGTCCAGTACCCGCAGGGTGATGTTGAGCGTGAAGGCGTTGTTGGTCGTCACATTATCTGCATTCGTGGTGACATCCCCAAAGTTAAAGACAACATCATCCCCGTCCGATACCCCGCCGGTGACGGTGGGTGTGCCGGTAACCGTACCGTTGAAACCGGTGGTATCCACGCTAAAACTCACGTACTGCATGCCGCTCGGAACGGCGTCCGTCACGCGCAGGTTACGGGTTACTCCCTCCGGCAGGGTGATGCGGATGGGATAGGTGACGGTTGCGCCAATCGGATAGGCGGTGGGGGCAGGCGATTCCTTGGAAATTTGCGGCACAGCCAGCGTCTGGTTGACGGTTGCGCTGCGGTTCGTTTGCCGCTCCCCCGTTCCGCTGCCCGACGTGCCGGGGGTGGTCGAACCGGTCGGGTTGGGAGTTGTGCCGTTGCCCCCCGGCAGGCTGGTGTAAGTCAGGTTGGCAGTATTGGGGATGGTGTAACCGGCCGGCACATTGGCATTGACGGTCGCGCTGAAAGTTACGGTGATGCTGCTGCCCGGGTCAAGGCAGGTAGCGGTAACCGTCAGGGTGTTACCGCTCCATGAGCTGCCCGTGCTGAAAGGCGTCGTCCCGCCGCCGTTGCCGGTGCAGGCTGCGGCCTGGGTGCTGTTAATGGTTACAGAGGTAGTGTTCGGCGTCAGGTAACTGTCCAGCGCATCGCTGACCGTCAGGTCGAAGGCGGTTGCGCGGTTCGTGCCGCCGCTGGCTGCCGTTATGGTGAGCGTGTAAGTAACCGTATCCCCGCCATCGCTCACCGATGTTTGCGCCTTTGAGATGGTTAAATCCGGTTCGGCGATGGTGACATTGACCACAGATGAGTCACTGCCGTTTTGCGAGCCGTTGATCAAAACCCGCGCCTGGTTGCCCCGCGTCGTACCGGCAGTATTTGCGCCAATGTTGAGCACCAGGGCGTTAAACTCCACCACCACAAATTCGCCGTCAGCGTCGTTGTCATTATTGATCAGGCTGCCAAATTTGAAGTATACATCCACATCGCTGCCGTAGTTATCCGGGTCGGCTGTGGTGCTGCTATCGCTGCCGATATTGGCATCAGGTAAGATGCACGGCAAAGGCGAAGACGGGGTAGTTGCATCGGCACTTGTGCCGCTCAGCGTACAGGATGCTGTATTTACTGCAGGGATAATTCCCACCCCGCTGGAGGAAATACCCACCCCATCCGCAACCAGCGCAAAGCGGGTTGTCCCGTCGTCCAAAAACTGCAAACCGGCCGGCAGCAGGTCGCGGATCTGGAAGTTGGGGCTGCTGCCTTCGGGCAGCTGCACGACAATCCGGTAGCGTACAATTTCGCCAATGGCGACGCGCTGGGTGCCGCTCACCGCACCGGTATGTACCTCCGAGGTGGTCATCAGGTACTTGCCGGGAGCGGCCGACTGAATGGTCAGGTTGGTCGAGCCGCTGGCGAGGTAGTCGTTCACCCCGCCGCTCCCGTCACGCTCGTCCGAATCGGTGTTATATGGAGAACGATCGTTAACCGTCCCGCTCAGACTGCTCCAGCGCACCTCCGCCGTGTTGGTAATCGTCTGACCGGGGGAAACGGCGTACTGCACCGTAGCATCGAAGGTAATGGTACAGGATTGACCCGGTTGGAACACCCCGCCGGAGCCGCTCAAAGCGGGAGCGCCGGCATCGTTCAGGGTTGGCGGTGTTGATGCCGTGCAGCTGCCCAGGTTGAGGCTGCCGGTAACATAACTCAACCCCCCGGGTATGGTATCGCTCCATTGAACATCGTACGCTGTCGTGGAGCCGCTGACAGGGTTGGTCAGGGTAACTGTGAAGGCGACGGTATTGCCGGCATCCGTCACCGTCGGGGAAACGCTTTTGGCAATCTGCAATACCGGCTCAATGACGGTCACATTGGGGGCAGAGGCGGTAACGCTGCCATTGCTCCAGCTTAGCCGGGCACTGTTGTTCAACAGCGTGCCGGCCTGATTGCCGCTCACATTCAGCACCACGGCGCGGTAGGTCAGGGTGATGGTTTCGGCAACGGCATTGTCGGTATTGGCGTTGGTGATATTGCCCAGGTTGAAGGTAACTGTGCGGCCGCTGTTGGTGACAACCGGACTGCTGCACGCTGCTGAAAATCCACCGCTCAAATCCGTGGAAACACCCGCCGAATTGCTAATGCTCTGGCAGTCCACAAAAGCCAGCCCGCTGTCCAGCGTATCCACCAGCTGCGCACCGGGGGTATCCCCTTCCGGCACGGTCAGCGTCACGGTGTAGGTGACCAGTTCGCCAATCACCGCCTGGGTATTACTGTTACTGGCATCATTGATTTCGGTGGCTGTCAATTGTTTGTTCACCGCGGGGTTGGCAATGGTTGTACGGGCATCATCGCTCAAGCCGCCGGGCACATGATTGGCTGCCCCCTCCGCCCCGGCATAGGCCAGCAGGGTGGCGATGTTGGTCAGGGTGCTGCCCGCATCCACACTCGAATCCAGCGTAACGAGATAGGTGATCACAGCAATATTTCGCCCGTCGTTAATCACCGAACCGTCGCCCTGCCGGCCGGGGTCGAGCGCGCCGGGCGGGGTTGCAGTCGGGCCGGGGTCAACCAGCGTGATTCCGGCAGCGGAGAAAAAGCTGCTCTCGCTGCCCGTGTAGGTAAAAGCGTCGCCTGTGCCGTCGGTGACGCACAGCGAACCGGATACCAGAGTCATACCGGCGGGCAGCGAATCGCGCACCTGCACATCATAAGCGCTGTAGCGCCCCGTGTTTTCGAGGATGACCGCCATCATGAGCGTATCACCCGCATCCACATTGCTCACATTGCTGTTGACCGGGCTGGCGGTCAGTCCGCCGGAGGTCAGCGTTTCGCCCAACCGCGCTGCGCAGGTCGCCGCCGCACCGTTGAAGGTGATTGGCCCAACCGCGGCAGGTGAAAACTGAGCGGCGGCGTTGTTCGACCACACCACACCTTTGGAGATACTCACAACCGGCTGCTGCAGCTGCACCTGCACGATGCCGTTGCTGGTCGAGCCGGTCGAGTTGGTCGAGCCTTCCCGCCCGTTGGCCTGATTGGTAAGGAATAGGCCGTCGGCAAACGGGTCGGTGCGTACTGTTACGCTGAACAGCAGGTCAATCGTGCTGGGGGCGTTATGAGCGGAGTCGTAGCGGCCGTAATTCCAGGTCAGGCTGTTGTTGGCACTCATGCCGGAGGTTGAGAAGGTTGGAGTCACCGCCCCACTGAACGTATGATAGGTGCTTGCCGGGCCCAGGCAGGCGTTACCTGCAATGGGAATACCGCAGATGGTATTACTGAAAGTACCCACCTCAGCGGCATTGAAGATCGGCAGGGGCAGGTAGTCGGTGATCACCAGATCTTCAAAATCGCTGGTTTGCAGGTCATAGCGCACCCGGTAGGTAACCACATCCCCCGGCGAAATGCGCACCGGCGTGGAAAAGTCGGTATTGCCGTTGAGGGCGTAAATGGACTTGGCAATGCTGCCCTGTGGAATGCGCAGGCTGGAGGCCGAAGTGTCCTCTTCATCATACCCGGTGGGGGTGGTTGCATCAGTGTTGGAAAGGATGCGCCCGCCGACGCTGACCGTATTGGTCAATACATCGTTTTGATCCACACTGGCATCCCCGGAGGGGTAGGTATCCGAAAATTCCTCCTGCACAACCGCGCGGAAGACGATGCGGGCAGTGGTTGGGCCGTCATTGGTCGTGCCGCAATTCGAGTCAACGCCCCCCGTCCCGCCGGGTGGCACGCAGCCGCCGATCAGCCGGCCGTCCTGCCCGCGGCTGATGATTTCATTCGAAATGCGGAATGTAATGGTTGTTGTACCGTTTGTACCATCGTCAGGAGGATTCGGCCCGCTATTCCCGATCTGGCTGGTATCAATCGTGTAGTTTGCTGAATTAAAAGCACCGCTTGAATCGTAAAGCGTTGAAGGGTTGCCAGCAATTTGCAACGTGGGCGTAAAGGATGCATCCCAGCGCTGCCCATCCGAAAGCACGTCCGTGACCACCACCTGATCGAAGACGAAGAAATCCGAAATCTGGATATCCAGTGTGTATTCCAGCACATCCCCCGGTGAAAGCGGTGACGCGGAAAGGTTGGCCACGCCTTTTTGAATGGCGATGGATTTATCCGTCAGGGTGTGTTCGCAGCCCGCCGGGTTTTGGGTGATGGTGGTGAGGCTGTCGCGCGGGTCAAGCGGCGTCCAATTGCCGCTGGCAGCGGCGTTGTTACAGGAAGTCACATCATCGCCGGTAGCGGGGTCAAGAATCAAATTTCCGTTCGCATCGCGCAGGGGAATGAAAAACTCAAAGGTCAGGCTGACCGAACCGCTGACGCTGCCGAAACTACACGAAATGCTGCCGCCGGGTGTGGAAGTGGAAGGCAGGCTGCAGCTTGCTCCGCCGGGGCTGGTCGAAACCAGCGAAACGAACTGCATGTTACCGGGCAGGCTGTCGCTGAGCACAAAATTCGAAAGCGTCTGACCGGCGGCAATGGTCGCCGTGACGGTATAGCGGCGCGGGAAATTCGGACCGGTGGCCGTTTCATCCTCAGGGCCGCTGTAGGTCTTGCTCAGCGTGATCAACGCGGCGGTTGGGTTGGGGCTGGTCTGGACGCGGCTGGCAGAAACAGGGGGATCGCTGCCAGGATTGTTTAATGGGTCCTGCCCAAACATGAAACCGCCCCCCACCCAGATGGGCAGCGGCACGTTCAGGTCAGCGTAATTGCTCAATTGCGCATTGACGGCCACCTCAATTGGCGGCTGGCCGGGCACGAAGGAACCAAACGGCAGGGTGACGACCACCATCTGCCAGACGAACGGTGAAAACAAGCCGGCCGGCTGCGCCGGACAGGTCACGGTCTGGTTGGTCAACGGGTGCGTTACTGTACTGCCGGCCGGGCAGCCCAGCGTTTGGGTGGTCACCGGCGCGCCGAGGTAACTGGCTGCACTAAAGGAGATGCCATCGTTCGGCCCTCCGACTATGCCATCCGCTCCACTGAGCGGCAAAAACACATCCAGATAGGGACCGTAACCGGTATCTGCGCCGGTGTTATCGAAGGTTACCGTAAAAGAAAACGAACTGCCGATGAAAACTTGCCCCGGAGCATTGATGCTGACCGACGGCACGGCTGCAAACCGCGGCGCTGCCAACACCAAAGTCGGCCATGCCAGGGATAGCAACCAGACCAAAAGTAAACCGGTATTCAATCCCAAAGGAGCCATTTGCCTCATATACCACCCCGTCTAAAAGATTTTTAATCAACGCCGAGAGAAGAAATTATCGTTCTTCCCCCCTCACAATGGATAAAACGATAAATTAAATCTACCGATTAGCCCATACCGAAGAAGTTTATTGGTTAAAAATAACCTTAATTGTTATTATTTTAGCATAGTCATTCGATAAGCGCATATAAAAAAAACCAATACTTCCATCGGTTTCTTCTTCCCCGCACAACTTCACAACAGGTCTTTATTAGGCGACTTTCCCAAAGTCGTATTTGATTTTATTCTGTACCGCGGTAATCTGAGCAAAAGCTTGTTTGAGCAATTCCTGCTGGATGTATCCCAGACGGGAGGTTTGGATCAGGTTTGTGGGTGTCCGCCCCGCTTGAATGGCTGCAATCTGGTTCTGCAGGCGCAGCTGCATCAAGAAATCATAAGCCATGATGATCTCATCCCGGCTGGAGATAAGAAGGATATTGTTATCAGCCAGGGCTTTGATTCGTTCCAGAGTGTGAGTCAGGTTGAGCCGTTGGCGGAGGGTGTACAGACGCGCAAAACTGACCATCGGCATCATGGCATCTTTGAGATTGATTTCACCTCCGTGCTCGCTTGCCCCGCCCAGATAAATGTTGCCTAACAATCGGATGGGCGGCTTGAACGCAAGCGCGTTTTGCGCAATTTTATGAAAGAAAGGTTCCTGTCCGCTCAGCGCGGTATGAATGGAGTTACGCAGCTCGCCGGTTAAGCCGTCATCCCCGTATACCGTCCGAAAATCGAAGAATATGCTCAGGTTGATAATTTCCTGTGGTTCCGAAATCTGAATCCAATTGTTGAATTCAGATTTCCATTCGGTTAATGCCCGGCACCAGCGCGGATTGTTCGCCATGACACCTCCTTGACAGTAGAGATATCCAGCCCGATGCAATCCAGCGCACACCCATTTTCCTAAACGCAGGAAATATTCCTTTATTTCCTGGGCATCTGTATCGCCGGCAGGCGCATAAATAATTCCGTTATCCTGATCGGTGAGCAGAGTTTGCTCCTGCCTTCCCTGACTGCCCATGGCGATCCATGCAAATGGCGCCGGTGGATGCCCAAATTCCTCAATTGCCAATTGAATCAGGCGGACGGTTGCCGAATCACAAATGGAGGTCAGCATGTTGGTAACATAGCGCGGATAGGCACTGCTATCAATCAGGGTTTTTGCCAGCAACGGCGTGCGTTCAACATAGTGGGCGATCTCTTCCGCATCCATCGCTCGTGAAATTTCACGCGCCAGTACGATTGGACCATATCGCTGAAATTGCATCAGCGATTTGTTGTCAATCACATTGACAATTTGACCGTCATGGTCTTGTACCGCCAGGTGACGCACTCCTTTTTCTTCCATTTGCATCAAGGCTTCGTAGATGGAGGCATTTTCCGAAATTTTGACCAGGGGAGCGCTCATGATGGTATAAATCGGACTATCAAGGGGAACATTGCCTGCCAACACACGGGCACGCAGGTCATGGTCGGTAATAATTCCAATCACCGTGCCCTGCGAACCCATAGAAACCAGGGCGGCAGCCTTATTTCTTTGTGTCATCAGACGGGCAAGCTGACTGATTGGAGTGTTCATATCGCATATGAGCAGATCCCGCCCCAGGCTGGAAATCGGCTCGTGCAGAAATAAAAGCGAGGTCTGCAAACGCTCGATCAAAGCTTCACGGGCAGCTTCCTGTTGACGGACAGTGGTAACATCTTCGATTACACCGTCTAAGTAGGCGGATTGGCTGGATTCATCGCTCACCCATCGAGCCGAGAGGGCCAGGTGCCGTATTGATCCATCGCTCATTTCCAGGTGAAGAGCATACTCCCGGATTTCACCTTCATGCTGTAATTGCTGGAACACTGCATCGAATTCCCTATTATCCGAGAACAAGTCAGCCAGGGCCGGTTGGGACTGGCTGAAGTAAGTCCGCGCGGCGGGATTCATCTCGATGACCGTCGCTCGGCGGCTTGCATGCGCACGGAAGATACCAATTGGGCTTGATTGGGCCGCGTGATAAATCGCTTCAACTCCATGCAAGGTAGAAGGCCGGGATATATCGCGGGCAAGTAAAATAAAACCCCGCTGTCCAGCAAACAAAATGGGGTTCGTCATCAACACACAGTCGAGCAGATGGCCATCGGCGTGTTTCAGCACCCCATCGAAGGATTCGCTTTCGGTAAGCATCTCACGGTCAAGCCGGTTAAGACGACTCCAAATTGCCTGATTACTCGAGTCGCGAGGGAGCAAATCCGTCAGTTCAATAAATTCCAGCTGCCGTGATGTGTAGCCCACCATTTTTAGAAAAGTAGGATTGGCATAACGGCATCGCCCTTCCAAAACTAACAGGACACCTTCCGTTGTAGCTTCTACCAGGCTGTAATATCGTTCGGTAGATTCGCGCAGGCTCTCCAAAACATTTTGGCGTTCGCGCTCAATTCGCAAACTCTGTTGGAGTACAAACAGAAGCAGTAAGACCATTACACCGGAAATTGCCAATGAAACATTGATCAAGTT
>Ga0101944_10004187_pt1 | contig 18358 bp, 3 predicted proteins | sample DewCreD2012metaG_FD_75245 | JGI IMG/M metagenome (GOLD analysis project Ga0101944, IMG submission 75245) | Hot spring sediment bacterial and archeal communities from British Columbia, Canada, to study Microbial Dark Matter (Phase II) - Dewar... ... | reverse complement strand
AATTAAAATTTCCTCTACCCTGCGGGGAGAGGATAAAGGTGAGGGGGGATAAATACTTTGTCGATTGCCGGTTGCTGATTGCCGATTGAAAAAACAAGAACTGGATTCCTGTTCATACAGGAATGACAAAATAAATTAGCGATTGCAAACAAGAAACGTCATTCCCGTCCCTGATTTCTCAGGGATAAACTTAAGCGGGAATCCATTAATTGAGAATTGAGAATTAAAATTTCCTCTACCCTGCGGGGAGAGGATAAAGGTGAGGGGGGATAAATACTTTGTCGATTGCAGATTGCTGATTGCCGATTGAAAAAACAAGAACTGGATTCCTGTTCATACAGGAATGACAAAATAAAGTAGCGTTGCAAACAAGAAATGTCATTCCCGTCCCTGATTTCTCAGGGATAAACTTAAGCGGGAATCCATTAATTGAGAATTGAGAATTAAAATTTCCTCTACCCTGCGGGGAGAGGATAAAGGTGAGGGGGATAAACACTTTGTCGATTGCAGATTGCCGATTGCCGATTGAAAAAACAAGAACTGGATTTCTGTTCATACAGGAATGACAAAATAAAGTAGCGTTGCAAACAAGAAATGTCATTTTCGCGCAAGCGGGAATCCATTAATTTAAAAGAGCGGGTGGCGACAGCGCGATTATCTGTAGGGGCGGACCTATGTGTCCGCCCGAAAAAGAACAAGAGAGCAAGAGAGCGAAATTAGAGCGAGAGCGAGAAATGAGCAAGAGAGCGAGAAATGAGATTATTGGTAGGGGCGACCCTGTGTGGTCGCCTGTTCTTTTAAAGCGGAACTGTATGTCCGCTCCAAAAATGGAAAATAGACAATTGAAAATTGATTATTTGTAGTGACAACCTTGCGTGATAGCCCTCAAATTGAAGATAAAAAATTAAAAACCGAAAATATGAAAAAGAAAATTATCATTCTTGAATTTTAATTGTAATTATATTAATTATATTAGATAATAATTATATCAAGTAAAAGTAAAAGGAAACCAGATGAAAATAAAAAATTTAAATTTAAAAGAAATAAAAATTTATATTTTATTTTTTTTCACATTGATTTTAAGCGTAACAGGGCAATTTCTTCTTTATAACCATTTAATATTTGGACTTCTGCCTTTTATAATTGCATGTATATTGTTTATTATTTTAGAAATAAAAAATGAAAAAGAAATAAAAAACATAACTGAAAAAATCAACATAAAAATAGAAATTTTTTTGTTTTTAATAATATTTTTATTAGGTATTTTTTACAGAATTTATGATTTAAAAAATACACCGCCAGGTTTTTTCCAGGATGAAGCGCTTGCGAGTTTAGATGCGCTTGGTATATTGCATGGTGAAAAAGTATTATTTCAGGAAACATCTCTGCCGGTTTACATAAAAGGTCAGGTTGACAATCCAGCATTGATTTTATATTTAGTTGTTTTTATTTTCAAGTTTTTTGGTATAGGCATTGAGCAGGCAAGGGTTGCAAGTGCAGTTATACCGGGAATTTTAGCAATACCTGCTTTTTATTTTTTAGCAAGATATTTATTTGGACAACGATTTGCATTAATCGGGACTTTTTTATTTTCTGTAATGAGATGGCATATAATTTATTCCAGATTTTTCTTTCACGCTTCTTTTTGCGTGTTTATTATAATATTATTTCTTTATTTTTTTATTAAATCATACAAAGAAAGAAAATGGCTGGACTTTATTCTTATGGGTTTTTTATTGGGACTGACCCAGCATACCTATCAGCCGGTTAAAATGATTTTTTTATGGATATTGATATTTTATTTGTATGTTTATTTAAAAGAAAAAAAATTTTTAAAAGAAAATTATAAAAAAATAATAACTGCTTTTTTAATAGCTTTCATTGTTATTTTGCCTTTGGTGATTCATATAAAAAAGGATTACAAAGATTATTTTAAAAGAATAAAACTCTTATCTATTTTTAATAAAGATAACCCGGAAAACTTCATAAATGGCAGATACTCATTTATAAAAGTATTATTTAATAATACGGCAAAAACTTTACTTATGTTTAATTTCAAAGGTGATGAAAATGTAAGACATAACTATTCAAATAAACCAATGCTTGATTTTATAACTGGTATATTTGCCTTTTTTGGACTTGGAAGTATTTTAATTAAAATACTAACTCCTGTTCCATTTTTTTTGATTTCTTTCTTTATTGTCTCGCTTCTTGGCAGTATTTTAAATGTTGCTGCACCACATGCCACCAGGTCAATTATGGCTATTCCTGTTATTATTATTTTTGCAACATATTTTATTGAAAAAAATTATTTGTTTCTTAATAAATCAAAAAAACATATAAAAGATGTTTTTGATATTTTTGTTATTGGTGTATTGGTTTGCTGTGCTGTTTTAAATTATAGAGATTATTTTACCGGTTATGGTGAACAACCTGATTTATGGGAATCATTTGCTTCTGACCAGCGCAACGCAGCAGAATATTTAATCTCACTTGGTGATAACTGGCAGGCGATCACTGCGCACGAATATGGAATACAATATTATAAAAGCGCTCCTTTTAATTTTGTTATGAAGTCAAGAAATAAAAAAAATTATGAGTGTTTTGAATTGCATAAACATATACCTGTAAAATTACAGGATGAAAAAAATTATGTTTTTATATTTCCTGTTGGTTACGAAACAATGGTTGATTTATTAAAAAAAATTTATCCGGAAGGAATTTATAAACCAGTTTATAAAAAGTATAATGAAAAATTTTTGTCCCATTTTTATTTTGAAATTAAAAATAGTAGTATCAAAAATCCTTTGATAGATGATATAAAAAGCGGACTTACCGGATATTATTATAATGGAGAAAAATGGCAGGGTAAATTAATGGATAAAAAAAATGATTATTTTGTTTTTATTCATAATGACCCTGCAAAAATAACAAATATTTGTTCCATAAAATGGAAGGGAAAGATAATAGCAAAACAGGAGGGTTTCTATCATTTTCAGGGAGAATCTGAAGATGATGTTTACTGGGATATTTTAATTGATGGTGAACTGCTTGCTATAAGTCCTGCAAGTCCGGGGAAAATATATGATAGAAAAAAAGTTTTTTTAAAACAGGGAATTCATAAAATAGAGATAAGGTGTTCATCTTACAGGGACATTCAAAAGATGAAAATGTTCTGGATGCCACCCGGCGCATCAGAACCACCCGTTCTTGTGCCAAGCGAGGTTTTTATACCGGAATAAAAGGGAAGCAAAACCAACGAATCTACCGAATTTTCTAATTTACTGATTGCCTAATTGCCTGATTTTTTAATCTTTTAAATCCTGCAAATCTGGCAATCTGGAAATCTTGCAAATTACCAATTTTATCTTCAAATCTGGAATCTTCCGAATTTAAAAACAATGTCTTTTAAATCATAAATCATAAATCATAAATCATAAATCATAAATCATAAATCTTAAATCTTAAATATATTATCCACCCCGCAATCCGCAACCGGCATTCGGCAAGGTATTTATAAATTTCACATTCCTCATTTCACAATGTATACAGTTATGATGGGAAAAATCAGATGATAATATTAAATAAAAAAAAACTTGACAAAAAAAGAAATTTGTATTATAATTATGCTATATTAAATATATTTCATTGAAATTTTAAACAGGGGATATTAGATTTTTGTAATTTAATTATTATAATTAATTATGGGGAAAATATGAAAAAAATTTTTTTAATATTATTTTTAACTTTGTTTATTTTTGATATATCTTTTGCAATTTGGGAAGAATATAGAAAAGACAACAAAAGAACAGGATATAATATTAATGACTACTCATCATTATCAGACTTATATTTATTATGGTCAAAACAAATTTCATCTAATGGTATTAATATATCATCCCCTGTAATTGATGAGGCATTTATATATATAGGAACTCAAGAAGGAAATCTTTTTAAAATAAATAAAAATACAGGGGAAATAGCAAGTACTTATGTTGCTGATGGTGAAATAAATGCTTCTCCATTAATAAAAGATGGCATTATTTATTTTGGAACCATCAATGGTTATATTTATGCATTAGAAACAAATGATTTTAATATTGAAAAATGGAAAATAAAAAACTCTTCTAGTATTCTTTCAGCACCATTATATATAATTTCGGAAAATAATGTATATATATGTTTTATAGATAACATTGGAAATATATTATTAATAAACCCGAGTAATGGGGTTATTATAAATAAACAAAAAGTTGATGATTATATTTTTTCATCGCCTGCTTTGATGGGAAATAATATTGTTATAATTACTTCGAGCGGTAAAATAGTATCAGCAGATAATCTGGCATCAGCAATAAATGTATTATATTTTATGTCAGATAATTTTTACAGTGTTCCAATAATAAAAAATAATGAATCAATATTTGCAACAAATTTTAATGGAAATATATTTTTAATCAATAAGAACAATCCTTCTTTGTCAATCTCAACAAAACTAAATGGTAAAATAAAAACATTACCTATATATGATTATTCTAATAATATGTTTATTGTTTCATCAATAAATAATCAGTTAGGGCAATTATATTTTTTTGATGATGAAAATTTATCAGTTATAAATTCAATTCCAACAAAAACTCCGGATGATATTGGTTCTGGCGCTGCTAATAAAACAAATATTTTTACAATAAACAAAAATGGAATTATAGAAAGTTATGATAAATCTGGCAATCCAAATGGTTATCTTAATATAGGTGTACCAATATTGAATTCTGCAATATTTGATAATTGTTTAATATTATATGATGTAAATGGTTATTTACATTTTTATTCAGATGCTGATGCAAAAATAATATATCCAAATAATTATTCACATCTTGATTTTCTCCCCAATCTGTTAAGTATACAAGGGACAGCAAAATCAATCAGGAGTCCTTTTATTTTTTATAATTTATATTATGAACATCCAAATAAAGGTATAAAATATATAACAGAAAACAATCCCAACCAGGTGTTTTATAATGAACTTGGATTATGGAGTAATATTCATTCACTTGATAAAGGTATTTATAGATTGACTCTTTCAGTAAATGAAGCCAATGAAAGTCATAATAGCAGTATTTATTTATCAAAAGGTGATTTTATTTATAAAGGAAACCTCGAGTCACCACCTGCATTTGGCATAAATGGAGAGTGCAGTATTGATTGTGATTCATTTGGAAATGTTTATGTTCTTAAAAACAACACAAATGAGATTAGAATTTTTAATAATATAAATAAATATATTGGTTTTATTAATATTAAAGATACAATAAATAATTTTTTACCTTTTTATATAAAATTATTAGATGATAATACAATTTTAATTCTTTATGATAGTTATGTTAGAAAATGTGTTAAACAAGGCGGTACATGGGCTCTCACTAATAATTATATAAAATTTGAAAGTCAATTTGCAAGTTTATGTGTATATGATTATGATAATGATGGAATAAAAGAAATATTTGCGTTTAATGGAGGTAATATAATTAATATATATAAGGATAATCAATGGCAGGATAATTATAATACAATTACACCCCCATTGTTTAGTATAGGTGATACTATTTTTGATTCAGATAAAAGATGGAATTCTCCGATGAGGATATATGTAAAAGATGATTATTTATATATTGCAAATTTTGGAAATGATACAATAAACATTTATTCATTAAAAGATTTTTCATTTGTAAGAAAAATAGGTAAACTAAATATAGATTATATAAAAGATAATGGATATCTTACGAAACCGTTTGACTTAATAGTTGGTAATGATGATTTATTATATGTGGTTGAAGAAGGAGTACCTGGAAATAACTCTTTATTTACTTCGGGACATAGAGTACAGGTATTTACAAAAAATGGAGAGTTTGTTAGTGTAATAGGTGAATTAGGAAATTGGCCTGGTTTTTTCCGTTCTCCGACACGGATAGCGTTTTATGATGATTTTATTTATGTTTATGATAAAACCAACGAAAGAATACAAAAATTTGAAACAAAAGTTGAAATACCAAAAGTAAAAATAACAGCACCAATTAATGGAAGAATGGAAGAATTCAATGGTTTATATGGAATTGCTGATATTACAGGAAGAATACCAGAAAATGGATTTGATAATTACAAATTAGAAATAGAGAAAACAAATGGAAATGATAAAAGGATATTAAAAACTTCTTATACACCAATCACTACTATAAATCAAATTTATAACAATTTAAATATTAATGAATATAGTGATGGCTTTTATAAATTTAATTTAATAGTAAAAGATAACGAGGGAAAAGAATTTAAAGATAAGACAGTTATATCAAAAGGACCATTTCAATATTTGTATACAATTGGTAGTATCAGAGGAACTGGCATAGGCGAATTTAATTTTCCTGCCGGAGTTGCAGAATATAACAATGATTTATATATAATTGATAGGGAGAATAATAGAATAAAATTATATAAAATGAATGGTGCTTATAATGGAATTGCTTTTAATAATACTACCAATATTAAATTATTTGATATTGCTTTTTATAATGATTGGTTGTTAATTATAGGCGAGAATAAAAATAATAATAATAATTATATTATAAGCTGGTTGAAATATAATAATATAACAAAATTATGGGAACAATCCGGTTATAATAACAATCTTTCTGTTACTTACAGTGAATCTGTATCTGATATTTTTCTTGATGGTAATAATTTATATGCTGTTGCATCTGGTTGGCAAGGCATTGCAAAACGTTTTCTTTTGAAAGAAAATAATGGGACACTAAATTTAATGGAAGATACAAATTGGATAATTACTGATTTACGCAGGCCTAATGGAATCTATGTTGACAATAATTATGTGTATATTGCTTGTAAAATGTATTCTGACTCTGAAATTCAATCTGAATATTTAAATAAATCTTTTATAGCAATTTATGATAAAAATATAATATCTTCACCTACTCCTATTGCAACTATTGGTAATTTTAATAAGTTGTCAGATATTTGTGGTTATGACCAATTTTTATTAACAACCGATAAATATGATAAAAAAATATATGTTTTATCAAAAGAAGGCATAAGATTATATGAATTTGGGGAATCGGGAAATTTGGAAAATGCAGTTGGCCAGTTTGCTGAACCAATCAGAATATCTTATTTAGATAATGGAAATATATATGTTTCTGATAATAAGAATAATAGAATAGATATATTCAAACCATATTTAAATGAAATAAATTTAACTTTTGCTCCAACAAAAATTATAACACCAACCTTTACTGTAACATCAAGTTTGTTTGTTACAGATACACCAACATTTACAATAACTTTAACCCATACTATAACCCCTACTTTTACTGAAACACCTTATGGATTAATAGCTTTTGACCATTTTGATGATAATATTTGGACAGATAAATGGATAGCAACTAATCCATGGTGGAATACGGTTGAAAGTGGAACAACAATTAAATTTACAGATATTGGTTGGTGTGCGCAGAGAAGTAATAATATTAAAATGAATATTAATCAATCTTATGGGCAAATAATTGCAAAGGTTAAAACAACAAGTGCTCAAACAGGCATAGGAATAACTATGATGGCAATTGAAAATAACACTTATCCTTTATGTATTGAAGGTGTAACAGCTTTACTTGCTCCAGATGGTTATTTTAAAATAATATCATATAAACCCAATACTGATAATTATATAACTTTGGCATCAACAGAAAATCTAAATTTAAAATATGGAATTGATAAATATTATATTATATATATGCAGGTTCAAAATATAGATAATAATATTTTTATAATTGCTAATTTTTATGATGAAAATTATAAATTTATTGTAAGGTTAAATTCAAATTTACCTGCTGATTATAATACAAATGGCACATACGCAGGAATAACAGTATTTAAAACTCATCTTATTTGCTATGGTTATGCAGAGGCAGATTGGATAAAAATTTATAATAATGATGTTTTATTATTAACGCCTACAATAACACCAACAATAACAATAACTTTAACACCAACTCCAACTTTTACAAATACAATCTATGAAACAGCAACTCCTACGTTTACTTTTACTCATACAATAACTATTTCTATATCTCCAACAAGTACTTTTACATGGACGCCTACTGCTACCTGCTCGCCAACCGATACAGGTACGGCAACATCTACGATAACGCAAACATGGACAAATATCCCAGATACTTTTACAAAAACAATTACGTTAACAATTACTCCTACATTTACAATGACAGTTATTCCAGGTGAATTATTATTTTTTGATAATTTCGATGATAATATATGGTCTGATAAATGGTTAAGAAATCCTGATAACCAATGGATTGTAAACGAATATGATAATTATCTTACTATAAACAGAGATTATATTTACAGATTAGTTTATGATACTCAATATTTTAATAATATTAAATCAATAATGGCAAGATTTATGATAGATTCAAGATATTCTTCAAATATTTTATATGGAGAAATTTGCTTTGGTATTTATCCGTCATCTAATACAAAAATTAGTGCAGGATTAAAAAGGGTAGAAAAAGATACCGGAAAATGGGTTAGAAAATTTTATTTAAAATTAATAACAAATAATAATATTTATGAAGTAGAAACAGATAATGAATATATTTGGAATTTAGATAAATTTTATATAATACAATTAATAAAGGAAAATAATAGTAAGTTTATTGCAAAACTTTATGATGAGTGCGGAGTTTTAGCTACATTGCAAATTGAACAATATGTTCCTGATTTGCCTGAAACTTATGGCATATATGCATATTATGGAACTGAAATGCTTGTTGATTGGTTTGGAGTATATGCTACCGAGCAGTTCCCATCACTTTATTGTACCGAAACTTATACTTCTACATTTACATTTACTATAACAGAAACAAATTCTCAAACATTTACAATTACCCCGACTTTTACTATAACAGAAACATATACAGAAACGCCATCAGTAACAATAACTTCCACAAAAACATCTACTGTTACTTTGACTTTTACACCTACGATTACTCCTTTTATAGGAGATATGTTTTTATATGACCATTTTGATAATGATATATGGGAAGATTACTGGGATAAATTATTTGGTGGTTATTTTAATATATTAGAATCAGGAACAGAAATTAACATAAACAATTCATTACCGTATGAAGCTTTATGTATTTTAAATAGAAATATTTTAATTTTAAACAACGGTGAAATATCAGCAAGATTAAAATTATTAACTGATATAACAGAAGCAGGTATTTGTATAAATAACAGTATTGAAAATTATACAAATTATGCTGTGATATTAACAGGAACAGGGAAATTACGAATAATAACAGGTTATAATGAAATACTTTTGGAAACAGAAATACCTATGTTTACTCTTGGAGAATACTATGTAATTCAGTTAATGTATGACATAAACGGAATTAATGTAAAATTATATAATAATATTCAAGAAAAAATACTTGAGGTTTCTTATATTCCCACTCCTTTTATTACACCTTTTATAAATTCCGCCGGGATATGGGTTTATAAACCAGCGGAAACAGGTAATTCAGGCGTTTTATTTGACTGGATACAGGGTCATATTTATCATATGCCAATATATACTTTAACCGTGACTCCTACATTTACTTTTACTTATACTATTTCAGAAACATCTACGAAAACTAGCACTCCTACAGATTCGCCAACAGAAACATTTACATATACTGTAACCTCATCGCCAACATTTACTACAACATCAACAATGAGTTTTACAAATACCACTACTGTAACTTTTTCACCAACTTTAACATTTACATTGACTCCTACCATTACTCCCTATCTTTTACAGGTTGATTGTGGTGCAACAACAGTTTATATAGGCCATGATGGCTCATATTGGTATCCTGATAAAGAATATTCTCCTGGCGATTGGGGATTTAGTTCTCCCACTCCTGTTATATCAACAAATGGGACAAACCGATTGATTTCAAATACAAGCGATGACCCATTATTTTGGACGCAAAGATGGCTGGGAAATAATTTTTATTACAGGTTTGATAATATTGAAGATGGCTTATATAAAGTTTCATTATATTTTGCTGAAAATTATTTGTCATCTGCCAATGAAAGAATATTTGATGTTAAAATAAATGGACAATTAGTTCTTTATAATTTTGATATTTATAATTCAGCAGGGGGCAAATATAAAGCATATATTAGCGAAACAATATTAGCGGTTACAAACGGATATATACAAATTGATTTTATTAAGAAAATAGAAAATCCTTCAATAGATGCTATAAAAATTGAAAAAATAACAGAACTAACCCCAACAACTACAATTACTTTAACTAATACATCTACAATTACACCAACAAATACTTGTACAAATTCAGTAACTTCATCATCAACACCATCAGCAACGCCGACAGTAACGTCTTCAGTAACACCAACGATAACATCGACAGTAACGCCGACCATTACGCCAACAGTAACACTGACAATTCCCCTAACTATGATGCTTACTGTAACACTAAGTGTGACGCCGACAAATACACCTTTAGTGTCGCCAACTGTGACACTGACATTAACAGAGACCGTTTCGCCTTCGCCTACGTTGACTTTTTCGCTTACGTTGACATCTACTCATACGGCTACGACATCCAAGACTGCGAGTCCTTCGGGAACGCTGACAGTAATCGAAACAGTGACACCAAGTGTAACGTCGACAAATACACCTACGGTTACGCTGACAAATACACCAAGCGCAACACCGATAGTAACAGAGACAGTAATTATGACCGAAATATTAACTATATTACCAACGGTTACAATAACAATGACTTCAACAATAACATCTACCCAGACGAGGACAGCGACACTGACAGGAACAAACACAAGGACATATACAATAACGCCGACATCAACGCCATATATATTGCAGGTAAATTGCGGTGGAGGCAGTTACACATCAGGAACAAGTGGGTATTGGCAGGCAGACAAAGAATATACAGCAGGGAGTTGGGGATATACAGGTACAGGTAGTATAAGCGGTATGGGTTCTTCAATAGACATAGGTGGGACATTAGATGACAATATATATAGAGTATATAGATATTGGATAGGTGGAAACGGGATGTATAGATTTGATGTAGGGAATGGTATATACAGGGTGACGTTGAAATTTGCAGAGGTATATTTTAGTGCATCAGATAGAAGGGTATTCAGCGTAAAGATAGAAGGGGAGGAGAAGATAAGAAATTTTGACATATATGCAGATGCAGGGAGAGACCAAGCAGTAGACAGGGTAATAGATGTAGAGGTAAGAGATGGGCAGTTGAACATAGAATTTGTAAAGGTGATAGAAAATCCGATGATAAATGCGATAAAGGTGGAGTATATAGGAAGCAGTATGGGAGAAGTAGCAACCCTGACAATAACCCAGACGAGGACAGCGACTATAACACCAATAGTTTCTCCAACTGCTACGCGAACAATAATTCAAGCTGTGACACTGACAGTAACGCCGACATTCACATCAACAATAACACATACTATAACAAATTCAATTACATCCACTGTTAGTCCGACAGGGACAACAACAGATACCATCACACAGATTGCAACTAACAGTTATACAACAACACCAAGTTTTTCAACAATAATAACCAGTACGCAACAACCAACAAATACATTGACACCTACTCCACCGGGATGCGTTGTCCTTGATACAGGATTTGGCAGTAATGGAATTGTAACTCACCATAATGCAGGTGGCGGAAATGGTGCTGACAACGGAGAAAGTATAATCATAACCAAAAGTCAGGATATTTATGTAACTGGTTCCAGTGCAAGAAGTGTTGGCCCTTATAGTGAAAACATAATGACATTATGGAAAATAAATAATATTGGTAATGTAAGTGTGGCATTTACTTATTATACAGGCAATAGAAATTCTGGGGCATCACTTGCAGAAGATAGCAGCGGTAATATTTGGATAACAGGTGCTATTGCAACAGCAATAGGAGAATCTGCAATTGATATGGCTCTATGGAAATACGACCCAGTAAATACAATAGGTATGTTAAAATTACAGTATGATAATGCAACAGGAACCAATCCAGGAGGTTTTGACACAGCCAGGTCAATAAAAACATATATTAACCCTGCAACTAACAAAGAAAAGGTGATAATAGCAGGATACAGTTATAATACAATTAGTTCCAATTATGATATGACAATATATAAATATGACATTGATACAAGTGTTCTTGATACAAGCTTTGGAAATAATGGCGTTATAGTATATAATTATGGATATAATGATTTTGGCTATGGCATAGCAGTGGATAAAAACAATCCTGTAAAAATATATGTAACGGGGGAAGTATATGATGGTATAAAATATAATATGGCATTGTGGAAATATAATGATGATGGAACACCAGATACGAATTTTGGAAATAACGGAATAGTATTGTTCAATGATAGTAATGATTACAGATATACAGGATATGATTTGACACTTGATAAGTTTGGTAACATATATGTAACAGGCAGTAGAGCTCTTGCAGATGCATATGACGTTGCTATATGGAAATATGATAGTAGTGGAAACAAGGTATGGGGACCTGTTTTATACGATAACGGTGGCTATGATGAGGGCTTTGGAATAGAAATAGATACCTGTGGAAGAATACTTGTCACAGGAGTTACAGATGGGCACCTTGTTGTTTTAAGGTATGCAAATAATGGGACGCCTGACCTGACTTTTGGCAATGGATCAGAGGCAATTCCATATTATGACATTACCGGCTATACAGAAGGAAAACGAATAGCAGTCTATAATGACTATAATTCTTCACAGGGTAATTATGGGAAAATAGTAATTACAGGAAGTGCGTATATGGAAAACAATGGAATGGATATGGCTGTCTTAAGATATATTGATAATTGTGATGTATGCATCCCTGTGCCAACAGTAACTGATACACCCACGCTATTGCCAACAGTTACATTGACAAATACAGTAGTTCCTTCATCTACTGCGAGTGCTACAGAAGTTATTTCATTAACAGAAACTTTGACCCTAACTTTATCTCCATCTTTGACAGCAACTTTGACGCAAACAATAACGAATACAATAAGTAAGACGCCCACTTTGATAACAACACCTGCAGCAACGCCAGAAGGAATGTCAGTATATCCTGGTAGCGGAACTGATGTTGCAAGTTCATTGACAGAAGGCGGGAGTTTTGCAATTGCAGGCAGGACAGATAGTTTTGGTGCTGGTGGATTTGATGTTTTTATGTTAAAAACTGATAATGTCGGAAATGAACAAAGCCGGACTGTTTATGGCGGTGCAGATAATGACGCAGGTAACTCAATAGTATGGACAGGTGATGGCTATCTAATAGCAGGAGAGACAACATCATCTGGAGCAGGTGGTAAGGATGTATATTTGATAAAAATAGATGTAAATGGAAATATGGAGTGGACAAAGACATATGGAGGAGCAGGAGATGATGCAGCATATTCAGTGATAGCAACAGGTGATGGCTATCTAATAGCAGGAGAGACAATGTCTTACGGAGCAGGCGGTAAGGATGTATATTTGATAAAAATAGATGTAAATGGAAATATGGAGTGGACAAAGACATATGGAGGAGCAGGAGATGATGTGGCATATTCAATTGCAGGGGCTTCTTTTGCGAATACATATATGCTGGTCGGGTATACAAGTGAATCAGAAACAAATAAAAATATTTATTTATTATATATAGACAATTATGGAAATAATTTATGGAATGAAATTCTTGGTGGAGAGCCGGATGACATTGCTTATTCGGTCATAGGGCTTTCAAATGGTGATTTTGTCGTTGTGGGTGTTACAGTGACATTTGGAATAAATGGAACAGATGTATTCTTGTTAAGAATTAGTAATTCAATTCTTCCAATACCAACTTATACTGTTACTGCAAGTGTAACTTTTGTAATTCCGAGTTTAACAAGCACAATAACGCCAAGTCCAACAATAACAGAAACAAGGACACCAACTTTAACAAGAACTATAACTTTGACAAATACTTTTACCACAACACCAAGTAAGACAAAAACATTTACATATACCCGCACAAATACATTAACACAAACGCCAACCAATACTAAAACATTTACAAAAACACCAACATTTACATGCACAATTACACCAACACTTACAGAAACTCCGGCACTGGTTTCTGTGCAGATTGAATATAAATCAGGTGATAATAGCCAATGGACAACATCACCGCATCCATTTATCAGAATATTTAACACAAATACAGTTCCACTTGATTTAAGCAGGGTTTTAATAAAATACTGGTATAAATATGAAGGAACAGGACAGCAAGAGCAGGTGTGGTGTGACTGGGCAGGCAAAATGCCGTCAGGAGTTGCAATAACCGGAAATACGCATTTGCAGATATTACAGGGTGTTTTTGGCGCTGCGCAGGATAGATGTATGATTGTTACGTTTGACACAGGGGCAGGAAGTGTTTCCCCTGGCTGGTATGCAGATATAAATACAAGGTTTAATAAAACAGACTGGAGCCAGTATTACCAGCCAAATGATTATAGTTATAGTAATTACAGTAATTATACACAATGGAATAAAATAGCGGTTTATTATGATAATATCCTTGTATGGGGAGCAGAGCCGCTTGGTCCTGCTTCTGTTTCAAAAGAAAAAAATAATAATTATGAGTTCAATGAAAAAAATGTATATGTATATCCGAATCCCTGCAGCGATAAAGCTATTTTTAGATTTGCAATTGATAAACAGGAAGAAGTAAAAATTGAAATCTATGATTTGAATGGTGCTGTTATATGGCGTAAAAAACTTGAGTTGTATGAAATTAGAATTGGATTAAATTATGTAATGTGGGACCTAAAAAATAAAGATGATTTATTGATTGCAAATGGAATTTATATTTATTCTTTAGAGACTAAACAAAAGAAAATAACTAAAAAGATGGTTATAATTAAATAATATATATTTTAGATATTATTTAAATGATATTTGAAAAATGAAAGAGTAATTTAATATTTAAAAATTTTGATAGTGATTTTTGATAGAAAAACAATAATATTTACTATGTTTTAGTTTCTAAGATTTTTCTTTTTGAGGTCATCTAATGCATTATAAATAATATTTAGATTTTTATTTTAAAACGAAATATAATAATTTAAATATTAATATTTTTTTTGAATAAAATAATTTTTATGTGTGCTTTATTAAAGAGTAAAAATTTTAATTATATTTTTGAAAATTATATAAAAAGAGGCTAAAAATGAAAAAATTTTTTAAAGTTTTATTTTTTATTTTTATTATATTAATTTTAAATAAATATAATTTTTTTGCAAGATGTATTGATTTTTACGGGGTTACAATTTGTGGTTCGATTTCTGCATCAACAGAAGACTTAAAGATTAGCGCAATTTGGAATGCGACTGCTAATGCTGATGTTAATCTAGGCGTTGGTTGTTCAATTGAAAATATGTGTGGCTGTGCTTCGGCTATTTATCCTTTTGAAAATAAACATGTAGGAGCTTCTCAAACTTGTATAGATGCGTTTTGTCCAGGTGAAACATATAAAATAAGTTTGATACTTTATTCCCCACATGATCAATATTATCAATGGTCACCAGTTGCATTACTAAGTGAGACAAGCGTAAGAGCTAGTGGGGATTTTGCTGTTGAAATAAAATTAAGTGATGATATCTGGATAGAAGGAAATTCATATTCAGCAGATTGTATTCTAAAAACAACTCAAGGTAGAGAAGTTGGAGCCTATCTTAATGGAAGTTGTTATTACCCTCAATATAATTGGTATTTAGATGGGAATCCTATATCAGTAATCCCTTATATAGTATTAGATAATATTACTGCAGGTGAACATACATTAAGTGTAGAAGCTATTATAACTGCCTGTAATAATAGAAAATATTATTCTTCAAAAAAAGTTTATGTAATTAAAAGGAATATTGAAGAACCTAATCCCGAACCTGATTACTGTAATTCATCTATGTATCCTATTGAATATAGACGTGGAATAAAGTATGAAGAGTCTAAAGATGTAGTTATAAAAAATCCAGGGTATAATCTTTCATTTATAAGATATTATAATTCATTATTAATGCAAAGTGAATTCCTTAATAAAATTAAAAATAACCCTACAGGACATATTGGTGGTGGATGGCAAACAAATTATGATTATAGATTAGAAAAAATTTTTAACCAGGTACAGAATTATTCTAACTTTTATGGATATAAAAATGAAATTTTTAATGATAACAATTTACCTGGTGGAAATATTAGGATAGGAAAAGTAATTGGTTCGCATACAAAAATGATAAAAAATATACCACCTTTAAAGGGATTGAAAATTAGTTTACCAAATGGTGGGGAATATATTTTTGAATCAGAATTCATCCGTGAGGAGTCAAGTGGCGAACTTATATATTCAGATGAATTCACCATCCCGGGCCATAACTGGAAGATAATAAAACAAAACAACCCTATTTACACATATAAGTTAATAAAAGATAATCAGATTATGTATTTTGATTATCAGGGTCGTCTTACTGCTATAAAAGATTTAGCCGAAAAAGGGGTGACACTCACATATAATGACAATGAAACAATAGTAACAGATAATTACGGAAGACAACTAATAATTTATAAAAATGCACAAGGGTTGATTGATAGGGTCAGTTCTCCATTAGGTGATATTAATTATGAATATCAATTTGCAAATAATAATTATTATTTAAAAAAAGTAGACAGGCCAGGTAAAGAGGATGCAGAATATGAAAATCACTGGTATTATGGTTATATTATCAAGACTAAAAAAGATTTATCATTGGAAGGATTAAATAAATATGTGTATTATGGTGTGCAGGAATACACAAATAAATACACAGAGGAAAGATTTGCCGCATGGGATGGGGCTCTTTTTACAGAATTGCAATATAACAATGATGGCAGCACCACAGTAATAGATAAGAATGGACGCAGAACTTATTATTTTAATTCTTTTGGCTTGGTATCATCTATAGCATGGGCAAATGGGGTTGAGATGAGGGAATATGATAGTTATGGGAGATTGACAAAAATAAGGCATAAAAACGGGACAGAAGAGAGATATTATTACAATGCAAATAACCAGCTATACTGGGTGCAGACAACGTGGAATGATCCAATAGCAGGCATCAGGACAAAAAATGAATATTATGAGTATGATACAAATAATAATTTAAGAAAATATCGATTGGAAAATACAGGAGGAGTAGATGTAATAACAGAATATATTTATGATAGTTATGGACGGATAACACATATTCTGCAGGCAGGGCAGGATATTTCATACACGTATTATCCTGATGGGAATATAAAAACAATACATGATGGCGAGCGTATGTCAAAGACATATACTTATGATAGATATGGAAATGTAATTCAGATAAAAAATAATGCAACAGGAGGCACAGAGGTATTTACGTATTACGATAATGGTATAGCAGGTAAACTATGGACGCATACAGGTGAAGATGGCGTGACAAAGACATATACTTATGATACAGATTTTCCGAGTAAAATAAAAACAATACAGATAACAGGTTCTGACGGAAGCGAAACAATAACATACACATATAATAATAACGGAGATATTACAAATATAACAGATACAATGGGCACAATAACATACGTATATGGCACCTCTACTATTACACAATGTTCAGTAGTGCGAGAAGTAAATAAGGCAGGATTAATAAAAAATTATGAATATGATAATTATATGAGGATAAAAAAGATAACAGATAATACAGGTGGGAGTAAGACATATATATATGATGAATTTGGGAATTTAAAAGGAATAACAGACGGCATGGTTAAGACAACGTATTATTATTACGATAATATGGGAAACAGGATATCAGTTGTTGATAGAAACAGTAAAATAACAGAATATACGTATGATGGATTATCAAGGTTGAGGCTCATAAAAGATGCAAACAATGCAACAGTGGAATATGATTATGATAATGCAGGAAACAGGACATATATAAAAGATGGGAATGGAAATGAGACAAGATATGAGTATGATGGGAAAAATCAGATGGTAAAAGAAATATTTGACGATAATTCATATATACGCTATACTTATAGTATATCAGGCGATTTAAAAAAGCGGGAAGTGTATGATGCGAGAGGGACACTACAAAAGACACAGAATTTTATATATGACAATGGGCATCGGTTAATAAATGATGG
>Ga0101944_10004185_pt1 | contig 18359 bp, 6 predicted proteins | sample DewCreD2012metaG_FD_75245 | JGI IMG/M metagenome (GOLD analysis project Ga0101944, IMG submission 75245) | Hot spring sediment bacterial and archeal communities from British Columbia, Canada, to study Microbial Dark Matter (Phase II) - Dewar... ... | reverse complement strand
GCCAGTCTGATCGTGCCACTGGTCCTCCTCGGCCGCTACTACCTCACGGATCGGCAATTCGGGCCGATCGAAGATGCGTACAGCGCGGCGCTTGAGGCATCTGTCCGGTCATCTCCGCCGCCCCGCGCTATTGTCACGGTGGCGCCGTATCACTATCACGTGGCTATGAACCGATTCCGGGCGGCGGTGCCTCTGATCGGCTTCGCGCGCACGGCGCCGCCGCTGCCCGATACCGCCAGGCCACTGCTCGATCGGGCTATCAGCGGCGAGAGTGTGGCACTTGTCACGGTCGGAGTCCCGCCGGCTGCGCCCGACAACGCCGTGGAGGCGCTGCTGGCGCGCGCCGCTTTCAAAGTGAGCGATGAGTGGATCGGCGATGCACGTCGGGTGCTGTTTGTCACAGGTCAGCCCGATGTCGTGGCCGAGATACAGCTGACGCCTGAAGGCAGCCTGAGGCCTATATCGGTGCGGCCATCACCGTTGGCTCGCGCGGGTGGCCGGATTGCCGTGGAGATCATCTGGCAGCCGCTCCGGGCACTCGATACCGACCTGAATGTCTTTGTGCAGCTGCTGGATGCGAGCGGTGTGCCGGTGGTGCAGGTGGATGGCCCGCCGGGCGGCGGCTATGCGCCAACCTCAACCTGGCGCATTGGCGAGCATGTCTCCGACCGGCACGGGTTGGTCGTCCCGACTGAGACCAGGGCCGGGGATTACAGGCTGATCGCTGGCCTGGTCGATCCGATCACCGGGCGGCGAGTACCTGCCGGTGCCGCGGATTTTGTTGACCTGGGCCGCGTCAGCGTGGCGGCCGGAGGTCGGTAGGCGATGGTCCTGTCGCACCGCGTATGGCGTGTCGCCATCCTGGGCGGACTGACGCTCGTCGCCTTCGGTCTGCGCGCCTACCGGCTGGACGCGCAGAGCTACTGGATTGATGAGGGGTGGACGCTGCACTATGCCAGTCTGAGCCCGGCCGAGCTGTGGCACACGCTGCAGACGACGCGCATCGTGCCGCCGTTATACCACTTTGTGACCCTCTACTGGAGCTGGTTGGTCGGCAACGGTGAGTACTCGATGCGTTTCATCTCCGTGGTTTGCGGCGTGCTGAGCATTCCGCTCACCTATCGTCTGGGGCAGGCTCTCGGAGGTGTGTCGCTGGGTCTGATCGGGGCGCTCTTGATGACGGTCGCTCCCTATCAGGTGTGGCACGCCCAGGATGCGCGCAATTACACGATGCTCGTCGCCGCCGCCAGCGTGAGTATGTGGGCCTTCGTAGCCCTGATCAAGGTGGGATCAGGGCGATGGCGCTGGCGCCTGTTGTACCTGTTGGGCACCGAATGGGCGCTGCTGACTCACTACCACGCCGTCATCGTGCTGGGCATTCAGGGCCTTTTTCTGATCCTCACCTGGCGTCGCCGACCGTCGGAGTCAGCGTGGCGCTGGCGGTGTGTTCTGGGGTGGGGCGCGTTGCTGGCGGGAACGCTCCTGCTGTTTGGGGTGTGGCTCTACTTCGGTTTCGGTTCCCTGAAGAGTTATCTGAACTGGATTCCGCAGCCAACGCTGTGGGAGACCTATGTGCGCAGTGCGCTGGCCTACAGCATCGGGGAGCTGGTGCCGTGGCCGCAGTCGGCAGCCTTTGGCCTGACCTTCGTGGCGGTTTTTGCCATCGGCCTGGTCTACGCCGCCAGTCGCCGCTGGGGCTCCTGGCGTGGGCAGCACATCGTGATCTGGCTGCTGGCGTTCACGCTGGCGCCCAACCTGGCCGCCTGGGTGTACGGCGAGCTGCGCACACCGGTGTATCTGGAGCGCTACCTGATACCGGTGCAGGTGGGTTATCTGCTGGGGGTGGCGATGGGCGTGTTGGCGATCAGCGCCGGAGTTCGCCGGATGATTCGCCGTCACACCGCATGGGCAGGCCGCGCGGGCTCCGTTGCGGGCGGGGTTGTCGTCACGCTTCTGGTGGGCATCAGCGGCTGGGTCCTGGCTCACCATTACTTCGATCCGGCGTATGCCAAGCCGGACTGGCGCACCATTGCGCAGACGGTGGAGGACTATGAAAGACCCGGTGACGCGGTCATCATCACCGGTGACGGCAGCGATCGGCTCTTCAGGTTCTACTATCACGGCCAGTCGCCGATCTATCTGGATTTCAACACACCGGTGCCCCCGCCGGAGCGAGCCATTGCGCGGCTTGCCGCCATCGCTGCGGAGCACCGCCGTCTATGGTACACGCCTTATGGTGTCGAGATTGATGCCCTGGTGGAGGGATGGCTGGCCCGCGAGGCTTATCCGGCGTGGCAGAGCTGGATCGCGCGTCAGCGACTGGCGCTCTACGCAACGGGGCGGGCTGCGCCACAAGACAGCGACGATGGCGTGGCAAGTCGTCCAGTCGGTGTCACCTTCGCTGATGCCGCCGGGGTGAAGTTACGTCTGGATGCGATGACGCTGCCGGCGAGCGTCGCTGCCGGCGACGTCGCGCCGCTGACGTTCAGCTGGGTGGCTCCGGCGCCGCTCGATCGCAACTACCAGCTGTCGGTGCGGCTGGTCAATGCCGCGGGCGATCGCTTTGCCCAGGCGGACTGGCCTCCGCTGGCCGCCGCCGGCCCCACGTTCACCTGGCGTCCCGAGGAGCCGGTCACCGATCGCCGCGGTCTGTGGCTGCCGGCGGATGTTCCGCCGGGCGAGTATCATCTGGAGGCGGCGGTCTACGACGCCGACTCCGGCGAGGCGTTGGGAGCGCCGCAGCGCGTGGCGGCGCTTGTCGTGACACCGGCCGAGAGGGTTGTTCCCGTGCGCTCACTTGGCATTCCTCAACGCATCCACGTGGAGATGGGCGAGGTCACCCTGGTGGGCTACTCACTGCCGCGGCGGCTGCAACCCGGCCAGGACTTGACCCTATGGCTGTACTGGCAGGCTGCCCAGGCGGAGGGGGCGGTGGTGAAGGACGCCACACTGCGGCTGTCGTTGGTCACACCAGGCTCGTCTATCGCGACGACCGAGGCGTTTTCGCGCAGTTGGCGGCTGTCCGAGTCGGTGGGCCCGCTGGCGGATTGGCAAAGCGGTCAGGTGCGACGGGCGGTGTATCACCTTTCCACCGTTCCGCGCCTGACAGGTGACCGTGTCGCTGTCCAGGTGGTGCTGTCGAACGGGTCTGGCGAGGAGCGTGTGGCTGAGCTGCCCGCGCTCAGCCTGCAGCAGCGCCCGCGCGCCTTCGAGCCACCGCGGGTTCAGAACGGCGTGGATGCCAGCTTTGGCAGCCCGCCGGCAGCGAGACTGGTCGGATTTGACGGGCCAGGGCATTCTTATGCGCCGGGCAGTGATCTGGCTCTTACACTGTACTGGCAGGCACTGAGCGAGATGGATATCAGTTACACTGTCTTCTTGCAGGTGTTGACGCCTGACTGGCGTGTCGCTGCGCAGGTGGATCGCCTCCCCCTGGCCGGGACGGCGCCCACCAACACCTGGCTGGTCGGGGAGTATCTGACCGACCCGTATCGGCTCTCCCTGCCCGCCGACCTGGCGCCGGGCGTGTATCACATCATCACTGGCCTGTACGACGCCCGCACCGGTCAGCGATTACCGGTGTCGTCGGGTGGAGATTTTGTTACCCTGGGCACACTGGACATCTCGGGTTAACCATGACGCCATACCCTGGATCAACAAGTGAGAACGAGCCGCTCGATCTCCAGGTGGGCGAGCGGCGCTGGTCGGGACGCGATTGGGCGGCCCTGGCGTTGTTGGCCGCCCTGGTGGCCCTCTTTTTCTGGCGTATCCTGACGCCCAATCTGGCCGATCGCGCCAGCTTCCCGCCGGGCGATTTTGCGCACCAATTCTGGGCGTTTGCCACCTTCGAAGCACGTGAGCTCGCCGCCGGCCGATTGCCGTTGTGGAACCCCTATACCTATTCGGGGTCTCCGTTCTGGGCTGACATCCAGAGCGCTGTGTTGTATCCCCTCAGTCTGGTGACCGTCTGGGTCGGGGGGTCTCATGATCTGAGCCTCTATGCCCTTGAAGTTGAGGCGATCATTCATTTCTGGCTGGCCGGCGCCTGGATGTACCTTTTCGTTCGCCGCCTCACCTCGCGCCGGGACGCTGCGCTCCTGGGTGCGCTGACATTTGCCTTCGGTGGCTACCTGACCGGTTACCCCAGCCAGCAGCTGGCGGTTCTGGAGGCCGATGTGTGGTTGCCGCTGGTGCTGTATGGCCTGGATCGTGCGTTTATGGAGCGTCGTGACGGCGCCGCTGTGGTGCGCGCTCCTATCCGGATTGGGTGGCTGCTGATTGCCGGAATGGCATGGGGTCTGGTGCTGCTGGCCGGTCATCCCCAGAGTGCGTTGCTGGTGGGCTACGCATTCACTGCCTATCTGGCTTTCATGGTGCTGGGCGTTGCGCGGTCAGAGGGCGCGCCGCCACGTCGTTGGCCTGTCGGGACAGTGGCGGCATGGGCGGTCGTCGTCGTGATCGGACTGGGTGTCGCGGCGGTGGCCTGGCTGCCGGGACTGGAATACATGCAGCTGTCGGTGCGCGCCGCCGGCTTCTATGACAAGATGGCCGGTGGTTTCCCGCTCTACGATACGCTGCAATTCCTGCTGCCAGGCTCGGTCAGCTTCTACTCGCCGCTGTATGTGGGGATTCTGCCGCTGTTGCTGGCGGTATGGGCTGCGTTGGCGCTGCGGCAGCGCGAGACGACGTTCTGGGGAGTGCTGGCGCTGGTCGCACTGCTGCTGTCGTTCGGCGGCGAGACCTTCCTGTACTCGCCATTCTACCTCTTCGTGCCGGGGTTCAGCATATTTCGAGATCAGGAACGCCTGGCCTTTCTGGTCAGCTTCGCGCTGGCGGTGTTGGCTGCCTATGGCTGGTGCGGCTGCGTGCGCAACGCGGCAGGACCGACGGGAAGGGCCACCTGGTTGTCGCGCGCGATTGGCTGGTTGGCTGCGGGTGGTGTCGGCCTCACGATCTTGTTCTTCTACGGACTGAACGGCGCTGGCTGGCAGGCGGACAGTCCCTTCTACACGCTCCTGGGGCGCAGCGTGTGGTTGACCGTCATCCTGGGGCTGAGCTGGGGGGTGATGCGGGTCGGTGTGCGGCGGGCCGGGCTGATGGCCGCCGGTCTCATTGCGATCGTGATCCTTGATCTCTTCACCGCCAACTGGCAGACCAACCTGCATCGAGCATTGCCCGAAGCGCAGACGGCGATGCCGGCGGCCGTTGAGGCGATTCGGTACGATGCGCCGTCTGACCAGCTCTGGCGGGTCTACAACGAATATCGCATCTACGAGAACTACGGTGTGCCGTTCGAGATAGAGGATACCTGGGGTGCCAGTCCGTTGCGACTGGCGCGCTATGATGCGCTGCATCGCACGCTGCGGATGGAACGCGTCTGGGAGCTGCTCAACGTCCGCTATGTGATCACATGGCGCGCGAGTCTGTATGCACCATCGCAGATCATCTATCAGGAGCCAACCGATCGAGACGTCACGTACGTGCACCGCCTCGAGACGCCGTCGCCGCGGGCCTGGCTGGTGTACCGGGTGGAGGAGGTCGCGGACGGTGAGACCCTCGCCCGTCTGGGCGATGTGACCTTCGACCCCCGTCAGACTGCGCTGGTGTCGCCCGGTGCGGCGCCGTCTCTCGGCGAGCCCGTGGCTGGCCAGACGGGACAGGTGGCTATCGTCGAGCGCGCGCCGGGTAGCCTGTCGCTGCGGGTGGTTACGCCGTCTGATGGACTACTGGTTTTGAGCGAGATTGACTATCCGGGTTGGCGCGCGTATCTCGATGGGGCGGCGACAAACGTGTTGCGGGTGAACTACATTCTGCGCGGCGTGGCCGTGCCAGCGGGTGAGCATTATGTCAGCCTGGTCTTCTGGCCGGCCACCTTCGTGTGGGGTGCCGTTGTCAGCGCCCTGACGGTGGTCGCAGTGGGCGCGACTGCTCTTGTCATCCGGCTGCGGAGGCGCTGAATGCCGCGGCTCGCAGTGAACGCCGGCGTCCCGTCGGGGCGAAGGCGGTCGCGCCTGTGGTTATGGTTGGCAGCCGGCGGGGTGTTGAGCCTTGCGTTGGCCGTGCGGTTTTATGGCCTGGCCGATCGGCCGCCGGGAACGTGGTTCGACCCGGCCTACAACGGCCTGGATGCGTTGCGGATTATGCAGCGCGGTGGGCACGTGATCTTTTTCCCCACCAATGGCGGCCGAGAGTCGCTCTTCGTGTACCTGCTCATTCCTGCCATCTGGATGTTCGGCGCCACACCCTTCGCGATGCGTCTGGTGACGGCGCTGATGGGTGTGTTGCACGTGGCGCTGCTCTTCGGGTTCCTGTACGATCTGCCGTCGCTCCTGCCGGCGACCGATCCGCTCAGCCGGCGGTTGCGCCAACAACGCCTGTGGCTGGCCACGATTGGCGGCCTGCTGTTTGCCACCTCCTACTGGCATTTGTTGGTCAGTCTCCGCGCCGAACGACCCATTATGGTGCCGTTGCTGGCAGTGCCGGTGGTGTGGTTCCTGCTCAAAGCGTGGCGCAGCGGGGCGACACGGTGGTTCATCCTGGCCGGTGTGGCGCTGGGTCTGGGTGCCCACACCTACGGGGCGGCGCGGCTCCTGCCGGTGATTCTCATCCTGGCCGCTCTGCCGGCGGCTGGCTCCTGGGTGCGCGCAGCCAGATCGGATCGCTCCCTCTTACGGAAGCGTGTTGTCAATCTGGGCTGGCTGGTGCTCGCGGCCATGCTCGTGGCAGCGCCGATGGTGTGGTACTTTGTCGGGCACCCATTGCAGTTCAGCGCCCGTGCCGGCAGTGTGGCGGTGTGGAATTACGTTGGTGCGCCCACCGAGGTGATGGTGGAGATGGCGCGCAACGTGCCGCGTGTCCTGGGCTATTTCTGCTGTGTCGGAGCAACCACGTTGTACAATGGGCTGCCCGATTACCCGGGCACGACACCCTGGCTGGCGCCGTTCCTGGCTATTGGTTTCGTGGGGGCTGTCCTCAACAGTCGTCATTTCGTTCACCGGCTGATGTGGGTGTGGTGGGTGATCGGATTGTTGCCTTCGATCACCACGATCGAGGCGCCTCATCCTTTGCGTCTCCTGGGGGCCATCGTGCCGACAGCAATCCTGATCGCGCTGGCGCCGTTCTACGTCGGTGAATGGCTGACCACACTTCTTACGGCGCGGGTGCGTTCGTCAGGCGTGATCACCTGGCTGTTGGCGCTGGTGGCCGGGCTGGCGCTGGTCTCGTTGCCCGGCACCTGGCGTGCCTACTACGTCGAGTGGGCCGACTCACCGGCGGTGCGTAGACTCAACGATCCGGCCGCGCTGACCCTGCGCGATGCCGTACAGGCGCACACGCGGGCTGGCGACAGCGTGTATCTGCCTCTCTCGCGACTGGACGATCCCACACTGCTGTACTATCTGGGCGGCGCCTATGGACGCCGGGCGTCACCGGACGTCGCCGCGACCGACGGCCGTGCCGTCGTCATCGCGCCGCGTCGGGACATCGGGGACACCGTCTGGGTACGATTTGCCGGCGACACAGCCGTCCTGTTGCCGCCGCTCACCGAAACTGGCGTGAGACTTGTGCGTGCGGCCCTTGAGGAGGCGTCGCAACCGCTGCGGACGGCCGAGGGTGACATCGCTGGCTGGGTTGCGCGGGTGGCGGTCGATCCCGGGCGATACGTCGAGACGCCCACGCGCAGCCTGAACGTGTCATTCGGCGCGTTGCGTTTGACGGGCATCCGCTATCCGACTACGATGGACTGGCAGGCGGTGTCCCAGACGGTTGACAGAGCCCAGGCGTCACAGACCCTGCCGGTCACGAGCTACTGGCAGGTGGATGTGCCCGTGCGCGACGAATACGACATCCTGCTGCACCTGTTGGACGACCGGCAACAGGTTTGGGGTAGTGGTGACGTGCGTCCCAATGGCTGGGTCTATCCCACGTCCTTCTGGCAGCCCGGTCAGGATACTGTGGCGGTGCAGCACCATCTGGCGCTGGAGGCGGATGGACTGCCGCCGCCCGGACGCTACTGGCTGGCGGTGGCGGTGTACGATCCGGCGAGCGGACGGCGGCTGTCGGTGACAGGGGGCGGCAGTGCAGATTCGGCCGACACTTATCTGGTCGGCCCGGTCAAAGTGCCGCTCTTGCCACCCTCAGATGAAATCCTGGAGCAGGCACGGCGTGAGGACATTCGGTTTGGCGAAGTGGCTCGCCTGGTCGGAGTGGTCGGCGTCGCGCCCACGATGCCCGGCGGTGAGCGGTTGAATATCACATTGCTGTGGCGGGTGCTCGGCACCCCTGCGGTTGACTACACGGTGTTCGTGCACCTTCTGGCTGGCGACGGCAGCTACGTTGCCGGTGATGACGCTCAGCCATTGGCGGGCACCTATCCCACCAGCATATGGTCGCCCGGGGAACTGATAGCCGATGCCCACGCGCTGCGTCTCGTGAACACGGCCGGCGTGCCGTTGCCGGCCGGTACGTATCATCTCGCGGTGGGGATGTATGACCTGACCACCGGCGAGCGAGTGCCGGTCACACTGGCCGATGGGCGGACGGTCGAGAGCCGGGCGGCACCGCTCGGAGAGATCACCCTCGTCTCGCCCTGACCAGGCCGCCCTGTCACTCTGGCAGACGATCTCAGGATGCTCGATCACGCGCATACGATGAGACGCACGGACTACCCACCCTTATTCACCCGCCGCACACGCACTGCGGTGATGGCAGCGTTCACGGCGCTTGCCCTGCTTGCTTTCGTGCTGCGCGCCTATCGGCTGGACTACCAGGAGCTGCGCGGGGATGAGGCGGCCACCTGGGTGTACAGCATCCGCTCGCTCGCCGAAATGCTCCAGATCTACACCATTGACGCCCATCCCCCGCTTTACTATCCGCTGATGCACGTTTGGTTTCCGTTGGTCGGCACAACCGAGTATGCCATGCGCTTCGTGCCGCTCGTGTTCGGTGTGCTGCTGGTCGTCACACTCGCTGTCCTGGGGCGCCGCCTGGCCGATGCACGGGTGGGGCTTGTAGCCGGGTTGCTGGCCGCTATCAATCCGTACGAGATCTACTTTGCGCAGGATGCGCGATCGTACACGCTGGCGACGTGGTTAGGGGTGATGTCCACAGCCGTCCTGTGGCGAGCTGCTCGAACAGATCGGTGGCGCCACTGGATCGGCTATGGAGTCCTGGCGCTGGTGCTGGCGTACACCCACTATTATTTCTTTCTAATCGTGGTCTTCCAGGCGTTGTTTGTTGCGTGGGTTGCGGGGCGCCGGCGACGCATACCCTGGCGTTACATCGTCGTCGGGGCGGTTGCCGGCCTGGCCTACGTGCCCTGGTTGATCTATGCCTGGGGATTTCTAACCGGTTACCCCGGCAATATCGAGCGACCCGGATTGCTGGAGGCGCTGGTGCGACCGCTGCTGGCCTTCGCCGGCGGCCAGTATCTGACCTCGCCGCTGACGTGGGTCAGCGGCCTGGTATTCTGGCCGCTACTGGTGTTAGGAGCGGTTGCGTTGCGTCGGAGTGGCCGACAGGCAGGAACGGCCGGCGAGGGTCCGGCAGCGTGGCTGCTGGTGCTGTTGTATCTGTGCGTGCCGTTGCTTCTTGTCTTTGTGGTGTCGCGCTTCAAGTCCATCTTCAGCGAGCGCTACCTGGTGCTGGCCAGCCCAGCTTTCCTGTTGCTGGTCTCAGCGGGCTTGATGTGGGCACTGGGTCGGCGAAACAAGTGGCTGACCGGCTTCGTGACAGCCTGCGCAGTGCTCTATTTGGTTACCGGCGTCGTGGCGCTGGGCAACTACTATTTTGAGCCAGCCTTTGCCAAGAGTCCGCCCTGGCGCGAGGTGGCGGACTACATTCGTCGCAAGTCCCGACCGGGCGACGGCCTGATTTACACCGCCGCCTTGCCCGAGGTCATCTACTACAATGAGCGCGCCGCACGCCTGCCCGCCTACCTGATCCCTTACGACCTGACGGTCGAGTGGGAAGCCGTGGTCGAGGATCTCCAGGACGCCTTTGCCGCGCATTCGCGTCTGTGGCTGATCCCCATCCCCGCCGCCGACGTGCCGCTCTCCAATCACGTGCCGCCGTGGTTGGATCGGCACAGCGCTCGCCTGGATCAGGTCTTCTTCCGGAGCGTGCACATCGGGCTGTACGAGTCGCCAGCCGCTTTCAGATCAACGATGAGCTCTCAGGTGGCTCGCTACGCGGACGCAGCCACTCCCGATGCACCGTTCATCCAGCTCGAAGGGTTTCGTTTCGGCAAGGAGGGGGGAGAAGGCGCCTTCGTGGCCTCGGCGGGCAAGAAGCTGCCACTGACCCTGGTGTGGCAGGCCGTCGGGCCAATCGCGACAGACTTCACGGTCTTCGTACATGTGGTTGACGCGGATGGCCGGCTGTGGGCGCAGTGGGACAATCCGCCGGTGGGCGGCACCTACCCCACCGGCCAATGGTCGGTCGGGGAATCGGTGTTCGATCAGTACATGATCCCACTGGGTGAGGAGATGCCGCGCGGCCGCTATGGGGTGCTGGTCGGATGGTATGAGCCCGTGTCGGGTGTTCGGTTGGCTGTGGTGGACGCCGGGGGACGCGTCGTCGGCGATTCCGTGCGTCTGCAACAGCCGATCACGGTACAATGACCATCGCCAGCGCCGACCGGATCGCCGGGAACGGCACAATGAGCCGTCGCATCGAGAGACCTATGCTCAGACGCCACTGGCCGCTGGTGGTTGTGCTCACGCTGTACGTGTGCCTGGCGACTGCTTTCAGCCTGGTCCTGCCGCTGGGCGAGGCGGATGACGAAACAGACCACTTTGCGCTGGTGCGCTTCATCGCCGAGAATGGCCGTCCACCCATAACCATCGGCGAGCGCAAGGCGATCGGCCCAAAGGGCGACGCAGCGCCGCTCTATCATGTTCTCGCAGCCCTGCTGACCCAGCACGTTGATGTCGCCACTCTGCCCGACTTGCCGGACACGCGCAACCCGCTGCGTCTCATTCCGACCGACGGATTTCAGGGTGACCGCATTCTGCATACGGAGGATGAACTGCCACCCTGGCGTGGCATCGTTCTGGCATGGCATCTGGCGCGTCTGCTGTCGGTGCCTCTGGGCGCGGCCACGGTTGTGGCGGCCTACTGCACGGCACGGAGTCTGCAGCCGCAGCGGCGATGGTTTGCGGCCGGGGCGGCGGCCGGCGTGGCTTTCTTGCCGCGTCTGGCCATCAGTGGCGCGGTGGTAACCGACGATGCGCTGGCGTTGCCGCTGGTGGCGTGGTCCGTGTACGGCATGGTGCGGCTGGCGCAGGGTGATCGCCGACGGGTGACCTGCCTGTGGCTGGGAGCAACGATCGGTCTGGCGGCAATCACCAAGTATGCCAACCTGGTGTTGGTACCGCAGGCAGCCTTTCTGGTCGTCCTTTCGGCGTGGTTGGGCGCGGAGCGGCGGCGTGATGACGGCACCGCACCATCGGCAGCGGTGAACACTGCCGCGGGTCGGTTGGGGTGGCTGATGCTCGCCTTCAGCACCACCGCAGCCTGGTATTTCATCTGGTTGTGGGTCAACTTTAATCAGGTGACCGAGATGGGCTGGTGGCGCGGCTCGCTTGCCCCGTTGGGTGACCCTGTGCTCACCTTCGGGCTTGGTCAAGGTGGCGGCGCGTCGGATGGTAGCGCGCTGGGTGTCTGGGCGTGGCTTGTCACGCTGTTCCGCTCATTCTGGCTGAGCTACGGTTGGCAGCGCTATTTTGCCCCCGACTGGGTCAACTGGGGTCTTGCCGCCCTGTGCGGAGTGGCCGGTATCGGTTGGGTGACGGCGCCGGGGCGTGCGGCACTGCTGCACCGGCGTGGCGCCCAGGAGGTGGGACGCGGCGCGGCAACGACGGCTCCGCTGATACCGCGGCAGCCGGGATTGAGCGCCCACCGAGCCGCTCTCCTGATCCTTCTCGTGCACCTGTTCCTGGTGACAGCCGTTGTGGCGTTGCGCGGCTGGCTCAAACCGTCTCTCGAGACGGCGCAGGGGCGTCATCTCTACCCTGCCATCGTCCCTCTGTCGGTCTTGCTGATTTGGGGGCTTGATCGCCTGTCGGGTCTTTTTGCCTGGCACGGTGGCGATGGCGAAAGGACATCGCCCGGCGTCGTAGGTCCCCGGCGTGTGCTGATCGGGGTCGTCCCACTGGCTCTGCTCGCCCTGGCGGTTGCGACCTGGCCGTTGGTTCTGGCGCCGCATTACCTTCCTTATTTGCCGATACGCAGGTTACCGGCCGGGCAGGCTCCTCCGCAGTCCGTGGCTGCGATGAGCCTCCCCGATGGTGTGCGTCTCAGCGCTCTGGACCTTTCGGTTGCGGCGGGTTCGTGTGGTATCTCCACAGCGGAAGACGCGGGGAAGCCCTGGCCGCGTGCCGGCGACAGCCTGGCGGTCACGCGCACATGGTATGCTGCCAGCCCTCAGTCGCAGGATTATCTGATACGCACGTGCCTGTCGGATGCCGATGGTCGTGTCGTCATATGTCACCACGGCGAGCCGGTGGACGGACGCTACCCTATGCGTGCCTGGGAGGCGGGCTACACAATCCGCGACACTGCCGAGTTGCCGTTGCCGAGGTGCCTGCCGGGTGGCACATACTCGGTGACTATGGCGGTGTTGCCGCTACGGCCTGACACTCCGCTCGTCGAGGTAGACCGGACGGCTGATGTGCCCGACGAGATCACGGTGGGCCACATCTGTGTGCAACCGCAGCCGGCCGGGGAGGCCTCTCTCGATGCCCTGGATGTTTGGACGGCCGAGGGCAGGGCATCACCGGGGCCCATCCGCCTGACGCGCCTGCGGCAAAGTGTGACTCTTGTGGAAACGCGGACATCCAGCGACTCGGCGGACGGCCGGCTACCTGACGTGTCTCTGGTGCCTGAGTTGCCTGCAGGTAATGCGGATGGTCTCCCCCGGCAGTGGTCGCCGGTGGCGCCGCCGACCGAGTATCGCTCTCCGAACGGGACAGTTGTAAGGGCGTACAGCTTCGTCCTGCACCCGGCTGTGGCGCCCGGCCTGTATCGTCCAGCTGGCGAATCGCTGCCGGATCACAACCTGGTTATGAGTGTGGAGATGCGCCTGCGCCGTTTTGCCCGGCCACCTGGAGTGTCGGATGGATCGGCCATGTTTGGAGTTGATGCCACGTCGGGGGCGCAGGTGGCGCTGCTCGATTACGACGTGGAGCGCACCGCCATCGAGCCGGGCGCCAGTGTCCCGATCAAGGCACGCTGGCAGGCGCTGGTGGCAATGCACCAGGTGGCGGTGGTCTCGCTGTACCTGGTCGACTCACTCGGTGGTGTGGGCGGCCAGGCCGATCGGGCACTGGGCGGCCACTATGCCAACGTCCTCTGGGCACCCGGTGAGGTGGTGGAAGAGACCTATGCACTACCTGTGCGCGCAGACGCGCCGCCGGGGCTGTACACCGTGCAGATCGGGGTGTATCAGTATGACCCGGCCAACCGTGGCCAGGAGGCAGTGCCACAGTTCCTGCGGGTGCGCACGGCTGGCGGCGACCTCGATGGCACGCATCTGGATCTGGAGCGCGTGCGCGTGAGGGATGCAGCCGAGGGCAGCGCACCCCCCATAGAGGTAGGTGTTGATCTCGGTGGCGTGGTCACGCTCGTCGGCTATGACCTCAATCCGCCGTCCAGCGCGCGGCTCGTTCCCGGCCAGATACTCACTCTGACGCTTTACTGGCAGGCTCTGCAGCAACCGACGCGTGATTTCACGGTGTTCACTCAGCTGGTCGGACCTGACGGTCTGGTGCACGGCCAACAGGACAACCAGCCACAGGGAGGACGCTATCCCACTACGGCGTGGGAGGTCGCCCGGCCGGTCATTGATCGCTATGCTTTGACGGTACCGGATAGCGCGCCAAGAGGTCAATATCGGCTGCTGGTCGGTATGTACGATCTGGCGACCGGCACCCGGCTGATGGCTGTGCGCGGGGACGGGACGCGGCTGGCCGACGATGCCATCGAGCTGACCAGGCTGGTCGTGGAATGAGAGGCAGATGCGTCGCCACATCGAGATGATCGTGTTGCTGGCGGTCTTCAGCGCCGTCACGGTGACCGTCGGCGTGCTCAATCCGATCGGCGAGGCGCCGGACGAGGCGGCCCATATGGACCTTGTTCGCTTTATCAGCCAGACAGGTCAGCTGCCGCGCACCGACGCCGACAGGGAACGCGCCGGCTACAAGTCCGACACGCCGATGCTGTACCATCTGGTGGTCGGGATGGCGCTGGGCTGGATTGACTACAGCCCGTTGCCGGCCATCAAAGAGAGCAGCACCGATCCGCGATGTCTGTTGATCACCGACGGGCTCTCGCCGTGGGCCGTCATCCACACAGAAGACGAGACCTGGCCGTGGCGCGGCATTGTCCTGGCCTGGCATCTGGCCCGCCTGGTGTCCACCCTAATGAGCATCTTGACCCTTCTCGTGATCTATCGTGCGGTGATGCTGATGCTGCCGGCAGCTCTGAATGACCGCAGCCGACGCTGGCTGGCAGTCGGCGCGGCGGCGCTGTTGGCCTTCAACCCCCAGTTCACGTTCATCAGCGCGGCCGTGAACGACGATACCCTGTTGGGCCTGTTGATGGCGCTGTTCAGTTGGTGTCTTCTGGCCGCCTGGCGCCATCCTGATCGCCTGGCCCTGTATGCGGGGGCTGGCATCTGCCTGGGTCTGGCGCTGACGACCAAGTACAGTGTGGCGTTGTTGCCGCTCGCCGTGGTGGCGTTCTTGATGCTTCAGGTGCGCCGCTCGAGGGTCGGGTGTGCGGCAGCGCCGGGGCGGCTTGCCGTGTTTGGCACGGCTGTGGGCGTTGCGGCGTCCTGGTGGTTCATATTTGTCACCTGGAACTTCAATCGGGTCTCGGAGCTCGGTCCTGTCCGTGGACTGGTGCAGGCCTTCCTGGGCGGAAGCCGTGCTGACAGCAGCATGCAGCAGGTGGTGGCGCTGGTTTCGGGAGGAGCGGTCGCAGGGGTTGGGAGTGCACGGAGCTGGGCTGACTGGATTGTGACGCTGTTCGTCTCGTTCTGGTTGCCGGGGAGTCCTCTCGACCGGCGGTCGGGTATTCTGATGTGTGTGATCGTCGCGGTGCTCGCGCTGCTGGCGGTAGTCGGTCTGGTGAGGGGGTCACGGCGGATCGAGGCGTTTCAAGGAGATGGACGGACGCATCTTGAGACTGCCGCTTTACCTCTTTCGATGCTGGCGTGGCTGATCTTGTATGTCTTTTTGTTGCTGCCGTTTCCTGCGGTGCGCTACTACTTGACCGGCAATGTCGCCGAATCGGCACAGGGACGGCACATCCTGTTTCCGGCGGGAGTGCCGATCGCCCTTCTGCTTGCAGCTGGTGTGGCAGCGTGGCTACCTGCGCAGCGTCGCCCCACGCTCTCGCTTGTGGCGGCGGGTGTCCTTCTGACCGTCAATGTGGCGAATTTCTTCGGCCTGATGTTGCCAGCGTATCCTGATCTCTTACCCGTACGCACGGGCGCGGCGCCGGCGGTGGCTACTCCGGCGAACGTCACGTTCGGCGACTCGATCGAACTGGTCGGATTCGAGGTGGGTGACTGGAACGTTCACGGCGCGTTGCCGGTCACACTCGCCTGGCGCAGCCTGGGTTATTCCGCTGTGGACTATCTGATTGACCTGTCTCTGGTGGACAGCGGCGGGGAAGTCCGCGCACGTTGGGTGGGCCATCCGGTGGATGGCCGCTACCCGACGCGGGCGTGGGAAAAGGGTGAATTCATCCGTGACGACGTCTGGTTGGTTGCGCCCGGTCTGGCGGCGGGTGAGTATGCGCTCTGCCTGCGCCTGGTGCCGGCCGACGCGGCTGGCCGATCCACACTGGCGGCGGATGGATGCACGAGTTTGACGCGTGTGTCGCTATCGGCGGCGCCGGCTGCGGCGCATCTGTCGGACTACACAGTCTGGCAATCGGGTGCACCGGCGTCGGATTCGCCGGTGTATCGCTATCGGGCCACGATACAGGTGAGCCGCAATGCGGCAGCATCCGAAGCGGTTGAGGTGGAGGGAACTGATGACCTGCACCTGATCGGGCCGGATGAGGTTGAAAGAACCGCGTTGGCAAGGGTGGACGATACTTTCAGTTTCTTGGTGGAGGCGCACTGGCCGTCGGGTCGCTACAGGCTCAGGACGCGCGTTGGCGGTCGGATGGTGGATGGTCCCCCTATCCTGGAAGTGCGGCTGCGGCCGCGTCGCTTCGACGTGCCGCCGATGGCTCGACGTGTGGATGCCAATCTCGGCGGTGAGATCGTGTTGCTCGGCTACGACTTTCCGGAACGGCGTGTGCGGGCGGGTGGCGCCTTGCCCATCACGCTTCACTGGCAGGCGCTGCGCGATGTTCAGTCCCACTACGTGGTCTTCAATCATCTCCTCGACAGTTCGTTGCGCCAGTGGGGTGGTCGTGACCGCATTCCGCGCGACTATTACAGCACCGCGCTGTGGGCCGCCGGGGAGGTGGTGAGTGACGACTACACCGTGCCGGTCGATCCCGCGGCACCTGATGGAATCTATCGCCTCGATGTGGGGCTCTATCAACCGCTGAACGGCGACATGGGTCCATTGTGGCTGATTGACGATGGCCGGAAGCTGGATGCCAACAGTGTGCTGATCGCATCAGTAAAGGTCGGCGGGCCGCCGCCGGGGGTGACGGTGTTGGAACCGTCTCCCGGCCACGCGCGCGCCGACCGCCTGGGCGACCTGGTGACGCTCATCGGCTATGATCTCGAGACGGAGCGCGACCAGCTGACGTTGACGCTTTACTGGCGGTGTGAGGCAGCTATGGCGGTTGACTATACGACCTTTGTGCACGTGACGACGGCGGGTGGCGACCGGATCGTGGGTCAGAAGGATGGTCCGCCAGCTGGCGGGGCGTATCCCACCTCGCTGTGGGATGTGGGTGAGGTCATTCGGGATGCGGTGACGGTGTTGTTGCCTGAGGATCTGCCGGGGGGTGACTATGAGATCAGGGTCGGGCTGTATGACGCGGCAAGGGGTCTGCGTCTCCCGGTGGGGTCAGAGCCGGGGGGATCTGTGGTGTTGACCACTGTGCATCGTGGAGCACGGCCTTGAGTACACCAGTTGACAGCCAGGACGAGCCTCGCCGGGTGCGCCCCGGGGCCTTGCGGTGCGAGCCGCTCGTCGGCGTGACCTTGCTGGTGATAATGGCATTCGGCATGCGGGTGATAGCGTTGGACACGCTGCCTGCTTCGCTGAGCTTCGACGAAGGAGTGGACGGGCTGGATGCACTGCTCTTGGTACAGAGTGGATGGCTGACGCCTTTCCTGCCGAACAATTTCGGGCGCGAGACCCTGTTCATGTATATCCAGGGCCTGCTGCTGCAAGCGATCGGACCCTCAGCCTTCTCGCTTCGATTTGCCTCAGCAGTGGTTGGCACATTGACGATTCCCCTGATGTACGTGGTCGGCCGACAGATGGCTTTGAACGTCAGCGATCTTCCTGTGCGCCTTACTCGTGTCCTGGGCGGATTGCTGGCTGCGGGTGGCTTGACGGTCTGTTACTGGCACATCTTCTTCAGCCGCCAGGCGCTGCGCGCCATCTTGCTCTTGCCGCTGCTGCTCTCCGTAGTCTGGCTTCTCGGGCGCGCCGATCGGATGCTGGATCGAGGGGACCGGGGTGGTTGGAGCCGGCTGACGCTGGCGGGCGTGCTTCTTGGAGTGAGCCAGTATGTCTATCTGGCGGCGCGCTTGTTGCCCCTGCTGTTTCTCGTGTGGACGCTTGTGTGGCTGTCAGGCGACGTCAGGAGACGCGCATCTCGCGCTGTGGGTGGGGTGCTGTTCTGGGGAGGTGCATTGATCACCGCCCTTCCCCTCGTTGTGTATTTCGTCAACAATCCCCACGCCTTTGGAACCCGGACGGCAGCGATCGCCGTTTCCACTACTGGATCGCCGACGGAAACTGTCGCCGCGAATCTGTGGCATCTGATCGTGCTACACTTCGGTTTCGGCAGCTGGCTCGTGAGGTGGCCAAGTCTGGATCCCGTAATCGGCCTGGGGTTGGCTGTCGGATTGGTCGTGGGCATCCAGCGCTGGCGTAGTCGCTCCACCCTCCTCGTCCTCGCCTGGTTGAGCCTGGGGTGGTTGCCGGTGCTGCTGTCCCGTCAGGACTGGGACGCCACTACCACAGTCCTGCGCGGCATCGTGGCATGGCCGTCAGTCGGCCTAGTGGCCGCGTGGGGGTGGAGCGTATTGATTGGCCTGGCACATCGGATGTGCGACCTCAAACGGTTTACACGCGAGTTGTCCATTGCGGCGGCCGCCACCAGAACGCATGACAATGGGCAGGTGGCGGGCCGAGCTGGGGCTCCCGGGACAG
>Ga0101944_10004184_pt1 | contig 18359 bp, 16 predicted proteins | sample DewCreD2012metaG_FD_75245 | JGI IMG/M metagenome (GOLD analysis project Ga0101944, IMG submission 75245) | Hot spring sediment bacterial and archeal communities from British Columbia, Canada, to study Microbial Dark Matter (Phase II) - Dewar... ... | reverse complement strand
GAGTCATGCCACGTGCTAGAGTCGGTGCAGCAAGACATCAGCGTCACAAAAGGACTCTCAAGGCCGCCAGCGGCTATCGCGGCCAGCGGAGCATCCTGTTTCGCGTCGCCAAGGAAGCGGTTCGCCGGGCCGGCGTCTACGCCTACCGCGATCGCCGCAACCGCAAGCGCCAGATGCGGGCCCTCTGGATTACCCGCCTGACCGCTGCGTGCCGCCAACGCGACGTGCTCTACAGCCAGTTCCTCGGCGGTCTGAAGAAGGCCGGCGTCCAGATCAACCGCAAGATGCTGGCCGAATTGGCCATCCACGAGCCCGCGGCCTTCGACGCCTTGGTCGAGCTGTCCCGCAAAAACTTCAAGGCGGCCGCGTAAGACTGCTGCCCTCTGCCAGGACCATACCCCGCCCGTGCTCGGCCAGGTTTTTGACCTGTTGCCGCTGAAGATCTCTGCGCGCCCCCGATGCCGCGCAGAACCGCCATGACCCCGCCGCTCGCCCTTCAATCCTTTGTGCGACGCTCAGGAATCAACTCCTGCCGGAATCGGATCTCAAGCGCCTCGCCCTGGCCGTAGAGCAGCGCAATGTTCGAGATTTCGATGTCCCATGACAGGTCCAGGCCGCTGAGCAGGCCCACCAGATCCGGCAGACGTTCGGCCAGCCCTTCGCCGCTGGCCAGCGTAATGTGTGGCAGCCACCAGTCCGGATGGTAGTGAATCGACGCGCCGCTGCTGGCCCGGCTGAGTTGCCGCCAGAGCACATTGTGCAATGCGCTCAAAAGCGGGCTGCGCACCAGCGGGATGTAAAGCACCGGGTTGACCCGCGTGAAAACGCCGAACCCGCTCGTCCGCACCCGAAACCGCATGTTGCTCGCCGCAAAGCTCAGCAGCGTCGCCGCCAGCATGTCCGGATCGTACTCCTCCGCCACGTGATAGGAAAAGTGGGCGATCGGCGTACGGCACAACCCGGGCTCGCCGAGCGCCTGTTCGAGCCCCGTTTGCAGCTGCTCGAGCCTCGCCCGGTGCGTGTCATCCAGTAATGACACTACGCCTTGCATCTCCAAGGTCTCAGCGGTCTGAGATGTCCTCGAACGAACTGTCCGGGTCGCCGCAGACCCGCGGCTTGCTGGCAAAGGTCTCCGGGCCGATCGGCTTGCCCGTCTCCTTCGTGACGAACAGCTTCACCACCGCGCAGTTGGTGTAGCCTTCCATCGGCACACGCAGGAACGTGCCGTCGAACTTGAACGGCACCTCGCGGAACTCCCTGTCCCCCGGAAGCATCATCCCCACCCTCGTGATGTCGTGCCCGCGCGCAACGCGGAAATGCGCCGTCGGCCGCTTCGCCCATTTCACCTCGTCGCCCGCGTCGATCGCCAGGTTGATGATGCCCGCGACGTAGCCGTCCGCCACCGTGTAGAGCTTGCCCCGGCTGCCCTTGGGCGGACGCATCGGGTCCGGCTCGAAGCAGAAGATCCGCCGCTTGAACTGCGCATACAGCGGCAGGTACTTCTGGTACAGCGCGATGTTCTCTTCGGTCGGCTCATCCTCGCGCGGGTAGCAGCCGTGCAGCACCGCCCGGCGAAGGTTCTCATCCAGCGAGCAGTCGCCGTGGGTCCACATGAAGAACATCGGATTGGCGATCGACGCCCAGAAGAACTTCTCCTCGTACTGGTCCCCGTTGCCCTCCAGCAACTGGCCGTCGCAGTAGCGCATCGAACGAATGGACATGGGCTTGTTGGCGAAGGAAGTCAGGTTCCTGGGCCGCATGATCTCTTCCTTGATCTTCCGCTCGATGTCGTCGTAGGAGCGGTTCATGCTGTAACAGGGCTTGCCGTTGACGACCGTCACCCCGTCGTCGTGCGCAAAGTCGATCTCGTAGTGCCGGAAGCAGTCGAGGAAGAAGCCCTTGAGCGTCGGGTAGGTGTCGAAGATCTTCTTCGCCGACTCATAGGCGAACTGGCCGAACGACCAGCGCGGATCGGCGTTCATGTTGTGGCTCATGTACCAGCCCGACGGGATCGGCTTGCCGTCTTCGTCCTTGCTGATCGAATCCGGCCACTGCTTCTCCACCCGCGGGCGGTACCCGTCGGTGTAGTTGAAGTACCAGTGGCAGGCGATGCCGGCCTGGTCGAGGATCTCCAGCCGACGCTTGATGTCCTCCCGGCGGTGCCGCACGCGCTCGATCGGCCAGCCGAGGTAGTCGGCGATCTCCTGCGCCGTGTGCGTGGCGCAGAACTCCTCGACCTTCTCGGCCATGCCTTCGGCGTTGCGGACGTCATACGTCTTGCCTTCCCGAGCCGCCTTCTCAACCTCTTCCTTCACCCAGCGATGGCGCAGGCTCTCCTTGGCGCTGATGGTCAGCCACTCGTCCTTGCCGTCGTTGAAGTAATCGCAGTAATCCTGGAAGTGCCCGTGGACTTCCAGCGTCTTCAGGCCCATCCGGCACCACTGTGCGACGTTGTCGGCATCCTGCACCCCGCCGCACCGGAAAACGCCTTCGCGCTCGTAGATGGCGTCGTTCCACGGGTCGAAGTACGGCTGCCACCGCTTGTAGACCTTCCCCAGACCCGGTCGCCAGTCGCCGCCGTGGAAGAACAGCATCATCTTCGTGCTCATCGGCCGGTCCTTGACCAGGCCGATGTAGTAGTTGATTCCCTCCAGGACCGGTACGTCCCGGATGTCCTTGTGCATCGAGCCCCAGTTGAAGCACTTCTCGGCATTGTTGAACACGAACTTCGCCGCCGGCACGTTGGCGTCGATCGGGTCGACCATCGAGTAGCCCACGCCCATCCTGCGGTTGTAGTGGCTGAACATCGGCAGGATGATCTCCTGCTCCGACACGTACGGGATCTGCGTGTACATGTGCTCGAACGGCGTCATGCCGTCGAACGTCCGCTCGCCTTCGTTGCACGGCGCCCAGATGTCCCAGCCCGCGATCAGTGGGAACATGAAGTACACCCGCAGCGACCGGTCCGCCACCTTCTTGTTCCTCTTGACCGCATCCACCTGCCATGTCAGGCAGTCGTTGTCCATCTTGAGCGTCAGGGTCAGTACGAACGGGGCGTTCCTGAACTCCTTGGTCAGCGTCACGGTCTGGCCGCGCTTCTTCACGTCCTCGATCTTGCACGGCGTGTCAAGATCACTGTACCAGGCGCGGTCGTGTTCGTCGAAAACGCGGATGCCGCCGATGTACCCGGGAATGCCGCCGCGGACCTGCTGGAACAGGTCGATGTTCGTGCCCTTCCACGTGGCCGAGCGGATCCAGCCGGTGGACTTCTGCACGCCGATGGCGACGTCCGCGTTCTCCAGGACCCACAGGTCAGACTTCTTGACCGGTTCAACCGCGACTGCCATGCTCGTTCCTCCTGCACATCTGTTTGTATCGCGACCGGGTTAGCACCATGTCATACATCAAACCCGAAACCCACCAGCAGGGCAATGACCCGCCTGCCCCAGCCCCGACCCCTGAGACACTTTTCTTCCATCAGCAAGGCGATGTGCCGCAGGTCCTGACCTGTTGGGCGCCGGCCAGGGACCCACAAGCCTTCCCCTTCCTGTCTATCCCGTCCATCCCTCTGAATTGCTGTTCTTCATGCCCTTCGTCGTTCGAAAACGGGACCTCAGCAGCATGTGGGCCAGTACCGGCCCTTGCACACGGTAACGTGCATGCCGATGCCGTAGATCTCCCGCAATACCCCCGGCTGAATCACCTCGGCCGTCGATCCCTGCCGGACGATCCGCCCCTGCTTGACTACCAGCGTCCGGGCGAACGCCGGCATGATCTCCTCGATGTGGTGAGTCACGAACAGGAGGCTCAGGTCCTTCTGTCGAACGGCCAGGTCCTGGATCGAGGCCAGGAACATCTCCCGCGCGCCCGGATCCATGCCGGCGCAGGGTTCATCCAGGATGATCAGCATCGGCCTGCTCATGCGGGCCCGGGCGATGAGAACCTTCTGCTGCTCGCCCTGGCTGAGCGTGCCGAATCGCTGTCCCGCAAGATGCAGACATCCCAGTTCCTCGAGGTGCAGGCGCGCCCGCCGGTAATCGTCCTCCGCCGGCGGCTCCCAATCCTTCAGACCCACCTGCGCGAACGCCCCGGACAGAACCGTATGCAGGACGATCTCGTTCCGCGGGATCTCCAGCGCCAGGGTTGATGTTACCCAGCCGATGCTGCGGCGCAGGTCCCGCAGATCGAGCAATTCCTGGCCGTTGCGCAGAACCGTCCCGCCGCCGTTGGGCCAGATGTAACCGCAGGCCACTTTCAGTAGCGTGGTCTTGCCCGCCCCGTTCGGCCCGAGGATGGCCCAGTGCTCGCCCCGCCCGATACGCCAGGTGATCGAGTCGAGGACCGCCCGGCCATCCGCCTCCCACGTTATATCGCGAAGATCGAGTATCGGTACGTCTTTGTCAGCCATGTTACAACCGATAGGCCCGCGCAGGCAGCCTTGATCTACAGGGTCCTGGTTCTCCGCCGGGTGACATACCCAAGTCCGACACTACAACATCCGCAACGCCTCTTCGACCGAGCGGGCCTTCACTTCATAGGTCCGCCCGTCGATGATCTTCACCTCAGGCCGATGCACCGGCACCCTGCCGCGCGAAACCAGTTCCAGCCGCATCGTGACCGGCTTCTTGATCTTGTACGGCTTGAACCGCTTGTACTCCCGACACGCCTGCTCGCAGCCTTTGCGGATCCGCTCGTGCGCTACTGGCAGGGGGAGAAGCTGGCCGCCTTCGACGTCGAAGCCTTTCTTGACTTCGACCGTGATGACATCCTTGAAGAACTTCTTCGCCTCCTTGCAGACCTTGTCGTCCCCGCTGACCAGCAGCAGCGGCACGCCGTGATCGCCCGCGATGCCCGCATCGATCGCCAGTTCGCCGCTCTTGACCCCGTTGATGTAGAAGTTCTGCCAGCCCGCCGAACTCATCGTGTGCTCGAGAATCGCCTCGGGCACGCCCGCCATGGCGTGGTAGCCCAGCAGGATCAGCCCGTCGAAGTCGTCGATGTTCGGCATCCGCTCCCGACCGCTGCTGCCCTGGATGTACTCGGCGCCGGCGTGCAGGTCTTCCCAGATGAAGTTGAAGCCGCTGCCGTGGGCGTCGCGCACAACGATCTTCTTCGCGCCGCCCGCCAGGCATCCTTCCACGCAGGCGTTGGCGTCCATCGTCAGCAGCTTGCGCGCCGCCTGGTAGTGCGGCTCGGTCGAGATCACCTGTGTCCGCCGACAGATCCCGCTGATGCCTTCCATGTCCACCATCACAAACACGTTCATGGGCGACTCCTGTTCATTGTTCATTACTGGCGACCAATTGTAACAGCCTCGGCAGAACCTGCTACAGCATGTTCAGGGCTTGCTCGACGGTGCGCGCCCGGACTTCGTACGTGCGGCCGTCGATGACCTTGACGCCGGGTCGATCGGGAATGCGGTTGCGGGTGGTCATTTCGAGGCGCATCGTCACAGGCGCTTTGAACTTGCAGGGCTTGAAGCGCTTGTACTGACGGCAGGCTTGCTCGGCGCCCTCGCGGATGAGTTGGTGGGCGCGGGCCTTGCTCAGCAGTTGGGCGCCTTCGGAGTCGAGCCCCTTCTTCACCTGTACGGTGATGACATCCTTGAGAAGAGCCTTGGCTTCCCGGCAGGCCTTGTCGTCGCCGCTGACCATGAGGACCGGTACGCCGTTCTCGCCCGCGATGCCGGCCTCCAGCGCAATCTCGCCGGACTTGCGGCCGTTGATGTAGAAGTTCTGCCAGGAGTAGGACCAGGTGTGGTCGATGACCGCGCCGGCGGTGCCGGCCATGCCGTGATAGCCGACGAGGATCAGCCCGTCGAACGCGCCGATGTTGGGCATCCGGCCTGCGGCGCTGGCGCCCTGGATGTACTCGGCGCGCGGGTCGAGCATATCCAAGGGGAAGTTGAAGCCGCGGCCGTGGGCGTCGCGGACGACGATCTTCCTGGCGCCGCCGGCCATGCAACCCTCGAGGCAGGCGTTGACGTCCCAGGCGAGGTACTGGCGGGCCCGCTGGTACTCGGGTTCCACGAAATGAGTTTGCTTCGTGCAGCAGATGCCGCTGATGCCTTCCATGTCCACCATGACGAATACGTTCATGTGCGAACCCTCGTGTTTGAACCGGTCAACACTATAGCCCCCAAGGAACTCCGGTGCCATCTTACGAACCCCCTCTGTCTGATAGTCGTTCGTATGTCCAATACGTCCTATGGGGTCCTGTGCCGTTGTCCGCTCTTGCCTGTGGCTGTAGGATACAAGCCTCGACAGTGGCTATTGCTTAAGCGAGTCGTAACATATGGACGAATCGACGCTGAAACGATTGCTGCGCCAGGTGCAGGACGGGGACATTGCCGTCGACCAGGCCCTGCGGAAACTGCGTTCGCTGCCCTTTGAGTCCCTCGGCTTTGCCCACGTGGACCATCACCGCAGCCTCCGTTGCGGCTTTCCCGAGGTCATCTTCTGCCAGAACAAAACCCTCGAGCAGGTCGAGGCCATCTTCGACCGGCTCGCCAAGGTCGGCGGCAATGTCCTGGGTACTCGCGCCACACCCGAAATGTTCGAGTGCGTCAAGCGGCGATATCCCAAGGCCGAGTATAACCGGGCCGCCCGCGCCATCACCCTTCGCCAGAAGAACCTCAAACGCCGCGGCGCCCCGCGGGTCGGCGTGGTCTCCGCCGGCACGGCTGACATCCCCGTGGCCGAAGAGGCCCGCGTGACCTGCGAAATCATGGACCAGCCGGCCGAGGCCTTCTACGACGTCGGCGTCGCTGGCCTGCACCGCCTCCTGGCACACTGCGAGAAGCTCCAGCGGATGAAGGTGCTCGTGGTCGTGGCCGGCATGGAAGGCGCCCTGGCCAGCGTCGTCGGCGGCCTGGTGACCTGCCCGGTGATCGCTGTGCCGACCAGCGTCGGCTACGGCGCCAGCTTCGGCGGCCTTGCGGCCCTGCTGACGATGCTCAACAGCTGCGCCTCGGGCGTCTCCGTGGTCAACATCGACAACGGCTTTGCCGCCGGCTACCAGGCCGCTATCATCGCCCGGCAGTCCAACGGCAAACGCTGCTGACGGCCCCCCGACCGTGGACCAGGGCCGCGCTGCCCGGCAGCGCAGGCGATACGGCGATCTCGCCGCCGAACCATCGCCGTCGCGCAGCCCCCTTTGCAGCGTTCGCCTATAATCGCTTGAAACTGTCGTGGTTCGCCTGAAGGTCGTTCCTGTTCCTTCGTTCGGGATGCCTCGCATGGCCAAAGCAGCTGACAATCTCCAGACCGTCACCCGACTTCCGCCCCTGCCGGTCCGCCCGGCCGAATCCCACAAGGGTATGTTTGGCCGCATCCTCGTCGTCGGCGGCAGCATCCACATGCCAGGTGCGGTAGCGCTGGTCGCCAACGCGGCCTATCGTGCCGGGGCCGGCCTCGTGCGGATCTTCTGCCCGGCCGCTGCCCAGCCCATCGCGATCATGCTGGCGCCCTGCGCGACCAGCTACCCGGCCCACCAGACCGATTCGGGCCGCTTCTCCCTCGCAGCGGAGGCGCAGCTGCGCGAACAGGCCCGCGAACACGATGTGCTTGCGATCGGTCCCGGCATGGGGGCTACCCCCGCCTGCGCGCGACTGGTGGAAATCGCCGTCGCCGAGATCGACAAGCCCGTGGTCCTGGATGCCTCAGGTCTGACCAACCTGGCGTCGCTGGCACGCGCGCCGCGCCCCGCCGGCCCGCTGGTCCTCACGCCCCATCCCGGCGAGATGAAGCGCCTGCTGCAAGCCCTCAAGATCGACGTCCGCCTCGGTCCCGATGACGCCTCGCGCCGCGTCGCCGCCAAAGCCGTCGCCGAGCGCCTCGGTTGTATCACGCTGCTCAAGGGTTCGCGCACCATCGTCACCGACGGCGCGCGGATCTACCTCAACACCACGGGTAACCCCGGCATGGCCACCGGCGGAACGGGCGATGTCCTGACCGGCGTGATCGCCGCCCTGCTCGGCCAGAAGTTCGAGCCCTTCGAGGCCGCCGCGCTCGGCGCCTACCTGCACGGCCTGGCCGGCGACATCGGCGCCAGACAACTTGGGGAATACGGCCTGATGGCCGCCGACCTGCTCGACACGTTGCCGGCCGCATTCCGGCAGTACCGCCGGAACAAGCCCCTCGCACGTCGACCAGCCAAATCGTCCGGTGCCGCCGCCAAGTCATCGAGGAACTGATCGATGAGCCACAACCCCAAGGCAGTCGTCCTTCTCAGTGGCGGCCTTGATTCGGCCACCACGCTGGCCATCGCCCGCAACGAAGGCTTCGAATGCTACGCGCTCTCGTTCCGCTACGGCCAGCGCCACCGGCTCGAAACCGACGCCGCCGCACAGATCGCCCGCCAACTCGGCGCCGCCCAACACAGGATCACCGACATCGACCTTCGCCAGTTCGGCGGGTCCGCCCTCACCGGCGACATCGAAGTCCCCAAGGACCGCCCCGCCGGCCAGATCAGCCGCGGCATCCCCATCACCTACGTGCCGGCCCGCAACACAATCTTCCTGTCCTTCGCGCTGGCCTGGGCCGAGGTCCTCGGCAGCAGCGACATCTTCATCGGCGTCAACGCCATAGATTACAGCGGCTATCCCGACTGTCGGCCCGAGTACATCGAGGCCTACGAACGAATGGCCAACCTGGCGACCAGGGCCGCCGTCGAAGGCCGGCTGCACTTGAACATCCACACGCCCCTCATCCGCCTGACCAAGGCCCAGATCATCCAGCGCGGACTGCAACTCGGGGTGGATTACTCTCTCACACGCTCGTGCTATGATCCCGACAGTGAAGGCCGCGCCTGCGGCCGGTGCGACTCTTGCCGGCTCCGCCTCAAGGGCTTCGCCGAGGCCGGCCGAAACGACCCGGCGCCGTACCAGGCGACGGCCTACTCCTGGAGGTGCTGGTCTTGACAGTTGGCTCCCGATGATCGACATTGCCTGCTGACGTTCGAGCCGCAACACCCGGCAGACCAAGAGCTGTTCCTATGACGTACGCCGTCAAGGAAATCTTCTATACCCTCCAAGGCGAAGGCGCCCAGGCCGGTCGGCCAACCGTCTTCTGCCGCTTCGCCGGCTGCAACCTCTGGTCCGGCCGCCAGGACCATCGCGATCACGCCGTCTGCCGCTTCTGCGACACCGACTTCGTCGGCACCAACGGTCCCGCCGGCGGCATGTACGATACCCCAATGGACCTCTCGGCCGCCGTGGCGGCACTCTGGCCGGCCAGAGCCGGGCGACACGTCCGGCCGTTCGTCGTCTTCACCGGCGGCGAACCGCTCCTGCAACTCGACCAGCCCCTGGTGGACCAGATGCACCGCCGGGGTTTCGAGGTCGCTGTCGAAACCAACGGCACGCGCACGCCCCCGGCCGCCATCGACTGGATCTGCGTCAGCCCCAAGGCCGGCGCCGACTTCGTCCTGCGACGCGGCAACGAACTGAAACTGGTCTTCCCCCAGCCGCACCTCCCGCCAATCTGCTTTGAGCCGCCACAGCCCGACCGGCCGCTGACGCCAGGCCTTTCCCGTTTCGAGGGACTGGACTTCCAGCATTACTTCCTTCAGCCTATGGACGGACCCGAGTTGCAGTGCAACATCCGCCTGGCTGTCGAGTACTGCCTCGAACACCCCCAGTGGCGCCTGGGCCTGCAGACCCACAAGTTGCTGAACATTCGTTGAGGAGTCAGCCGTGGAGATATTCAAGGAATTCCGTTTTGAAGCCGCCCACCGCCTGCCCAACGTGCCCCTCGGTCACAAGTGCAGCCGGTTGCACGGCCACTCGTTCCTCGTCCGTATCTACGTCACCGGTACGCCCGCAGCCGACAGCGGCTGGATCATGGACTTCGGCGAGATCGGCTGCGCCTTCAAGCCGATCCTCGACCAACTCGATCACCACTACCTCAACGACATCGAAGGCCTGGACAATCCCACCAGCGAAAACCTCGCCCGCTGGATCTGGCTGCGCCTCCGCCCGCGCCTGCCGCAACTGTCCGCGATCGCCATCCAGGAAACCTGCTCGTCCGGCTGCCTGTACCGCGGCGGAGAGTGAAAAGACGCGCCAGTCCCGTCGTTCGTACTCCAGCTTCAGTATGGCCTTTGTGGTTCTGGCTGTTGTGCGGTTCAAAGTCCGGGCTTCAGCCCGCGCCGTTGTCCTGGCCGTGGCCGTTGTGGCACTCACCGCTCCCGGCCGTGGCCGTTGCCGTAGACCTTTGTTCAACCTGCGCCATCTGCGAATACCGCTGTTGTCGTTGTCATTGCCGTACTCTTTGTTGCTCAGTGTTTTTTCCGTGTCCATCCGTGGCTAAGTCGTTGCCGCTGTTGACGTTTCTCGATCCGGCCGCCGCCCGTGCTCTGCCCGTATGATCGACCGCATCCCCCCGCGCGGTCTCCACTTCGTTACGACCTGCATCCATCGCGGCTGTAGCACCGCCACCAGGTCGTCCAGCACCACATTGGTGAGGTCCTCGTAAAAGATCCCGCACTGGCGGTACTGCTGCAAGTACATCTTCAGACTCTTGAGCTCCACGCACCGGGTATCCGCTACGTACCGGATGATTACCGTCCCGAAGTCCGGCTGCCCGGTCTTGGGACATACCGACGTAAACTCCGGTGCCACGTGTATGATCTCGTAGTTCCGCCCCGGGTGGGGGTTGTCGAACACTTCCAACAGGCTCCTCTGGCCCATGTGTGACTCCACTGATTCACCTGCGCCTGCGGTTGGTTCGGCGATACACGGTCTTCTCGCCCTCCGCCATCGCCTGCCCGGCGCGTGCTCCTGTCCGTGCCAGTTACTGCCGACAGACAACCATCATAGTCCACGGTGCCGCCAGGACCAACGACCATGCCCCCACCATCGGACCCCGACCACCGCCGCCTCCCAGCTAGGTATGAACCTGGCATCTGTCCAAACCAACTGAAACACATGGCACATCGGTGGGCCGTGTGCGTAAGTCTCGTATGCATAATCAGTTAAGTAATCTACACAGTATTATCTGTATCGGCGCCTTGAACGCCCCATGTCTCTTGTGCTACACTAGGTTCGAACCAGAGGGATGATCAGTAGCCAGGAGCCGGTCCCATGACGCCCGAAACCACTATGAAGCTCCGCGAGGACAAAGTCTACGACTTCGGGTCCCGCGACACCCATACCAACGGCAGTCTATACCTCCGCGTCGCTGACGAACTGATCCAGGAAGTCGCCGACAATCCGGGACCTGGTCCGCTCCTCCTGCCCCAGGAACGTGATCTGGCCGCCCGCTTCAAGGTCAGCCGCAGTACCATCCGCCAGGCCCTCGCCGTGCTCGAGCAATATGACCTCGTCCAGCGGCGCCGCGGCCACGGCACACTCCTGACCAAGCCTGCCGACGAAGTCATGCAGGTATGGCGCCTCCGCAATAAGCACCTGCTGTTGTTCCAGTTCAGCCCCGCACAGGTTCGAAGCACCGATTACTACGGCCGCATCCTGTCCGGCATGATCAGCGTCGCCAAGAGCAATCGCCAGGGCCTCCAGGTCAAGTACTGTTACTACCCGGGCGAGGTGCCCCGCGACCTCCATGCCCTGCCCGACAGCCAGCGGATCGCCGGCGTGCTGGTCTGCGGCATGTACGACGACAAGTTCCTGAAGCTTTTCAGCGATCACAACATCCCCTGCGTCTGCGTCGATTACTGGCCCCATGACGAGCATACCGACGCCGTTACCGTCGACGTCGAGGCCGAGGCCTTCCTGGTGGCCTCGCACCTCGTGCAGATGCGCTACCGATCGGTTGGCTTCGCCGCCTTCGGGCGCCGCAAGGCCGCCGAGTCCGTCGTCTGCTGGGACCCCGACGTCTGGCGATTCCTCGCACACCTCCGCCGCGCAGCCGGCCATTACGGCCTCTTGATTCGCGACGAGTGGATTCAGACCGTCCCCGGCGCCGACCAGTTCGCCCAGAAGTCCATGGACCGTTTCTGCATGCTCGACCGGCTGCCCGAGGCCATGGTCTGCTTCGACAAGGATGTCGCCAGTCGCGTCCTCGAAGGCCTCCGCCGCTGCGGCCTGCGCTGCCCCGAGAATGTCGGCGTCGTCACCCGCGGCGATGGCCGACTCGGCAAAACCAACCTCACCGCCGTCGAGTGCCGCGCCGAGGAGATCGGCCGCAACGCCATGCAGATGATGCTCGACCGCATCTACCGCCGGCGGACCTACCCGATCCGCGCGGGCGTGGCCAGCCGGCTCGTCCCTGGCCAGAGCACGCGATTGCTGCGCCCCGCAAACACCTGACGCGCCCGTTCCCGTTGACCAAACGGCCCTCTCAGGCCGTTCAGGAGGCTCTACCCTGTCCCCTTTGTCCTGCTTGTGATTGTTATACGAGCCGGAAGCGCCGGCGTGTGCATCCCTAGCCGTCGTTGCTTGTGGCACAGCCGCCCCCGGCTGTGGTTGTCGTCGTGGCCGTGGTCCTCTCAGCCCCCAGCGCCAGCGGCGGTTGTTGTGGTCGTAGTCGTTGCCGCGGACAACGGACCACGGACCGCCGGCAGCCCCTACCTCACCGTCTCCAGCCGCATCTTCACCCACCCCATCGGCCGAAGCGCCCCCGCCAGCCCGCGCGTCCGCCCCGTCCCGCCCGCGTACGGCCGGACCGTCATGTTCTCGATGTGGCTGAACCGCCCGATCCGCAGCAGCGCCTCATTGGGCCGCAACTGCTCCGCCATCTGCACCAGCTTCTCGCCCACCGGCCGGAGGTACCGGCTCGTCTTGTAGAACCGCTCGAACTCCCGGCGCAGGTTCTCCAGGTAGAACTTGCGGCACGCCTCGAGAATCTGCTCGGCACTGATCTCCTCCGCGACCGCCCGGGGCCAGCGCCACCGCCGGCCGGCTTCGCTTCGCAGTCCCTCGGGAACCGCGTGCGCCTGCAGTTCCCGGTAGATGCTCATCTGCCCCGTCGCATAGATCCCTTCGCCTTCCAGCCCCGAGAACGTCGCATCCATAAACAGCGGCTCGCGCTGGCTGCCCTGCCGCCCTTCGCCCTCATACAGCACCACGCGCTCGATCACGTTGCTGTCCGGCACCAGGGCCGCATCAGTCACGCGCACCGAGCGCATCGGGTCGGCGTGCGGATCGGTCGTATCGATCCCCTCTTCCGCCGTGCCCAGCTGCACCCGGTAGCCCAGCACCTCCGCCTCGAAAATGTCCCCCCGCATCATGCCCGCCTGCGCCTGCAACCCCGGCATCGCCTGCCCCGCCCCAGCCCGGTACCACAACCACGCCGTCCGGATCGCCCCTTTGATCGATGAGCCCGGCAGGTACGGATCGCCCTTCTGCCCCGTGCGCGTCATCGTCAGGATGCTCGGCGGCTCCAAGGCGCGCTCCCGCTCGCCGCCGTTGCGCTGCTCGCGTCCGCCGCCGCTACCCTGCCGACCGCCTTCGTTCTGCTGATAGGCTCGCAGCAGCACCTCGTCCGCCTGGCACTGCCACACCACATGCTTGCTCGGATCGAATACGCTGTTGATGAACCGCCGCAGCCCCGCCGTCGGCCCGCCCGTCCGCGTCGCCGACTCCAGATCCACCCGCTGCCGATCCGTCATCTGCCCGAAGATCCGCGCCGCGTCGATCGCGTAGAACCAGATCGCGCCGTCCTTCTCCTGCCGAACGACGTAATCCAGCGGGCCCAGCACCTGCCCCGACCCCGTGTGCACCGGCCCCAGCATCATCAATGTCATCTTCAAACGCTGCACGCGATTTCAACCTTATCTCACAACTTCACCGCCACCACCGGTGCCATCCCGTAATGCACCACCTCCGGCCGCTGCGGATGCACATCCTTCACCAGCCTGCCGACAAACCCTCGGTGCAACGGATCATTCGCCCCTATGGTCCCCTGCTGCTCGCCCGCCGCCAGTAACTCGCCGCTCGTCGCGGCCGCCCTGAGCACCGCCCCGGCCCGCAGCCCCATCACCGGCCGCTTCTCGACCGCCACGCCCCCGCCCGAACCGCACAGTGCCCTCTGCTCGCCATTGCCGCCGTCCGAGACGCCGCCGACTTCTCGCCCGCCAACGCCGGCCACATGGCTCCCACCCAGCTTGCCCCAGTGCGTCACCACCTGCCACCACCCGGCCGCCGGATCGTTCTGCCGCGGCACGCACGGCCCGAGTGTGACCACCGCATTGGCATCCGCCACGCTCGGCCAATCATCCACCGGCTCGACCGCCGCCAGTTCCACCTGTCCATAGCCGACGCTCGCCGCCCGGCCGAACCCGTTCTCCAGCCCCCCCCACAGCAACCGCTCGATCTCGCCAACCTCGAGGTCGCTCGCGATCGGCACTTCCACCTGCCCCCCAACCGCGACCGGCACCGTCTCTTCACCCCTCTCCCCGCGCCCAGCCGGTTCCGGCCACACCTCCACCGCCAGCCAGTCTCGCCGCCCGCTTGGCGTGCCGTTGAGGCGACTCGTCGCACTGCGCACCCGCGCCTCGCGCTTCGCCCGCACCACGCTCGGCCAGCCGCTCGCCTCCAGCGCCTCGGCCACCGCGCCCGCGTTCCCCAGGGCGCCCGCCGCCCGCAGCAGCGCCGCCCGCGGCATCAGGCCAAACCGCCGGTACCGGCTCCACTGCACCTGCCGCTTGCCGCGCAGCGACAGCGCTGCCAGCCCCGTCTGCAGCACGATCGGCATCGGCACAAAGCCCGCCGGTACCGGCTCGCCCAGCACCAGCGGCGGCCTCTCACCTTGCATGCGCGACAGGAACTCCGCCACCGCCGCCGGACCCTGCCGATACGCCAGGCCCCAGCAGACGTGGCCGAACAGCCGCTCCGCGCTCAGCGCAGTGGCCAGCGGACTTCTTATTCGCAATACCGCGCGCCAGTGCCTCATCACCTTCCCTTGCGTCCCACGCAGCGCATCAGGTTGTCGCCGTCACCAGTAACAACGCACCATTAACTCTTCCGCAACTCCACTCGCTCACCATCCACCAGCACGCCCGCCTGCCCGTTCTGCCCCGTCACGAACCGCACCGCGCCGTACCCGCGGCTGCCGCTGCTGCCCAGGCAGTCCTGCTCCACCAGCGACAGACTCGTCAGTACCGCCTCGCGCAGCAGCGCCTCGTCGCGCTCCCCGCCGTCGCCCGTGTCGAACACGCGGTAGGCCATCTCAAGGTCGAACCGCACCCCGGGTACCACACGCTCCACCGGCCGGCCCGATGCCTCGGCCGTCAGGCGGTTCACGCTGTTCTCGAACTTGATCTCGACAACCGGCCGGGTGCCGCTCAGCATCGCCTGCCGCCACTCCTGCGGCAGCTTCGCGTCGCGCACCACCAGCCGGGTCGGCCCGGTCGCGTGCTGGCTGCTGGCCGGCCCGCCGAACACGCGCGTGACCACGTCGTCGGCGCTGCCCGAATGCCACGGCGAACCGTCCTCCCGGACCAGCCCCAGGTGCCACTCCAGCAGGTGCCGCATCTTGCCCTTCAGCGACGAGCCGGGGATGTACGGCTCATCCGCCTCGCCCGTCCGCGCGATCGGGTAATCCACCACGCCGATCGACGGCGGCAACCCGCTGCCGATCCGCAGACCCGTGACCACTTCGATCTGTCCGCTGATCCGCCGGACCCGTACCAGTCTCATCCGCAGTCCCTGCTCGCTCATGATTGCACCGCTCCCATCCCGTAGAGGAAGCCCACCACGGCCTCGAAGTGCTGCGCGAACTTGTGGAAGTCGTCTTCGCTGCGCACCGCTTGCACGCTCTTGTCGACGAAATCGCGGAACTCCCGCGGCACGCCGTGTCCCTGCCCGATCCGGCGGTTCGCGTAGAATACCTTGCTGCGCAACAGGCGCAGCCGCGGTTCGATCTGCCGCCACGTCCCCTCGCCCGCCCCGTGCTGCAACACCCGCTGGAGGTCCTTGATCTCACTATAGAATTTTGCCAGCTCCGCCGCGGCGATCCGGCGGATGCCGCGGGCCTGACGCTGGGCCAGGTCGTCAACCAGCTCGGCCAGCGACCGCTGCGGGTCGAAGTAGACCTCCGCCTGGCGGGGGCCCCGATCGCCGCGGTCCCGGCCGCCTCTGCGGCCGCCGCCTTCCCGGCGGCCGCCTTCCCGGCCGCCGCCCGTCGCGCCGCCGAGGACCCTGCCGCCGCCTGCCTCTTCGCCCGGCTGTGCCTGTTCGCTCATAACGTCTCTCCCTGGTTCTGCCACAGCGCGATCCGTGCCGCCAGACCTACGCTGCCGGGCAACCGGCTGCGCCGCCCCGCCGTGATCAACGCCTGCAACTGCTCAATCAGATCGTCCTGTCCCCCGGTGCGCTTCCCGCGACGCGGCATATAGCGCAGCAGGAGCTTGCGCACATCCTGCGCCAGGGCCGCCCGCCACGCCGCCGCCGTGCCTGCCTCCCCCCCGGCTCGGACCGCTGCCTTGTACGCCTCCTGCTCGTGCTGCACAAGCCGGCGCAGAAACATCACGCCGCGGTCCTCGTGCGCCAGGTCCGGCCACTGCATCTGCTCGTCCAGCAGGTTCGCCAGCCGCAGCGACTCGCGGTAACTGCTCCAGCTCCGCGCCCGGTCGAACAGCCACACCCGGCCCGCGCCATCGGCCGGTTCGGCCCGCGCCAACCCCTCTTGCGCCTGCCAGACAAGTTGCCACGCCGGCAGGTCCCGCGAGCCAAACGCCAGCGACCCGCGCACCGGCCACAGCGCCTGCGAACCCAGCAGCCGACGCCACCACTGCTCGGCCCGGCCCGCCAGCACCATCATCGTGTTCCACGGCCCCATCAGCACCGCCCGGCCAAGACCGCACCGCAGCACGAACACGCGCCACGTCGCCCGATCCGACCGCCGTAACTGCCCTTCCAGGAAATCCTGCCAAAACCACTGCCCCTGCCGCGCGATCTCCACGGCCTGCCCGAGACTGCCGGCCAGCCGCACCAGCGCGCACCAGCCGTCGCCAAGGCCGTCGGCCTCCAGTTCCAGGCAGCCCAGCCAGCTGCGCCCGACGAACCCGCGTCCCTTGCGGCTGCGCCGCGCCAGCCAGCCCAGTTCCTCGAACGCGATCGGCGTCTCGCGCCGCCGCGGCGCGCCCGTGATCCACCAGCCGCCCGGCATCGCATCGGCCCGCAACTGCGACTCGTCCGCACGCCGGAACGTCGGCCCGTGCGGAAGGCCCTGCCACGCCGGCACCCACGCCCACGCCTCCTCGGGCACGCCCAGCGAGTAGATCTGTTCGAGGCCTTCCCAGCCGATCAGCCCCTCCGGACTGGCGCCCACGTGCACGAACCACGAACCGATCGTCGTCGCCTCGCCTTCCACCCCCGCGGGCGTCACCGGACTGTTGTACGCCGCGATCGTCTTGCCCCGCGCCAGGTTCGTGCCGAGCTGCCGTTCGTAGGCCTCCTGCAACCGGGCCCACTCACCGGCCGGCAGCGGCTGGCCGTGCCGATCCGTCAGGTTCAGCACCGCCGCCTCTTCCCGCCAGCCGTTGGCGCCCTGCAGCAGCGCCGCGCCCTCGCCGTAGCGCACCGCCTCGAACCTGCCCTGCAACTGCTTGCAGATATCCGCCCAGCCGGCCTGGCTGAACGGGCCGCACGACAGCGCCGCGGGTTCGGTCACGGCCAGCCGGAGGTAGCCGCCGGTCTGCTGGAACAGCCGACTGCCCTGCTCCGCCGCAAAGCGACGAATCGCCTCCGCCGTCGCCTCGCTCGATTCCGCCAGCACCACCAGCGAATCATCCGCCTCGAAGAGCCGGTTGACGCTCGGCAGACCCAGGTCGCCCAGCAGCATGTCGCCCAATAGCCGCGTCGCCAGCCGGACCAGCGTCGCCCGGCCGCGATAGACCCGCGTCGAGTTCTCGCTCACCGCCGGCCGGCACAGATATTCGTCAACACCGAAGATCTGCACCGTCGTCAGGCACAGCGGCTTGGTCTCCGGCCCAACCGCCACAGCGCCGGCCCGCTCGTACGCCTGCCACAGCACGCCCGCCACCGCCGACATCGCCGCGGCATGACTGTAGACGCTGACCGTCTGGCCCCCCGAGCCGACATACGCCGGCACAAGCGAGCAGCACCGCTCGATCGCGCCGCGCAGCGTCTCGAAGAGCCACTCGACGCGCGGCTTGCCGGTCATCCGCCCGATCTTCTGCACCGCGCCCACCAGGTCCGTGCCCAGGGCGCGGTAGTCCTGCTCGCTCATCTCCGGCCGGGCGCCCGTCGGCAGTACCTCTTCGTCGGACGTAAGCAGCTGCGGCTTGAAAAAGCCCATGCGCCCCGCGCCCACAGGCCAGACATCATGCATCGCCGCCGGCCGCTCCGGAACAGCCCTCTCGCCGACGCGGGCAATGCCCGGGTCCGACGGGCCCTCGCCGCCCGGTTGACCTTCGGCCGGCGCGGCACCTTCGGCCGT
>Ga0101944_10004182_pt1 | contig 18363 bp, 12 predicted proteins | sample DewCreD2012metaG_FD_75245 | JGI IMG/M metagenome (GOLD analysis project Ga0101944, IMG submission 75245) | Hot spring sediment bacterial and archeal communities from British Columbia, Canada, to study Microbial Dark Matter (Phase II) - Dewar... ... | reverse complement strand
TGGGCCGGTCCAGAACGGCAACTCGACATCCCACTGCAATTCAACGGCCATTTTCAACCGTAAATTCCCTCGCAAAACCCTTCACATGACCTCGACAGCCCGCTACGATGAATAATCCGGGTTAAGCTCGTGGGCCGCAACGGTCGATCCCCGGATCTTCGAGATGGAGGGGCCTCGCTGATTGCATTTTACTCCATCTGCATGTTATACTGATGACATTACAGGAAGTGTCGGTTGGGCTTGCAGGAAGGCAAAGGAGGGTGTGCCGTGCGTGCGATGGTTCTGGCGATGCTGGCCGTGACGTTACTTGGGTTTTTCGAGTTGCAGGCCGGGGAGATGACGGGGGCCGTTTACTTTCAGCAAGGCGTCGAGGCGCTGAAAGCCTCGGACGCGGATCGTCCCAAGCTGCTGGTGGCCATCGGCAACTTCACGAAAGCCGCGGAGATCTTCGAGAAGGAAGGCAACGAACAGGGCGCGACGGACACCAATGCGATGTTGTATTGGTGCCGGAAGAAGCTGACGGTGGACGAGATCGGACAGCTTCACCGATCGGCGCCTGACGCGGCAAACCGTTCGGAAACGGTGGTTTCGGCCCAGGTGAATCCCGCGGATGCGAAGGACTGGCTGGCCAAGGCGGACGCCTATGCCCAGCGGAACACGGACCCGCTGCTGCGCGCCATCCGGTACTACGAGGTGGCGGATCGTTTCAAAGGCACGGCGGAAGGCATGAAGGCGCTGGACCTCTCGCTCAAACTGATGCAGGACGCCACGACGACCCGGGGCGTGGTCGGGGAGGCGGCGAAGGGGGAAGGCAAGGTGTTTGTCACGTCGGAGCCACCGGGAGCCTCGGTCTTGCTGGAAGCTGCGGATGGGCTTCGCGATACCGGCGTCGTGACGCCGGGGCTGGTGCTTTTGCCCAAGGGGCGTTCGGTCCTGGTGCTGCGCAAGGAGGGTTGTGCGGACGGGCGCGTCGCGGTTTCGCCTGCGGCGGAGGGGATTGCCAAGCCGGATTCGGTTCGGCTGGAGCGGTTGAAGGCGTCGGTCGACATCATGGACACCCAGAAGGGCGGCTTCCAGGTCTTCATCGACGGGCAGCCGGTCATGGACAAGACGGGCAAGCCGGCCGTGACGCCGTGTACCGTTCTTCTCCCGGAAGGCAGTTGTGCGGTGACCCTGGCCAAAGAAGGTTTGCTGGATACGATGCAACCGGCCACGATCAAGGGGCCCAGCATGGTGCTGGAAGTGCGCGTGGATCCGGTACCGGGGAAGAGCAGGCTGTTGACGGGAACGGCCGATTTCATGGTCGGTCGCTGGGTGAAGACGGACACGGACACGCTTTTCGAGTTCAAGGCGGACGGGACGTTTTCCGCTCCGGCGAGCATGCTGCGCGGCCAGTGGAAGGCGTCCAAGGACGGGGTAACGATCACGCAGCAAGGCGTCGAGTTCGTCTTGAAGATCGTTTCCAACGACCTGGTCACCGGGAAGTGGGAGCTGCGGCGCAAGAAGAAGTGAAGTCCGTCCCGCACGACGCTCGAATAAATCCCGCCTTTCACGGCATGTCCTAATCGGGAGCTACCGGATGTTGAGCATCGATTTGACGGGCAAGCGGGCCTTTGTGGCGGGCATTGCGGACGATCGCGGCTACGGTTGGGCGATGGCCAAGTCGCTGGCGGAGGCGGGTGCCTACGTTTGTGCCGGCGTGTGGCCTCCCATGCTGGGGCTTTTCGAACGGGCGTTGAAGAGCGGGCGCCTGGACACCCGGCTTCCAGGCGGCGGGGAATTGTACTTCGAGAAGGTCTATCCGATGGATGCGCTTTACGACCATCCCGCCGATGTGCCTTCCGAACTGTCGCAGCAACGCGGGTACGAGGACGCGAAGAATTTCACCATCCATGAAGCGGCGATGGCCATGAAACGCGATTTCGGCGAACCCTGCCTGGACGTGCTGATCCATTCGATGGCGAACGCCCCGGAAGTGAAGAAACCCCTCCTGGCCACCTCGCGCAAAGGCTATCTCCATGCGCTCAGCGCCAGCGCGTATTCGCTGGTGGGGATGGTCCAGCACTTTGGGCCGCTCATGCGCCGGGGCGGCAGTGTCCTGACCCTGTCGTATCTGGCTGCCGAGCGGGTGATTCCCGGGTATGGGGGGGGCATGCCGGCGGCCAAGGCGGCGCTGGAGAACGACGTGCGGGTCCTGGCCTACGAAGCCGGCCGGCAATACGGGGTGCGGGTCAACGCCATCAGCCCCGGACCGTTGGGCAGTCGGGCGGCCAAGGCGATCGGCACCATCGACGCGATGATCGACTACTACCGGAAGAATGCGCCCCTGGCGGACACCAATTCACCCGAGGAAGTGGGCGCCACGGCGGCTTTTTTGGCTTCGAACCTGTCGTCCGGCATCACCGGCATGACGATCTATGTGGACAAAGGCTACCACTGCATGGGCATGATGCCGCAGCACCTGCCGTTGTGAGGACGCGATCGCGCATCGTGCACCCGTTCCGCGCCGCTGGATGCGTACCCGTCCCGCCCCTGAGTACCGCGCCGCAGAAGTTCCAGACCCATGGCGCAGCGCCTGGGGCCCGGCTCTTCGTTGCTCGCTCGTCACCGATCTCCTCCGGATAGACTCCTCGCTCGCGCCTCGATCCGGACCCGCATCCGCGGCGCACAGGGTCAGGAACTTCTGCGGAACGGTACGGAGGATTCCCGGAATCCGGCAGGAACTGAACATGACCCGCGCGCGCGTTGCCCATAAGATCCCGTTCTGCTGCTGCATCGAAAACCCTGGGGCCGCGAGATCGAGCCAACGATGAGCGAAGGTGCCACCAATTCCCGTGCCGTACGCGTCGAGCTGGGCGAGCGCAGTTACGAGATCCGCATCCAGCCGGGCCTGATCGCCCATTCGGGGGCGATCCTGAAGGACCTGTTGCGCGGCAAAAGGCTGCTGGTCGTCACCGATCGCCATATCGGCCCCAGGCACGGACACGCGCTGGCCAGTTCCCTCCAGAAGGCCGGTTTCGACGGTTCGGCCGTCGAGCTTCCGCCGGGCGAAGGCGCGAAAAGCCTCGAGGTCGCCCGATTCCTTTACGACCGCTGTTTCGACGCGCAACTGGATCGCGCCTCGACGCTGGTGGCCCTTGGAGGCGGCGTGGTCGGCGATCTGACCGGCTTCGTGGCCGCGACCTTCATGCGCGGCGTGGACTTCGTCCAGGTGCCCACCACGCTCCTGGCGATGGTGGACGCTTCCGTCGGCGGCAAAGTGGCCATCGATCACCCGAAGGCCAAAAACGCCATCGGCGCGTTCCACCAGCCGCGCGCGGTGCTGATCGATACCCGGACGCTCGACACGCTGCCCGACCGCGAATTGAAGTCCGGCCTGGCCGAAGTCATCAAGTACGGCGTGATCGAGGACGCCGAATTCTTCGCGTTCTGCGAGCGGAACATCGCGCGGATGCTGGCGCGAGACCCGGCCGCGCTGGGCCACGCGATCGAAGTGTCCTGCCGCATCAAGGCGCGCGTGGTCGGCAATGACGAACGCGAGAGGGAAGGGGGGCCTCGGGCGCTGCTCAACTACGGACACACCTTCGCCCACGCCATCGAAGCTTGCAGGAACTACCAGGGCTACCTGCATGGCGAAGCCGTCGCCATCGGCATGGCGATGGCCGGCGAACTGGCCGTCGCGCGCGGGCTGCTGAAGCTCGAGGACGCCGAGCGCATCACGGCGCTCCTGAAAAAGGCCGGCCTGCCGACACAACTGGCGAAGGAGGACCCCAAGGCCGACGCGCTGCACGCCGCGACTTTTCTCGACAAGAAGGCCCGCGGCGGCAAGCCGCGCTTCGTGCTGGCGACCGCCATCGGCAAGGCCGCCACCTTCGACGACGTCCCGGAAGACGCCGCGCGCAAGGTCTGGGAAGACGCGCCGCGGGTCTGACGCACCCCGTCCGAATAGATGGAACTATTCGGTCTTCCGCCGGATCACGATCAAAGTCTGGTCGTCGGCTTGGGTGAACCCTTTGGTGAAAATCCGGATCGCCCCGATGAGTCCCTCGACAATGCCTTTGGCGGTGCAGGGTCCATGTCTCGCGATCGCTTCCCGCGTCAACTCCGGCCCGAATTCCTCGGAGGTTTCCGTCATGGCTTCCGTGATGCCGTCCGTGAAGAGCGTGACGCTGTCGCCTGGATCGAACGAGATGTCCATCTGTTTGGTCTTGTTGGTGAACATCGGGTCGCGCACGGAACCGAGGACCACGCCTTCCGACGCCACGTCCTCCACCGTGCGGCTTTCCGCGTGGTAGAGGACGGGGAACGTGTGCCCGCAGCGGACGAAGCTGAAGACGTTGAGGATGGGGTCGAGAATGCCGTAGAGCGCCGTGACGAACGTCGCGGTTTCGAGTTCCGGGCGGATGTCGGCATTCACCTGCGCGGCGACGGTGACGGGATCGGCGCCCGACTGTGCGCGCAGCGAGAAGGCCTTCTTGGCCATGCACATCACCATTCCGGCGTCGACGCCATGGCCCGAGATGTCCCCCATGACGATGCCGACGCGGCCGTCGGGGAGCGGAATGAAATCGTAGAAATCGCCGCTCACGGCCTCGCATCCGCAGAAGAAGACGTCGATTTCGTAGCCTTCGATATCGGGCGCCTTGGCGGGTAGCATGCGTTGCTGGGCCTTCCGCGCGCGCTCCAGGTCGTCCTGCATCTTCTTGTTCTGGCCCAGGTGCGAGCGGAGTTCCTCCAGTTCGCTCTTGAGCGTTTCGAGGTAGGCCGGCGGAGGACTCGCGGCGCCCGGTTCCGCCGCGCCCTTGTCCTTGGCCGCCTTGCCGGCACCGGTGAGCTTCGCCACGACGGCTTGCATCTGTTCGAGGGATTTGCCCGAATCGAGCGAACCGCGGTAGGTGCACAGCCCGCCGTTGAAGTGCTCGAGAATCTGCGGCGCCGCGGCATGTTGCCGGGCGAAAGGCGTCGAAAAGTCCACCGCCGGGACGATCTGCTCGCAGAAGGGGCAGATCCAGTGCCCATGACCGTCGTCGAAGCCGTAGACGGGATCGGATCGCATGCGCTCGGTCACCGTCCGCAGCTCCTGCTCCTGCCGGTTCCGTTCCGCAATGGCAGCCCGGATCTCGTCGACGCTGAGCCATACGTTGGGATGCTGGTTATGGGCATAGCAGCGCGCGAAGTGCGCCTGGAAATCGTGCACCAGATCGTCCACCGGGCGAAGCGCGCCGCTACGGTCCACCATGCGGACCTGGGTGGGCTCGGCGCAGAACGGGCACAGCCACTCGCCCGTGGGCGTGCGCAGCCGCCACGACGGTTCCTTCGCGCAAAGGGCCTTCAATCGGAACTGCAGGACGGTCTCGTTCAGCTGCCGCAGCGTAAGGACCAGCCCGTCGAGGTTGGTGGTCTTCGAACAGCCTTCGTAGATGTGCTTCAAGGCCAGTTCGCTGAAATTCTCCGCGTTGCGATCCTCGACGGCGGGGGCCGCGCAATAGGGGCAGAGCCATGTTTTTTTATCGTCGAGCAGGACGCTGAAACAGGGATCCTGCTGCAGCTTCTCGGCGAATTTCCGCTGTTCGTATCGGCCGATTTTGGCCATGCGATCTCCCTTATCGCTTCGTGCCAACGATAGAACGCCCCGTCGGTTGTCGAACCGATCTCCAGCGTAGTACGGTTGAAGAGGGAATCAAGGGGGCGGGTTGGAGAACGCTTGCGTGCCGCGAAAAAGACGCTTCAACCGCCGAACTGGGCTAGGGTGCAGCGCCAGGCCGGCTCAGTACCGTAACGCGGATGCCGCCAGCCGTGGCCAGCCCCCTTCGTCAACGATCAAAAGCCGCGATTTTCGCGGCCACCGGCGGAAACCTCCCCATACGCAACGTCCGATAATATACGTTATGTTGTGTTTCGGGGAGGACGCCAAGGGCGACAGCGGGCTCGGCTACGGCGTGGACCGCCATGACGCCAAGGGCGCCCAGTTGATCAGTGGACCGCCATGACGCCAAGGGCGCCCAGTTGATCAGGTGTCCTAACAGGAAGCCGGTTTCCTTTGCCTTGGTGCCGGCAAGCGAATATACCGTGGGTTCATGCCCGTCAGTCGCGACGGTCATTCAACCGGTTCGGAAAAGAGGCTTGCCATGTCGAGAAGAACATCCGTCTTGTTGGTCGGTTTGTTGTCCTTCGCGTTGAACGCTTGGGCGTCGGAATTTTCGATTCACGGCACCACCGACAAAGACGTTGCCATCTACCAACCCGGTGAAAAAATGCGATTCACCTTCCAGGTTCTCCAGGATGGCAAGCCCGTCAGCGGAAAGAAGCTTAAGTGGACCCGCACCGGTGACGACGGCAAGACCGAAACCGGCGAAGGCGTGGCCGATGAAAACGGCCTTGCGGTGACCACCTCCCTCGACAAACCCGGGTTTGTCCGGGTCGAGGTCAAGGCCTTCGATGAAGACGGCACGCCTTTGAAAGGCTTCGTCGGCGGTTGGGGCGCCAACAAGACCGGGAACATCTTTTTCGATGGCGGCGCCTGCGTCGAACCGGAAAAGCTCGCCGCCATCGCCGAACCGAAGGATTTCGACGAATTCTGGGCAGCCGCCAAGGCCAGGCTTGCCGCCGTGCCGATGAATCCGCGGCTCGACGAAGTTCCGGGCAAGAACCCGAAGGTCAAAATCTACGCGGTCAAACTCGACTGCGCCGGCCCGAAACCCGTCACCGGTTACCTGACGATACCGGCTCAGGCCAGGGAGAAATCGCTTCCGGGCATCTGCTCGTTTCATGGCTATGGCACGGGCAAGCACAACCCGCCCGGCTGGTTCAACGAGGGGGCCATCGTCTTCGATGTCAACGCGCACGGCATGGAATTGGGTCAGGACGACGCCTACTACAGACAATTACAGGAAACCCTGAAGAATTACTGTTTCAAAAAGGAGGAGAATGTCGACCGAGAAAAGACCTATTACTACGGCATGGCGCTGCGGGTGATGCGGGCCCTCGAATACGTCAAGTCGCGTCCCGAATGGAACGGCAAGGATCTGCAGAGCAATGGAGGAAGCCAGGGCGGCCTGCAGGGGCTCTGGGGCGCCGGACTGGATCCCGCGGTGACCTCCAGCGAAATCTGGTCTCCCTGGTGCTGCGACTTCGGTGGCGTCACGGTCGGCCGGCTGCGGGGGTGGCGACCGGATTACACCGAGGCGCTGAACTACTTCGACCCGGTCTTCCACGCCAGGCGCATCAAGGGCAAGGTCCACCTGGTGGCCAACTTTGGCGATTACACCTGCACGCCGGCCAGCGTCTGGATCGTCTACAACAACATTCCGCACGAGAACAAGTCCATGGAGGTGAAACAGGGCTGCACGCATGGCTACGAGATGAAGAACTGCATGCGCTTTGTGGTCACGCCGCAAGGGATCAGGGACATCGGTGCAAGGAAGAAGTGAAAAGAGCTCGGCGTCGCCTGCGCGGTACTAAGTACCGCGCCGCAGAAGTTCCAGACTCATTGTTTGCGGCTGCGGGTCCGGCTCTTCGTTGCTCGCTCGTCGCAGATCTTCTCCGGATATGCTCCTCGCTCGCGCCTCGATCCGGACCCGCATCCGCGGCGCACTGGGTCAGGTACTTCTGCGGAACGGTACTGAGAGGATATACCGCGAGTGGGAGGGGCAGGGCCACGACGCGGGTCTCAACCGCTTGCGTTTTCGTCTCAATAAGGGGCGCGCCGCGGTTTCGTGCGCAGTCGGTCAGTCCAACACGATCTTGTTCCGTCCCGCCTGCATTTCCATCCGCACGGTCTTCGTGGCGCCCTTGGCGTCGGTGTAGGTGATGACGGATTGGCGGGTGATGGCCATCCGCTCCATTTTCACGATGCTGGCGCCTTTGAACTGGCCGAAGTGGTCGAGGAAGCGGGTGCGGTCGGCTTCCTTCTTGAAGTCCAGGGGAAGCAGGCCTTTCGGAGTCTCCGCCAGGAAAGCCTGGGCCAGTTCCGCATTCCGCGTTCCGAGCGCTTCGACGAACTTCTGGAAGCAGAAGCCGGGGTCCATGAGCTGCTCTTCGGCGAAAGCGGCGAGCGGGTCGGCGTTGGCCTTCGCTTCGGCGGAGCGGGCTGGCGGCGCCGCCCGTCCGAGGGTCACGAGGGTTGGTACGAGGAGACCGGAAAGGTGGCGCATGAGCACTTCCCCCTTGAAATCCGGAACGCCACTATCCCCTTTCCGGGGGCGGAATCAAGCGTTCTCGACAGCCTTACGGGTTATACAGGAGCAGGTGCCGACCGTCCCGACTGCCCAGAGGCTAGGAAACGCCATGCGAACGCTTGCCTGCGCCGTGCTCGTCTCCCTTTGGTTGTTCCATTCGGGCCCGGCTGGGGCTGCGGACGCGCTGACGATCCACGTCGCTCCCGGCGGAAACGATGCCTGGTCGGGGACGCTTGCGAAACCCAACGCGGAGAAAACCGACGGTCCCGTGGCCTCGCTGCCGGGCGCGCGCGACGCATTGCGCAGGCTGCGCGCGGGGCAGGCGCCGGACCGGCCGGTGCGCATCGTCGTTGCGGACGGTCGATACGTCTTCGCCGAAGCGCTCGTGCTGGGACCGGAAGACGGCGGCACCCGGGAGGCGCCGGTCAGTTACGAGGCGGCGCCGGGCGCGCGCCCGGTCCTGAGCGGCGGGCGGGTCATTGACGGCTTCCGCGCCGACCCGAACGGCCTGTGGGTCGCCGAGGTTCCGGAGGTTGCCGCCGGCCGGTGGTACTTCGAACAGCTCTTCGTGAACGGTCGCCGCGCCGTGCGGGCCCGCACGCCGAATAAGTTCTGGTTCCATCCGGTGAAGGTCGCCGAGGAGAAGCTTTCGAAGGACCCGAATGCCAAGCGCGTCAGGGAAGCCCGGCAGACGGTCTGGCTTCAACCGGAGGACTTCGCCTGCCTCGCCCCCTTGACCCCCGAAGAACTCAAGGACGTCAACCTGGTCGTCTACCACAACTGGGACAACACCCGCCGCTTCATCGATTCGGTGGATGCCAGGGAGCAGGCCGTCGTCAGCAGCGGCGAGGGCATGAAACCCTGGAACCCGTGGCGCAAGGAGTCGACGCTGATCTTCGAAAACTTCAGGGGCGCATTGGATGCGCCCGGCGAGTGGTTTCTCGCCCGGGACGGCAGGCTCTACTACCTGCCGCGGCCGGGCGAAGAGTTGGGGAAGGCGGAGGTGGTGGCGCCGGTGGCCGAGAAGTTCGTCGTCCTGAAGGGCGATCCGGCGAACGGCAAGTACGTCGAGCATGTGAGTTTCAAGGGGCTGACCTTTCATCACGCGCAGTGGCTGACCCCGCCGAAGGGTTTCGAGCCCGCGCAGGCGGCCGCGCCCATCGAGGCCGTGATCCAGGCCGACGGCGCGCGGCAGGTGACGATCGAGGACTGCGAGATCGGCCATGTGGGCACCTATGTCATCTGGTTCCGCAAGGGCTGCACGGACAACGTCGTGCGCCGCTGCCACCTCTTCGATTTCGGCGCCGGCGGCGTGCGGATCGGCGAGATGAGCGATTCCAAGAAAGAGGCCGAGAACACGGCGCGCAATGTCGTCGACAACAACATCATCCGCCACGGCGGCCATATCTTCCCCTGCGCCGTCGGCGTCTGGATCGGCTTCAGCCCGGACAACGTGATTTCGCACAACGAGATTGCGGATCTTTTCTACTCGGCGATTTCCGTGGGCTGGCGATGGGGCTACGCGGAGAGCAACTGCAAGCGCAACCGGATCCAATTCAACCGCGCCCACCATCTCGGCAAAGGCCTGCTCAGCGACATGGGCGGCATCTACACGCTGGGACCGTCGGAAGGGACGGTCGTCTCGAACAACGTCTTTCACGACATCCACGCCTACTCGTACGGCGGCTGGGGCATGTACACCGACGAAGGCAGCACCGGAATCCTCTTCGAGAACAACCTCGTCTACGACACCAAGACCGGCAGTTTTCACCAGCATTACGGCAGGGAGAACACGATCCGCAACAACATCCTGTGTTTCAGCAGGCAGCACCAGATCCAGGTGACGCGCGTCGAACCGCATCTCTCGTTCACGTTCGAGAAGAATATCGTGTACTGGACCACCGGCCCGGCGCTGGCGGGGCCGTGGGACAAGGTGAAGGTCGAGTCGCGCAACAACTGGTATTGGAACGCGGCCGGCGCCAAGGTGCAGTTCGCCGGCAAGTCGCTCGAGGAGTGGCAGAAGGCCGGTCACGAGGAGGGCACGGCCGTGGTCGATCCGCTCTTCGAGAATGCCGAGCAGCGCGACTTCCGGTTGAAGCCCGATTCGCCGGTTCTCCGGCAGGGTTTCAAACCGTTCGATTTCAGCAAGGCGGGCGTGTACGGCGACCCGGCCTGGATCGCGAAGGCTCGCGAGGCGAAGTACCCGCCGCTGGAACTGCCTCCCGAGCGTCCTCCCGTGCCCGTGAGCGACCATTTCGAGCGCGATCCGGTCGGGCAGGCCCCGGCCGGGGCGGAAGTGCACGTCGAAAACAAAGGCGATGCGATCGTGGTGACGGAAGAGACGGCAGGGGAGGGGAAGCGCAGCCTCAAGATTACCGACGCGCCGGGCCTGAAAAACGTCTGGAATCCGCACCTCTGCTGGAAGGTTCATTACGCGAAGGGCCGCATCGAGAACGGGTTTTACCTCCGCGTGGAAAAGGCCTCGAAGGTCGACTTCGAATGGCGCGACTGGAGCGAGGGCGACTACAGGACGGGCCCGCGCTTCGCCATCCACGACGGCAGGCTGCGCCTGGACGGCGGGGCGACGCTGGACCTCCCCGAGAACCGGTGGATCCGCTTCGAGATTTCCGGCGTGGCGGGAGAAGATCATTCCGGGAAATGGTCGCTGACCGTGAAGGTGCCGGGCCAGGAGCCCAGGGTCTTCGAGGATCTGGCCTACGCCAGGCCGGACTTCAAGAAGCTGACCTGGGTCGGCTTCACCAGCAACGCGACGGAGAAAACGTCCTTCTTCCTGGACGACTTCTCGCTGAAGGCGAAGTGAGGGGTCGCAGATTCCGTGATCTAAGTACCGCGCCGCGGAAACGCTGAAGACGACGGCCGCCAGATCCTCCCTGCCCAATCAGGTCCATTGCCGCGGCAGTAGCGCGACGACGCGGAAACCGAACCCCCCCACCCAGTACCCCGGGAAACCCTTGCCGCGCATGGCGCAGCGGCAGTCGATCCAGTCATCCATGAACGAACCGCCGCGCAGCACGCGATACTTGCCCGAATTGGGCCCCGGCGGATCCTTCTCGGGCGAATCCTGATAGTAGGAATCCTGATACCAGTCCTGGCACCATTCGAGCACGTTGCCGTGAAAATCGAAAAGGCCGAACGCATTGGGCTCCTTGCGCCCGACCAGGTGGGTCTTCATCTCGCTGTTGGCCTTGTACCACCCGGCGCGTTGCAGATCCTCCTCGCCAGGCCCCAGGTTGAAGCGGTCCCGGCTGCCCGCGCGACAGGCATACTCCCATTGCGCTTCCGTGGGCAGGCGGACATCGCGACCGGTGAGCTGACTCAGCTTGCGGCAGAAGGTGTTGGCCAGATCCCAGGAAACGCGCTCGACCGGCAGGGCGGCGCCCTTGAACAGGCTGGGATTGTTGCCCATCACCTGCCGGTACTGGACCTGCGTGACCGGCGTTTCGCCGATGTAGAAGGAATCGGAGATCTTCACCGGGTGGAGCAATTCGGACTTGCTGCGGCCCTCCTCGTTGCCCGGACTGCCCATCAGGAACTCGCCCGGCGGGATGCGCACCAGGGCCATGACGACGCCGCCGCCCAGGTTCAAGGCGGAAGTGATGCGCGAAGGGGCGCGCAGGGCGCGCGGTTGTGAGGGGTTGGTTTCGCCGTCCATCACATCGGAACCCTCATCCGTGGCACGACAGCGCATACATAAAGGATTCGCACCGGAATGAAAAGTGCTTGCCGAGGGTGCGGACGGGTCGTCGCGGGATCGATCACTCCCTGACCGGGACGATCGTGACGCGACCGGCGCGCGCGGTGGAGTTGAAGAGCGTGATCAGGCCGATCTGGCGCCCTTCCGGCCAATCCGCCGGCAGCTTGAAGGTGTGCGACTGTTCGCCGAACTCGATCGTGACGTTCCGGTCCCGCTGGGCGATCCGGAAATCGACGAACTCGCCGTCCGGCAGGGAGACGTCGGCCACGTGCTTCAGCAGTTCGCGCTTCTTCCCGGTGTGGATATACAGGTCCATGCCGTCGTCCTGCCGGCTGTAGCAGCTGATGAACTTCTGCGTGGCCGCATCGTAACCGACGATCAGCCCGGCGAAGGGGCCTTTGCGCTGGAACTGTCCCCGCACATCGAAGTTGGCCGTCGGCGGAACGCGATCAAAGAGCGCGACCGCGGCTTCGCCGTCACCCGTACCCGGCCCCGTCAGACTCGTCCGCCCGCCGTCTTCCGTGCGAAGGGTGCCGCCCAGGATCGTTTGCCATCCGCCCCGCAGCCCGCCCTGCGGGCCGACCGGCGGATCCTCGTCCACGGGGCCGGGTCTGGGCTTGGGCGCTTTCCCCGCCGGCTTGCTGAAATCCAGCTCGATCCACCCCTTGCCCCGCTTCGGCAACAACCATCCCCGCGAGGAGGAGTAGAAGCCCGACCTGCCGAGTTCGCCGTCGGTGGCCTTGGAGAAGTGTCCCTCGGGATCCGAATCGGAGGCATTGGATGCGCGTCCCAGCGCCAAATTCTCCTCCCCGTTGAAAACCTGGATCTCCACGAAGCCGCCCCCCGCACCCGTCCAGTTGGTGACATGGATCTGCATCCGGTCGAACTTGATGTTCTTGGGAAGCGGCACCTCGGTGGATACGCTCCGGTTGTCGTTGTGGGCCACCTTGATGTCCCGCTGCAGGCCCACCACTTTGCCTTTCAGGAAGAGGATCAGGTCGGCCTTCACCGTTCCGCGGTACGAGAAAAAAAAGGAACCGCTTTCGCTGTAGGCGTAGGAAAGGTTCCACAACACCACCCGGTCCGCCGAAATCGACTCCGAATCCTTGGGCGCCAGCTTCTCCGCCAACGCGGCCAGCTCCTGCTTGTGCTCGGCCGCCACCTTGGTCTGGCCGTAGGTCATGTTGAAATCGTCGAGCGCGCGGGACAACTCCTCCGTCTGCTTGGGCGTCAGTTTCGGGTCGGCCGCCTTTTTCGCGATTTCGGCCCAGGCCGTCTCGGCCGCCGCTTCCACGTTTTCGTTCTTCATCGACTGGACCAGGTCGCGGTAACGCTGCGCCAGCAGCGAATCGCCGGCCGTCTCGAGAAACTTCGCCGCCGCGTCCCGATCCTCGAATCCCTTCCTGATCTTCATCAGGGCCGCAGCCAGCGATTCCGCGGGACCTTTGGGCGTCAGCTGCGGTCTCAGTTTCGCGCAATCCTCCGCGCTCAGATCGCTCAACTTCACCTTGCGAACCATCTCGACTCTGTCCATCGTCACCAGCAAATCGATCGTGTCCTCCTTCGCGCTTTTGATCCGCCCGGCCACTTTCCTGCCGCCGATCGTCCACTCCACGTTCTGCCCGGCCAGGGACGACATGAATTTCCGATCCCGCTCCAAGTACCCGATGAAGCAGTTCCCCACCTCGTCGATCAACGCGACATCGTCTTTGCGCGGTTCCAGCGCCTTGTTCTCGCGGGCCGTCTTCAGAAGGACGCGCAGCGACTCCACGTCGCCCTTTTCCAGCACGCTCGTGTCGAATTCGTCCATCAGCCTGGACAGCCCTTCGTCCGCCGCCTTCTGCGCCTGCAGGGCGGCGAACCGTTCCTTCTCGCCCTTCGCTTCGGTCCATTGGCGCTGCAGGGCCGCGACCTGGGGCGCTGCCGGCTGATACTGGACCGCGCCCAACTCCTTCAGCCCGGCCGCCGCTTCGTCCAGCTGGCCGTTTTCCAGCGCCGCCTGGACCTTCTGCGTCAGCGACGCCACCTTCGCCTCGGCCTCCTTGCGGATCTCGGCCATCAACTCCTTCAAACGTGTCCGCTCCGTCTGCTCGTCGGGTGCGGGCAGATCGGCGATCGCCTGCAACGCCTGGTCGTACCGGCCCTGCGCACGCGCCTCGCCGACCGTCCGGTCCATCTCCTCGCGTGCCTTGGCCGACTGCTCGAGGTAGCGCGCCTTGGCCTCGTCCCGCGCCGCGGCAATGCGCCGGATCCACTCCTCGCCCGCCTGCTCGCGCCGTGCTTCCGCCAGCAGGCGTTCCCACAGGAAACTGGCGCCCCGCAGATCGGCGGGATTCCGCTCCACCGCTTTCTGCGCGAGCTCGAACTCGCCGGCCGCATTCCAGACCGGCTTGGGCGGCTCCGGCGCCTTGACCGGCACGGGCTCGGGGGCCAGCGGCTTCGGGTCTTCCTTCACGGCCACGCGCGCGGGCGGCTCCTTCTTCCCGCCCAGCGTCAACGCCAGGATCCCGCCGCCGACCAGCACCGCCGCCAAAACGCCCACCACGAAGAACACCGCCGTGTTGGACCTGGCCTGCCCGTCCCCGCCGCCCGTATCCGACGCGGCGCCCACGCCCTCTCGCGGTCCCGTGGTGGGACGAATGCGGTCCCGCGGTCCCGTGGTCGCGCGCACGACATCCCGGGGACCGGTCGTATTCCGTACGCCGCGCAAGGCCCGCTTCGTCGTCCCGCCCACCTCGTCGACGCGTTCGAGCATCTCCAGAAAGACCTTCGGGTCGATCGGGCGCCGCGTCCGCTCCTTCTGCATCAGGGCGTACAGGAGACGGCTGAACCCCTCGCTCACCTTCGGGTTCACCTGGTGCGCAAGCGGCGTCTTCTCGTTCAGATGCGCGGCCATGATCATCGCATTGGTCGCGCCCTGATAAGGCGGCTGACCGCTGACCATGTGAAAGAGCGTCGCGCCCAGGCTGTACAGGTCGGTCCGCGTGTCGATCCGATCCAGTTCGCCGCGAACCTGCTCCGGCGCCATGTAGTACGGAGTCCCCACCGCAATCCCCGCCTGCGTCAGGGTGGCGTCCTCCTGCTTCTCGACCTGCTTGGCCAGCCCCAGATCCGCCAGCTTGGCCTGGCCCTGGCTGTTCAGCAGGATGTTGTCGGGCTTGATGTCGCGGTGCACGATGCCGCTCTGGTTCGCATAGTCGAGCGCTTCGCCCATATGCTTGGCGATCCTGCGCACGAACTCTTCCGGAAACGCACCCGACTCCTTCAGCCGGCGCCCCAGCGACGGACCATCCACGAACTCCATGGCGAAGTAATACAGGTTGGTCTTCTCGCAGAGCCCCACATCGATGCCCTGTACGATGTGGGGATGATTCAGCCGACCCGCCGCACGCGCCTCCCGCATGAAACGCTCGATGAATTCCTTGTTCCTGGCGATCGACGGCGGCAAGACCTTCAACGCCACCAGCCGGTCCAGCGAGATCTGACGCGCCTTGAAAACCGCACCCATGCCGCCCTGACCGATCTTCTCGATCAGTTCGAAGCCCGCGATTTTCTTCAGGACCGCACCCTGAGAAGGGGTTGAGGACACCGGTTGCGCCATAACAGACTCCTCTTAAAAGAATCCCAAAGTTTACCGACTTGGCCAGCAGTCTACTGGCTTCCTCCCCGCAAAGCGACTGTTTCTGGCCCAATTTTCCAAGCCGTCCTCCAAAACAACCAAAGGAAATCCTAACAGTTACCCGCCTTTCCCTGGCCGAAGACAACACGTGCTCTACGTAAGACGATCCACTTCCCAGGAATGGTTCGAAATTTCGGTTTTTGGATCAATCCTTTCGCAGAAATCCGGAGGTTGATGCAAAATGCGTCTGCACCATGTTCCCTTTCGATGGCCACGTTCTGGCCACGGCGTTATGGAGACTCCGCGCGACGGTCTTTACTGCGTTGTTCGGCTTGGAGATGGACGGCGTGCAGACTGCTGCTGCAACGCTTCCGCGGTCACAAGGCGCACAGAAAGCATCCCGATTTTGCCGCTCTGCCGATCGTCTCAGTACCGCGCTGCAGAAGTTCCTGACCCAGTGCACCGCGGATGCGGGTCCGGATCGAGGCGCGAGCGAGATGCATATCCGGAGGAGATCGGTGACGAGCGAGCAACGAAGAGCCGGGCCCGCAGCCGCAAACAATGGGTCTGGAACTTCTGCGGCGCGGTACTCAGGCCGGAACAACGCCGATCGATTTCTGGCAGGCCCGCAGGGTATTGCGCATGAGCATGGCAATGGTCATCGGCCCCACGCCGCCCGGCACCGGCGTTATGGCGCCGGCCTTCGCCGCCACCTCGTCGTAGGCCACATCGCCGACCAGCCGGCTGCCCGACTTGGTCGACGGATCGGCTACGCGGTTGATGCCCACATCAATCACCACGGCGCCCGGTTTGATCATCTCGGCGGTCAGGAAACGGGCCTTGCCGATGGCTGCCACCACGATGTCGGCCTGCCGGGTGAACATCGCGATATCGGGGGTTCGCGAATGGCAGACCGTGACGGTCGCGTCCGCTCCTGCCGTCTTCTGCATCAGCAGCGCCAACAGGGGTTTGCCGACGATATTGGAGCGGCCGAGAATCACGGCATGTTTGCCCGCCGGCCGAATCCCCGAGCGTTCCAGCAGCACCATCACGCCCCACGGGGTGCACGGGAGGAACCCGTCGGTATCGCCGATCAGCAGCTTGCCCACATTGAAGGGATGGAAGCAGTCCACATCCTTGGCGGGATCGATGGCCAGAATCACGGCCCGCTCGTCGATCTGCCTGGGTGTCGGCGACTGGACCAGGATCCCGTGAATGCCGGGGTCCGCATTCAAGCGTGCGATCTCGGCCAGCAGCGCCTCCTGGGCGGTGGCTTCGGGCAGCACGATCATCTCGGAACGGAAGCCGAGTTCCCGGGCCTTTTTGCCTTTGCTGCCGACGTAGACCTGGGAAGCCGGATCGCTGCCCACCAGGATCACCGCGATGCCCGGCCGCACGCCATGCCGTTTCGCCAGGTCGGCGGTCATCTCCGCCGTCTCGTCGTTCACCTGGCCGGAAATCGCCTTGCCGTCGATGATGCGCACTGACATGGGCACTCCTTGCTCCCCGCTCTTTACGAGAATCCCACCACGTTACCCTGCTCGTCCAGGTCCACGATCTCCGCCGCGGGATGTTTGGGCAATCCCGGCATGGTCATGATTTCGCCGGTCAGCACGACCAGGAATCCGGCCCCCGCCGACAGGCGGATGTCGCGCAGCGGAACGTCGAAGTTCTGGGGGCGGCCGCGCAGGCCCGGGTCGGTGGAAAGCGAGTACTGTGTCTTGGCCATGCAGATGGGCAGGTGTCCGTAGCCCAGCTCCTGCAGCTCCTTGAAGCGCGACCGGAGTTTCTTGTCGGCCAGGATGTCGTTGGCGCCGTAGATCTTCTGCGCGATCGTCTTGACCTTGTTCCAGAGCGACATGCTGTCGGGATAGAGGAACTTGAAGTCGCTCTTGGTGCCTTCGGCCACCTGGACCACCACCTTGGCCAGGTCCTCCGCCCCGGCGCCGCCCCGGGCCCAGTGGTCGGCCCGGACGACCGGGACGCCCAGGTGGTCGCACTTGTCCTTGATGAGCTGGATTTCGTCGGGCGTGTCGGAGGTGAAGGCGTTGATCGCCACCACCACGGGCAGTCCGAAGAGCCGGACGTTCTCGATGTGCTTCTTCAGGTTCTCGATGCCCTTGTCCAGCGCCTTCAGGTCCGGTTCCTTGAGACGTCCCAGTTCCAGGCCGCCGTGCATCTTGAGCGCCCGCACGGTGGCCACGATGACCACCACGGACGGTTTCAGTCCCGCCTTGCGGCACTTGATGTTGAGGAACTTTTCGGCGCCCAGGTCCGCGCCGAAACCGGCTTCGGTCACCGTGTAGTCGGCCGTGCGGAGCGCCAGCTTGGTGGCCAGCACGCTGTTGCAGCCGTGCGCGATGTTCGCGAAGGGACCGCCATGGATGAAGGCGGGCGTGTGTTCGAGCGTCTGCACCAGGTTCGGGGCCAGGGCGTCCTTGAGCAGCACCGTCATCGCGCCGTGGCATTTCATCTGCGCGGCGGTCACCATCTCGTCGTGGTAGGTGACGCCGACCACGATCTTGCCCAGCCGCTCCTTCAGTTCCGCCAGCGACTCAACGAGGCAGAAGATCGCCATGACTTCCGAAGCGACGGTGATGTCGAAGCCGTCCTCGCGCGGGAAACCGTTCGGCTTGCCGCCCAGCCCGATCACCGTCTGGCGAAGCGCGCGGTCGTTCATGTCCACGACGCGGCGCCAGGCGATGCGGCGGGGATCGATCCAGGCGTTGTTGCCCCAGTAGATGTGGTTGTCCAGCATGGCCGCGAGCAGGTTGTTGGCCAGCCCGATGGCGTGAAAATCGCCCGTGAAGTGCAGGTTGATGTCCACCATGGGCACGACCTGCGAATACCCG